>WNFD01001859.1_pt1 | contig 33111 bp, 40 predicted proteins | sample 5400491 | NCBI WGS metagenome assembly WNFD01 (sample SAMN13153343, study PRJNA577476) | soil metagenome | isolation source: 120 cm saprolite under Douglas fir tree site 2 hole 2 replicate 2 | place: USA:California | collected 2015-04-18 | reverse complement strand
CGCCTGACCATCGGCATTGGCAACGCTATCCTCCCAACCCTAGCGGCGATGCAGTGCATTCACCATGAGCGACTCCGTAACTTCGATGCGGGCACCTCGGGGCGCCGAGTCCCACATCACGTCAAGCCTGGCACGGGCACCTCGAGGAAATCGCGGACGTGGGGGGTTGATCAATTCGAGGTAGGTCCGCATCTGCGAAGGCCGAGCTAGGTAGATGCGGTACCGGGCCGCCCGCATCCCTGCTAAGGCAAACGAGCCTTCGTCGACAACCCGTTCGAGAGCCGATTCGGCGGCGTCGAGGTTGACTTCGAAGGCCGTGTTGAGCAGCGTTGCAACAGGACTCCGGGCCGTGCCAGCGACGATGGCGATTGTCGGCCGCCAGGTGCGGTGCGGTCGAATGCTAATGAGCGTGCCGCCGCGTCGGAGGTAGCTACCCGCTCGCCGGAGGGCATGGACCATGCCCCTGAGCGCGATTCATCAAAGCGACCAGCTAAACAGAGCCACATCAAACGGGGCACCCGGATTCGGTAGGCGCTCGATCGAGCCCAGACGAAAGTCGATGTTGGACGCGCCACCGGCACGCTGTTGAAAAAGCGCCTCGTCAATACTGGGTCGATCGGGATCGATAGCAAGGACCGACGACGCGTGCGGCGCGTACTGGAACGTGAGCCGTCCGTCTCCGCAGCCAATCTCCAGGACCCGCTTGTTGCGAAGGCTCACGAAGCGCTCGATCAGCCGAGCTTCGAAGCCATCCGGAGGATATGCCGAGAGCTCGGTCGTTGCCATCGCGGAATCGTATCTCAAGTCCTAGGCAAGGATGGCAGCCGCCGCGCGGCCGGCGGTGCGTCCCGAAAAAAGGCACCCGCCAAGAAACGTGCCCTCGAGCGATCGGTATCCGTGCATCCCCCCTCCCCCAAAGCCAGCCACTTCCCCAGCGGCGTAGACGCCGGGCAGCGGAGACCCGTCAGATCCGAGCACGCGTCCGGAAAGGTCGGTCTGAAGCCCACCGAGCGTCTTGCGAGTCAGGATGTGGAGGCGTACGGCGATCAACGGCCCGGCGGCCGGATCGAGCAAACGATGCGGCTGTGCGACACGAATCAACCGGTCTCCGAGGTAACCCCGGGCCGTTCGAATCGCCTGGATCTGCGCGTCTTCGGTCGCAGTGCTGAAGATCGCCTGATCGCGGGCGGCGATCTCATGCTCGAGCTTGGCGGCGTCGAGGAGCGGCTGGTCGGTCAGGGCGTTCATGCCACGAACGAGATCGCCGAGGTTGTTGGCCACGACGAAGTCGGCACCGTGATCTTTGAACGCCTCAACCGGCGCCGGTCCGGACTTCGAAATCACCCGTTGCAGAAGCAGTCCGATGTCCTTGTTGGTCAGGTCGGGATTTTGCTCCGACCCGGAGAGTGCGAATTCCCGCTTGATGACGCGCTGCGTTAGCACGAACCACGAATAGTCGTAGCCGGTCGCTCGCAGGTGCGCAAGTGTCCCCAGCGTGTCGAAGCCGGGAAACAGGGGCGCCGGCAAGCGACTGCCGAGGGCATCGAACCACATCGACGACGGTCCCGGCAGGATCCGAATGCCATGCCCGGGCCAGATTGGGTTCCAGTTCTGGATGCCCTCGACGTAGTGCCACATGCGATCGCGGTTGATCACCGATCCGCCGGCGGTCTCCGTGACCGCGAGCATGCGGCCGTCGACGTGGGCCGGCACACCGGTCAGCATCTGGTGGGGTGGCGTCCCAAGCCGTGCGGGCCAGGCCGCACGAACCAGGTCGTGATTGCCGCCGATGCCTCCCGACGTCACGATAACGGCCTGGGCATGGAGTTCGAAGTCTCCGATCGCTATCCGCGAGCTGGGTCTCCCCCGCTCTACCGAGCTCGCTTCGAGGACCGCGCCACGTACGCCATCGACAGTGCCGCCGTGTGTGGTTAGGGCGTCAACCCGCTGTCGGAACTTCAAGACGATTCGGCCGCGAGCGACGGCGTCGCGGACGCGCCGCTCGAAAGGGGCCACGACGCCGGGGCCGGTTCCCCACGTTACGTGGAAACGCGGGACGGAGTTCCCGGGGCCGTCGGGCCGGTCGCTGCGCCGCTCCGCCCAGCCCACCACTGGGAAAAATCGAACGCCCTGCGTGTGCAACCACGACCGCTTCTCGCCGGCTGCAAACGCGAGATAGGCCTCGGCCCACTTCCGCGGCCAGTGGTCTTCCTGCCGGTCGAACCCGGCGGTGGCCATCCAGTCCCTGGTTGCAAGCTCATGAGAATCGCGGACCCCGAGCCGCCGCTGCTCTGGGGAGTTGATAAAGAACAGACCGCCAAAAGACCAGAAGGCCTGGCCGCCCAACCATGGCTCCGGTTCCTGCTCGAGCAGAATGACGCGGCGACCCGCGTCGGCGAGTTCGGCGGTGGCGACCAGCCCGGCGAGGCCTGCCCCCACCACGATCACGTCAGCGTCGGCCACTCGTTGCGGGATTATGCCCGCTAAGCTCCTGCTCATGGAGGACCCCGAATCTCGGGTCAACGAGGTCCCAATTCGGGAGGCAGTCCGGGCCGTCGTCCTGGATCGTCACAATCGCGTCCTACTCTTCAAAGCGTTCCCCGACAATACGCGGTCGCGATATTTCTGGATCACGCCTGGGGGCGGCGTCGCCTCCGGAGAATCCGCGACCGCCGCCCTGCAGCGTGAACTAGCCGAAGAATGTGGCCTCCTGGCCGCAGAGATCGGTCCTCTGATCTGGGTTCGAGATCACGTATTTCCGATGCCTCACTCGGGCCAACCGATGCGTCAACGGGAGCGCTTCTATCTCGTCCGCGTCAAACAGCACGAGGTCGATGTCAGCGGTTGGGACGATTTCGAGCGCACCTTCATGGGCGAACACCGGTGGTGGACGATCGACGAAGTGATGGCGTCCGCTGATGAATTCGCGCCGCACCGCCTTGGCCAGCTCCTCAGCAATCTTGTCACCGGCCACATCCCGAAGGAGCCGGTGGACACCGGCATCTGATCGCAGCCGGGAGTGGGCCCGGAGCCAATGCAACTGGGCCTCAGGCTGGGGCGTCATACAGTTAGCACGACAGCGCTGCCGGGGCAGAAAAGGAGCCCGTACATCGTTCACCGGGAGCTCGCCGCTGACATGCCGGCCGACCAGCTCAGCCGCGCGCGCAAGGCCGCGGAACGCGCTGGCTTCGACGATCTGATCAAACCTCTCGTCGAGCCGGCCTACCGGCTCGCCTTCGCCATGCTCCGCCAGCGGATGGCGGCCGAGGATGCCGTCCAGGAAGCCGCCCTCAAGGCGTGGAACAAGTTCGCGAGCTTCCGCAACGAGCGCGGTGGATTTCGGGCATGGTATCTCACGATCGTCGCCAACGAGTGTCGCTCGCTGCAGCGGGGGCGGTGGTGGTCGGTCCTTCGATTCGATCAGGTCCGACCACCGCAGGCGAGCGATGAAGCGGCGATGACCGCCTCCGACCTGCGCCAGACGATTGCGCGTTTGTCGCGATCCGACCGCCTGCTCCTTTACCTCTTCTACTGGCTCGATTTCCCGCTCGAAGAGGTGGCAGCCGTGGCGGGCCTCTCGACGGGAGCCGCCCGCGCTCGTCTGTATCGAGCCGTCGGGCGCCTTCGACTCGAATTCGATCCCGGCAAGGAGAAGTCAACATGAAACCCTCACCACGATCCGCGGTCCGTAATGATGTGCTCGCCGATTACCAGGCGCCGAGTCCCGACCTCGTGGTTCGGGTGCTGCGCGCGATCCCAGACAACCCGGCGCGACCCGCTTCGCGTCGTGGCCGCGTCGTCATGCAGACGGCCGCCGTCGTTTTCGCGGCACTGGTGATTGGGTTGGCGACGGTTGGTGTACGCGTCTCTCGTGGGGAGATGGCCCTGCCAACCACGTTGCCTTTCGGCATCGGCGGCCTCCACCCGCCGGCCGCGAGCTACTCTATCGTCGACGAGCAGTTCGTCTCGGCCGACACCGGCTGGATCGTGGCCCAGCTGTATGTGCACAACGGTCCGACCGTCCTGATGAGCACGACCGACGGTGGAAAGACCTGGCACGAGCAGTTCCGGATCCCCGATGGCTCGGGCATCGGGTCGTTGAAGTTCTGGAACACGAAGGACGGCGACCTGATTGAAGACGTGCCGTCCACGCTGCCGCCGAGCAAGATCCCGGGCGCTCCCGGCTCCTCCAACATGGTGCCACGCACGTATCGGACGCACGATGGGGGCGCGCACTGGTCCCTTGTCGATCTGCCAATCGATTGGTCAAACCCGGGCGGCCCCGACTTCTCGTTGACGCAACTGGAGGCCTGGCGGATTTCCGGTCGTGAGCTCCGCCCGGCGAAGTCCGTCCTGCAGCACACGGTCGATGGTGGCAAGCACTGGACGACGGTCGGGTCCGTCCCGGCCGAGGCCAGCCTCGGCAGCAACCTGACCTTCACCGACCGCCAGACGGGATGGCTCACGGCGAACGCATCCAAGAGCTACGCGTGGGACGCCAGCGGAAAGCCGATTCCCTTCACACCCCCGGCCGCCCTGCTTTGGGTTACCCGTGACGGCGGGCAATCGTGGTCCCCGATCGACCTCCCACTACCGGCCGAGGCGGCGGCCAACGATGTTCGGCTTGAGTCACCGGTGGTCTTCGGAAACGACGTCCTGCAGCAGTTCCAAGTCACGGGACCTCCACCAACGTTTCGCGCCGATCCGTCACAGCCGCCAACGGCGAAAGGCTGGATGCACAGCTACATGCTGCAGTCGCATGATGGCGGCCGGACTTGGGGAGAGCCGCAGCAGACACCCGGCGGCCTTCAGGAGGGCGGCGCGCTGTTTTTCGATGCTCGCCACTGGCTGTTGTCGCGCGGACCAGATCTCACCGAGACCCTCGACGCGGGCAAGACCTGGACCACCCGCCAGGTGCTGGCGAGCGGGCTCTCCTTTAACCTCGCGCCCTGGAACTACATCGATGGGAAGACCATCTGGTCGCAGGTCGGCGACAGGCTGGTCCGGTCGACTGACGGGGGTGCGCACTGGACGGCGGTGACGCCACCCACGATCAAATAGGAGGTCTTCTGGCTAAGCGGCGGCGTCCGGTACGTCTTCCTCGCCGGCCGGTTGCCGGGCGCGCAGCGGTACGTCTTTGAGGAAGACTGTTGCAATCAGCGCGATGATCAGGGCCGCGGCGCCGTAGAGGAAGACCTCGTGCAGCGTCGACGCCAGGGCCACGCGAACCGCATGGAGCACCTGGTCGAAGATCGCGGCTCCCTGCGATCCGAACGCGCTCGCGGCTTTGGCCCGGCTGGCCGCGATCTGCGCCGGATCGAATAGCGTCTGAGGGCTGCTTCCACCGCCGCTGACCAGCCGCGCCGCCTGCGCCGGGAGGTGTAGGGCGGTCACCTGCTCGCCGATGTGGACCGGAAGACGCTGGCTCAGGACTGAGCCGAGCACAGCCGTGCCAAGCGTGCCGCCGATCTGGCGCCAGAATTGCACCTGGCTCGACGCCACGCCGAGAAAGTTCCGCGGCAGCGCGCTCTGGACGGCGGTAAGGTAGAGCGGGAAGGTCGAGCCCAAGCCCGCGCCAATGATCACGATATCGCGGACTACTTCGAGACGCGAGGTACTGACGGTGACCTGCGAGAGCAACCACATGCCGACCAGCATGACCGCGACGCCGGCCGTCCCCAGGAAACGGTAGAGGCGAATGCGCACCATCAACTGACCGACCAGCGTGCTCGCGACGATCAGGCCGAGCATCATCGGGGTCAGCAGCTGACCCGAGTTTGTGGCGGTGACGCCCAGGACGCCCTGATAGATCAGGGGGACGAAGACGATGGTGCCAAACATGCCGAAGCCCGAGAGAAAACCGACGATCATCGAGACGCTGAAGGTGGAGTTCTTGAAGAGATCGAAGGGCACGATCGGATGATCGGACCGTATCTCGAGGATGAAGAAAATGGCGAGCATCACGGCCGCGATGCCAAGGAGTCCCAGGACTTCACGTGACGTCCACCCATGGTCGCGCGTGATCGAGAGCGCAATCATCAGCGGAACGAGACCGGCGACCAAGGCCGCGGCACCCTTGAAATCAATGTCGCGCAAGGATGCCGATGAGCGCACGAACGGCATCGTGGCAAGCACGAGAAGGACCGCGATGATGCCCACCGGCAGGTTGACGTAGAAGACCCAGCGCCAGCCCCAGGTATCCGTGATGTATCCACCGGCGGTCGGGCCAACAATGGACGACAGGCCGAAGACGGCGCCGAATAGGCCGGCGAGACGCGCGCGCTGCGAGGGCGGGAAGAGGTCGCCGATCACCGCGAAGACGGTGGCGAACAGCATGCCACCAAAGATGCCCTGGATGGTTCGGAAGACGACCAGCTCGAGCATGCCGTGCGATTGGCCGCACAGCGCCGAGGCGACGACAAAGCCGATCATGCCGGCGAGCAAGAATGGCTTGCGACCGAAGAGGTCGCCCAGCTTGCCCGCAATCGGAACCATGATCGTCGAGGCGACCAGGTAAGCGGTGATGACCCAGGTGTAGTAATTGAGACCGTTGAGCTCGGCCACGATCCGAGGCATCGCGGTCCCAACAATCGTCTGGTCGAGCGCGGCCAGCAGCAGCGCAAGCATGGTCCCCGCGACCACGCCGATCGTCTGCCGGCGGGTCAACCCCTCGGTGAGGTGACCGCCGGTAGCGTTGGCGGGCGTTTGCGCGTCGTTGTTCGTCATGCACTCCTCTCAGCGACCGTGGCGCCGGTCATGTTTTCGATCAGCTGCAGGCAGGCATGGCGAAGCTGCTCGAGCTCTTCGGTCGAGAGTCCCGCCGCGATCTTGAGCTGCCACTCCAATCCCTGCTCCCGCATGCCCTCCAGCCGCTTCGCGCCCGCCATCGTAAGTCGGGCATAGGTCAACCGGCGGTCGGCCGGATCGTCGATGCGTTCCACCAGGCCATCGCGCTCGAGATGATCGATGAGGCCGGTGATGTTGCGCGGTGTAACCTCCAGCTGGTCGGCCAGTTCCCCGAGGGGCAGCTGGCGTTCCGGTGCGGCCTTCAGCGCCCAAAGGACGTGCAGGCGGCCCTCGCTCAAGCCATGCTTGTCGGCCCAGCGATCCATGAGCCCATGAGTCAGCCGGGCGGTAATGCGCAGCGCCGTCATGGCCTCCACCGTGCGCATCTCCTTTTCCGATAGCGGCCGGCGTGTCGACCGGAGTGCGTCGCGGAAGCGGCTGTCATACAGGCGTCCGGCTCGGTCGCTAGCCAGCGTGCCGTTGAACCGACACTCGCCCTTGATCTCAGAGAACTGCATAGTGAAGTGCTTCACTATGTACCACTCCGCGTCGATTGTCAAACTACGAGTTCGGCGAGGCCCCACCCTACCCTCCCCCGCAAGCGGGGGAGGGAAATTTTTATGAGCGGCGGAGTCTTTGCCGATGCTGGGCGGCGATGGCGGCCGTGCGCCGAAGGAAGTCAGCGATCAGCTCCAGTTGCTCCTTCGAATAGCGGCCGAGGACCTCGCGGGTCGACTTGCGCAACCCGGCAAAGATCGGCTGCATCTTCGCGTGTTCCGCCTTGCTCCCGTAAACGATGACGCGGCGGCGGTCGACGGTGTCCCGCTCCCGCCGGATCCAGTGACCGCGTTCGAGCCGGTCGAGCACAGCCGTGATGGCGCCGGCAGTCAACCCAACTCGTTCCGCCAGGTCCCCGGCGGAAATCGGCCCCAGGCGGCTCACGATATCCATACACTGAGCGTCAGTGCGGTTCATTCCCAGGCGATCGGCAATTGCCTGGTCCATAAGGTCCAGCTCGCCATCAAGGGCTCGCATTTCCTGGAGGGTCTGCTCGATCAGCCGCTCTTTCGAGTTGCGGTTTGACATGAGAATACTTTGATCTTTAAAGTATCAAAAATCCTGAGCAATCGTAATCGGAGGAGTTAGGCGATGGCAAGACCCGTGCAAGCGAAAAACGAATGGCTCGTCCTGGTGTTCCTGAGCCTGGGTTTCTTCATGATCCTGCTCGACACCACGATCGTGAACATCGCCATCCCGGCGATGATCTCGGGCCTCAATTCGTCGCTCGATCAGATCCTCTGGGTGATCAACGCGTACCTGCTGGCCTACGCCGTGTTGCTCATCACCGCCGGCCGGTTGGGGGACTTCTTCGGCCCGCGCCGGCTCTTTGCCCTTGGGTTGGCGATTTTCACGGTCGCCTCCGCGCTTTGCGGGCTCTCCCAGGATGGGAATCAGCTGATTGCCGCCCGTATCCTCCAAGGCGTCGGCGGCGCGATTCTCACCCCCCAGACCCTCAGCATTATCACCATCATCTTTCCGCCCGAGCGCCGCGGGGCAGCCTTCGGCATCTGGGGTGCGGTCGCGGGTGTCGCGACCGTGACGGGGCCGACCCTCGGCGGGTTCCTCGTCACCTACATCAACTGGCGCTGGATCTTCTTCGTCAACGTCCCGGTCGGGATCGTCGCCCTCGCGGGTGCGCTCCTGGTCGTGCCCGATCTCCGTCCCGGGCGGCGCCACCGGCTCGATATCGTGGGCGTCCTGCTCGCCAGCGCGAGCCTGTTCGGCATCATCTTCGGGCTGGTCGAGGGCGAGCGCTTCAACTGGGGCGCCATCTGGGGACCGATCACGATTCCAGAGATCATCGCGGCCGGCGTGGTGCTGTTCGCGCTGTTCATCGTCTTCGAGCGATTCCAGGCCGAGCCCCTGATGCCGCTCTCGCTCTTTAGCAATCGGAACTTCAGCATCGCGATCTGGGTCAGCTCCGCGGTGGCCTTCGGCATGCTCGGGTTCTTCATCCCGGTCACGATCTTCTTTCAGTCAGTCCTGGGATTCTCCGCACTGAAAGCCGGGCTGACGTTTGTGCCGATGTCACTGGTCTCGATGGTCGTCGCCCCCATCGCTGGCCGCCTGTCCGATCGGTTTGGTGGTAAGTACATCGTGCTGGCCGGGCTGACATTCTTTGCATCCGGGATGGGGCTCGTGGTGCTGGTGATTTCCCTGAACGCGAGCCAGGCGACCTTCTGGGGACCCGCGGCGCTCGCCGGGCTGGGACTGGGCATGACCTTCGCGCCCCTGACGACCGTCGCCATGCGCAATGTCAAGCCACAGATGGCCGGCGCCGCATCGGGCGTGCTCAATACGGTTCGGCAAGTGGGCGGCGCGATCGGAAGCGCCGTGATCGGCGCCGTCTTGCAAAACCGGCTCGCCACCCAGTTGCACGACCAGGCGGTCGCCTATTCGAGCCAGGTGCCGCCCGCCTTTCGCAACACCTTCGTCAGCGGTTTCTCCAACGCGGCTTCGGGCGGCTTCAAGGTGGGGGTCGGCCAGACGGGCGCTCAATTACCCGCCAGCGTCCCGCCGGCGCTGCTTCCGACGCTGGAGCGCCTATTTCGCGATGTCTTCGCCAACGCGTACGTCAACGCCGTCAAGCCCACGCTCGCGGTGTCCATCGCCGTGCTGGCCATCGGCGCGCTGAGCTGCCTCCTGATCGAGGGGCAGGCGAAGGCAACGGCGCGGGCGGACGAGGCGGATCGGAGCGCGAGCGTCGCGGCCGGCTGAGCGGCTGGGTTTTAGCCGCCGAAGGCTTTGCCGATCCGGCGAACCATCTGACGCCAGGACAGGGCATCCTTGACCCGGTCCAATCCCCGCCGTGAAGGAGGCGCCGGTTCGGGCTTGTAGCTGGCACCGAACTCGCTGGCGTAGGCGACCAGGTCGCGAAGCTCGAGCAGCGGGATCGCGTACTCCCTCGTGACCTCCGCCAGCAGCGCAGCTGTTCGAAGCTGGACCCCCGGGCTTTCGGGACGGCAAAGGGCCAGCGGCCGCGCGTGCTGGGCCCGCATACCTTCGGGGTGGATCACGATCCTTCCCCAGCAGAGCACCGCCCCCCCGAACATGTACGGCTCTTCGCGCAGTGCCCGGGTCATGGGCGTGATGTCGTGGTAGGCGTAGATCCCGCAGCTGCAGCTCGGCTCGGGCGAGATGCGCTGTTCGTCGTGCCGATGCAGGCCGGCACGCGCCAGGCGGAGGCCGGGGCGGGTCTGGCATTCAGCTTCGAGGGTCTCCAGCGGCGGCCACAAGGTTTCAGCCACCGGCGACTGGAGCCGACCGCGCGTCCAGGCGTCGTCCGGGTCGACCCGCCAGAAGCGGTACCCGACGGCGAGGTTCACGCCGGTGCTGTGACCGGGGCCTCTTCTTCTCTCTCGGTGCGCTGCGGTTCGCGCTCCGGCGCGATCAGCGGCTCCGAAGCCGGCTCCGGTATCTCGATGACCCTGACTGGCTTGCTCGTGAATCCCATGATCCAGCCCTCGTTTTCACACTAACAAAGCTGGGCCTTCAAAGAGGCTGCCGAATTCAGGAGTGTGCGTTGAGTGCCAGCTCACCTCGGCTACCACCGCCCACCACCGGCGTCAACGGTGCGTTGTGCGCCCGTTGAAGGTACGACTGCGCTTTGATGACCTCGCCGCTCAGCGCGTCGATGGTTTTTTGCATGCCGTCGAGCGCCTGCAGCTTGTAGGCATCGATCATGTCCATGGTCGAGTAGATGTTGGCGAAGGCCGCCTGCAGCTTCTCCACGCTAATGGTGGCGCTGCCAGTCTGCTGCTGAATCTGGACCGACTGTTCCTTCAGCATCGCGGACGTGGATTCGATCAGGTTGCCGGTCGTAATGTTCAGCGCCGTGATCTGGTTGAGGACCAGTTTCTGGTTGGTCAGCGCCTGCGCCACGATGACCGCCGTGCGTAGGGCCGACACCGTCGTCGTCGTCGCGCGGTCGACTCCCTTGATCAGTTCGAGGTTGTTGCGGCGCACCAGCTCGAGCGCGAGGTAGCCCTGCACGTTGACGGCGAGCTGGGTGAGTAGGTCTTGCCGCTTCTGCCGAACATAGAAGAGCGCATCCTCGCGGAGCGTTTTGGCCCGCTCGGGATCGGTCCGGCCGATCTGATCGATCTGGGCCTCGAGGGCCGCGTCGAGCTTACCCGCCATGTAGATGTACTGCTCGAGCTTGCCCCTGATGTCCCAGACATTGACCTTTTCCTGTTCGATCGCGGCGTTGTCCTGGCGCAACTCGTCCTGGCCATGGTAGAGCGCCTGGATGATGGCGTTCAGGTGCCCTTGGGCGGACTGGTAGCGGGCGAAATAGTCGCGCAGCCGGTTGCCGAACGGAATCAAGCCGAACACGTGCTTCGAACTCAGCAGACCTTGCTGCGAGGGATCCAGGTCTTCGACCGTCCGCCGCAAGTCGACCAACGACTTCGATACGGTCGCCCCTTTGCTGAAGGGCCCCGACTCCAACGCCTTGACCGGCTTGTCAAGCAACCGGTTGGAAACACTTGCCGATTGGCGGATCTCGTCATCGCCCATACTCTGAATGGCACTCAGCTTGGTCGCGAAGTCCGGAGATTGCGGATCGACCGATGCGATGGACTGGACATAGCCGCTGACGATGGCGTTGATCTTGCTGGCGGTCGTCGGATCGAGCCGCACCATGCGCGCCGCTTCCCCATCGGTGATCGCTACTACCGGCTCCGGCGGGGTTAGCGTGAGCGAGGCGGAGGTATCGGGCGCAGAGGTCGGTGAATTGATGCTCACGGTGTCGCTCCTTTCTTTCGATCAGAGACGTTTGAACGGTTTCGCCATCGTTATACCCGGCTCCTCCCGTCGCAAACAGCGAGCTGCACCGGGTCGGCACCTATACTTCGCCGGCGTGGGCCTAGCTTCTCGGCGCCTGCCCGCTCTCGTTACGCCGATCGTTCTCGTTTTGCTGATTACTGGCTGCTCGAGCCCGAAAACCTCTTCCCCACCGCAGAAACTGGTGCAGCAGGCTGAGGAACTCCCGCCACCATCGGCTACCCCGGACCCTGGGCCAACCCTCTCCCCCACCGCGCTTCCCGGTGAGTTGCCCGGCAACCTCCTGATCGCGGATCGCGCGAACAACCGGGTGATCGAGGTGACGCCCGACCGCAAGCTGGTCTGGGAGTTCCCACGGCCGGGCGACCTGCAGCCCGGCCAGCACTTTCGCTGGCCCGACGACGCGTTTTATGCACCCGACGGGAAATCGATCGTGGTCAACGAGGAGGAATCGCACGCCATCGTACTGATCGATTACGCGACCCGTCGGATCGTCTGGCAATACGGGGTGTCGGAACGCCATGGGTCGGCAAAGGGCTACCTCAACGGGCCGGATGACGCCTACATGTGGCCCGACGGCAGCATCGGGGTCGCCGATATCCGCAACTGCCGACTGATCTTGATCGACCGGGTCTCGAAGGCGATCAAGGCTCAGCTCGGCCGGATCGGGTACTGCGCGCACAACCCGCCAAAAAGTTTTGGCCTGCCCAATGGCGACACGCCGATATCAAACGGCCACGTGCTGGTGACCGAAATCCTGGGTGGTTGGGTCATCGAGCTTGGCTGGGACGGGACTCTGTACTGGACGGCCCGAGCGCCAGGTATCCACTATCCCTCTGATGCACAGATGCTCCCCGATGGCAACATCGTGCTGGTCGACTACGCGCGGCCGGGTCAGATCCTGATCATGACTCAGCAGGGCAAACCGGTCTGGCGTTACGCACCGCGATCCGGCCCGGCCATGCTCGACCATCCCTCGCTCGCAATTCAGCTGAGCAACGGCTTGATCGCCCTCAACGACGACTTTCGCCAGCGGGTGATCGTCATCGATCCCACGACGGACAAGATCGTGGCAGTACTGGATCAACGACCGTCGCGGCCGAACGGATGGATTGCTGTTCATCCCCGACGGCATCGATATCAAGCCCGTGGATTGGGGCACCGGCTAGAAACCGCGCGTGAGGCGCCAGGCGGCATCGGGACCGTTATGCCCTAGCGCCAGGCGATGGGCGGTCCGAGCGCCGGCTCAGCGAGTTCGCGGATCTCTCCGGGTTTTGGGAATCGCCCCAGTTTCGCCTTGCTGAAGATGAGGCGATCGTCGAGCGTGACTTCGAATCGTCCCTTGCTTCCCGAGCGCAGGGATACGTCGATCATGATCGGCGCCCAGTCTCCCAGGATCTCAGCCGCCAGACCGACGGCCTGCTCGAGGTAGTTTCAAGGCACGCAGTATTCGATCGTGACGCGATGCTTTGGATCAAGCATCAGCCAAGCGTATCAGCGGTTGCGGCCGATCCGTCCCAGATGCGTGTGCTGAAACCCGGTTGGCAACTTGAGGCCATATCCCAGGAGCCGATCTACGCCGATGTGACTGAACCAGATGAGCGCGATCGGCACGTCCGCGCCCGGGCCAGCGAGAAGCCCGACGATTCCGATGAGCCCAGGCAGGAGCCAGGTATGCCCAAGGTTGTAAATCGCGGCCCCCACCCGCGGACCGCGCAGGTAGCCAAGCATGAAGACGTCTGGAGCAAGGATGAGCAGCGCATACAACAGCCAGGCGCCGGAATATTTCCAGAACAGGAGCAGCGAAAGCGCGAGCATCATTCCACCTTCGAGCCGTTGCAGGGCGATGGGGTCGGTAAGGACGGAAAGGGCCTCGCGGTTGGGCCGGCTCATGGCGCAACTTGGGAGATCTGTCCCGCAAGACCGAGCACCCAGAGCTGGCTGGCGTCGGCTTGGTAGGGCCGTCCGGACCGCGTTAGATTGCGAGTGACCTGATTACTGGACGCATCGATCCATTGGAGGGTTAGCCCGCTTATCCACACACCGCCGGCGTTGGCGACCATGCTGTCGACCCCATCGAGGCCATAAAAGGGATCGACCGCGATGGTCGCCGCTACACGATTCGTAGAAGCATCGATGCGTGACACCGCGCTGTCCTGCTCGCAGCGAACCCAGATGCTGCCACTCCCCACGGCTAACGGGAGCGGGCGTCGTCCAACCGGAATTTCGGCCTGCAGCGCGCCAGTCATCGCGTCGAGCCGAACCACGGTCGCATTTCCTGACCGGGAGATCCAAGCCGACCCATCGGCGACCACGACACCCGACGGCGCATGGAGCAGGGACTGGCGAACGGTCACGATATTGGTTGCCGGGTCGATGCGCGCCACCATATTGTCCTCGAACGATACGACCCAAACCGAGGCGGCGTCGGCCGCCAGGTTGAAGACGTGAAATCCGACCGGGATGGTGGCGACGACCCGCCCGGATGCCGGATCGAGGCGAAGCACCGCCTGACGGTCGTTGCGGCCGGTCCACACACTGCCGGCGCCGACCGCGACACCGCTCGGAAGGTCGCAGCGTCGGGGCAGAAAGGAGCCCATCGGCGCATCGTGGACCGTGCCGGGCTCACAGGCGGGCTGCAAGAGGTGCGGGTCGCCAATTGGGATAGCTAGCACGTCCAGCCGAGGAGCGCCGCTGACCCGATAAAGCCGCCCCACGCCATATCCGGCGATCCAGAGCTGATCGCCGCCGGCGGCGGCTGCGCCGGGCAAGTTGGGAAGGTACACGAACCCAGCCTGGGGAGTTGGCGGGCGCGATGCAACCGGCGTGGATCCGACGCAACCCGCGAGGCTGATTGCGAGAACGAGCAGTTCCCACCGCACGCGGCGGAGGGATATGGGAATGAGATGCCGACGGTGCATCGAGCTCAGGGTGTACGAACGGCCGCGCGTGGACCCGCCAGCGCCCGCAGCAGACGCTCCGTCACGCTGCCGATCCCGTACGTTTTATCCAGTTTTGCCAGGGCGGCAGGATCGCGTGCGGTCGCCGGGCGCGTGCCCTTCGGCGTCGGCACTGGCGCGAAACTCACGGGGACGCCGACACGGCGCGCTCGTTGGATGTACGCATTCGCCGCTTCGCCAAGCTTTCCACTGGCCACGATGCCATCAAGATCCTTGAACCGCCGAACGAGCTGCGCGGCCGTCTTCTCCCCCACGCCCGTCACCCCCGGGAGACCGTCCGACGGATCGCCGCGCAAGACGGCGAAGTCGCCGTACGAGCGGCCCGGGATCCCGTAACGGCGCTCGACCTCCGCCTCGTCGACGACGAGCAGACGGCCGATCCCCTGCTGCGTGTAGAGGACGTGGACATCCGGATCGCGCACCAGGGCAAAAAGGTCGCGGTCTCCCGTGACGATTTCGACGCTGCCGGTGATCTTCGGCAGCAGCGATGCGATGACGTCTTCGGCCTCGAAGCCATCGGCGCCGATGACTTCGACGCCGATCGCCGCCAGCACCGCGAGGATGATCGGTTCCTGCGGTTCCAGCTCCGCTGGCATGTTGCCCTGCACCAGGCGGTGCGTCTTATAGCTCGGAAGCACATCAACCCGGAACTTCGGGCGCCAGTCCTTATCGGTCGCCACCACGATGGCGCGGGGCTTGCGATCGGTGACGAGCCGCCCCAGCATGTCGAGGAAGCCGCGCACCGCGTTGACCGGCTGCCCATCAGGCGCCTTGAAGGCCGTGACCGGGATGCCGAAGAAGGCCCGGAACATCACGCTCGACCCATCGATCAGCAGCCAGTCCGTTGCCATCTGAATTACCCGGACGTCGTAACGGCCGCCGGCGGCCTGACCGCTGACTCCAGCTGGGCGCCGAGCGACAGGATGCTGTACTCATCGCGAGGCCGGCCGACCAGCTGAATGCCGATCGGCAGTCCTACCTTCGACGTAGCGAGCGGAAGGCTGATCGCCGGCTGGCCAGTGCAATTGAACGGATGCGTAAAGCTCAGCCAGTCGAGGAACTCCGCCGACGCCGTGTTGACGTCCCGGCCGAGCTCGCCAATCTTCGGCGCCGGATAGGTGAGCGTCGGCGTCAGCAGTACGTCCATCCGGTCCCAGGTCGAGATCAACTTTCGCGCCTGCTGATGCAGTTCGGTCAACGCTCGCAGGTAATCGACGGCGGTCGACATCGGCGCGACTTCGAACATGCGCCGGTTGAGGGGGTCGAGCCGTTCGGGGTGCGTGATCGGCAGAGTGCCGACCGACGTGACCGCGAGGATCTGGATCAGCGGGCGAAATCCGCCGAGGTCCGGTTTGACGCGGCTCACGCGATGACCGAGCCGTGCGAGCTCCGCTGCGACGGACTCGACCGCCGCCGCGACCTCGGCGTCGACGGCCGCCGGCGCATCGATCGTCCAGCCAACCCGCAGACTGGGCGCCTCCCGCTGTGTCGCCGGCAGGAATGGCTCCAGAATCTCGGCCCAGTAGGGATCGCCGGCCAGGTGTCCACTCATCGCATCGAGCCCGAGCGCCGCGTCGGACACCGTCCTCGCGATCACGCCGCTCGTAGCAAGGCCCGCCCAGTCCTCACCAAAGATCGGGCCGCTCGAGATCCGTCCGCGCGATGGCTTCAACCCGACCACGCCGCAACAGGAGGCGGGAATGCGGATCGAACCGCCGCCGTCGCCACCGTGGCTCAGCGCACAGAGGCCGGCGGCGACCGCCGCGGCGGCGCCGCCGCTGGAACCGCCGGCGGTCCTGGTCTTATCGGTCGGGTTTCGCGCGGGCGGGAACATCGGGCCCTCGGTCACCGGCCGCGTCCCGAATTCCGGGGCATTGGTCTTTCCCAAAATGGCGGCGCCCTCGTCCTTCAACCGGCCAATGGCGAAGCCGTCGACCTGCGCCATCGATTTCTCGAAGACAAGCGACCCGAGGCTGTTGCGATACCCGGCAAGCGAGGCCGTTTCTTTGATGGAAATTGGAACGCCCTCTAGCAAGCCCAGCCGCTCACCGCGCGTGATTCGTTTTTCAGCAGCCGCCGCCTGGCTCTCCGCCAGGTCGCGGGTCAGCAGGACGTAGGCGTTGAGTTCTGGATCGATGCGCGCGATGCGCTCGTAGTAGAGCGAAACCAGCTCACCTGGCTTGATCCGCCGCTCCGCGATCGCGCGCGCCTGCTCCAGCGCAGGTTTGAATGCCCAGGCGTCATCGATCACCCATTTACTGTATCGACTCTAGTGCCACTGCCAGGACGAAACGATGGCCGAGAAATCGCTATCGCGCAGCAGGTCGAACTCACTCGGGTCCGACGCCATCTCGACGATGTATGTCTTGCTGCCGTAGTCGACGAAGAGAAGCTGGCCGGTGTACTTCGATCCGTGGAACTCGACGCTGAGCGCCGGCGCGCCGGCGACGGTAGTCCGCGTCAGTGCGCCGAGGGTGCCGGGCACGGTGACCCGACCGCTCCGCAGAACTGGATCCCAACCGGCCTCGATGGTCGCGAGGGGAACCGACTGGCCCAGGTCGGCAACGACGAACTCCGGCTTCACGCCGTTAGTCGATTCGAGCTTTGCCATCGCCAGCACCGGCGTCGCTATGGTGGTCGTCACCGCGCTGCCCTGCGCCCATCCCTTTGGAACCCTGACCGAAATGGCGCCATCGGAGGACGTCACCGGGCCGAGCGCCCCGGTCACCTTCAGGCCGAGCACCATGAGGCCGGCCACGGCGATGAGCGCAATGGCGCCGCCGCCAATCAGGAGCCAGATCGGCCAGCTGATGCCGGAGGAGCGCGACTGCGCAGGCGCCGGAAAGGGGGCGTCCATGGTTGGTTGGGTAAGCGCCGGTGGCGGGGCTTCGGGCGGCCTCGGTGTGGAAAGGCTGCCCGGTTTGTCGCTTGCGCTGGGGGCGGACGCCCTGGTCTCCGCTCCGACCAGTCGGGTATGGCATTTTGGGCAGACGGATTCGCCGTTCGCGTACCACGTCCAGCAGGTGCGGCAGACAGCCCGGCTCAAAGGGAGACTCCGGCAGGAGCAACGCGACCGTCCCGGGAATCCCATCGCAGCCCCTCCCAGTGCCCTCCCCCCGTAAACGGGGGAGCGACATCCAAAGAAAAAAGCCCGCCAGAATCCTGGCGGGCTGGTATGAAGGGGGGTTCGGGTTAGCGAGACTCGAGTGCGACTTCGGTCTCGATTTCCTTCTGGGCCTCGGCCGGCGTCGGCGCCGGAACCGCCTCTATGCCAATCTCGAGCTTGACCTCATCACCGAGGATGAAGCCGCCGGTCTCCAGGGCCTGGTTCCAGGTCAGGTCATAGTCCTTGCGGTTCAACTTGGTCTCGGCCTCGAAACTCACTCGGCGATTGCCCCGCGGGTCCTTGCCCTCGCCGTTGAAGCTGGCGTTGAGCGCCACTTCCCTGGTAGTGCCGTGGATGGTCAGATCACCGATCACCCTGAAGTTCGAGGGATCCTCCCCTTCGACTCGCTTGCTCTTGAAGGTGATGGTGGGATAGTTCGCGACGTCAAAATGACCGTCGGCGCTGCGCAGGTGGTTGTCGCGCATCTCCACCCCGGTATCGATGGTCGCCGCGTCCAGAACGACGTCGACTTTCGCCGTGCTCAGGTTGTCGTTGTCGACCTCGATCCAACCTTCCTTGATCTGCATCTGGCCGCGTACTTTCGACATCATGTGCCGGATCGTAAATGTAACGCTGCTGTGGTAGACGTCAAATGCCCACTTCAATCTAAGTTCCTCCCGATGCTCTAATTCGTTGCGCATACAACTACCTCATAGCCAACCGTTTGATGCGAAGATCTATTCCACGTGGCTCCGACGCTCAAACCGGCCGAAATGCGGGCCTGGCGCGCCTTCCTCGATGCGCAGGCGTCCCTGATGCGGCGCCTGGGGGCAGACCTCATCAAAGAAGAGGCCATGAGCCTTCCTGAATACGATGTCCTGGTCCAGCTGGGCTTCGCCCCCGATGGCCGCTTGCGGATGAACGAGCTGTCCGACCGGGTCCGGCTCAGCCCCAGCGGGCTTACCCGCCTGGTGGACCGACTGGTCCGGGGTGGTCTCGTCAAGCGAGGCCGCTGCGCCTCCGACCGGCGGGGCAGCTACGCGATCCTCACCTCAGCCGGCAAAGTCCGGTTGCGCCGCGCCTCGCCGGTCCACCTCCGTGGGATTCGCGAGCACTTCTCCAGGCACCTCTCGCCGGCGCAACTCGAGGCGGTTGCGGAGGCCCTCGAACCACTCGGGCGCGACATGCCCTTGGGGTAAGCTCGGATTGATGGGTCTCGGACACACCGTCCGTCGTTTCCTGGTTCTTGGCGCGGTCAGCGCGTTGATGGTCGCGCTTTTGGCTCGACTCTGGAACGAGATCGTCGGCCCGCGTCCACGCGAAGAGCATGTCTACCGGGAGGTCGAGTTCACCGAGGACACCGAAGGCGTCGAGGACTCCGAGCAGGCCGAGCTGGATCGAACGCTCCTGCCCGGGATCTCCATTCGCTCCTAGCCGTGTTGCGTCACGTCGCCCTCTTCCGCTGGAAGCCGGAAACCACCGCGGCGGATGTCTCCAGGGTCGAGGCCGCGCTGCACCAACTCCCCAACAAGATCCCATGCATTCGCTCGTACCGGTTCGGTCGCGACGTCGGCGTCCAGGACGGCAACGCTGACTTTGCGCTGGTGGCGGACTTTACGGACCAGGAAGGTCTAGCCATTTATGCCAATCATCCCGATCACCAGGCCGTGCTGCAGAAGTTGATCCGGCCGATCATGGCGCAGCGCGAAGCGATTCAGTACGTCATCGATCACTCGGATTGACCCTGCCCTGACGAGGGCCGTCGTTCGTACGACGGTTGCCAGCAGCTGGTCGTGGATGCGCCTCGACCTCCTCCTTCGATTGGTGCCACTCACGCTGGTTCCTGTGCTGTTCGGCTGGTTGACGCGAACGCCGCTGCGCAATTTCGGGCTGGTGGTCACCCACCCACTCCGCGATCTCCTGGTGGCGATCCCCCTCAGCGTTGCATCGTTTGCGATCGCGGCCTCGTTTGGCGCCTACCTCTCTAGGCGCAGCGGGCGACGCTTCGTTCCCACCAAGCCAGACCTCGTGGTACAAAGCGCGTACTACCTATTTCTCAATGCGCCGGTCGAGGAGTGGTTCTTTCGCGGATTCCTCCAGGGTGGCCTGGCCCGATGGTGGAACGCACCCGTGCTCGCCCTGCTCGTGGCGACTGCTGTCTTTGGCGGGTATCACTTTCTCGACCGCTGGGGCTGGCGTCCGGTGGCCGGCGCTACGGCGGCAGGCCTGACCCTGGGTCTGATTTATCTGTTGCAGCCTTCGCCGCCGTCGTTACTCGCGCCAGTGTTGGTGCACGCCGCCATCACCTGCGGCTTCCTGAGTCTGGGTCCTTACCTGATCTATCGGTGGCGGGCCACCTTACCCTCCCCCACAAGCCGGCGAGGGAAGGGCCTCGTCTAGCCCTCCTCGGGCTGGCCCAGCCACTCCCGCTGCTTGTAGCCCCAGTGGTGACGCGCGTAGATCCGTCGAAGCGTCCCGGAACGGCTGCGAGTGACCAGGGATTCGGTCTCGGCCCAGTTCATGTGGTACTTGACGCCCTGGAGCACCTCGCCATCGGTCACTCCCGTGGCGGCGAAGAACACGTCGTCGCTGCGGACCAGGTCGTCGATGCCGAGGACGCGATCGAACTTGGCGCCAGCGGCTTCTGCCTTCTCCCTTTCTTCAGGGCTGCGGGCGTAGAGCTTGCATTGGATCTCGCCCCCGAGGCATTTCAGCGCGGCGGCGGCGAGCACCGCCTCCGGTGATCCGCCAATCCCCATCAGGAGGTCGAGCCCGCTGCCATCGATCGCGGTCATCACGGCGCCGGCCACGTCGCCGTCGCTGATCAGCTTGATCCGGGCCCCGGTCTCACGAACTTCCTTGATCAGTCCCTCGTGGCGCGGGCGGTCGAGGATGATAACGGTCAGGTTGCTGACACGCATGCGTTTCGCTCTCGCGACCCGTTGCAGGTTCACCGCGACCGGATCATTGATGTTCAGGGAGCCGGCGGCGTCGGCACCAGTCGCGATCTTGTGCATGTAGTGGACGTGCTTGGCGTCGTAGAGCGAGCCGCGCCCGGCTGCCATTGCGACCACGGAAATCGCGTTGGGCAATCCCTTGGAGAGCAATGTCGTCCCGTCGATTGGGTCGACGGCCACATCGACCTGCGGCGGCTCGCCGGTGCCGATCTTCTCCCCGATGTAGAGCATCGGCGCTTCATCCTTCTCGCCTTCGCCGATGACGACCACGCCGTCCATTGGGATCCTGCCAAGCGCGCGCCGCATGGCATCGACTGCCGCCCCGTCGGCCGGATTCTTATCGCCGCGGCCCATCCAGCGAGCGCTGGCCAGCGCCCCCGCCTCGGTCACCCGGACCAGCTCGAGCGCCAGGTTGCGGCTGATCTCAGCCGACACGCCTTCGTGTTCCGGCATGGCGCCCCCGCAGCTACTTTAGCTGCGGCGGCGGCTCGAGGGGAGAGAAGTGGAAACCACGAGCCCGCCGCCGGCCACGGTTCCAACCTGGACTCAATGGGGATCGATCCGCGGCATCCGGGCCGCGATGCAGACCTTCCTCATCTTTCCACTGATGGGCGCCTTCTCGCCGCTGACGGTCATCGATCGCTATCGCGTCAAGTCCGTCAAAGGCGGCGCCGTCTTCGTTTCCAACCACAGCAGCGCGCTGGATGCGGTGGTGATGCTGCAGGCACTCCCCAACCGCTTCCGATTCCGCGCCTTTGTCGTGGCGGCGGCCGACTCCATCTTCAAGCGAAAGTGGGAGGCGATCCTGACGCAGCTGTTGATCAACACCTTTCCGATTCCGCGCGCGGGCGGCGCCCGACCAGCCCTCGATCGGTTGAAGCAACATCTCGCCCATCGCTGGTCGGTGGTGATCTTTCCCGAGGGCACGCTGTCGCGAACCGGCAATATCGGCACCTTCAAGAAGGGTGCGGCCATCCTGGCGATCGACGCCGGCGTGCCGATCGTGCCCGCGTATGTCGACGGTCTCTACGAGGTCTTCCCACGCTTTCGGCGGATCCCTCGGCGGCACGCCGCCAGCATCACGTTCGGCGACCCGCTCTACCCGCAAGCCGCCGAAGATTACGACGGCTTCATCGCCCGAGTCGAGCAGGCGGTTCGGACGCTCGCGGGACCCAAGGGGTTGCTTCGCGACGAGCCTTCTCCCAGCGGCTCAGCCTCCGCTGAAGGCTCCAATTACTGGTACTGATAGGTCTTAGCGAACTCACATGACAGGCTCATGAAGGCTTCAACTTCAGCTCGCAGTATGAAGTCATGGAAGCGCAGAACGGCCAGCGGACCCTTCCCGCCTTCGCGGCGATCGGGATCATCACACTCTTCGTGCTGCTGTCGATCTCCGGCTATCTCATCCTGAGCGCGAGCTAGCTCAAGCAGCCTTCCCCAGCAAAGCCAGCAGGCTGCGCTCTTCCGCTGACAGCTTGTAGGGATCGGGGTCATCGTTTTCGCTGATCGGCGTCAGCGCACCCGAAAGGTAGGCGGCAATCACCGCGGGGTGGATGTAGCTCTTCTTTGCGACGGCGGGGGTATTGCCCAGCTCCTCGGCGACCCTGGCGACAGCGCGAACCAGCTGGGTCTTCGCCCGCCGGGAATTGGCTGCTCCTACCGCCGCCGCGGTCGCCTCTCGTAGGAATCGGGCAGCAAGGATCGTCCCCGCCCAGGTGCGGAAATCCTTGGCGGTGAAATCCTCGCCCGTGATTTCGCGCAGATATTCGTTGACGTCGGCCGAGTCAATCGCCTTCACCTCGCCATTCTCATCGACGCACTTGAAGAGCTCCTGTCCCGGGATTTCGAGGAAACGCTTGATGAGGCGCGCCATCCCCCGATCGTGCAGGTCGATATTGTGGTGCTTGCCGCTCTTGCCGCGGAAACTGAAGCGCACCTCCCCGCCAACGACATTGACCTGACGGTCGAGCAGCGTGGTCAGCCCGTAGGACCCGTTTTCCTTCCGGTATTCGTCATTCCCGATTCGAATGCGCGTCTCTTCTAGAAGCCGGACGACGGTCGCCAGGACCTTTTCCAGCGGCATCCCATGGCGCTCCAGGTCCCGGTCGGTTCGCTGCCGAATCTTGGGCAGCGCTTCGGCGAACGCGAGCATGCGATCGTATTTGACGGCATCGCGGACCTCCCGCCACCTCGGGTGATAGCGATACTGCTTCCGCCCGCGCGCGTCTCGACCGGTCGCCTGCAAGTGGCCACGCGGGTCGGGGCAGATCCAAACGTCGGTCCAGGCGGGCGGGATGGCCAGGCGCTTGATCCGCCCAATGGTCTCTGCGTCACGGATGGGGTGGCCGTCGCTGCCCGTGTAGCGGAACCCCTTCCCCGCTCGGGTACGCCGGATCCCCGGCGTGAGATCGGAGACGTATCGGAGCCCGGCCGCCCGGGCCGACTCGACCGGGTCAACCAGTTCAGCGGCATCGGCCGCCGCGGGCGGTTGCCAGGTTTGGGGCAGGGCTAGAACCATTCGACCCCTTGCCTCATCACCTTCGTTCCATGATAGATGATATCGTTAGTATCAAGTTCAAACCGCATCTGTCCATTAGGGAGGTGAACTCATGACCAGTCTGATCTGGGCGATCGTCGCTATTCTCGTCGTCCTGTGGCTGCTCGGGTTGATCGGCGGGATCGGCGGCAACCTGATCTTTCTGTTGCTCCTGCTCGCAATCGTGGGCGTGCTCTACAACTTGTTGGCGGGCGGAATGTACCGTGGCAGCGGCCAGCACCACGATACGACCGAGGTCACCGAAGTCGAGCATCACGACGTGTGACGGGGCGCGTCGCGGAGGGAAAAGCGGCCTTCGGGCCGCTTTTTTTATGGGCTGAGGGCGTCTACAATTTCCCCAGCCGGCCGCGCCAATATTGCCGGCCGCCAGGAGGTGGGGAATGGACGATAGCGAGTTCCTGAACCTGCTCACCCGCATACACGACGAGGTTCTCGAGGTGGTCAAAGAGCAGCACCCAACACACGAGCAGTTCGCCGCCTGGCTGCTGGGCCAGATCGAAGGGCGCCTCCGGATGCGCATTGGAACTGTCAAGACCTGAGCGCGAGCCTCTGGCTTACCGGATTCGCGGCGCCGTGACGTTTTAAGCATCGTGGCTACGTCGCCGCAACCAGTTGGCGGAAGTGCAGCCGAGGGCTGGACGCTCAAGCAGCTTGCGAACGACATCCCGCTGACCGCGTCCGCCCGGGAAATCATCGAGCTCGCCCAGCGGTTGGCGACCCTCAGTGGCGCAACGCGCACCGAGCCGACGCACGTGCTGGCGGCCATCGTCCTGTCGCCACGCAACCCCGCCTACAAGGCGCTGGCCACGCTCGACGTCAATCTGGAGTCGCTTCGCCGTGCGCCGGAGTGGCAGGGATTGGACCCGGGGCGGCCGGCGGCCGCGGCGCCGATCAGTCCTGCCACCCGCTACCTGTTGATCAGCGCGCACCGCGAGGCGGAGCAGATCGGTCATTACCGCGTCGACGCCCTGCACTTGCTGCTGGCCCTTCTCTATAAGGATTCGACCGCGACCGCGCAGCGGCTCGAGGGAGCGGGTTTGAGCATCTATGCCATCCGACAGTACCTCGCCTCGCCTGGGTCAACACCGAGGGATGCGCGACGGCGACCGCTCCCCAGGCTCGACGGCGCGGTGCGCGTCAGCCCCGTTTTTGGCATTCCAGTGGGAGCGATGGTGGTTGGGGGCGCGGGCCTGTGGTCAGGAGCGGCGCCGAGCCTGACGCTGCCGCTCACCGTCCTGTTCATTCTCGGCGGCTGGGTGACCTCGCTCTGCATCCACGAGTTCGGCCACGCGTTCATCGCCTACCTGGGTGGCGACCGGTCGGTGGCCTCTGCCGGGTATCTGTCGCTGAACCCACTCAAGTACCTCCATCCGTTGCTGAGCATCGGCCTGCCGGTGGTGTTCCTCCTGCTCGGCGGTATCGGCATTCCGGGAGGCGCGGTCTACCTGAACGAGCAAGCCATTCGGAACAATCGGTGGCGCAGCTTCGCATCGGCAGCCGGCCCACTATCCAACCTGCTGTTCGCCATCCTGATCGGCTGGCCATTCCTCGTCTTTCGGGACTCAGCCCCAGGAGGAACCGAGCAATTCTGGGCTGCGCTCGCGTTCCTCGTGTTCGTGGAGCTCAGTGCCGTGGTCCTCAACCTGATCCCGATTCCGCCGTTCGACGGGTTCGGGATCATCGCGCCGTGGCTTTCCATCGAAATACGAATCCTCGCCAACCGCCTGGGGATGCTGCCGCTCCTCGTCCTCTTCTTCCTGCTCTGGCAGGGCGGTCCGGTGAGTGCCACCTTCTGGAATTCCGTCTACGCCCTGTCCGGCCTGCTGAATATCCCGCAGGACCTCATCGCCCTCGGCCACCAGCAGTTCCTTCCCTGAGCCTCGCCGCAACTTCTCACCGCCGCCGGCGTTAAGGCGCTCATGGGCGTCTTCACCTGGCTGGATCGGCGGGTTGCTCGAGTGCCGCTGGTCGTCGCCGTCACCATGCCCATCGCCGTTTTCCTCGTCCTAGACCTGGCAACCCAGCTAATCACGCTCGGCGCTTGGGGCGGCACCGGCTCATTCGTGCGATGGGAATGGTCGGCAATCGTGGCGCCTCTCTTCGCCTTCATTCCGGGGTATTTCGTTGCTATCGTGGCGGTGTCCGCACAGATGAAGCGGTCCGGGTGGTGGCGACTGCTCGATTCAAACCGATCGCTCGACACGATCCGCTCGTTGCCCTGGCGCGAGTTCGAGCGGCTCGTCGCGGCCGGCTTCACGGCGAAGGGTTGGTCAGCTGAGCTGGTCGGCCAGCGTGGCCCTGACGGTGGCACCGATCTCTTGCTGCGGAAGGGAAAGCAACGCGCGATCGTCCAGTGCAAGCAGCGGCGATTTCCCGGCGGCTACGTCGACGTGCGCGAGGTCCGTGAGTTCGCGGGAGTGATCACCGCCGGCAAATTGATGAAAGGCTTCTTCGTGACGTCGGGCGTCTTTACGCCAGAGGCTACGGAGTTTGCGGAGAAGATCCCGCAGCTCGAGTTGATCGACGGCGCGGAGCTTCTGGTCATGTTTGGGCACTGCCCGAAGTGCCGTGCGTCGATCGAGCCGAAACATGGGAAATACGGCGTCTTCTTGAGTTGCGTTCGCTACCCCGAGTGCGACGGTGCCCTCAACCTCGCCGCCTGACGCGACTACACTCAGCGCGTGATCGGGGAGCGTGCAGAGACGAGGGCCCTGCAGTCGCTGGATACCGATGCCTGCATCCGGCTGGCGCAGGACCTGGTGCGAGTCCCGTCTATCACGGGTAACGAGCGCGCGGTGCAGGATCTTGTTGCCCTGGTGCTCGATGAGGCGGGTCTTGCGGTCGATCGTTTCGAGGCCGACGTCGATCGGCTGAAAGCCCATCCGCGCTTTCCTGGCATGGAAGTCGAGCGCACCGAAGCCGTGCTGGTCGCCGGCATTCTGGGAGAAAAGGGCGAGCGCTCGCTGATCCTCAATGGGCATGTCGACGTCGTGCCAACCGGCGACCGACAGGCCTGGCATACGTCCCCCTGGTCGGCGCACATCCAGGCCGGTCGCCTCTTCGGCCGGGGGGCTTGCGACATGAAGGCCGGGCTGGCGGTCGGGATCGCCGCGGCGGCGGCATTGAAGAAGAGCGGCCTTCCGCTGCGCGGCCGGCTGATCGTCCAGAGTGTCGTGGGCGAGGAGGACGGTGGCATCGGCACCTTCGCCATGGCGCAGCGCGGCTTCCGGGCCGATGCTGCCTATGTCCTGGAGCCCACGCGACTGCGCCTCATCCCGGCACAGGCCGGCGCCCTGTCCTTCCGGTTGCGTATCCGCGGATTATCGGCCCACGGCTCGGTTCGCTACGAAGGCATCAGCGCGATCGAGAAATTCGAGCTGGTCGAAACCAGGCTCCGCCAACTGGAGCGCTCGCTCAACCAGGCACCACATCCACTGTTCAGGCATTACCCGATCGCCTACCCCTTGAGCATCGGACGGCTGCGGGCCGGATCGTGGTCGTCGACCGTCCCGGACGAGTTGGAATGCGAGGGACGGGTCGGAGTTCCCGTTGGCATGGCCTCCGCGGAAGTCCGCCGCCAGTTTGCCGCGGCGATCGCCGACGTGGCGCAGCGCGACGCGTGGCTCCGGGATCATCCCCCGCAGCTCGAGTGGGCCGGCGGTCAGTTCGATGCGGTCGAGGTTGACCCTGGGCTTCCGGCGTTCATGGCGCTCAAGGCCGCGCACGCCGAGGAGTTCGGTGTCGAGCCCGAGCCGGACGGCGCGCCCTACGGGTCCGACATGCGCCTGCTGGTGCACGAAGCGGACACGCCCGCGATCCTCTACGGACCGGGCGACATCAAGCAGGCGCACTCGACCGATGAGTGGATCGCGGTCGATGAGATCGTGCGCGCCGCTCGCGTCGTCACCGCTGGCGCGGCCCGATATCTCGCGAGCTGACTTAGACTTCATCCCTGTGGCTACGCCGGTTTTCGGTGCGTCGATCCGCCGCGTCGAAGATCCACACCTGATTCGGGGCGCCGGGCGTTATGTCGACGACCTGCAACCCGACGGCTGCTTGCATGTCGTCTTTCTCCGAAGTCACCTCGCGCACGCCACCATCGCCCGGATCGACCTCGCGGCGGCGCGCAAGGCCAAGGGCGTCGTGGCCGCCTGGTCGGCCGCTGACATGGAGAACGTGAAGCCGCTGCGCATCGAAGCCGACGTCGACAGGATGGCGCGCCCGGAGCGCCGCGTGCTCTCGAGCGGGCGGGTCCGACACGCCGGCGAGGCGGTCGCGATGCTGGTCGCCGAATCGCTGGCCGAGGCGCGCGACGCCCTCGAGCTGATCGAGCTGGACCTCGACCCGCTGCCGGTGGTGACCGATATGGAGCGTGCGCTGCAGGAGGACGCGCCGATCCTTTATCCGGAGCTTGGCACCAACCTCGCCTTCCGCAAGGAACTGAAGCGTGGCCCAGTCAAACGCTCCTTCGACCAAGCCGACATCGTCGTCCGGGAGCGCCTCGTCAACCAGCGGCTGATCCCCGCGCCCCTCGAGGGGCGCGGCGCGGTGGCGTGGATGGACGGCGAGCGCCTGACCGTGCAGGTTTCATCCCAATCCACCTACGGCGTCCGCGATACCGTCGCCGACTGCCTCGGACTCGAGGAGGACGAGGTTCGCGTCATTGTGGAGGACGTGGGAGGCGGCTTTGGCAGCAAGGGCGGGTGCCTGGGCGAGGAGGTTGCGGTCGCCGAGGCGGCCCGGCGGCTCGCACGCCCCGTCAAATGGATCGAAGAACGCTCCGAGAATTGTGCCGTGACCTGGCACGGGCGTGGTCAAGTGCAAGAGGTTGAGCTCGCGGCCAGGCGGGACGGGACCGTGCTCGCCATCCGCTCACGCATCCTCGCCGACATGGGTGGTCACCTCGAGGTCTACAGCGCCCTGATTCCGGGCGTGACGCCCGACCTGCAGACGGGGTGCTACCGGATCCCGGCGTCACAGAGCAGCCTGCTGGCTGTCTATACGAACACGACACCGACCGGCCCGTATCGCGGCGCCGGCCGACCGGAAGCGGCGTTCTTGATCGAGCGGATGATCGACCGGCTCGCCGGGGAGCTGGGCATCGACCCGGTCGAGCTGCGCCTGCGCAACTTCGTCAGCCCCTCGGAATTTCCGTACACCAACGCGGGAAAGCTGACCTACGACAGTGGCGATTACGCCCGCTCCTTGCACCGCCTGGTCGAGGTAGCGGGCTACCAGCAACTGCGCGAGGCGCAACGTCGGGCTCGTGACGACGGGAAACTGCTGGGGATCGGCATCGCCACCTACGTCGAGATTGCCGCCGGGACGGATGCCGATCAAGCCACCGCGCGCCTCGAGTCCGATGGCAGCATCACCGTCATCACCGGCTCGACGCCGCATGGCCAGGGCCATCAGACCACCTGGGCGCAGATCGCGGCCGACCAGTTCGGAGTCCCACTCGATCGGATCAAGGTCGTCTTCGGTGACAGCGACTTTCCCGCTTACGCGGTGGGCACCTTCGGGAGTCGGAGCGCCGCCGTGTCGGGGTCGGCGGTTCACCAGACGGTGACCGCTCTGACCACCAAGCTACGTTCGCTGGCGGCCGCCGCCTTCGAGGCCGGGCCGGCCGACATCGTGCTCGACGCCGGCCGGCTGCAGGTTCGCGGCGTGCCGGCGCGGGCGATGTCGCTCGAGCAGCTCGCCGTCTGGGCGATCGAGACGGGCCGTCAGGAGGAGCTGTCGGCCCAGACGGAGTTTGCCGCGCCCGCCGAGGTATTTCCCTTTGGCGCGCACCTGGCCCAGGTCGAGGTCGACCGGGAAACGGGCGCGGTCACAGTCCTGCGCTACGTCGCGGTCGACGATTGCGGTCCGGTGATCAACCCGATGATCGTCGACGGGCAGGTCCACGGCGCGATCGCGCAAGGCCTCGCCCAGGCGCTCTACGAAGGCGTCATCTACGACGAAGAAGGCCAGCTCCTGACCGGCAACCTGACGACCTACCTCCTCCCCACCGCAGCCGACCTGCCGATGTTCGAAACCGAACGGACGGTCACCCCTAGTCCCAATAACCCGATGGGCGTCAAAGGCATCGGAGAAGGCGGGACGACGGGATCAACGCCGGCGGTGGCGAATGCCGTGATGGACGCGCTGCGCCCACTTGGGATCCACCAGCTCGAGATGCCGCTCACGCCCTACCGAATCTGGTCGGCGATCAAGGAACGTTCCTAGATCAGCGCGCCGGTCACCGTGACCGGCTGGATCTTGAGGGTGACGCGGTGTTCGTCCGCTTCCAGGTCACGGAATTTCTTTCCGGTGTAGCGTTCGGCCAAGTGGTCGATGAACTCGTGCTGCGGGTCCGGGATCAGGCTGACCAGGCGGCCGTGGATTTGCGCGTAGCGGTCCGGCACCTTCGGATCGACGAGGAGCATCGTGACCTCGGGGTCACGTTGAAGGTTCTTCGGCCAGGCGCGACTGGTGTTGCTGTTCAACCAGATGAAGCCGTCTTTGAGCTCGAACCACACCGGATTCAACTGTACGGACGCGTCGGCTCGCTTGGTCGCAACCGTGACCAGGATTGGGAGCGCCGCCAGCTTCTGGACCGCCGGGCTCAGGGCCGACCCGGTTTTACCCCCGGCCATCGATGGACCCGGTAACACGAAGTGGCTCGATCTGGATCTTGATCCGGCCCGTGCGCGGGCCCTGGTAGTCCGTCTTCAAGTAACGATGGGACAGATGATTGATATGGTCGCCTCCCGGGTCTTCGGCCCAGTTGACCATCCGGCCTTCGACCTGGGCCCAGCGAAACATTTGCTTCGGGTCGATCAGCAGCAACGTGATGCGCGGGTCGCGCTCGAGGTGCTTGAACCAGCCGCGGTTCTTCCCCCCGTTGATCCAGAACGATCCATCCTTTTGCTCGAACCAGACGGGAACGACCTCGACGCTTCCGTCCCTGCGACTGGTCCCGATGATCGCCGGAAAGACCTCCTCGGTGAAGCCCTGCATTTTAGGACTGAGCTCGACCGCCATCACACCACCTCCCATTTGAACAGCCGGGTCGCGAGGACCACGGCGATTGCGAGCCACACGAAGATGCCGAGCATGTCGCCCCGGATGGCCCAGAGGGAGGCGCCATCCACACTGATACTCCGCAGCGCGTCAGATACGTAAGTTAGCGGCGAATATTGCGTGACCGTCTGCAGCCATTCCGGCATGTTGGACCGCGAGAAGAAGATGCCCGAGAGGAACATCAGGGGCAGGGAAACGAGGTTGGCGATCGGCGCCGCGGTCTCCTCACTCTTGGAGGCGCCGGAAATGGCGAGGCCCATGGCGAGGAAGATGCCACCGCCGATGATGCCGACGATCAACAGGTAGAGCACGTTGCCCGCGAAATGGAAATGCAGCAGAAAATATCCCACCGCCAGCAGCACGCCGATCTGCAGCGCAACGGTCGTTAGACGGGTCATCAACTGGGAGAAGAAGAAATCGCGAACCCTCATCGGCGTGGCCATCAAGCGCCGAAGAATGCCGCGCTGTTTCCACTGGACGAAGGTGAAGACAACGCCGAACAATCCCGTTTGCATGATCGATAGAGCAATCATCCCCGGCACCAGGAAGTCGACATAGGTCACGTTGCGACTTTGCACCGGCTTGGAATCCAGCGTCAGCGCCGGGGTGATGCCGGCGAAGGCGAACGAGGCGCGATCGACGAATTGGTTCATGATCGCGATCGCGACCTGCGAATTCTGCGGGTTGCCCTGGTTGTAGTAGGCGGTGATGGCGGTCGAGCCCTGGCCGATGGATGCGGGCAGCACCGCCACCAGATCCCGGCTCCCCTGTTGCAGCTCATGCTTCTCGCCATCGAGGCTGCCGGTGTGCAGTTTGACCGCCTTGATTCCCAGGAGGCTGCCGATGATCGTGCTGCTGACCTGGTTGTGCGCCTGGTCGACGACGCCGATGTTGACGCTGGGGGTGCCACTACCGAAGTTGATCAAGCCGAAGATCCCCATGATCATCAGCGGCACCAGCAGGCTGAAGAAGATCGCGCCGCGGTTGCGGAAGTACGCCTTCAGCGACGACCAGGTCAGCATCACGAAGGGACTGCGCGTCACGTCAGCTTTCGCGCAGCCCGTGCCCGGTCATGTCGAGGAAGACGTCCTCGAGATTGGCCGAGCGCTCCACCCGATCCTTGTGAAACCCCTTGTCGAGCAGCCGCTGGATCAGGGTATCGGGGGGCTCCATGGCCAGGATCTTTCCGTGGTCCATGATCGCAACCCGATCGCACAGCGTTTCGGCCTCATCCATGTAGTGCGTGGTGAGCACGATGGTCCGACCTTCCGCCCGAATCGATTCCGCCAGCTCCCACAGGTTGCGTCGAGCTTGGGGATCCAGCCCGGTGGTGTAGGAAGAGGATCTGGGGCTCGTTGACGAGCGCGGTCGCGATACTGAAGCGCTGCTTCTGTCCGCCCGACAGCTTGGTTACCGTCGAGCGCGCCTTCTCGGTCAGGTCCACCTTCTTCAGGATCGCCATGGCATCGACCGAGCGGTGGTAGAGCGCGCCGAACATGTCGAGCAACTCGAGCAGGTTCAGGCCATCGAAGAAGGCCGCGGATTGGAGCTGCACCCCGATCAGGTTCTTCACTTTATCCGGGTTCTTGCGGACGTCGATGCCGGCGACGATCGCCTGGCCGTCGTCCGCACCGCGCAGGCCCTCGAGGATCTCGACCGTCGTCGTCTTGCCGGCACCATTGGGGCCGAGCAGTCCGAAGATCTCGCGCTCCTTGACCCGGAACGAGATGCCGTCAACCGCCACCAGGCTCCCGTACCGTTTTCGCAGTCCGTCGACGACGATCGCGAACCCCTGCGACTGGGTGCTAAGACTCGAATCTCCTGGTCGGGTGACCACGCTCATGCCCGAGACATTATCGCCACTGTCGCGGTTGCCAGCGTCTTCTCGAAGATCACGATCTGCTCGCCGGGAACGAAGCCGAGCTCGCGGTTGATCGCAAGCATTCCAGCGTTGTCCGCTCGATTATCGGTGTGCACGCGCGTGATCCGGTTTTCGGTGGCGTAGCGCGTCACCATCATCTTCAAGGCACGGGCGATTCCGCGTCGCCGGTAGTCGCCCAGTACGCCGGTGTCGCCGACTTCAGCATCGCCGTCGGGTCGGCGCACGAGATATGAGAGTCCCACGAGCCGCTCGCCATCCCGAGCGACGTAGAATCCGTCCAGCAGCACCCCGGGCCGCTCGAAGATGCTGCGCCAAAACGTTTCGGGGGATGGGTCCTGCCACTCGACGTGCGGCTCGTGCGGCATGTCACGCCAGATTTGCACGGTCAATCGATAGAGCTCGTCCCGCGCACCGGGCGAGTCGATGGCTGGAAAGGCCACGGTTTCAATCCCTTCGCCCTGGAGGCGAGTCCGCAACTCCGAAAGCCCGCTCAGGCTAACCGTCGACGGAGTCTGGAGCGAGGTTCGGTATCGCTCGAGCTCAACGTACCCGCGCGAGCCGACGAACGGCAGGGCGGCCGGCAGATTGGTCTCTCGCACCTCGGCCTCCACCCATCGGACGTGATTCGCGATGGCAAAACCCTCGACTTCGTCGGCCAGGCGAGCCCCAAGGCCGTGCCGTCGGTATGAGGCAGCGACGCCCACCATCCCCGCCGCGCGATCCTCATATCGCGAACCATCTTCACTCAGCGCCGCCTCGGCCACTCCGGCCAGCTCGTCGTCGGTGGTCCATGCTCCAAGCCTCAGGACGGGTTCGTCTGCTGGACGTAACGTCTCATCAAACTGCAGCGCCTCGACGTCGTCCTGCCAGTAGCGGACCTGGTTGACCAGGCTGAGCCACGCCGCGAGGTCTGCCGGCTCCACCGGCCGAATGACAAAGGCCGTCCGCGTGTT
>WNFD01000707.1_pt1 | contig 33127 bp, 27 predicted proteins | sample 5400491 | NCBI WGS metagenome assembly WNFD01 (sample SAMN13153343, study PRJNA577476) | soil metagenome | isolation source: 120 cm saprolite under Douglas fir tree site 2 hole 2 replicate 2 | place: USA:California | collected 2015-04-18 | reverse complement strand
CTGAGCAAATATCCTACGAAGATCAAGGTAACCGATCGAGAGAAGAAGTCGATACCTCTCGTAAGACATGATTTTCACGGCGACTGGAACTACAACATTCTGCCATCAACGGAATAGCTTGTTTCAATCCGGCTCCTAATCACCCGGACCGGGGGCGATCCAGCTGAGGAGAAATGCGTCTTCTGCGCTATAATCCGGGGCGACACGAAGGCGACGGTGATTCACGAGAGTGAGCGCCTGGTTTCTTTCCTTGACCACCGACCGCTCTTCCACGGCCATACGCTGCTTGTCCCGAGAGTGCATGTCCGGCTTTTGAGCGATCTGCCCGCTGACTGGGTGCAAGAGTTCTTCCTGACGGCACAGCGACTTGAGCGTGCGGTAGAGAACGGCCTCGAAGCCGACGGCTCGATGATCCTGATCAACAATGTCGTCAGCCAGTCTGTCCCGCACTTGCACCTGCATGTCATACCCCGGCGGAAGAAGGACGGCCTCCGGTTCTGGCTTGGCCCCCGCCATCCATACGATGCGCAGCATCCCGCCGAAGCCTACGCAGAAAAGATCCGCTCTGCCCTCTCGGCAATATAACGGTGAACTCAGGTAGCGCTGGGCTGTGCCACCACGCTTCCGTTCGGCATAAAAAGCCTTGGAATTCTGCGTTGAGGTGCCATGCGCTGAGTCCCGCGGCCGCGGGGGATCATTCCGCGAAGAGGATTGGCCGGCGCCGGCTGGGAGGGCTGGCCGGCGCCGGCCAGGGGGAGGGGCTATCCGATGGCGGCAGCGAAGATGTGCATTGTGGTGGAACCGCTCACCGCTGCCTGGCTGAAGTCGGGGATGGTGACGTAACGCACGGTCTTGCCCTGATGCAGCGATACCGGGGCGTAGTAGACGCTGACCTTCTGGTTCTGCTTGCCGGTCGGCGTATTGATGTACGCGGCGGAGGCGAGGATGTCGCCGCCCGGCACTGCCGAGTTTGCCCACCAGTCCGCGAAGGACAGGGTGAACGACTGGGTGGTGCCGTCGGTGTAGGTGATCGTCCCGGTGCCCGAGGCGGTGCCGTAGTCACCAGTACCCAGGAAGCCGAGGGTTCCGCCGGATCCGGAAACCGCGACCGTCTGACCGCCTGCGACGACGTTGTCCGCCGTGCCGGGCGAGGCGTTCGGCCAGCTGAACGTGAGGCCGTCGTGGGTGACGGACGCGCCAGGCGTCAGGCCTGCCGAGGCGAGCGCCTGGGCGGAGTAGCTGAACCCCCCGCCGTCGAGGTTCCCTGCGGTCGTGGCGGCGTCGTCGCTGATGCCCGGGTTGTCGAACGCGCTGGCCACAGACGGGTACGGCACGGAGATGTCAGCCACCGCGCCCACGCTGCGCTGGCCGCTCGCGACGTCGAACGTCGCCCCCGCCGAGAGCTGGTAGTTTCCTGGCTTCGCGTCGGCCGGAACGGTGACGGCCCAGCTGGTCCGCGCCGCCTTGCCGCCTGCCACGTGCGCGAATGTCGAGGGCGAGGTCGCCTTCACCGTCCAGCCGCCCGGGGCGGTCAGCGTGACGCTGACGTTGTCCAGGGTGAGGCCGCCGGTGTTCGTGAGCGTCGTGGTCGCGGCCTCGCTGGAGCCCGGCGACGCGATCGGCGCCGCGGTCAGCGTGAACGGCTGCTGCACGACGACCGGGGTCGAGCCGGTGACCCCGTCTACCGTCGCGCTGATCGTCGCGACTCCGGAGCTGACCGCCTTGACCGCCCCGGTCTCGCTCACCGTGGCGACGGACGGGTCGCTGCTGCTGTACCGGACGGCCGCGCGGGCAAGGCTGACGAACGACTCGTCGGAGCTGGCCGCCACCACGATGCTGTCCGCGGCCGCGTGCCGCTGCCCGGTGTCATCCTTGATCCACGGGTTCTTGCCTGCCAGGTTCAGCGTGTCGCCAGGCTTGAAGACGACCCGGTCCGGCTGCACGGTGACGTACTGGACCCGCGGCGTCAGCGCCCCGTGCACGCTGACCGTCTGCGACCCCGCAGCGCTTGCCTGGGGGGACGCCCCCCCAGGGCCCCCCGCCAGCCCGCTCGCGTTAGGCCCGATCTTGAACTGGTAGGACCCGTCATAGACGACCGACTTGCTGTGCTTCGCGTCCCAGAAGGCGAGGTTGCTGATCTTGACAGGGATCGAGATGTGCTGGGTGGCTCCCGGCTGGAGCACTCCGGTCTTCTGGAAGCCCTCCAGCCGCTCCCCGGGCAGTTCCACTCCCGTCACGGTGAAGGGAGTGGCCACGTATAGCTGCGCTACCGTGGCGCCGGGGGTGCTGCCGGTGTTGGTCACGCTGAAGCTGACGTTGACGGTGCCGTCAGCGGACACGGACTTCTGATCGGCCTTGACGCCGGAGTAGGCGAACGTGGTGTAGCTCAGCCCGTAACCGAACGGGTAGGTAGGTGTTCCGGTGAAGTACTGGTAGGTCCGGCCGAGCCCGCCCGTGCCGCCTGGCGTGATGTTGTAGTCCGCCATCGGCGGCAGCTGTGAGTCATCGGAGTACCAGGTGAAGTCCAGGTGCCCGCTCGGGTCCTGCTTGCCGAGCAGCACGTCGGCGAGCGCGGTGCCCTGGCTCTCGCCGTTGTACCCGCTGAAGACGATGGCCGGGACCCTGCCCGCCACGTCGCCGATGTCGACGGGGCCGTCGGACTGGATGACAAGCGCCGTCCTGGGGTTGCCGAGCGCGGTGACCTGGCTGATCAGGGAATCGTAGTTGCCGGGCATCGCGAGACTGCTCCGGTCATGCCCCTCGCCGGCGGTGCTGCCATCCGTTCCGACGAAGACCACCACCAGGTCCGCGCTCTTGATGTCGGCCTGCGTCTGGGCGCTGAGCACCGCGGGGCCCGTCGCCGTGGTTGACGTGCCTGCCGCGTCGAACACCACGGACGCGTCCGGGCTGGCGGCCTTGACCTCGGCGGTGATGCCCTGGACGGCGTTCACCTGCAGCGAGGGATCCCCCGAGTAGCCGCCGAGGGTGACCTTGTTGGCGAGGTCGCCGAGGATGACCACCCTGGCCAGCTTCGAGGCGGTCGCGGGAAGCAGCGGTGCGGAGGTCCCCGCGACGTTGTCGTTCTTGAGCAGCACCAGGGAGTTCGCGGCGAGCTTCTCCGCCAGGGCCTGGTGCGCCGGGCTCTGGATCACGTCTTTGGTGATCTTCGTGTAGGCAACCCTGGCTGGCGGGTCGAACTCGCCGGTCCGCATGCGGAGCGTGAACAGCTGGACGAGCGCGTTGTCGATGACGCCCTCGGACAGGATGCCCGCGCTGATGGCCTCCTGGATGTTGGCGAGCGTGTACTCGGCGCCGGTGCAGTTCAGCTGCGTGCCCGCGCGCAGCGCATAGGCCTGGCCGCCAGCCGCGCCGCTGACCTGCCTGCCGGTGGTGGTGTTGGTCCACACGGCGCTGCTGCCCGCGCTGTCGGTGCTCCAGCCCGGCGGTGCCCAGTCGTGCCCGGACGGCGGGTTCTGGTACGTGGTTCCCACCGCCCCGCAGTCGGACGTCGTATAGCCGCCGAACCCGAAGGTGCGCTGGGCAAGCTCGTTGACGGTGTACGTGTCGGCGACCGCCGGCGTGCCGTTGATCGCGTTGTAGGACGTCATGATGCCGGAGACGTGGGCGTTCTCGATGAGGCTCTTGAACTGGGCGGTGTAGTACTCGCGTATGGTCCGGTCGTCGGTATTCGAGCTGGACCCCGTGCGGGTGTTGTCGAGGTTGTTCAGCGCGTAGTGCTTCGCCGTGGAGGCGACCTTGAGATAGCCGGTCGTGGACTGCCCGCTGAGCGTCTGGCCCTGGTAGCCGTTGACGAAGGCGCCGGCCATCTGGCCGACGAGGTAGGGGTCCTCGCCGAACGCCTCGTCCGTCCTGCCCCACCGGGGGTCCCTGTCCAGGTTGACGTTCGGCGCCCAGTACGTCAGGGAGCCGTAGTCACTCGCGGCCGGGCCGATGTTGTTCTGGCCGGTGCCCCACAGCGACTTGTCGAGGAAACCGCGCGCCTCGTCGGAGATCGCGGTTGTCTCGTCGTAGACGAGCTGCGGGTCCCACGTCATCGTCGACGCGAAGTTGGTGGGGAAGCTCGTCGCGTGCACCCCGCCGGATGCGGTGCCCGCGTTGGTGTTGGCGCCGAGCGTGTTGACCCCGTGCTGGCCCTCGCTCCAGTAGGTGTACTGCTGGACACCGAGCCGGGGGATCGCGGGGGCGCTGTTCGTATGAAGCTGCTGCACCTTCTCCGCCAGCGTCATGCGCGACACCAGGTCCGCGGCGCGTTCCGCGAACGAGTAGTGCGTGTTCAGGTAGATCGGCCCAGCGGAAGGCGGGGCGGAATCTGACACCGCGGAACTCGGCACCGCGGAACTCGGCACCGCGGAACTCGGCACCGTAGAGCGCGGGGCCGGACTGGAGTCTGCCGCCGGCGCGCGCGCGCCGGTCAGGCTGACCAGGCACACAGCCGAGCACGCCGCTCCGCTGAGTACTCTCCAACGCATGGACGGCCGCTTTGCCATCTCGCCTCCGTAGTCACAGGTTCCTGCGACGGCGGCCCTGGCAAGCGATGATCCTTCGCATGCGCGTGCAGGCTGCCGACTGCCTTCCAGGGGCAGGGACGTCTGCCTGTGCGCCTGGCTGGGCGTCCGACTGGCGTCCCGACGTTCGAGGGGTGAAAGCATGTGCACTGACGAGTTAGTTTTGATGCGATACAAAACATACAGCCCATCATTTTCCTGTCAAGACCCCACGAAAACCAACGAAACTAGCCGCCGCGCAAGCCGGTCCGAGCCGAGGAAGGGGGGAAACGGTGTCTGACATGCGGTCATCCACCATCCCGGCTCGCGCAGGCCACACCGACATCCGGCGCAACAATCTCGAAGTCGTCCTGCGTCATCTCTGGGCTGTCGGCCCCGACTCCAGGGCCGGTATCGCGACGCGCGCCGGACTGACCCGCGCGACCGTGTCGCGCCTTGTCGCCGAGCTCATCGGCCTGGGCCTGGTCGGCGAGACGGGCGTGGCCGCCGCCGCGGGGCGGGGCCAGGGCAGGCCCGGCACGCAACTGGCGCTGACCGGCCGGCACATCCTCGCCATCGGCGCGGAGATCAACGTCGACTACCTCGCGGTGCTCGTCGTCGACCTGGCGAACCGCGAGATCTATCAGCAGCGGCGCGGGTTCGACGCGCAGCGCGCGGGCGCGGTCCAGAGCATCCGGGCGCTCGCCGGGATGTGCGGCGAGTGCCTGAACGCGCTTCCCGTGACGTTCGGCGGCCGCGACAGGGTCATCGCGGGACTTGGCATAGCGGTACCCGGCCTGGTGGACGAGGCCCATGGCATCGTGAGCTGCGCGCCGAACCTCGGCTGGGACAACGTCCCTGTCCTCCCCGCGCTCGGCGAGGACCTGGACCGGCGCACCGCAGCGATCACGGTAGGCAATGACGCGAACCGCGCGGCGATCGCCGAGTACCGCGTCGGCAGCCACGCCGGAACGCCGAACCTCGTCTACGTCACCGGAGAGGTCGGAATCGGCGGCGGCATGATCGCTGGCGGCAAGCCCCTGCTCGGCGCGCGCGGGTACGGCGGAGAAGTCGGGCACATGACCTTGGATCCGGACGGCCCGGTGTGCGGCTGCGGGCGCCAGGGCTGCTGGGAAGCGTTCGTCGGCCTCAACGCCCTGCTGGCTATCGCGGGCCAGGGCGCACCGGGCTCGCGGGGCCTGCGGGGCTCGCCCGAAGACAAGATCGCGCTCATCGTGGCCGGAGCCGAGGCGGGAGACCACCGCACGCTCGCCGCACTCGCGGAACTCGGCCGCTACGTCGGCATCGGAGCGGCGAACATCGCCAAGATCATGAATCCGGACGTCATCGTCCTCGGCGGATACTTCACGGCGATCGCGGAGTGGATACTCCCCGCCGCCTACGAATCCTTCCGCGCCGGGCTGCTCGCGCCGGACTCAGCCGGATGCGAGCTCGCCACATCGACACTCGGCTTCATGGCCGCCGCCCGCGGCGCCGCGATCGACATCCTCGACCGCGTGATAAGCAACCCCCACCACCTCCTAACCAGCGATCCTCAGTAAAACCAAGCCTTCTATGCCGAACGGAAGCGCGGTGACACCCCCGAACGCCCCGAGCCCTGCCGTGGTGACAGCCCCGCCCGAGCCCAGCCGAAGGCGCGAATAGTGTGGATGCCGTGACCACGTAGTTCTAGCTACACCATCGCGGCATCCACACCAATGGCTGGTGGTGGGCGGTGCTGTCATCGCCCGGTCTAGACCGGTCTAGACCGGATGGGAGGTGCGAACTCGGGGCGGCGGGGTTGGCACAGGCCGCTGGTTGGGACGGACATTTCGTGTGGATGCCGCGCCAGTGCTGTTCTGTCAGCAGCTTCCCTTGTTACATCGTTGTCATGGGCGCCACGGCTCCGCCGGGCGGGCAGCCTAACTACAGCAATGGTCCATTCACACACACCTGACTGTGTGAATGGACCACTGCTGTAGTTCTGGGTGGCTGAAGGTGCCGTTCAGGTGGTGGTGCTCATCCGGGGGGCAGCTTGGCCGCTGCGGCTGCGGCGAGATCCGTCGCTCGCTGGTTCCCGCGGTGCCCTTCTCGTCGCGTGTGCCACCGTCCGCCGCGCACTACCCGCCTCCTGATCACATTTGCCGCAAACCACGAGTATGCCAGCCATCACCCGTCATATCGCCGCGAAGGCTGTGCGTCATGGCTTGCGGCCGACACCGCAGAACGCGTACACCTCCGCCGGGATGCCGAAGGGGCTTGGGTCTGGCCGCCAGTGCTGTGCGGCGACCACTCCGGGTTCCACCAGCGTCAGGCCGTCGAAGAAGCGGGGGATCTGGTCGGGGCCGCGGAGCTTGTACGGCGCGGCGCCGCTCTCGTTGTAGCGCCGCTGGGCCTCGTTGAACGCCTCGTTGGTGTTGGTGGCGTGCGTCGCGGTCAGGTAGCTGCCGGAGGGCAGGTCGGCAAGCAGGCGGCCCACGATCGACCGCGCCTTGGCGAAGTCGCTGATGTGCGCCAGGACTCCGAGCAGCATCAGCCCGACGGGCTTGCTGAAGTCCAGCGTCTTCGCGGCCACCGCCAGGATCGCGTCGGGGTCGTGCAGGTCGGCGTCGATGTAGTCGCAGGCGCCCTCGGGCGTGCTTGTTAGCAGGGCGCGGGCGTGCGCAAGCACGAGGGGGTCATTGTCGACATACACGATCCGGCACTCCGGGGCCACCCGCTGGGCAACTTCGTGCGTGTTATCCACCGTCGGCAGGCCAGTACCGACGTCAAGGAACTGGCGGATCCCGGCCTCACCAGCTAGGTACCGGATCGCGCGGGCCAGGAAATGCCGGTGGACGCGGGCGAGATCGACGATGTGCGGGAAGGTCTCGCGGTACTGGTCACCGGCTTCGCGGTCGACGGGGTAGTTGTCCTTGCCGCCCAGCCAGTAATTCCAGATCCGGGCCGAGTGCGGCACCGTTGTGTCGATCTTGGGCGACGGCTGCTGGCCTGGTGAAGGCGAGTCGTCGGTCATGAGCGGCCCTTTCCCTGCTGCCGTATGTTGACGGAAACCATTGTCTTGCCGGCCTAGTGATTCCGGTTCCTCCGGGGTGACGCTATCGTGAAAGACTCAACGTTGATCCAGCGTCGGCGGTTGCCGTAGTGGGAGCGTGCATGAGCACTATTCGCACCGCAAGTGGCTTGCTCGAGGGCTCTGCGATGGACCATCAGCAGCCCGCGCCAACGATGTTGCGGATGCTGGTAGGTTCCCGGTTGCGTCGCCTGCGTGAGGTCAGGGGCGTGACGGCTAAGGACGCCGGAGTGGTGATCCGGGCATCGCATTCCAAGATCAGCCGCCTGGAGTGCGGCAGGATCGGTTTCAAGAGCCGGGATGTGGCCGACTTGCTCACCTTCTACGGCGTGCACGACGATGCCGAGCGGGCAACCTTACTCGCCCTGGCCGAGCAGGCAAGTGGACCGGGCTGGTGGCATGAATACGGCGACGTGGTGCCAGGCTGGTTCGAGCCCTACCTGGGCCTGGAACAGGCCGCAAGCACGATCCGCGGCTACGAGGTCCAGTTCGTCCCCGGCCTGCTGCAGACGGAGGACTACGCTCGCGCCGTCATCAGCCTCGGCCATGGTGGCGCCCCGGACACCGAGATCGATCACCGGGTCAGCCTGCGGATGAAACGCCAGCGGCTGCTCCACCGGCCGGATGCGCCCAAGCTGTGGGCCGTCATCGACGAGGCGGCACTGCGCCGCCCGATCGGTGGTATAGCGACGATGCGCGCGCAACTCAGGTATCTCATCGACATAGCCGGGCTTCCCGGCGTCACCGTCGTGATGATGCCGTTCAGTGCGGGCGGGCACGCCGCGGCCGGCGGCCCTATCAGCATCCTCCGCTTCGCCGAGGATGAGATCCCGGACGTGGTCTACCTCGAACAACTCAGCAGCGCTGTCTACGTCGACAAGCAAGCCGAGATCGATCGTTATTGGGACGTCATGAACCGCGTGGCCGTCGACGCCGAATCGGCGGCCGCCACCATGACGATTCTCGGCCAGATCCTCAAAGAGACCTAAAACACGGGCTGCCAGGTACGTATACCTGGCAGCCCGTCTTTACGAGCGTCGCCGAGTCAGCGTCGCCGACGTTGTTGAGCTGCTCGCGCCCCGTTAGCGGCAGACAGCGCGCGGCGTGAAGGTTTCCGTGGTGGTGCCATTGTTCTTGACAAAGACCAGCCACGTCGTGTTGCTTGTCGGCCAGGAGTCAGTGAGCACAAGCGTTCCGCCAGCGGAATTGTTTTCTCCGCCGCCCATGACTTCCGTGTCCGCAGGGCACGTGGCGGTGCCGGACGAATACCCGCCGGGGCCCAGGGTGACCGTCGTGCCTGTGGCGACCACGTTGGGTGAGATCGTCCGCGCGGCGGGAGGGATCTTGGCTAGCGGCTTCGCCGGGACGCCGGAGGCCGCGGCGAAGGCCGCGCCGCTGCCTGCCATCGCGAGTGCGGCGGCACCCGCGGTGAGGGCTAGCGCGGCGCGGCGACGCCCACGGAAGAAAGCCGGATAAGTGGTGCCTGTGTCGGACATTGTTTCCCCTTTTCGCTTGAATCGACGTGCACCAGACAGCATGGTGGTTTGAGCAGGCTGTGAGGTGTTACGTGGGAAACCTATGCCACGTATGAGTCTTCCCGGGGTAGGTAGCTCCACCATTATTCTCGCCGGGTTGGCCAGGGCCTATTAAGGACAGCGCATATAGGAGGAAACTGACACGGGCGAAATTCAGTTGCCGCGCCTGGCCCAGCGTGGCAGTCTTAGGCACACAGGTTGGCACCGGCTGTGCCGGTCGAGCGGAAGGGAGGGCCGACGATGTTCACGCCCGTTGCGCGGTTCATGACGCCTGCCCTGACCGCAGCCTCCCTGAGGAGTACTACCAGTGCGCGACCCTGGCTCCGCCCGCCGCGGAAGGCGGCGTTTCAACGACGACGAACCACTCTTCGATAAGCGCAGGCGTGGCCGCGCTGCACTGCCCGCCCAGGACGCCTGCGACGCCGACGACGGCTTGCCGGAAGGCGACCGCTGGTCGACGTGGGATCAATCCGAGGCCGGTGAGCGCGGGCCCAGGCCGTACCCCGGCTGGCTGATCACCGAGCTGGCGGCCGTTGACTACGAGCTAGGCGTGCTCAAGACCGGCAAGGAGGCCGACGTCTTCCTGCTCCGGCGCGGCGTGCCCGGCACGGACCGGTCCTGCCTGCTGGCCGCCAAGCGTTACCGCGATGGTGAGCACCGGATGTTCCATCGTGACAGCGGCTACCTGGAAGGCCGGCGGGTGCGTGAGTCCCGTGTGAACCGGGCGGCCGCCGGCCGCACGACGTTCGGCCGGTCGGTGATCGCCGGACAGTGGGCTGGGGCAGAGTTCGGCGCGCTATGCCAGCTGCACGGGGCGGGCGTCCCCGTGCCGTACCCGGTGCAGATCCTGGGGGTCGAGCTGCTGCTCGAGTTCATCGGCGAGCCTGACGGCAGTGCCGCGCCGCGGCTCGCGGAGGTGCCTGCCCGGGGCAGCGAGCTGGCCGGACTATGGGAGCAGCTGGTGCAGGCGCTGGTCACGCTGGCCGCCCGCGGGCTGGCCCACGGCGACTTGTCCGCGTACAACCTGCTCGTCCACCGCGGCCGCCTTGTCATGATCGACCTCCCCCAGGTGGTGGACGTGATAGCGAATCCGCGGGGCGGGTGGTTCCTCGACCGGGACGCGGCCAACGTGGGGAAATGGTTCGCCGCCCGCGGGCTGGCCGGCGCCACGCCCGCGCCAGGGGACCTGCCCGCGCTGCTGCGCAGCGAAGCGCGCATCGGCTAGCTGCCACACATTTTTTATTCCGAACGGAAGCCGTCGTGGCAGCTTCCCGCACGGCCCGCTGCCCGAATCCGGGAACGCCCGGGGCGTCGTCAGGACCGGACAAGGCCCTTGTACTCCCGGACCGGGGTGAGGCCGCGTGAGCTGGCTAACGCTTCACTGCGGGCGTGGTCAGCCGCCGTGGCGAGCAGGGCGCGGACCTGATCAGCCTCGGGAGCACCGAGGCTGGTGTAGATGGTGAGAGCTTCCTGCCAGTGGCGGCGCGCTTGGCCGGGCTCGCCGGTGGCGTGGTAACTGCGGGCGAGGCCGTTGTGGGCACGGGCTTGCTCGTATTTCTCGCCAGTCTCGGCGGCGACGCTGAGAGCGGATGCGTGCTGCTCGCGGGCTTCGCCGGTCTTGCCGGTGGCGAGGAGTACCTCGCCGAGGCCGTTGAGCGCGACGGACTCACCGGATCCGTCGCCGATCTCACGGCACAGTACCAGGGCCTGCCTGAAGTGGGCGGCGGCGTCCTCGTGGCGGTCCTGCCGCAGGTCCACGTCGCCGAGGGTAGCGAGGACGTGGGCTTCCGCGCCTCTATCGCCGGTTTCCCGGCACAGGGCCAGGGCCTGCTCGATGTGGCCGCGGGCCTGCTGGTAGCGGCCCTGCCGCAGCTCGACGAGGCCGAGGTTGTTCAGCGAGCGGCCCTCACCGGTCAGGTCGCCGGCCCCACGGTGCAAGACCAGGGTCTGCCGCAGATAGTCGTCGGCTTCCTGGTAACGGCCCTGATGCAGGTCAATGAGCGCGATATTGCTCAGCGCGCGGGCCTGGCCCGCCCGGTCACCCACCTCCCGGAACAAGGCGAGGGCCTGCTCGTAGCAGTCGACTGCGTCCTGGAGGCGGCCCACCCACCAGCGGCCGACCCCGAGGCTGTTCAGCGCGCGGGCCTGCCCCGCCCGGTCACCTGCCTTCCGGAACAAGACCAGCGCCTGCTGGTAGCGGTCGGCCGCGTCCTGGTAACGGCCCTGCCACCAGTCCACGAGACCGAGGCTGTTCAGCGCGTTCGCCTCGGCGGCATGATCGCCGTTCTCGCGGGCGGCCCGGCAGGCGTGAGTGTGGATACTGATCGCCTCGGGAAAATGGCCGCCGGTATCGAGGTAGCGAGACAAGACGGCGGCTATCCGGGTGGCGTGGCCCGGCCAGCAGTGCTCGGACGCGTAGGCTGCGACCGCGACCAGGGTGGCGCGCTCGCCATCCAGCCAGGCCCGCGCCGCGCCGGGATCGGTCACCGGCGGAACCTGGACGGGCGATGCGGGGATGCGCGGCCGGAGGTGCCGCTCGGCGGGGAAGAGAGCATCCATCGCGGCGGCGGCGGCGTGGAGGTAATGGTCAAACAGGCGGGTCAGCGCGGCGTACCGCACATTATAGGTGTCCTGGGTGCCAGTGAGTTCGCGGGCGTAGGTGCGCAGCAGGTCATGCATGCCGTGCCGGCCTGGCCCGGCGGGCTGGATCAGGTGTGCCTGGGCCAGCACGCCAAGCATGCGCTCGGCCTGCTCAAGGGTGGCGCCGGTGAGCGCGGCGATCGCATAGCGGCCAAGGTCGGGGCCGGGGTGCAGGCATGCCAGCCGGAACGCGCTCGCGGCGTCGGGGTCCAGGTGGCGGCATGACCAGGAGAACACGGCCCGCACCGCGGTGCGGGCGTCCCCGTCGGCATCCAGCAGGTCCAGCCGCCGCTGCTGGTCAGCCAGCTCGCCTACCAGGCGGGCAAGCGGGGCGGCGGGGCGGGCGGCAGCCAGCTCGGCAGCTATCCGCAGCGCCAGCGGCAGCCGGCAGCACCGGGCGGCCAGCGCCTCGGCCGCGACCGGGTCGGCGTCGGCCCGCTCGCCGATCAGCGCCCGCAGCAGGCTGACCGCGTCCGCGAGCGGCAGCAGGTCCAGGTCCAGGCGGGTGGCGCCGTCCCGGGCCACCAGACCTGCCAGCGAGTCACGGCTGGTCACTACCGTCATGCAGGCCGGGCTGCCGGGCAGCAGCGGCCGGACTTGCTCCGCCGACCCGGCGTTGTCCAGCACCACCAGCATCCGCCGCCCGGCCAGCAGACTCCGGTACCGTGCGGCACTCTCGTCTTCCTCTGCCGGGATTTCCTGGCCGGGCACGCCGAGGGTGCGCAGGAACCGGGCCAGCGCGTCGGCCGCCGGCATCGGCTGGCCGGGGTCATAACCGCGCAGGTTCACATATAGCTGCCCATCAGGGAACCGCTCAGCGACCTGATGCGCCCAGTGCACCGCCAGCGCCGTCTTGCCTACCCCCGCCGTCCCGCCGATCGCCGAGATCACCACCGTCCCCGATGCCTTCTCGCCAGCCTCTTCTAGCAGCCCGGTTAGCGCCGTCAGCTCGGTGTCCCGTCCGGTGAACTGCCGCACCGTGCCCGGCAGTTCCCGGGGCGCGACCGGCGCGGGGCCGCCCGCCGCGGGCGGTGCAGGCTCCGGAACGGCCAGGGCAGGGTCGGCGGTGAGCATCTGCTGGTGCAGCTCGCGCAGCCCGGTCGCCGGCTCGGCGCCGAGTTCCTCGATCAGGACGCCGCGGGCATGCTGATAGGCGGCAAGCGCGTCCGCCTGGCGGTCGCACCGGTAGAGCGCGAGCATCAGCAGGGCGTGCAGCTGCTCCCGCAGCGGGTGGGCTCCGGCGAGCCGCTGCAGCTCGATGATCACATCGGCGTGGCGGCCCAGGTGCAGGTCGGCGTCGATGCGTGCTTCCAGCGCCTGCAGGTGCATCTCCGCCAGCCGGGGAACCTCCCGCAGCGCTAGCACGTCCGACTCCACGTCCGCCAGCGGCTCGCCCCGCCACAGGGAAAGCGCGGCGCGTGCCTGTGCGGCCGCCTGGCCCCAGGAACCCTCCCGTGCCGCCGCCCGGGCGGCTCCCAGCAGGGCCTCGGACCGGGACACGTCCAGCTCACCGGCGTCTATCTGGATCACGTACCCGCGCGGCTGGGTGCTGATCCGGGCCCGGACAGGGTCCCCAAGCGCCTGCCGCAGCCGCTTTACGTAGTTCTGTATGGTCGCCCGCGCCGAAGGCGGCGGCTCCCTGGGCCCCCACAGCGTCTCGGCAAGTTCATCCACTGTCACGACCCGGTTGGCATCAAGCAGGAGTGCCGCGAGCATCGCCCGCTGTTTCCCTGGCGGCACCGGCACGGCCACCCCGCCGTGACGCACCACCATCGGCCCGAGCAGGCAGAACTCCATCTCCGCCACCATAGGAGCCCCCGTTCAGGCCGACTCGCCCGCCAGGTGTGCTACCTCCGCATGCTATCGCTCGGCTATCCGGAGCGGCTCCTGGACTAGTTCCATAGTCCAGGAGCCGTCAGCACGCTTCCGTTCGGAATATGAATGCTCTTTTGTTTGGCTTGGCTAGGCTTCGACCGGGCTGGAAGCAGGGCTCGCCGTCTGGGGAATCCGCAGGACGGCGGGTTCTCCGGGCCGCAGGTGCTGCCTGCCGGTGAAGAAGGCGAGCCCGTAGAGCACGGCAACCACGACGAGAAGCATCCGGTACCCGACGATCAGCGACGCGTATTCGAGAATTCCGCCCACCATCGCGCCGAGCAGGTTGGCGCCGAAGGCCACGGTGGAGTCTCCGACGTTGCGGAATCGCTGGGAGAACACCATGTTGGCCAGGAAGATGGGGGCAAAAGCGATCAGCACTGCCACCACGAACCGGGGGACGATGGATAGCGACAGCAGCTTTTCTGGTGGTATCGCCCACGCGACGATCAGCGCCGCGAGCAGGGCCACGTATAGCAGGTTCGGCCGCCGGATCACCACGTGCCTGGAGACCTCCACCGCGGCGAGCACGGCCACCAGGACACCCCCGAATACCAGCGCGTTCACGAACCACGTGGTTCCGAACAGGAGCGCGAACTGCGTGACGTTCTTGGTCTCGAGCAGCATGAACGCCGCGCCCATGAAGAAGAGGTCGATGTAGCTGGTCATCCGGCGATACGGCCCGGATACCGGTCGCACCAGCAGGATCGACGCGAGCAGGACCAGGCCGAGGGTGACGAGGTAGAGACGGGGAATGGAGTTACCGTCCAGGTACACGAACGGGTGGTTGTCGGTGGCCGGCGGCACCACAGTCGACGGGCGCTGCCACAGGTTGCCGCAATGGACGGTGGACGCGTTGACGCTGACCGCGAGCATCGAGAGGGCGCTGTCGTTCGTGCTCGCGCACGGGGCGTGCCCGTACACCACGTCCAGGGTGTTCGCCAGCCGGTCCTTGAGCCACGTGGTCCGGTAGTAGTTGTACATGGCGAAGACACCGTCGGGATTGAGGTGGGACTTCCCCTCCTGCACGGCCTCCTTGGTGAACAGGTAGCTCTCGAGCCGCAGCGAGGACTGGCCGGACACCAGGGTCAGCGAATCGGGCAGGGCAAAGAGAATCATGTCGTACTTCGTCTTCGTCTGCTGGAGGAACGCCCTGCCGTCGTTGATGTGGACCGTGACCCGGGGGTCCTGATAGGGGTGATTCGGGTGAAGGCGCGACCCTATCTTCTGGAGCTGGGGATCGATCTCCACGGCGTCGACGTGCTTCGCACCCTCACGCAGGGCATTCGCGGTGTCGTTTCCTGTGCCCGCGCCGATGATCAGGACGTTGTTGAGGGGGTTGGCCGGATCGTACACGTAGGGCAATGAGTAGACCGACCCCAGATTGCGGGTCGACACGATGTCCTGATGCGGGATGCCATTGACCTCGATGCCGACATCGGTCGAGTGCGGGAATACCGAGATGCGGTAGTACGGCGACCATATGTCGGTGGACGAGAGCGATTCTGACCAGAGCACAAGCACCAGGCTCACCAGGGCCACGACCTGGACGAGGCCGATTCGCCTGCCGTACAGCACGAACAGGGCGAGCGCGACGATGGATCCCCACACCACCGGCTTGGCGTCGAGGAACGAGAGCAGCGAGAAGGCCGAGATCCCCAGGATGCTGCCGAAGATGTCCAGCCGGTACGCGTCAAGCGGCCGGAATTTCACGAAGGAACGGGCGACGCCCTCCCCGATCGTCGCCATGACAGCGGCGACGCACAGGAAGATGACGGGCAGGGTCACCCAGGTGGGCAGGCCGGACTCGTCGCCCGCCGCGAAGAAAATCAGCTGGGTTCCGGCCCGGTTGATCTGGACAGGGAACGCCCGTACGAAGATGATCAAGAGCGCCAGGACTATCGCGACCCAGGGAAAGAGGTTCACCCGGGCCCTGGCCCGCAAGAACCCGATGCCGATGCCGAGGAAGCTCCCGAGCAGGACGAAGTTGGAGAAGTAGGAGAGGTAGATGATGTTCGCCCCGGTCCACCGGATCAGGGCGAGCTCGACGAACAGCATCAGGAAGCTCAGGGTGACAAGCCTCAGCTTCGCCTGCAGCGTGCTCTCGGTCCCCCCCGCCACGCCGTCACCCGCGGGGCCGGGCGGTTTACCGGCATCGCCGGGCGCCCCGATGGCGTCTCTCCCGAAGAGAACGGCAAGTCCCCTGAGCGCCCGGGATCGCGATGCCGCCGGCGGAGGGGAGGCCAGGTCACTGCTGCCGTTGTTAGACATAATTTAGGATCCGACTCTGCTATGCGCTAAGGACAGGCCGACAGCCTAGCGGCTCGTGCCGCCGCCGGTGGCCACCTCCGCAGCCATCGCTCCCGAGCTGCATGGCATGACCATGAAACAGGACCTGGGCGTTGCTTTTGGTTTGGTTGTGCGCGGCATGGGGTTTGCCCGCCGCTCCTGCTGGCCCGCGCGGCTCGTCAGGTAAGCGCGAGCGCGATCGCCAAAGCTTGATTGATGCTGCGCATTGATGCCTGTGTGAGGGCTCCAAGGTACTGACCGAGTTCATCCTTGCCCAGTTGCTCGATGCAATCGGCGTTGGCGTAGCCAGTCAGCGGATCGGCCTGGGTGAGCTTGACCCAGGTTGGCAGGTCGCGGGCCGTGGTGGTGAGCCTGACGGCGACCACATCGGAGAGCAGGCGGTTGCGGGAGTTGTTGGACACCACAAGCCATGGCTTGAGGCCGTAGCCGAGGTCACACCGATAGACTTGCCCCCGCTGGGGCGTCGCGCTCACGCGACGTCGTCCCGTGCCTGCCGGGCTTGGCGGCGCGCGCGCAGCGCGGCGGCCTCCTCGGCGGACTCGTACGGGTAGTGCGGGTTCTCGGCGACCGCAGCAGCGTAGCCGACGTCAAGCTTCTCGTCCTGCAGCTGCTGCCACGCGCGATGAATGGCATCCAGGACAGCCGCGGACCGGCTCCTGCAGCGCTCCGCGAGCTCGTCAAGCTGACGGGCCGTATCCTCGTCCAGCCGGACCGTCATAGCATTCGTCATACATAGATGATACCACTTCTGTCATACCAGCGGGCTCGATAGGGGCGCGGATCTAACAGGCCTTCGTTGATGAGGCGGCCTGCTTGCTCGTATTTCTCCGGGCTGCGGCGCTTGAAGTAGAGCGCGGCGAGGACGCCGGCGGCGACGACCGCCAGGTCCGCCGGGCCGAGCCATTTCGCGTATCCGTAGCCGCTGCCGAGGAAGCTGATATTGCTGAACAGCAGGTAGACCACGAATGCCTGCGAGACCAGGGACAGCAGCGGCGCCAGCCGGGTTTTCCACCAGTGCACCTCGTCGCGGTGGTAGCGCTCGTAGTACACCAGGATGCTCAGTGAGACCAGCGCCTGCACCGACAGGATGATGATGACGCCCATGACCGCCATCAGGCCGTAGAGCTGCAGGTAAGCCTGGGAGTTCGGGTCATTGGTGCCGGTGAACAGGGCGAAGATCCCGATGATGACGGCGGCGATGACCGACTGGGTGATAGAGGCGATGTGCGGGCTCTTCCATCGGGGATGCGTGCGGCCGAGTGCCGACGGCAGCAGGCCCTCGCGGCCCAGCGAGTAGAAGTAGCGGGCCGTGGTGTTGTGGAAGGCCATGCCGCAGGCGAACGAGCCGGTGATGATCAGGTAGCTCATCACGGACGACACCCAGTGGCCCGCGTACTGCCTGGCCGGCCCGAGGTAGTAGTTGGCCGCGTTGGTCTGCGCCTGCGTGATCGCCGCATGCACCGTCGGGTAGCCGCCGAGCGAGGCCCATGAGGTGAGCGTGTAGAAGATGCCAAGGCCGATCACCGAGATGTACATGGCGCGCGGCACGATCCGCTTCGGGTCGCGTGACTCCTCGCCGTAGTTCGGGGCCATCTCGAAGCCGACCCAGGACCAGAAGGCGAAGAACAGGCCGATGCCGATCGCTCCCGCCGCGAGCTTGCCGGAGGCGGGGAATCCCTTGAACGCGTTGGCGATGTTGAGCGCGCTCCACGAGGTGTGGCCGCGGGCGAACAGGTAAATGTCGAAGATCACCAGGATGAGGACCTCGCTGATGAGGCCGATCGCGAGCAGCGCGGAGGAGACCCTGACGTCGAAGTACGTCGCCGCGGAGATGAGCACCACCATGCCGAGGGCCAGCCATGGCCAGCTCACGCTGACGCCGAACGCGCTGAGCTTCAGGGCGAGGAAGTAGGCGAAGCCGCCGCACAGCGACGCCTCGAACACCGAGTAGGCGAGGACAGAGCCGAATCCGGTCCCGATCCCGATCTCCCGGCCGAGCCCGTGGCTGATGTAGGAGTAGAAGCCGCCAGCGGTCGTCTTCTTCCGGGCCATGGCGACGTACCCGACGGAGAACACGACAAGCACGATCGCGGCGAACATGAACGCCGAGGGCGCGCCGACCCCCTGGCCGAAGCCGACGACGATCGGGACGTTGAACAGCATGGCCGAGATCGGGGCGGCCCCGGTGACGGTCAGGAAGAGGACACCGCCGAGCCCGATCGCGTGCTTGCGGAGCTTCGCGACCCCGTCGCGCGTCGAGACGTCGTAGTCCTCCGGCTGCCTGGTCCGCGTCGGCTGGCCGTCTCCGGCGGGTTCCGACTGTGCCATGGATTCCTCCCAGGACCTCGCAGCGCAGATCATCGGGCAGATCATTGGCGCGTCATTGGTCGGACCTGCGCGCCGTGCCGCACGTCACAGCGCGGACAGTATCAGCTGGTAGAAACCATGACAAGAACGTGTGGTTCATGAAATATGATCTTAACTTGACCGCTAGGCCGTTAACGGTTAGAAATGGTACGTACTCGGTCAGACCAAACGCGGTGGGTGCGGGAGGGCAGGTAGTCGCAGTGGCCGGAGAGCTCAGCGCTGCTCCTGGGGGGACCACCGCCTTCGCGTCCAAGGGCGAGATGCTCGCGAAGTCCAGGGAGTTCTGGAACCCGGGCAAGACCCAGTTCTGGATCGACTCTGGCGTCCCGCTGGTGATCGGCCGGCGGGAGGGCTACGTCATCTACGACGTCGAGGGCAAGCGGCTCATCGACGTGCACCTGAACGGCGGCACGTACAACCTCGGCCACCGCAACCCCGAAGTGGTTCAGGCGGTAACGGCCGCCATGCAGCACGTCGACATCGGCAACCACCATTTCCCATCGCTCGCGCGGACCGCTCTGGCTGAGGCGCTCGTCGCCGCGGCGCCACGAGGCCTGACCAAGGTGGTGTACGGAAGCGGCGGCGGCGAGGCCATCGACATCGCGCTCAAGACCGCCCGCCATGCGACGGGGAAGCGCACAATCGTCTCGATCGCCAGGGCGTACCACGGGCACACGGGCCTCGCGGTCGCCGCGGGGGACGAGCGGTTCTCGACGCTGTTCCTCGCGGACCGGCCGGAGGAGTTCCCGCACGTGCCGTTCAACGATCTCGGCGCGATGGAAGACGCGCTTCGCGCCCGTGACGTGGCGGCGGTGCTCATGGAGACGATCCCGGCCACCTACGGCTTCCCGCTGCCTGCCCCCGGCTACCTCGAAGGGGTCAAGCGGCTGTGCGAGCGCTCCGGCGCGCTCTACATCGCCGACGAGGTGCAGACCGGGCTGATGCGCACCGGCGAGCTGTGGGCGATCAGCAAGCATGGCATCGAGCCGGACATGCTTGTCACCGGCAAGGGCCTCTCCGGCGGCATGTACCCCATCAGCGCCGTGCTGGTGAGCGAGGCCGCGGCCGGCTGGCTGAGTGAAGACGGCTTCGCGCACATGTCCACGTTCGGCGGCGCCGAGCTCGGCTGCGTCGCCGCGCTCACAACGCTCGAGATCACCTGCCGGCCGGAGATCAGGTCGATGGTGCATTACATCGCCGAGCTGCTCGGCGGCGGCCTGCGCGGCATCCAGAGCCTGTATCCCGGCTGGTTCACGGGGATACGGCAGGACGGCCTCGTGATGGGCCTGGAGTTCGCCCATCCGCACGGAGCGAAGCTTGTCATGAAGCGGATGTATGACCACGGGGTGTGGGCGATCTTTTCCACCCTCGATCCTCAGGTGCTGCAGTTCAAGCCAGGCGTGCTGATGACCCCTGCGCTCTGCGACGAGCTGCTCGAGCGCATAGAGGCCGCCATCGGCGAGGCCGCCGAGGACGCCCTGTGATTGAGCCTGCCGCCGGCCTGCTCGCCGATCCGGCCGGGGTCCCGCGGGCACTGGCGATGCTCCAGCGGGCGGAGTGGGCCGCCCGCGCGTTCGCGCGGTATGACAAGGCAGCCGTGGACCGGGCGGTTCATGCCGCGGCGGAGGCCAGCGCCGCGAAGGCCCGCGAGTATGCCGAGTGGGCGGTGCGCGAGACAGGATTCGGGGTCGCGGAGCACAAGGTCGTCAAGAACATCGCCTGCAGCACCGGCATCGTCGAGACGTACCGGGATCACGACTACGTGACCCCGCGGCCCGATCCGGCCGCGAAGATCGTCGAGGTGCCGCGGCCGGCCGGTGTCGTGCTCGCCCTGACCCCGTCGGCCAGCCCCGTCGCCACGGTGTTCTTCACGTCGCTGATCGCGCTGATGACCCGCAGCGTCGTCATCATCAGCCCGCACCCGATGGCGAGGGAATGCTGCGCCGCCGCCGCGAGGACGCTCGCCGAAGCGGCCGTCGCGGCGGGCGCTCCCGACGGCGTCATCCAGGTCGTTGACCAGCCGTCGGTACCGCTCATCAACGCGCTCATGACGGACGAGCGCACCAGCGTCATCGTCGCCACCGGCGGCGCGGGAGTCGTGCGGGCCGCCTACAGCTCGGGCACCCCGGCGATCGGCGTCGGGCCCGGTAACGTGCCGGTGCTCGTGGACGCCACAGCGGACCTGCCGAAGGCCGCCAGGCGGATCGTGGACAGCAAGAGCTTCGACAACTCGATCCTGTGCACCAGCGAGTCCGTGCTGATCGTCGAGGAGCGCGCCGCGGACACCCTCCTGCGGCACATGAAGCGCGCGGGCGCCTACCTCCTCGGGCCGGACGAGCGTGACAGGATCCGTCGGCTGCTTTTCCCCGATGGCCGCTTCGACATCCGTTTCGCCGGCAGGGACGCGACCTGGATCGCGCGGCAGGCGGGTATCGCGGTGCCGGGGACGACCAGGATCCTGCTGGCGCCGGTCAGCCTGGTGGTTCCCGAGGAGCCGCTGGCGCGCGAGAAGCCCTGCCCGGTGCTCGGCCTGGTCCGGGTGCCGACGGCCCGGCGCGGGATCGGGTCCGCCCGCGGCGTGCTGCGGCTGGCCGGGGCCGGGCACTCGGCCGCGATCCACAGCCGTGACCCGCGCACCGTGATGGAGTATGGCGCGGCCGTCGATGTGCTGCGCGTCGCCGTCAACGTCGGCAGCAGCCTCGGCAGTTCCGGCATCGAGACCCACCTCGCGCCCTCGATGACCGTCGGGACCGGCTTCTTCGGCCGCTCGTCCGTCGCCGAGAACCTGCAGCCCCGGCACCTCGTGCAGTGGACGAAGCTGGCGTACAACGCGGACCCCGCCGAGCCGTTCGGTAACTTCTCCGGGATCATCCCGTGGGAATCGCCATCCGGCCCCGTGCCGCCTTACCCGTATGCATCCAACAAAGAAAAGATTCAGCAGCCGAACGGGAGCGTGATGGCGGCCCTGCCCACTGCGGGGGCTCTGGGGGAAGGCGCTCGCCCAGGCGGCCGCCCCGGCATGAGCGAGGAATCGTAACGCGATGGAGGCGCATGATCTGTCGGCCGGCGGCGACGTCCTCGCGCGGGTTACCCGGTGCGCCGAAGGCGTGGTGGGGAGCTTCGGGTGCCACCACGCTTCCGTTCGGCTGATAAATGTCTCTGAGAATGCCACGTATCTTGTCGATGATCCCGATCAGGGTCCGTCCATTCTGCGCGTTCACCGGCTCGGCTATCACACTGAGGCGGAGATCGAATCGGAGCTGGCCTGGCTGGACGCGCTGCGGGCGGAGGCGGGCGTGCGCACCCCGCGAGTCCTTCCGGCACTCGACGGCCGGCGCGTGCTGACCGCGACCGATCCGGCGACCGGCGAGCGGCGCAGCTGCGTGCGCTTCGAGTACCTCGCGGGCAGGGAGCCTGCCGAGCATGACGCCCCGCGCTTCGCCGAGCTCGGCGAGATCACCGCGCGGATGCACCGGCACGCCAGGCGATGGGCGCGGCCGGCCTGGTTCACCCGGTTCCGCTGGGACTACGACGCGGCCTTCGGCGGATGCGCGCGCTGGGGGCGCTGGCAGGACGGCGTCGGGGTCGGCGCGGCCGAGCGCGAGGTGCTCGGGCGCCTGGACGCCAGGCTGCGGGCCAGGCTGGCCGCGTTCGGCACCGGCCCGCAGCGCTATGGCCTGGTCCATGCCGACACGCGGCTGGCCAACCTGCTCGTCGGCGGCGGCGGCGCGGTCAGCGTCATCGACTTCGACGACTGCGGATTCAGCTGGTACCTGTACGACGCCGGGACGTCCGTGAGCTTCTTCGAGCACCAGCCGCAGGTGCCGGGCCTTGTCGACAGCTGGCTCTCGGGTTACCGCCGGGTGCTTGACCTGCCGGCCGAGGACGAGGCGGAGATCTGGACGTTCATCTTGTTCCGGCGGCTGCTGCTCGTCGCCTGGATCGGCTCGCACACAGCCGCGGACATCGCGCGGCAGCTTGGCGCCGGGTACACCCGCGACAGCTGCGACCTGGCCGAGCAGTACCTGAGCCGGCCCGGCTGAGATGGCCCGGCTGAGATGCCAGCCGAGAGCGCCGAGAGGAAGGCACACGTGTTCACATCGATCGCAGGCCGCGCCGTCGTCGTGACCGGCGCGACCCGTGGCATCGGCAAGGGCATCGCGCGCGTGTTCGCCGCGGACGGTGCGCGGGTGCTCATCGTCGGCAGGGACGAGCGGGCGGCCCGCGCCACGGCTGACGAGCTGTCCGCCGGCGGTGCGGAGGTCTCTCATGTGCTCGCCGATGTCAGCCTGCGGGAGGACTGCCGGCGGATGGCGGACACCGCCGCGGAGCGGCTTGGCGGCATCGACGTGCTCTGCGCGAACGCCGGGATCTTCCCCGAGCGCCGGCTCGCTGACCTGACCGACGAGGATATCGAGCTGGTGTTCGGCACCAACCTGAAGGGGTGCGTCCTGTCGGTGCAGGCGTGCATCCCCGCGCTTGCGCGCTCGGGCCGCGGCCGGGTGATCCTCACCTCGTCGATCACCGGGCCGATCACCGGCTTCCCCGGCTGGGCGCACTACGGCGCGAGCAAGGCGGGGCAGCTGGGCTTCATGCGCACGGCGGCCATCGAGCTCGCGCCGAGCGGCATCACGGTCAACGCGGTGCTGCCTGGCAATGTGATGACCGAGGGCCTCGCGGAGCTTGGCGAGGACTACATCAGGCAGATGACGGCTGCGGTGCCGCTGCGCCGCCTCGGCACGGTCGATGAGATCGGATACGCGGCGCTGTTCCTCGCGTCAGAGGAAGCCGGCTTCATCACCGGTCAGACGCTCGTCGTGGACGGTGGCCAGGTGCTGCCTGAGTCGCTCGCCGCCGTGGACGCGGGCTGATGGCAGGCGAGCCCCCGGCAGGCGAGCCCGTGGGCCGCACCTCGGAGGACGTGCACCGCGCCCTGGCTGACCGGATCTCCGCCGGGCACCTGCGCCCCGGGCAGCGTCTCGGCGCGGAGCGCGCGCTCGCGGCCGAGCTAGGAGTCAGCAGGGCGACGCTGCGCCAGGCGCTCGCGGTGCTCGAGGAAAGCGGCATGGTCCGCCGCGTCCCCGGACGGGCCGGCGGCACGTTCGTGAGCAGGGACAAGATCGAGCGGGATCTGTCGCGCGTCGTGGGGGTGCCCGCGCTGCTGCGCAGCCAGGGGGTGGTGGCGGGCACCAGGGTGATGAGCGCCAGGCTGTCGGCGGCGGACGAGTCGGCCGCCCGCGCCCTGCGCATGCGCCCGGGCGATCTGGTCATCGACCTGGTGCGCATCCGGCTCGCCGACGGAAGCCCCATCTCGGTGGAGCACGCGATGCTGCCCGCGGACCGCTTCCCGGGCCTGCTCGAGCTTCCGCTCGGCGGCTCGGTGTACGAGCTGCTCGACGAGCACTTCGGGACACAGCCGGCGGAGGCGGTCGAGCGGATCGAGGTTGTCGTCGCATCACCGGACGAGGCGATGGTGCTCGACGTGGAGGCCGGCGCGCCGCTGCTCGCCATCACCCGGACCACGACCGACCGTGGCGGTGAGCCGATTGAGTTCTCGCATGACCTGTTCCGCGGGGACCGCACGCGCATCGTGGTGCGGACTCCGGGCCACGGCGGTGTCACGCGCGCCGCGCCTGGCCGCGGGCAGCTCATCGAGCTGCGCGCACAGGATGCGATCTTATGCGTCACACCCCGCCGCCCAGGCACCTGAACGGCACTTTCACGCGCACCCCAGCCGTTCAGGTGCCTGGCTTTCCCGCGCCACCGCCCACTCCATATCCGCCGCATCGCCGCAACTACAGCAGTGGTCCATTCACACACACCAGACTGCGTGAATGGACCACTGCTGTAGTTCGCTGCTGGCCGTGGCGAGGATCGCCAGGCTGCTGATCTTCATCAGAGACTGCTTTTGAATAACCCTCCAGATTGTCGGCGATACCCATGATGTTGGTCCCGCATAGGGGAGGTGCCAGGTGAGCAGCGATCAGCCGGTGGGGCGGGTCCGGTTCATGGACAAGCAGCGAGTGAACCTTGACGGCTTCGCCGTGGAGGACGCGGAGCTCGGCCTCGTGGCGCTGCGCTCGCCCTACGATCCGGAGCCCAGCCTCGCGTTGCAGGCCGGGCGGGTCGTGGAGCTGGACGGCGCGGGGGAAGATCACTTCGATGCCATCGATTCCTACATCGCGCGGCACGGGCTCGACCTGCGCGTCGCCGAGGAGGCGATGGCGCTGTCCGACGTGGAGTTCGCCAGGCTCGCGGTGAGCCCGGATGTGCCGCGGGCCGAGGTTGTCCGGCTGACCGCGGGCGCCACGCCGTCGAAGCTCGCCCGTGTGCTCGCCTTGCTCACGCCGCCCGAGCTCGGCCTGGCCATGGCAAAGCTGCGCGCCAGGCGCACGCCGGGCAACCAGGCGCATGTCACCAACCGGCTGGATGACCCGCTGCTGCTCGCCGCGGACTCTGCCACGGCTGCCGCCTTCGGCTTCCGCGAGATCGAGACCACCGTTCCCGTACTCGCCGACGCGCCGAGCAACGCGGTGGCGTGCCTTATCGGCGCCGCGGTGGCGGCCCAGGGCGTGCTCACCCAGTGCTCGGTCGAAGAGGCGGCCGAGCTGGAGCTCGGCATGCGCGGGCTCACCTCGTACGCGGAGACCGTCTCGCTGTACGGAACCGAGCAGGTCTTCGTCGACGGTGATGACACGCCGTGGTCCAAGGCGTTCCTGACGTCCGCGTACGCGTCCCGCGGCATGAAGATGCGGGTCTCCTCCGGCGCGGGCGCCGAGGTCCTGATGGCCGGGGCCGAGCGCAAGTCGATGCTGTACCTCGAGGCCCGCTGCGTGGCGCTCGCCCGCGCGATCGGCGCCCAGGGGGTCCAGAACGGCGGCATCGACGGCGCGAGCGTCGCCGGCGCCGTGCCGCGCGGCCTGCGCGAGCTCATGTGCGAGAACCTCATGGTGATGATGCGCAACCTCGAGTCCTGCTCAGGCAACGATGCCCTGATGAGTGAGTCGGACATGCGGCGGACGTCGCGGACGCTGCCGATCGTGCTCGCCGGGTCCGACTTCGTCTTCAGCGGGTTCGGCAGCATCCAGCGGTACGACAACATGTTCGGGCCGAGCAACTTCAATGCCGAGGACATCGACGACTTCCTTGCCATGCAGCGGGACTGGGGCATCGACGGCGGACTTCGCACCGTACCGGCCGGGCGGATCGCGGAGCTGCGGCGCGACGGCGCGCAGGCATGCCGCGCCGTATACCGGCATCTCGGGCTCGCAGACTTTGACGACGACCATGTCGAGCGGGCGGTCGACGCCGCCGGGTCGAAGGACCTGGGCGAGACCGACACGCTCAGCGTGGTCAGCGCCGCGCATGCCATCCGCGAAGGAGGGCTGACGGTGGTGGACATCGTCGCGGCACTCGACGAGACCGGCTACGAAGCCGAGGCGGAGCGGATCGTCGAGATGACGAGGGCGCGGCTGGCCGGTGACTACCTGCAGACGTCCGCCATCTTCGACGAGCAGCTCCGCGTGCTTTCCCTGGTCACAGACCCCAATGACTACGCGGGACCCGGCACCGGTTACCAGCCGTCCGCGGCCCGCCAGCACGAAATCGACGCGATCAGGCAGGCACGCGGGGTCGAGGACCTGCGTGCCGACCAGGCGCGTGCCGCGGCGGCGCTGTCTTCGGTGACGCCGCCCTCGGTCGGCCTGCTCGCTCCGGCAGGGGCGGCCGGCCCCGGGCAGGATCCGCGCGAGGTCGTCATCGGCGTGTCGCCGGCGACCGGCAGGGACGTATGGCGCTGCCTGTCCGGGCTTCTCGTCACCGAGGTGCTGCGCGAGCTGCTGGCCGGGCTGGAGGAGGAGGGCTGCACGGGCCGGGTGGTCAGGTTCAACGACACTGTCGACCTGGGCCGGATCGGGCTAGCGGCTGCCCGGCTGGCCGGCTCGGGGATCGGCATCGGCCTGCAGGGCAAGGGAACCGCGCTGATCCACCGCCGCGACCTCGCCCCGCTCGCCAACCTCGAGCTGTACTCCGTGGCGCCCGTCGTCACCGCCGCGCTCTACCGGCTGCTCGGGGCCAACGCGGCGCGTCATGCCAAGGGCGCGACGCCCGACCCGGCCCGCAACCCGTACACCGACGAGGCGATCGAGGCCAGGTACCACACCACGGTGATCGCGCTGATGGCACTGGAACGCACGCGGATGCGCCCTGGCGCGGCGGCCGAGGAGCTGTCCATGGAGGGCCTGCGATGACACCCGGCGTGCGGGCGCTATCTGGCCGGCCCGTGGACGAGCTCACCCTGGACGCCGTGCGCCGCGGTGAGATCGGCCTGCCCGATCTGCGGATCCACCCGGACACGCTCGGACGGCAGGCATCCGTGGCCGAGGCGCACGGCAATCCGCAGCTAGCCGAGAACCTGCGGCGGGCCGCCGAGCTGACCCGGCTGCCCGACGACGAGGTTCTCTCGATCTATGAGGCACTGAGACCGCGACGGTCAACCCCTGCCGAACTGACCGCGCTCGCCGGGTCGCTCACCCGGCGCGGCCTGCCCGGATGCGCGGCGCTTGTCGAAGAGGCGGCGGCGGTCTATGCCCGTCGCGGGCTCTGCGCATGACCCTTGTCGCGGGTGTTGACGTCGGCAACGCGACCACCGAGGTCGTCATAGTGGCCTGCGGGCCGCGCGGTGTGCGGCCGCGCGGTGTGCGGCCGCGCGGTGCCGGTGAACCGCTGGATACCGGTAAACCGCCGCGCGCTGGCGAGCTGCGCGAGGCCGAGTTGCTCGGAGTCGCCCGGCTGCCGACTCGCGGCCAGAAAGGGTCGGCCGAGTCCCTGCGCGGCGCCGCCACGCTCGTCCGCAGGCTGGAGCGCCGGCTCGGCCTGACCGTCGACGAGGTCAGGGTGGCGCCGCTGCGCGCCGTCGCCACCACGACCCTGACCATCCCCGGCATCGCGCCGCCGACCGGCCGGCTGCGAGTGCTCGCGGCCGGTGTCACCACGCCGGGCGGGACCGGGGCGTGTGTGGGGACGCCGGTGTGGCTGGACACCCTGCCATCGGCCCCGGCGAACCCATCCGCATCGTCGCCTTCGGCGGGGTCTTCGCGGCCCGCGCCCGTGGTCGCGCTCGTCCCGGCCAGCCTGGGCTACGCCCGCGCCGCGGCCCGGCTGCGGGACCTGCTCGCCGCCGGGGTTCCCGTCGGCGCGGTGCTCTCGGAAGGCGACGAGGGCGTCCTCATCGCCAACCGCCTCGATCGCCGCCTGCCCGTGCTCGACCAGGTCGACACGTCCGCGGCCGCGGCATGCGGCATGCTCGCCGTCGAGGTCCGCCCGGCTGGCCAGCCGCTCACCCTGCTGACCGACCCGGTGGCGCTGAGCGCCGCGCTGTCCCTCGACGACGCGGAAGCGAGCGACGCGGCCACGCTGGCCCGCACGCTCCTCGACTACTCGAACGTCGTCGTCGGCTTGCGGGGCATTGCCGGCGGTCGTCCCCCGGGGATATGGCTTGCGGGGGATCCCGGGGGTCGCCCTCCGGGGGCAGCACCGCGGGATACGGACCTGAGCGGCGGTGGCGGCCGGGACGGCCCGGCGGGTGATCCGGCCCGCCCGGACGAGCCTTGGGTAACCGCACGGGGCGAGCGGATGCCGCTGCGCATGGCGTGCTCGCACGTAGCGGGCTGGCCGGTCGGCAGCGTGTCCGCGCTAGGCACTGCGTCGGGCGAGACGCAGGTCGACGACCTGTTCGCACTGGATCTCGCCGCCGTCGCCGACATGGCGACGGCCCGGCGGGGCAGCCTCGGCCGTGCCGCGCTCGTCGCGTCGCTGCAGCGACGCGACGAAGACATCGACCACGCGGGCGTGCTCAGCGGGCTGCTCGGCCGGCCTGTCCGCTGCGTGCTCACCGAGCCCGCCGCCGCGCGGCTCGGCGCGCTGACCACGCCGGGAGCGCGCCCCGGTGCCGTCGTCGTCGACCTTGGCGCCGGCACCATCGACGTGATCGCGCCGGACGGCGAGGTCGTGGCGGCTGGCGCTGGCGAGCTGCTGACCGCGGCGGTCGCCGGGACGCTCGGGATCTCGCGGGCGGCGGCGGACTGGGTCAAGCGGGGGCCGTGCGTGCGGGTGGAGGGCGGCCAGCGGTTCGAGGCGGAGGATGGCAGCCGCGGGTTCCTTGACCGGCCCGCCGCCGCGGCCGAGGGCATGCTCGCGGTCGCTGGCCCGGCGGGGCTGCTGCCCTTCGACCGCCGGCACGGCCCCGCCGAGTGGCGGGCGGTCAGGCTGCGGCTCAAGCAGGCGGTGTTCTGCGCCAACCTGCTGCGCGCGGTGCGGACGCTGGGCCGGGACCTGGGGCAGGTGCTGCTGGCGGGCGGCCCGGCCGGAGACGATGAGCTGACCGGCGTGCTGCTGCGCTGTCTTCCTGACGGGGTGGCGGCGGGCCGGGCGAACGTCGGCGGGACGCTCGCGGGTTCCCCCGTCGGCCACCGCTACGCGGTCGCACTCGGCCTGGCCCTGGCAGGCGAGTAAGGCCAGACCAAATGGCACGCCATCGTCGTGTCTTGCAGAAGCTCCTTATCCCGAACGGGAGCGCGATGGCACCGTCCCGTACGCGCGAGCCCTGCCCACGTGGGCAATCGCGTGGATGCCGCGTCGATGTAGCTGTGTCAACTCCCAAGATCACCTAAATAATCCAAGTCCTTGACCTGGGCAGACTCCCGTAAAAATCTTGCAACACGCATGGAGCGCCCCCCGACGCCGGGCAGCGTCGGAGGGTCATGAAGGTTGCGGCGTAGTCAGTGCTTCAGCGCTCCCATGAACGCTCGCCACGCTTCCGGGGTGAATCTCAGCGCGGGACCCGCTGGGTTCTTGCTGTCTCGGACCATGATCGTTTCGGGCAGGGCGGCCACCTCCACGCAGTTGCCCGTGCGTGCTGAGTAGCTGGACTTGATCCAGCTAGGGGATTGACTCACCGTACTCACTCCTGATCTTGCGCATCAGCCGTATGGAATCGCCGCGCGAGAGCGCAGACGCGCGGAGCAGGTCAAATCTCGTCGTCAGGCTATCAACGTCGCCAGGCGCTTCGATGACCCTGCCCACCTCACACCCTTCAACGTAGACAGCCCGGTGACCATCGGGCAACTCAAATATCTTCATGGGTCCGCCCGCGCCCGCGTAATCAGGTGCCGACGATGGCAGTATCTGTATCGTGATTCCTGGCCTTCCTGCGAGTTCTATAAGATTGTCGAGCTGGGCACGCATGATTTCCGGGCTTCCGAATACCCGGCGCAGGACAGACTCGCAGATGATGAACCACGCTGATGGCGGGTGCTCGCGCTTGAGTACATCCTGCCGTCTCATCCTTGCTGCCACGTCACGTTCGATTACGTCGTCTGCATCACCCGGTGAGCAGGCGCGCATGACCGAACGCGCGTAGTCCTCCGTCTGCAGTTGTCCAGGGAGACATCGCATGTCCCATTCATGTATCTTTTTCGCCTTCGACTCCAGGCCTGGCACCAGGGCGAACCATGGCGGAAACGACTCCTTGCTGATGTCCTCCCATCGCCGTTCGAACGTGCCTGGCGCCCCTGTCACCCTGTCACATGCCCGCGCGAATTCGAGAGTTGGCGTCCGATTGCACGTCTCGACGGAGGATACGAGCTTGTCTGAATAGCCTATCCTGTCCCCAGTCTCTACCTGTGTCCATCCTAGGTGCTTCCGCCAGCTGCGAAGTTCAGCAGCGAACATTGTCAGGGCAGGTGACTCTACACCATCTGAAGATTCCTCTACAGCATCCATGCTGTCCTCTACTTCATTCACTGTTCCCTCCCCAGGTATGGCGAATTCCTCGCGTCTGAATTTATTGATCTACGATCTGTGTTCTGGCCAATTCCAACAGTACGGCTGACCTGGTCTCATGTACAGGAAGCCCCGCGGCGACTCCCTACGGGGCAGTCAAATGACCCGCAAACTTCTCAAATCGTCCATACCACTGGCCCTGGAGCGTTATTCAGAACCAGCGGTGTCGGCCGCGCCGCCGCAGGCACGGGGCTGTGCTAGCCCCGGGGGACGACCCCCGGGATCCGCGGGGTGAACACGGCGAGGGCCGCCGTCGGCCGCGTGCTGGCCGCCCGTGACAGGATCCTCGAAATGTGATATCACTTTGCTATACAGCTGGCGCGGCAGGAATGCCGCAGGTCACAGGAGGCAGCCTGATGCAGGCATCAACCGAGACCGCCGCCCCGTCGCGGCTCATGATCGTCACCACCACCGAGAACATCCCCGGCACCCGGGTGGTCAAGACCATCGGCCAGGTCTTCGGCCTCACCGTCCGGTCCCGGAGCCTCGGCGGCAACATCGCCGCCGTGCTCAAGAGCCTGGCTGGGGGCGAGATCAGGTCCTACGTAAAGCTCAACGAGGACGCCCGGCGCCAGGCGCTCGACCGCATGGTGCAGAACGCCGCCGCCATGGGCGCCAACGCCGTGACCATGATGCGCTTCGACTCCACCGAGATGGGCAGGAGCATGAGCGAGATCGTTGCCTACGGCACCGCCCAGGTGATCGAAACGGCCGTCGGCACCGTCGGCACCGTCGGCGCCACGAGCGCGCGCGGCTGAGCGGGCCCGCCATGAACCCCGTGGAATTGGTGCTCCTTGTGGTCGTGATCGTCGGGATCGTCATTGCCCTCTTCGGCTGGGACCGGTACCGGGGCAACCGGAAGGGCGCCAGCAACGGCGGCGCCTCGCAGCCGACCGGCGAGGTGTTCATCGACCCTGAGACCGGCCGGCGGATGCGCGTGTGGTACGACCCGGGCACAGGGCAACGGGAGTACCGTCCCGAGTAGGCGGCCGATGGTCATCTCGTTACGCCGGCGGCTGCACCGCTGCGGGCGGCGCTCATAAGTGGTACGATATTTGGTACTGCTATCGAAGGGCTGGCTGTCATGTCGATCACCGCGAGCGAGGCGCGCAAGGGGCTTTTCCCGCTGATCAAGAAGGTCAACGAGGACCACGACCCCATCGAGATCGTCTCCAGGCACGGCAATGCCGTCCTGATCTCCGCTGAGGACTACGCCGCCCTGCGCGAAGGCGCCTACCTGCTTCGCTCGCCGGCCAATGCCCGCCGGCTGCTCAAGGCCTACGAGAATGCCCTGAACGGCGTCCACGTGGCCGGGCACGCCCTTGTCGATCCCGGCGTGGCAGACGCCCGGTAGCGCCGGTGCGGCTGGTATTCGAAGACCAGGGCTGGGAGGACTACACGTCCTGGCTCAGAACCGACCGCAAGATGCTCGCGCGGATCAACAAGCTGATCGAAGACGTCCGGCGGGACCCCTTCAGCGGCATCGGCAAGCCCGAGCCGCTCAAATACCACCTGCCCGGGGCCTGGTCCCGGCGGATCGACGACGAGCACCGCCTCGTCTACATCGTCACCGATGAAGAGATCATCATCCTCGCAGCTCGCTACCACTACTGACCCGCGTGGACCGGCGCGCTCGTAGCCGCCGTTAATCTCAAGTCCGCTTTGGGGTGTCTCCGACGTAGCTGACGGAGGGGTTCTGTCTCGTCGTAGACACGTTCTCTGAAGTGGTGTTCAGGGTGTCGCTGATGTAGCAGTCGGCTGATATGGTCCAACGCCTGGTCAGTGCGTCAGCGGGGCTGAGTTGGGGGCGCAGGTGTGTTTGCTCATCGTGTCGTGATGCCCGTTACCGGTATCGAGTCGTGGACTGTGCTCGGTGATGACGGAGTCGTCGTGAAGCCTGCCGAGCGGTACCTGGCCTACTTGAGCACGCTGCTGTGGACCCATGAGAAGGCTGCGGCGGTCGAGGCGGGCGGCCTGGTTCTGGTGATGCAGTGTATTGAGGACTACCGGCCGCCAGCCTGGCCTGGAACGTCCATCGTGCACCTGGACTTGCATGGGGGCACCCAGATCGGTCAGCTTGAGCGGCGCGCCGTTGCGCTGGGCGCCCAGCCAGCACAGACGCAGCCGGACCCGCGATGGCGAGTGCTGCTCGATCCGGCGGGCCATCCGTTTTGCATTACCCCCTTCACCCGTAACGGAGCGTCCGCACATGCCGCATAGAGCATTTCCAGCGCGGCTGCTGGCGCCCGGGCACGCGGTGAGGGATGTCTGATCTCTTAACGTCGGCGAACTTGGGAGCTGGGCGGGGTGCCCGCTAAGGGTACTGAGCGTCATGAGTGGTGGTGACGTGTCCTGTGGCGATCTCGTACACGTGGCCGGAGACGTCTCCACAGTGGAAGGAGAGACGGTCAGCTCGCGGGCAGCATCGCTAGTTTCGTCATCGAGGGCCGCACCGAGGTCACCTACTGGATCGACCGCGCGGTCTGGGGGCGCGGCATCGCGAGCCAGGCCCTGGCACTGTTCCTCGGCCTGATATCTATCCGGCCGCTGCACGCCCGTGCGGCCAGCGACAACGCCGGATCACTGAGCGTTCTCCAGAAGTCAGGCTTCAAAGTCACCGGAACCGAGACCTCCTCCGCCCCCGGCCGGGACGCCAAAATCGAGGAAACGGTCCTGCGCATGGACTAGGACCGCCGACTATTTCTCCGGCGCACGCTTCTGCCGCGATGGGTACGCCTGTGGCCGCGTGCACGGGGTCGCTGGAGATCCGGGTCCGGGCCGCGGATCACCGCACGCCGGGCCGCACTTTCTACACGTCCCGACCATAATCGCATCCGGTATGGGCCGAAATGTGGTCACGGAATATGTATAGAGCCTTTTCACCCGGGGGGATGGTCGCGGGGCGTGAAAATCGGGGTCTGTGCGGGTGGTCGCTGGCTGGGGTCGCTGCCGCGCGGTGGTGGCGGCGGGGCGGCGGGACTGGC
>WNFD01001878.1_pt1 | contig 33170 bp, 24 predicted proteins | sample 5400491 | NCBI WGS metagenome assembly WNFD01 (sample SAMN13153343, study PRJNA577476) | soil metagenome | isolation source: 120 cm saprolite under Douglas fir tree site 2 hole 2 replicate 2 | place: USA:California | collected 2015-04-18 | reverse complement strand
GTAAGCGTCGACTACCAGCAGGTGAGCGTGGGGAGGAACTACGCCGGCAGCGCCTGTGACGTGCTGGTGACCGATGGCCTGCTTCAGTTCTGGGTGGGCAGCGAGCTGCTCAAGACGGTGGCACGCACAAGCAACGGCAGGTTCGCAAACTACATGCCGACGGCACAGCGCCGCGGCGGCGCTAGATTTCAGTGAGAGTGGGACAGATCAACCGAAGTAGCTTCACGACACATCAACCGAAGGTCGACGCCGGAGCCAATTCGGTGGAGCCAATTCGGCATTTTGCCCTACGAGAGGATCGCGACGGCCTCTTTCCAATCGAAACCGGGCGATGGCGGGAGTTCGAATCCGCCGCGGCCAACCAGGTTGCCACGGTACGAACTTTGCAGTCTTCAGCCGGCGGGCATATCTAGCAGTTAGGCATGGGAACAGGCACACCGATGTCACTATCGAGCTTCGCTGAACTGGTGCCGACACAAATAGATGGCTTCGGGTTTTGGAATCGGCGATGCGCTCGCTCACTAGCTCATCAGGATTCGCTTGAAAGCGCCCAGGTAGCTGTCATCACCGCACTGCTGTCGTAGGAGCCAGTACTCCGCGCCCCAGAAGAGGTAGGCGTCCAGAGCACAGCCTGACTGGCGAGCCAAGTTCAGGCATCGGTTGTAGTTCTCGATCACGCGCTCGGGCGGACAGCTCTCCATCGCCTGCCCCACAGGGTTGGGTGGAGTCGTCACCGCCTCCCAAGGCTCTGCTTGTCCCTCTGTGACCATCATCCGACGGCCGTGCGCGCCGGCCCACCTAAACAGTCGCCCACAATGGCCCTGCCACTCGTGCTTGCCTGCTTCCAGGTAGACGCTCCAGTTGCCCACGGCTCCCAGGGCGTGGCACGGATACACGTCTACACCAATGATCTCGGCCACCACCCTGGCCAGTGACAAGGAATCACCCTGGTCACGAGTCCGCCACCACTGTTGCACGGCGACGGGCATTGACATCGGCATGAAAGCGTTCAGTAGAATCGGCCGCTTCGGATCTAGCGCCTTCACCACGGCGACCTCTCGCTTGACGAACTCAGTCGCCAAGCGCCATGAGTGCTCCATCCCAAGAGGATCCACGGCCTCGTGCTCGACCTGCCAGCCGATTACCGATTCGTGATCGCGGTACTTATGCACCACCCGTGCGGCGAACGCCATAGCAGCAGTGAGAAGCTCCGGATGAGACGCCTCGCTGACCAACGAGCCCTCCCGTAGCTGAGTCCGGAGGTGATGCTTGGGTACAAAGAACTCTGGATAGCCGAAGTTCTTGACCGCCCCCAAGGCAAGGAGCACCTTCTTACCGGCGCGTTCCGCGGCTCCGACTTGCCAATCCAGATATGAGGAATCGAAGATATCCAGTGTCGGCTCCATTCGGTTCCAGAGCGCTGCCAACCGGATGAACTCGTAGGGGTGTTCAAGGAGCGCCGACAACGCGGCACGTGGCTCCAATCCCATCGCCTCGGCCTGGAGGGGGCGGAAGCTGATACCAAAACGGGTCGAACCGCGCGCCTCAATCGGAACCTGGCGCCAGCGATCCGTGAGCGGCCGCGCCGACCGTTTGATGCGGAGGCTCACGGGATTCTTGTCCGACTCCCCATGAGGTCCAAGTGTCTCCCACCTGCGTCTCTCGGAGGGCCGGAGCGCCGCAGTTGAAACAGGGACGCCCAGATCGGATCGTGGTGAGGTCTCGAATGCGGCGGGCCCTCCTCGCTCTTAGCTACACCGTTGGTGGCATCGCGTTGCCTCCTAGGAAGAGTGAGTTGCGCTGACGGGGAGGGCGTGAATCCGTGTACAGCAACGCCGCCGATAAACGAGGTCGCGGGGTCACAGTCACCCGCAGCGCGACCACAACCCAGGCTCGTCTCGATGGCTGGGCCGAGGTTGTCCTTTACGCCTCACGGTATTTGCGCACGGCGCCAGTTCACGGATGCTGGAACGCCCGCTAGTGCGCGGCGGTCTGCTCCTCGGGCTCCTCGTACCACTTGACACGATCCCCCAGCCGGCTCCGCAGCCGCCACCGCGTGCTCTTCGGCGCCTCCTCGATGTGCCTCCACATCGTCTTCAGTCGGTCCGCGATGGTGATCGTCGCCTCGCCTGGCATGTCGTATGCCCCAACGTTGGCCACACACCGCTCGACAGTGGCCTTGGTGGTCCGCCACAGACCCCAGTCGCGCGCGCACAGGCTCGCGATGAAATCCACCTCGATGCCTTTGCTGTCGCCGTTGCTGAGCTCGTGGTGATACGTGAGGTTGTAGATGTCGCGCTGGTCGCGCTCGGTCAGCTCCACGATCTGCAGCTTGGTCAGCATCAGCTCAGCCAGCGGCACCGTGAGAGGCTCGAGATCCAGGCGGTCGGCGATGGGGATCACGTGGCACATCGAGAAGTCGCCCAAGAACACGTCGAGCTTGCGGCCGTTCGTCTCGTCGTAGAAGAGCAGCCGCTGCGACCCGTGGAAGGCGTTGAAGTGCCCATCGGGCGAATAGCCGGCTTTGGTGAGCACGTCGGTGGCGGCCCGCTTGGTGTCGCGCTTGGTGGCGACGTCGATGTCGCCGATCTTGCGCGGCAGCAACGGGTGATCGTCCGGCGCCTGCATGCAGACCGCGACGCCGCCGAGCAGGCGCATCACCAGTCCGGCGCTCGAGGCTGAATCCACCAGCCTTCGAGACTCTTGCAGCGGATCCGCCAGCGGCACTAGCCGGCGGTGAAGAGGAAATCGAGGTAATCGCCCGCTCCGTCGAAATCGACGAGGACGCCGCGCAGCACGTCGGACGAGTATTCGCTGCCGGGGTTGAAGCACATGGTCTTGCCGATACGCTGGGCACCCTTTGACTCGTGGATATGCCCGTGAAGGCCGACCACCGGCTGGTACTTCTTGATCACCTCGCGCACGGCTTTGCTGCCGACCGGAATTATGCTCGGCCGGCCGCCGCGGATCACCGGCATCAGGGTCTTGTCGAGCTCGGCGGCGTAGTCGAGGCCTGAGCCATAGGGCGGGTTGTGGAAGTTGGCCACGACTCTGGCACTCTTCGGCGCCGGCTCGAGGATCGCGGCCAGACGGCTCTCCAGCTCCTCCTCCGGAAACTCCCGTTCGGTGTTCCAGGGGGTCGGAGTGACGTCACCGCAGCTGGCCAGCACCACCGGTCCAATCTCGCACAGCTCGCGCTCCGGACACTCGATGCGGGGCGCCGACCTGAGGACCGAGTCGATCGCGATCGGGTCGTCATTCCCGGGCGTGATGATGCAGCGCACCTTCGGGTCCAGCCGCTCTTCCGCCAGCTTGCACCAGCCCTCGACCTGCTCCGCGATGGCCACCGTGAACGCTTTGGTCAGGTACGCCGAGTCGGCTTGCATCCGCTCGAACTCGTCCTCGCCGGCGATGACCGAGTAGAAGCCGATACGGTTGATCTCCGCGCGCAGGCGCTCCTCCTCTGCGACGGGCACTGTTACCGATTCGCCGCGAACCTTGGCGCTGAGGCTGCCGTTGTGGCTGCGGATGGGCACGAGGCCCTTGCCCGCGATGTCGCCGCCGAGCACCACCGCATCGGCCTCGTAGACCTTGGCGGCCGCGAGGAACTTGCGGAAGCAGCGGTCGGAGCCGTGGATGTCGGTCGCGAAATAGACGCGGAGGGCCCGCTTATTGTTCGCCACGACCTAGGCCTCGATCCCTATCGGTTACTCCGGAGGCAGCTCGCGCATGGCCAGGCCCATGTCGATGGACGAGGACTGCAGCCTTCGCTGCCGGACGATGAAGTAGATGATCGGGCCCGAGAAGAAGATCACGAGCAGCGAGCCCACCGACACTGCGCTGAAGGCGCCGAAAACGTTCGGCTTGGCGATGATCACGCCCACCGTGAACAGCGCGCCCAGCGTGGAGATCGCTCCCCAGAGCGCGGCGGTGGGAATTCCGGCAACGCGGTCGACATCGTTGGTGGCGGGGTTCTTGATGAGGTCTGGCCTGCGGAACGGCAAGAAGATTGCCGCCACGGAGCCCGATAGCAGGACCAAAGCGAAGAAAAGCGCGAGGTTGGCGGAGATGGCGGCGATGTTGAGGATCGAGCCGCCGATCGTGAAGAAGATTCCGATGGCAACGGCCAGGATGACCGCGTTGATGGGCGACTGGCTGCGCTCGCTGACCTTTGCCAGCCCGATGGGCAGAATGCGGTCGAATGCCAGCGCAAAGATGACACGGGTCACCACCGCGACGAACGCGAGGTCGACCGCGAGCTCGGCCGCGGGCACAGCTAGCCCTATGAAGATCTTGGTGATCGGGTCGCCCGACAGCACCAGTCCATACCCGAGGCCGCCAGCGTTGGCCTGGAGGCTCGTGATTGCGCCGTAGTTGGCCGCGTCGGTGGTGCCGACCTGCGCCTGCGCTTGCATGAAGTCGAGGCCGATGGTGTTGACCATGAGCAGCCAGACGCCGACCCAGACCACGATCAGGAGCGCGATGCTGATGACCGAAGCCCAGATGTAAGTGCTGCCTGGGCGCTTCAGCTCACCGCCGACGTAGTACGAGTAGAGGACGCCGTTGTAGTTAAGGACCATGAAGGGCACGGCAAAGATCGACGCTCCCAGGCTGACGCCGAGGGCGATGTTGTCCTTCTTGGCGAGGTTGACGACGTCCTGGTACGCCGTGTCCTTGCCGCTAAAAGATCCGAGCGCGTTGACGAAGTCCTGGTGCGAGTGGGTGGCGAAGAGGAACCCCAGGATCACAAAGGCGAGGACCTGGAAGATGACCAGGCCCAGGATGACCTGCGCGATCCGGCGCAGCGAGAAGATGGAACCGAGTCCTACGATCACGAGAAACGCCACGGCGAAGATGACAAGGCCTGGCGCGCACGAGACCTGGATGCACTGCGTGGTGGTCGAGATGTTCCCGGCCGCGCTGGTCAGCGCGGAGCTGTTGAAGGCCAGGCCCAGGCTGTTCAGAGCAAGCGGCACGTAGTTGGCCGCGAAGTTGGCGTTGGCCGCGAGCGTGTAGCTGAACCCGACCGCACAGGCGATGCCGACCATCGTCCCAACGGCTGGGTGAACGATGCGGGACAGGAAGATGTACTCGCCGCCCGCGCGGGGGATCGCCTGCAGCAGGTACCTGTAGGCGAACATGGCCACGAACCAGATGGCAGCGCCGAGTAGGAGCGGCAGGACCATGTCGACCTGCGAGAAGTTGAGCAGGCCGCCGTAGAAGTTGATGAAAGTGTTCACGACCGCCACCGAGGCCAGCGCGATGCCGGTGGCCGCGGGGATGCCGAGCTCGCGGACCAGGCCGGAAGATTGCCGTGTGAACAAGCCTTGCGAGGCGGGGGCTCCGGATGAGCTGCCTCCGGAAGCGGTGCCCCTGTTCATGGTCCTATCAGCCATGTCTTCCTCCTCCCCAGACCTTCCCGGAACCCTCAGAATCCCGAATTGGAAGGTTCCAGAACCATATCCGACAACCTGAAAACCGTCAAGGAACCGGGGCGCCGGCCACCTCTGCCACCCGCACCCATCGGTGACCGGCCGACGCGCGTTCGATCGCTTCGCACACCGCCTGCACGGCCGCGCCGCGCTCGAAGTCCGGCTCCCACGGGCCCTTCGGCCAGCGCTCGAGCAGGTCTCCGAGGTGGTTGACGAAGCTCGCCCCGTAGCCCACGCCCTGGCCGATCGGCCACCAGTTCCGCGCGTACGGGTGGGTCTCGTGCTCAGCCCGGATCCGGCGCATGCCATAGACGCCTGGGTCATCCGCGGCGTCGCCGAACCACAGCTCGTTGAGCCGCGAGTAGTCGAAGAGGAGCGTGCCGCGATCCCCGTTCACCTCGACCGTGAAGTCGCAAGGCCGGCGCACAGCAGTCCGAGCCACTTCCATGACGCCGAGGGCGCCGGACTCGAAGCGCAGCAGGGCGGACGAGGCCTCATCCACCGTCACGGTTTTCATCTCGCCGCCCGCCGCTGCGCGCGCCGGCACGAACGTGTGCGACTGGCCGCTCACGTCGTCGATGGCGCCGACCATCCACAGCGCGAGGTCGAGCAGGTGGCTGCCGAGGTCGGCGATAGTGGTCCCGCCCATCGCCTTGTCGAAGCGCCAGTCGAACGGGATCTTCGGATCCACGAACTCGTCCGAAAGCCAGGTGCCGCGCCACAGCCTGACCTCGCCGACGGCGCCCTCGTCGATCATCCTCTTCATCAACGACACCGCCGGCAGGCGACGGTAGTTGAAGCCGACCGCGTTCAACACGCCCGCGCGGTGGACTGCCGCTGCCGCGTCCATCGCCTGCGCGTACGAGACGGCCAGCGGCTTCTCGCAGATCACCGCCTTGCGCCCGGCCGCAGCCGCGGCGGCAATCTCTGCGTGCGTCCCGGGCGGCGTGCAGATGTCGACGATGTCGACGTCCGGGTTGCTGACGACCTCACGCCAATCGCTGGTGAATCGCTCGAAGCCGTAATCGCTCGCTGCCTTCTCGACCTTCGCGCGGTCGCGGCCGCTGAGCATCACGAGCTTCGGGCGGACCGGCAGCTTACGCAGCACCGGGACCGCGGTGTAAGCGTAGGAGTGGGCGCGGCCCATCATGCCGTAGCCGATGATGCCGATCCCGACCTCTGGCGCGCTCATCTCCGCGCCATGCTCTCGGCGGCGCGCTCCGAGGCCTCAATCGCCGCCGCGGCGTCCTCTCCGCCTGCTCCCTGCAGTGGGGCGCCGCCCACGTGCCGCGCAAAGCTCTCGGCCTGCAGGCGCAGCGCGCTGTAGAAGGTCTCGTCCGCAGTGGGCGGCCACAGGAAGCGGGCCTCCTGCCAGTCCTTCGTGCCGAAGACCTCGACTTTGCACACGTCGCCAAGCGGAAACCGCCGCCCTAGCGAGATGAATGCGGAGCTGCCTCCGGACAGCTCGCCTATGGCCTGCGCACTTTCCGGGTCGCCCGGCCACGGCTCATCCGCGATGGCCGACGCATACGCGGTGATGGACTGGAACTCCTGCCCGGTGAGCCACCGTGTCTGGTCGAACTCGTGTACGCCCATGTCGACGAAGATGCCGCCGCTGTGGCTGCGGAAATAGCTGCTGGGCGGCTGGCCGTCCCACTGGTAACAGGCAACGGCGTACACGCCGCCGAGGCTGCCCGAAGCGATGTGATCGCGCAGGCGAATGAGCATCGGCACGAAGCGGCGCCAGAAGCCGATCTGCAGCGGCAGCCCCGCGGAAGCGACCAGGCGCCCCGCCTCGTGGGCTTCGGCTGCGGTCACGCCGAGCGGCTTCTCGTTGAGAATCGGCAGGCCGGCCGCCACCAGGCGCTTGACTGTGTCCGAGCCGGACAGCGCGTGCAGGTGATTACGACCCATCCGCCCCGCACCGGCCAGCCCGAATCGGAAGGCGGCCACGACTAGAACCCTCGGTCGGCCAGAAACCGGCGGTTGGCGCGCTGGTCCCGCGCCGGCGCGCCGAGCGGATCGTCTTCGTCCGGCACCACGTCCTGCTCGACCACAAGCCAGCCTGAGTAGCCGTCCCGCAGCGCGTCGAGCACCGAGTCGACGTCGAGGTCGCCATCACCCAGCCGGCAAAAGGCCTTGCGCATCCAGATCTCGGATGCAGGCGCGACCTCGCGGATGATCTGTTCGACCACCTGCCTGCGCGCGTCCTTCAGGTGTATGTGATTGATCCGGCCCTTCCATTCGCGCACCTTCACCGCAGGGTCTCCGCCGCCGACCAGCAGGTGGCCGGTGTCCAGGCACAGGCCGATGGACGTGAGCTCGAGCAGCTTCTCGATCTCCCACACTGCCTCGATGTGCGTGCCGGTCTCGTGGTGAAAGGTCGGCTCGAATCCCCGCTCGCGGCAGCGCGCGAGCGCCATCTCCACCCCGTCGGCGAATCGCTTCCACCCTTCGGCGTCGAAGCCCAGGCTGCGATCGAGTGCTGACTGTGCGGGCCGCGCTCGTCGCTGGTCGCTGCCGATGTCCGCGAGCGTCGGTCGAGGCTTGAGCCCGTCCGCAGCGGAAGCAGCGGCGTCGAAGACGTCAAGCAGAGATTCGAGTCCGCCCATCGCCGCCGGCATCGCCGCCGGGTCGCTGAACGGCAGCTCGAAGAAGCCGCCGGCCAGGCCGAGCTTGCGCCGGAGCAGCTCCTCAGCGAGGTGCTGGTTATCCGCGAGATAACCGACCGGCCCCAGGTCGATGCCCGCGTAGCCTGCGGCCGCGACCTCGTCCATCACCATCGCGCCGTCCGGCACGTTGGGCAGGATGCCGACCGTCAGCTCGAAGGCCCCGTAGCTGACGGGCGCGTTGGCGACGGTGATGCGCCGGTTGCTCACCGGGCGGGCACAAGTGACGGCTCTGACGGATGTGCGCGCGGGCTGTGCGAGCGATGCACGCTCACGACCGCCTCGCACAGCGCGATGTCGTGCAGTGTGTCGGCGCCCGATGTCACCGGCTGCCGGCCGGTGGTGACGCACTCGTGGAAATGGATGAGCTCCTGCTTGAAGCTTTCCTCGTACGACACCACCTCTTCGGAGCGCTCTGTCTGCGCATACCTCGGGGTACCCGTCTCGTCGATGAGCAGGGTCGGCGCGCTGCGCAGGAAAGGCGACGGAAAGGAAAGTGTGAGCCGGCGGTCGGGCGTGTAGAAGGCGAACTCCATCTGGTAGCGCGCTATCCCCGGGAGGTCCACCCACAGCAACACGACCTGGGTTGCTCCGTACTTGAAGACCGCGGTCAGGCCGGTTTCGCGAATGTCCGCGTACTGCAGCTCGTCCGGCTCGCCGAGCACGCCGCGCATCGCGTTGAGCTCGTGGACCAGGCTATCGAGCAGGACCAGGTGATAGGCCCAGCGAGAAAGCGGATCCGCGTCGCCGATCGCCGAGGTGATGCGCGCCTGGTTGTCGGCCGCGAGTGATGCTGCGAGCTCCGCCGGCAGCGGTCCGCCACGGCGCAGGTTGTAGTGCCGCACGTATGGCTCCATCGGCGACTCGAGCGTTGTGATGCGCACCAGACGCAGGTCCTGGAGCGCCCGCGCCTCCTCAACCAGGCGGCGGTAGGCCGGGTCGTAGCGCTTGTTGTACGCGACCATCAGCGTCACGCCGGACGCCGCGGCCGCATCGATCATCGCCTGGCCCTCGGCGATCGTGAAGCACATCGGCTTCTCCACGAGCACGTGCCGGCCCGCCTTGGCCGCGGCGATCGCCGCGGGGGAATGGCTTCCAGACGTGAGTACGAAGACCGCGTCCAGCGGATGGGCGACCAGCTCTTGCCACGCGGCGTAGTGGGCCGGCACGCCGTACTCCTGCGTCACCGCCTCGCGCAGCTCGGGCGACAGGTCGCACACCGCCGCGATCTCGTAGAGGTCCGACAACTCGCGCAGGTAGTGCAGGTGCATCACCTGGGCGATCAGGCCGCAGCCGATCACACCGACCCGCAACCGCTGTGTCAAACGCGCCTCCCCACCCTATGCTTAACGCCTCTGGAACGTTCCATTGGAACGTATATGAAGCGGTTTAGTGTGTCAAGCAGGTCAGAGGGACGCGAGCGATTTCGTCAGCAGGGCAGCCGCCTCGACGATGCCGTTCTCGGCGTCAACGAACGGGTCCTCGTGTTCGATGGCGAGCGTGCGCACCGAGCCGAAACGCACGACGTCGGCTACGAACGCGTGCCACCACTCGGGCTGCTGGCCCCTGCCGATCACTGCGAAGTTCCACGGCATCTCGGCCGGCGGCCTCGGCCAGCGGCGGTCGAGCACGCCGTTCAACGCGAGGTGCTCTGCCGAGAACGCGACATCCTTGGCATGGAAGTGGCCAACCTTGCGGCCGAGCTTCCGCACCACCGCGATCGGGCTCATTCCCATCCAGAAGAAGTGGCTCGGGTCGAGGTTCGCGGCGATCGACCGGCCCAGGGCCGCGACCCGCTCGAAAGTCTCAACGTTGAAGACGACGGTGCCTGGGTGCAGTTCGATGCACACGAGGAGGTCGGGGTGTTCGCGCTGCGCGAATTCGGCCAGTGCAGTCCAGTACGGCACGACGTACTCCTCCCACTGCTTGTCCGACACGCCTTCGAGATACGGCAGCCAGCCACCGGCGGCGAAGGTGGGCGTGCGGTCGCCGGCGGTCCCAGCGGGGCAGCCCGCGAGCGCCACCACGCGGTCGACGCCAAGCTCGGCCGCCAGCCTGATGGTGTCGCGCAGGTCGGACGCATGCTTGGCAGCGATCGCCGGGTCCGGATGGAGTGGATTCCCCCACGCGTTCAGCGCTGCGACGCGCAGCCCTTGCGCGGTGATCTCCTCCATCCAGCGCCGCCGCGCGTCGCTGTTGCGCAAAAGGGTCCCCAGGTCGCAGTGCGTGGTCGGGGCGTACCCGCCGGTCCCGATCTCGAGATCCGTGATCTCGGGCGCGGTGCGCCCCAGCCAGTCCATGACCTCAGGCAGGGAGCGGTCCGCCATCGCTTCGGCGACGAGGCCGATGCGAACTGGCTCACTGCTCACGGCACATTCAGCTCTCTCATCTCGCCGAATCCTGGCCTATCGTATGCGTCGATAGGGTGGCAACCAGGCGCGACGTGGCGGCGGAGATGACGGGCGGCTCATCACCACCGACCCGGACCACCGCTGGCAGCTGGACTAGCTAATGGCGCGGCATCACGACGGCTCGACGCCGGTGCGCAGGTCGCCGACGATCCTCGATGTCGCGTCTCGCGCCGGTGTGTCCAAGTCGACGGTCTCGAACGTCATCCGCGGCGTGGTGGGCGTTTCCGAAGAGACGCGGCGCAGGGTCGACACGGCAATCAAGCAGCTGGGCTATCGGCCGAACATTCTCGCCCGGCAGCTGGTTCAGCAGCGCACCAACATCCTCGGCGTCGTGGTCGGCGACCTGGCCAACCCGTTCTATGCCGAGATGGCGAAATCGGTCGAGCGACACGCGGCAGCGCGCGGCTATACGGCGATGTTCTGCAACACCGAGGGCGACAGCGAGAGCGAGCTCGCTGGGATCGAGACACTGGTCGAGCAGCGTGTGGCCGGGTTCGTCTTCCTGGCGTTCTCCGGCGACTCGCGAACCATGCGCGAAACCCTGCAGCATGGGGTGCCGGCCGTGTTCCTCAGCTGTCATGAGGTCTGGGGCGATGTGGTCGCGGTCGACGACGCGCTCGGCGGGCGGCTCGCCATGCGACACCTGATCACGTGGGGACACCGGCGGATTGCGTTCCTATCCATTCCCGAGCTGGCCGACAGCTCAGACCTGGCGCGCCAAAACGGGTGCGTCGAGGAGGCAAGTCAGGCGGGCATCGCGTCGGTGACACGCATCAGCTGGTCGCCGCCGGCGGATAGGGCCGAGATCGACGGCGAGGTTCGCGAGCTGCGCGAAGCCTTCACCGGCACGGACCGGATCACCGGCGTCTTCGCATCGAACGACCTGGCGGCCATCGACCTGATCGAGTTCGCGGATCGGGTCGGCATTCAGGTTCCGCGCGACCTGTCGATCGTGGGCTTCGACGACGTGCCGATGGCCGGTCTAGCGCGCATCGGTTTGACCACGGTCGCGCAGCCCCGCGACGAGCTGGCCCGGCTGGGGATAACGACGATCATCGACCGGATCGAAGGCCGCCTGAAGGGCCGCCCTCGAACGACGCTGGTGGGAGTGACGCTCGTGAAGAGGGTGTCCACCGCGCCACCGCTCGGCGTGCAGTAGACAGGCGATCCTGGGTGTGCCTTCAGCTTCCCTCGAACTCGAGACTGAGCGAGACATCGGATAGGTCGGCGGTGGGGGCGAGGAGGAGAGTTCGAAGACCGTCCACTAAGGGGAGCCAAACCCAAAGTAAGTGAAATTTCACTTAGCGGCACATAGCCCCGGATCCGAGTCCCCCCTGCCCGGTGCTGATTCAACCTCAAGGATCCCGCCGACGGCGCCGAGCCGGTCCTTCATGCTGGTGAGGCCGACGCCTTGATCATGGCCGCCGTCCCGCCCCGACCCTGATCCACTTGCGGTTCAGATCCCTGGGCTGGGGCGTGGATTCTCAGTCCGAGACAGATCGAGGTCAGAACCTTTGCAGCACCAGCACCGCCGTACTCCTTCGGCAGCATCCACCTGACCGGCCGGGAATGGGCGTTGAAAAGGAGCAGAAACGAGTCATCTGAGAGGGACCGGCCGCGCTCGTCGTGGCCGGGGATCCCTTTTCCGTTCAGGAAGACCCCGAGCGAGCGTTCGTGCCCAGCCTCCCAGTCCCTGTCGGTCATCGCCTTTCCGGTGGGCTTGAACCAACCGATGTCGACGGTTCCGCGAATCGGACGCCCCTGGAACCAGCGCCGGCGCCGGAACACGGGGTGATCTCGGCGCAGTGCGATCAGCCAGCGCGTGACGTCGAGGAGCGCGTGGTCGATCTCGTCCCAGTTGACCCATGAGAGCTCGTTGTCCTGGCAGTAAGCGTTGTTGTTGCCCTTCTGCGTCCTGCCAATCTCGTCACCCATTAGCAGCATCGGCACGCCTTGCGCGAGGAAAAGGGTGGTGAGCAAGTTGCGCTGCTGCTGTGGACGGCATTTGACGACGCCGGGGTCTGCCGTGTCGCCTTCCGCGCCGCAGTTCCAGGAGCGGTTGAACGATTCGCCGTCGGCGTTCTGCTCGCCATTCGCATCGTTGTGTTTCTCGTTGTAGGAGACGAGGTCATGCAGCGTGAAGCCGTCGTGGGCCGTGACGAAGTTGATGCTGGCGACCGGCCGGCGTGAGTCGTTCTGGTAGAGGTCGGAGCTTCCGGTGAGCCTCGACGCCAGCTCTGCGACAGTCGAAGGTTCACTCCGCCAGAAATCGCGAACCGCGTCTCTGAACCTGCCGTTCCATTCCGACCATAGGGCGGGGAAGTTGCCGACCTGATAGCCACCCTCGCCGATGTCCCATGGCTCGGCGATGAGCTTGACGCGACTTACTACGGGGTCCTGGTGGATGAGGTCGAAGAAGGTCGAAAGCCTGTCGACTTCGTGAAACTCCCGGGCCAGCGTCGCTGCGAGGTCGAAGCGGAAACCGTCGACGTGCATCTCAGTGATCCAGTAACGGAGCGAATCCATGATCAATTGAAGTGTGTGCGGATGCTGCACATTGAGGCTGTTTCCCGTTCCGGTGGTGTCGTAGTAGTGCTGCCGATGCTCTGCGTACAACCGGTAGTACGCAGCGTTGTCGATGCCGCGGAAGCACAACGTCGGCCCGAGGTGATTGCCCTCCGCAGTGTGGTTGTAGACGACATCGAGGATGACCTCGATTCCGGCCTCGTGCAGCGTGCGAACCATGGCTTTGAACTCGTTAACCTGCTGTCCGCGCTGGCCGCTGCTTGCATATTCGTTATGCGGCGCAAAAAAACCGATGGTGTTGTAGCCCCAGTAGTTGCGCAGCGAGCGTTCGAGCAGGAGCTGGTCCTGCACGAACTGGTGGATGGGCATCAGCTCGACTGCTGTTACGCCCAGCATCTGCAAGTGTTCGATCACGGCGGGGTGCGCAAACCCTGCATACGTTCCGCGCAGCGATTCGGGCACATCAGGGTGACAGCGCGTCATTCCTTTGACATGCGCTTCGTAGATGACCGTCTCGTGCAGCGGGGTGTCTGGGTGACGGTCATTGCTCCAGTCGAAGTACGGGTTGTGGACCACGGATCGGAAGACGTACGGGGCGCTGTCAGTGTTGTTGATGGAATTCTCGTCGCCGGGGTCATACGAGTAGCAGGCGGGATTCCATTGGATCTGTCCTTCTACTGCGCGGGCATATGGATCCAGCAGGAGCTTGCTCGAGTTGCAACGCACGCCTCGGTCGGGTGCATAAGGTCCGCTGACACGGTAGCCATAGCGCTGGCCGGGCCCGACGTTGGGTAGATAGGCGTGCCACGAGAATGCATCGACCTCCTCGAGTGGCACCCTCCGCTCCAGTCCCACGTCGTCGAAGAGACACAGCTCGACCGCCTCCGCGACCTCGGTGAAAAGCGCGAAGTTCGTCCCGGTGCCGTCGAAGCTGGCCCCAAACGGATAAGCGCGGCCGGGCCAGACCTCCAGCTCAGGCACGCTCTTCGATCTCGACCACTGCACAATCGGGGACGCCGAGGTTCACTCGCACAACGACGCCGTCTCGCTCGAACACGATTCGGTCGCCCTCGACCTGCGCCAGCACACCCTGCGCGACGGCGGGAAGGCGCCTCCTCAACGCGATCAAGTCGCGGTACCAGTGGAGCATGTCGCGATGGTAAGGCTCGTCCAACTCGTGCCAATCGAGCTTCGACCGCTCGAAGGTGTAGGGGCCTTGCGGGTCGGGCACCTCACGCGTCCAGCCGAACGCGGCGAACTCGCGCCGACGTCCTTCCGCCACCGCGTTGCCTAGCCCTGGGTCGGCGTGGTCGGTGAAGTACAGAAAGGGTGTGCTCGCCGCCCATTCCTCACCCTGGAACAGCAGCGGTGTGAACGGCGTGGTCAGGAGCAACGCGGCCGCGGCTTTCAACCTGCCTTCATCTACCAGCGCCGCAAGGCGCTCGCCGGCGGCTCGATTCCCGACCTGGTCGTGATTCTGCGCGGCAACCACGAACGCGTGGGCAGGGACACCGGTCGGTTTGCGTCCGCGTGTCTTATCCATGTGGCGTGACCACATGCCGTCGTAAACCCACGCCTGCCGTAGCGCCTTGCCCAGCAGCTCAGGCGAGCTGAAGTCCTCGTAATACCCGGACCGTTCACCGGTCAATGCGACATGGAGCGCATGGTGCCAATCGTCCGCCCAGGCCGCGTCGAGTCCATCTCCGCCTACATCGCGGCTGCGAACCAGACGAGGGTCGTTGGCGTTCGTTTCGGCGATCAGCAGCACCGACCGATGAAGCGCCGCGGACAGCGCATCGACCTCGCTGGCCAGCTGCTCGAGTATGTGCTGTGGGGATTGGTCAACGATCGCGTGCACCGCGTCCAGGCGCAGGCCGTCGATGTGGTACTCGCGAATCCACATCAACGCGTTGTCGATGACGAAGCGACGGACCTCGTCGCTGCCGGCGCCGTCGAAATTGAAAGAGGTTCCCCATGTGGTGCGGTAGCGATCGGCGAAGTACGGGCCGAACTCGTCCAGGAAATTGCCCAGCGGGCCTGCATGGTTGTACACGACGTCCAGAACGACTCCGAGACCCGCGGCGTGACACGCGTCGACGAGCTGTTTGAGACCCGCGGAACCGCCGTAGGCATGATGGGGAGCGAAGAAATCCACGCCGTCATAGCCCCACCCACGATTGCCCGAGAACTCGGCGACCGGCATAAGCTCGATGACGTTGATGCCGAGGTCGACGAGGTGGGGGAGCCGCTTGATCACTCCGTCGAAGGTTCCTTCGGGCGAGAAGGTTCCGACGTGCAGCTCATAAAGGACGAGGCCAGGGAGGGAGAGGCCGCGCCAGCTCGAGTCAGTCCACGAGTGCCGGCTGTGCTCGACCACCTGCGACAGGCCCAGCACGCCATCGGGCTGAGAAGGAGAGCGCGGGTCGGGCCGGGCCTCTCTACCCTCGATCGAAAAGCCGTAGCGCGTACCTGGACCGGCGGCCGCATCGGAGACCTCCCACCAGCCACGGTCGAGCTCCGCCATTGGAGCCCGCCTTCCGTCCGAAACCAGGTCGACGTGTTGCTTGCCGGGTGCCCATACCTTGAATGCATGCATCGCGCTTACTACGGTCCGGGCCGCCGCGCGAGCACTGTCACCGGGAATTGGCCCATCAGTTCGGCGACCTGAATGCCAGGTCCGCCTTGCCGTTCCTCGCCGGTGATCAGGCTTTTCCAGGTGCCGGCAGGAATGTCGATCGTCGTGTCGGCCCAATCGCCGCCCAGCCCAGCCACTAGTCTGGGCACCACGACGAGAAGACGATCACGGACAAAGCCGACAGAGTGCTTAGCCTTCGCTCCGACTGCGGCGAGCGGGGCGTAGCTCGAGCTACCAAAAACGTCAGGGTCGATACGGCGCTGCTCGAGCAAGCGGGTGATTAGCCAGAGTTTCGGGGCTCCCTCGTCCGCCCGCGCCAGCACGTCAATGGGTCTAGCGCTCCGAATCTCCGACAGCACTCCGGCGAGACGTTCATAGTCCACCGGCCTGCGATTGTCCGGGTCGACCAGGCTCAGGTCCCACACTTCTGAGCCCTGATACAGGTCCGGCACGCCCGGACACGTAAGCAACAACGTGGTCTGGGCGAGCGACGCGATCCGACCAAGGGCCACCAGCTGGTGGCGGCCGATGAAGGACTCGAGGTCGCTTCTGAATTCGGCGTCGGCCATCACGCTGCCCGCAAATCGAGTCAGCGCGTCTTCGAACGCCGGAATCGGGTTGATCCATGAGGTGTGGACCTTCGCTTCGCGGGCTGCCTTCTGGAGAAACGCAACCAGCCGCGTTTCGTCGACCGGCCACGCTCCGACCATCGTCTGGTACATGAGGTATTCGAGGTTTCGATCGGGATAGCCCTGGACGCGATGGCGCTCGCTGAGCTCAGCCCATCGCCGAACGGCGGACTCCCACTCGGCCGGAATCTCCGACAGTACGTTCGTCCTCGCGCGGACGTCGCCGCTGCGCTTGGTGTCGTGGGTGGAAAGAGTGAGCATGGTAGCCGGCCATTTCGCCGCGATTCTGGAGCAGTACGAATGAAATTCCTCGACCGAATGCCCGAACACCCCTGGATCGCCGCCGACCTCGTTCAGTGAAACGAGGCGGTTGTAGCGGTAGAACGCGGTGTCCTCGACGCCTTTGGCCATGACGGCAGGAGTGAGCTGCTGAAACCTCGCTGTGAATTCGTCCTCGGTCACCCCCTCGTGCCGCATCAGCAAGAGCTCACCCACAAACGCCAGGAGGTCGGAGTCGATGTCTGGCCGGCGCCGAGCCGCTTCTTCGGCGGCGATCGAAATTTGTCGCTGGTCCTCTTCGGAGGCCGGCGAACCGGGACGTACGTACGTGCGGTACACATGTAGGCCGGCGGCGACCTCGCGGATCGTCTCCTGGAGCTCGCGGCGGGTGCGGTCGCGATGGCGCCGATGGCGGTCGCAGATGTCTACGAGCAGGTTCGTCAGGCGCTCAACGTCCACCGCGAGCTCACTTGTCATCATCTCCTGTTTGCACGTGCGCACGACCTCGGAGAAAGGCTGCGAGAGGCCGGTGAACCCGTGATAAAGGGCAGTCATTGACCCTTCATTCCCTGCGTCGACGAAAAGGCCGTCGACCTGTGCAATGAAGTCATAACCCGTCGTGCCCTGTACGGGGAAGCTATCTGGCAACTGCTCGTTGGTGGCCAAGATCTTCTCGACCACCAGGTAGGTGTCTGGCGCTGCGGACCTCAACCGCCGTAGGTACGCTATCGGGTCCCTGAGGCCATCCACGTGGTCGATGCGCAGGCCGGCAACGCTCCCATCGCCGACCAAGCCCAGAATCACGCGGTGGCTGTCGTCGAAAACCTGACGCTCCTCGACGCGCAGGCCAATGAGGCTGTCGATGGTGAAGAAACGCCTGTAGTTGAGCTGCTCCTGCGCACTGCGCCAGTAAGAGAGTCGATAGTGCTGGCGCTCCAGGACCGCGTCGAGCGCATCGGTGTCTTGATTTACCGCGTCGAGCTCGAGACCGTCCAGGCTTTCAGGCGATAGGGGAAACATCTGGTCGTGGTACCGGACCACCGCATCCGAGCCCTCACGCTGGAGGGTCAGGGCGCCCCGCTCGAGCTCTTTGCCGTAGCGATCGCCCAGCACGCCAAGAAGCACTTTGCCTTTTACAGCCGATATCGGCGATTCCCAGTCGATGTCGAAATAGTTCGCATAACGACTTGACGGGCCGTTCTGCAACATGTCCCACCACCACGGGTTCGTCCGTCCCGCGGCGGCCATGTGGTTAGGCACGATGTCCACAAGCAGGGCAAGCTCGTGCTCGTGCAGCGCGGAGACCAGCCGTCGCAACGCCGCCTCGCCCCCGAGCTCCTCGCTGACTCGCGTCGGGTCGACCACGTCGTACCCGTGGGTGCTGCCGGGAGCGGCTTGCAGGACAGGCGAGCAGTAAAGGTGTGCGACACCAATAGAGGCGAAGTACCCGGCGTACGCGCCCGCATCGTCAAACCTGAACTGTTTCGAGAGTTGAAGACGGTAGGTGGAGCTGATCTGCAGCAGAAAGCTTCCCACAAGCGTGCTCGCCAGCCACGCCAGTATCGAATCCGAAGGTCTAGCGGAACGTGCGAAGCCCTGCTCCGGACCCAATTTGGCCTAGGTAGCAGGAGGCAGACTACGAGGCAGGCAGCGACCATTTCGTTAACGCTTGGCGGAGACCCGGCCACATCTATACAGTTGCTGCTGCGACCAGGGATCGCCGTGGCGACTCAGGTCGATGGCGAGGGGCAGGAGGGCCATCAAGCTTGATTCCCAGAAGTCGCGTTATCTTCAGCCATCCAGGTACGCGTCCATGCGTTATCGCGCCCGTCCTGATGGGCCAGATGGCACGACCGACTATCAGCATTGGCGACGCGCTCGCGGCCGCCCCCGGCGGTTCAGGCAACTTGCTTGCGCTCGTTGAAATCCGTGCCGGACGGGACAACGAAGTGTTCGCCCAGGAACAACGTCGCCGAGACATGCTCCGCTGGGTGGCGAGCCTCGAGTATGCGAGTGAAGTGCGGCGCCGACTCAGCGTGACTCTGCGCATGACCGCTAACCTTGCGAGCAGCATTCGCGATGCGGTTGTCGAAACCGAAGCTACGAGTTTGGTGCTCGAATGGCCCACGACCGCAAGCCCGCGACGCCACGGATTGAGCGACCTGACCCGTCAACTATTGCCTGACCGGGTGACCGACATCGTCTTCGTCCGCTCGAATAACCCGAATCAGGCGATCACACCCCGGTCGATACTGGCGTCGATCCGCGGAGGTGCGAGCTCTCGGGTCGTCGCGTCCACCGCGGCAATGCTTGCGGATACATACGGCAGCGCTCTGACCCTGGTGCACATACAAACAGATTCGCAGCACCCTGACCGTTCACGAAGGGAGTGGGAGTCTTTTGAGCAAATCGTCGAGGATCTGCACCGGCCATCGACGATGGTCCGCCTGCATCGTCACGACAACCCAGCGGGCGGGATTCTCGAGGAAGCTGCGGGTCATGACCTGGTCATCATCGGATCGCGCCTCAGCCCATCGAGCCCTAATGTCGTGGTGGGGCGCGGGCTTCTGCGCATGGTGCGGCGGCTGGACTGTCCCGTGGTGATGGTCAGACCGAAGCACGTGTCTCAGGCAGAGCCTGCATATCCGATTGCGCGGAATGGTCACAGGGCATGAGGGCGGCGGACCACACTCCCGCGCTACATGCGATCGGCCGCGACGCGTCCAGGCTGTTAGGGCAGTTTTCGCCGATCATTGTCAGCAACCGGGCACCTATGGAGCCCACGTCCGACGGCCGGTTGGTGCCGGGCGCCGGAGGCCTGGTCAAGGCACTGACCTCACTCGCGAACGCTATGAAGGCCTCCTGGGTGTCCGCTGCGCGAACAGATATCGAGCGTGAGCTCGCGGTTTCGGGGAGACCCCTCAATTCGGGCATCGATTCTGACAAGGCATTCCCGATCTTCTTCGCTCCCACCGACGCGGATGCGTATCACCTTCATTACGCGGTTATCAGCAATCCAATGCTCTGGTTCGCTCACCACTACCTGTGGAACATCGCTACCGAGCCAGTCGTCGACCAGAGCATTTACAGGGCCTGGTTCGACGGCTATCGGGTGGTCAACGCCGCGATTGCCGAGCGTGCTCTGTCGGTAGCTCGCAAGCTCCCTCATCGACCGCTGTTCCTCACCCAGGACTATCAGCTGTACCTCGCTCCCGAGCTCATTCGATCAGCCCTCCCCGATGCAGCTATGCAGCATTTCATCCATGTTCCTTGGCCAGAGCCGCGATACATCAAGGTGCTCCCCGCAGCCATGCGCGAGGCGATCTTCAAGGGACTCCTTGCCAACGACATCATCGGACTGCAGACAAGCCTGGACGTGCACAACTTCCTGCGCTGCTGCGTTGAGTTGATGGGTCTACGTGTCGCCGAGGCTGAGGGTGTAGTCCTCTACGGCGGCCGATTGGTGTGGGTTCGAGCGTACCCGGTCTCAATCGATGTTGACGCCATGAGGCAGCTCAGCGAATCGCCGAGAGTTCGCGAACTCGAAGCCGAGGTGGCGAGTTGGCGACCGGAGAAGCTCATCGTCCGCGTGGATCGAACCGACCCGTCCAAGAACCTGATCCGTGGTTTTCTGGCCTGCGAGCGGCTGCTGGAAGACCACCCCGAATATCACGGTCGTGTCACGCTCTGGGCCTTTCTTCAGCCCTCGCGACAGGATGTCGTCGCCTACCGGCAGTACCTGGATCTTGTCCGCTCTACGGTTGACCGCATCAATTCGCGATTCCGAACAGGAGCGTGGGAACCCATTCGGCTCGACCTTGGCGAGGACATTCATCGCGCTCTGGCCGCCTACAGGTCGTACGACGTATTGCTGGTGAATCCGATTCTCGATGGCATGAACCTGGTCGCGAAGGAGGGCCCTATCGTCAATCAGCGTTCTGGAGTGCTGGTCCTGTCGGAGTCTGCAGGCGCCCATGAGGAGCTGGGCATACACGGGCTCAGCGTCAATCCTTTTGATGTCGAGATAACCGCACAAGCAATACATCGCGCGCTGGAGATGAGCCCTGCCGAGCGCGCTGAGCGATCGCAGGCGATCAACCAGATCGTCTCCACGAACGATGTCGCTCGCTGGATCCGGCACCAGCTGGAAGACATTCGTTCTCTCACGCCACCACTCCGCAGGCAGTCGGACGCGCTGCATGCGCAACCGAACGGGAGTCGCAGCGGCAGGCTGACTGGGTACATGCGCGCAGCCGGCAGGTCGCGGTAAGGGTCCGCAAGGCGCCGGCGTCCGGGGCTCGCGCGCGTCCTTATTCATGCGCCGTAGAACCGATGCCACAGGTCCGCGGATTTGTGCGGGCCTCCTCGCCAGAAATCGACCCCGCTCTTGAGGGGCGAGCCCAGCCGAGGATGCTCTCGATAACTTGCACCTATCTCACTCAATCGCTCAGGGACGCTGGCGGAGCCACTGCTCCAGGTCCTTGTGGTGGGCATCCATACAGCGACGCCGGCGACACGCGGTGGCAAATCGCGATACTCAGCGGCACTCGGCGATTGCAGCAAGTCGTTTCTGAACGGGCCGCGCCGATCTGTTAACCGCAAGGTTCAGGGTTCGAATCCCTGGTCCGGAGCCAGTTTCTCGAATACAGATCGGTGCGCTTGGGGTCAGCGATCGGCATACGTCTGCAGCCATTGTCTGACCATTTTGTAACCATTGCTGCGGGCGCAAGAATCTGCCAGCCCGCCACAGTTGACAGGCGTGCAGAGTATTTCCCTGGTAAGGAAAAAGGTCCCCGGTTCGAATCCGGGCGTGGTCTCCAAGTTCAATAGGAGCATTTCCTTGCATCTCCTCTTGCGATTCTCACATCAGAAATGCATAAGGAAATGCTCTGCCGCACAGGTTTTGTGCCCCAACTTCTAATGGTCATGCGGTCTCCCAAGTAGCAGATGGTGGCCTCTGGATTTCCGTCAGGGTTCGGCCGCTAGCCTAAGTAGGCCCATATGGTCCCTGGCTGCGCGGTCTAGCGCGGTCGAACTCCTCGCCCTCGTCCAGCACCACACCGCGACGCATAGGCTTCGCAGCCTTCCCAGTAGCGAAAGCAAGTCCTCGTCCACATTGAAGGCGCCCGCGCCTAGTCCGGGCAACGCGCTCAGGTCCCATTCGAGCGGCCCTGAGCAAACAGACTCGAAGTCGATCAACAGATACCCAGCCTTGCTGACCAGTACGTTGCCGCGATGAGGATCCCCGTGCAGGGTTCGACATCTGAGCTTTCGCTCGTGGAGCTCCGAGGTGATGCTCAGGTACTGGCTGCACAGAAAGTCACGGTCAGAGGTCGGGAGTGGGGAAGGGGCTGATTCGCCGAACAGGATTTTTGCGGTCCGCCTCACCTGGCGGTCTAAGAACGAGGGGAAGGTTTCAGGGTAGCTGTCCAGCGCCGCATGGACTTGCGCCAACGCATGCCCGGCGCCCCGGCTTGTTGCAAGCGCGTCTGGATCGTGATCCTGATGACGCCAGAACGTCATCGCAAAGTCGCCCTGTACGTGCGGGCCCGGCGGCAGTTCCTGGCTAGGGCCAACTACCGGAGCGCCGGCGCGAATGAGGTGGCGTGCGATCTCGAGCTCGGTGGCCAACTTGCGCCAACCGTGATCTCCAACCGAGGCGCGGCAGATCTTCGCCACGACCGGTGACGGGGCGAGGTGAACTACAACATTGGTCGCGTCGTGCAACACCCGGGCATGCTCGGCCGCGATGCCGTGACGCTGGGCGACCTCTTGGGCCGCCTGCACAGCAGGCCCGTTTCGTACCGAAATCGTGTGGCCCATCGAACTGATGGGCACTGTCCATCGGAGGAGGCATGTCCCGAATCGGGGACATACCCATTCGACACCCCCAAAGTTGTTGAATGTCCGGCCGCGGCCGGGGCCGCCTTAGGCTGGCATCGCCGTGGTTATTGCGGCGACTTCGAAGCGACTTCGCAGGGCGAGCTTGCCCAGGATGTTGCTCACGTGGTGCTCGGCAGTCTTGGGGGAGATGAACAGCTTTTCGGCGATCTGCGCGTTAGTCAACCCCTGGCCGATGAGATCGACAATCTCCCGCTCCCGCCGGCTGAGGGGCGCCAGCGGGTCCGCCGGAGGACGGGGACTGTAGGACACCTTGGCGCCGAGCCGTCGAAGGAGGGTAGCGCAGACCTCGGCCTCGGGCGCGTCCAGCCTTTCATAGATCGCGAGGGCGGCTCGGGCTTCGGTCACAGCCACCGGGGCGTCTGAATCCGCCAGGAGCCGCGCCAGCGCCAGATGCAGAGCGCCCTTGATCAGGACCTGCTCGATGGGCGCGACGGCTTGCAATCCCTGCTCGATGGCGGCGCCCGCGCCGCTTATGTTTCCCGCTGCCGCGAGCACGTTGCCCATGGCCAACGCCGCCTCGCCGATCAGCGCAGGTGATCGCGTCTCGTGCGCCAGGAGCTCGGCGCTCTCGGCCGCGCGGCGGGCGGCATCGACGTCACCGCGCGCGATCTCGGCGTTCGCAAGCAATGCCAATAGAGGCACCGCCCTTACATGGTCTTCGCCGATCTGCCGCAGCGCCTGTTTAACGGACGAGACCGCATGCTCGAACTCACCACGGACGTAGTGCAGTTTCGCCCGAGTCGGGATCGCTTCCCACCGGTCGCCGCACGCGGCGAGCAGCTGCTCCGCCTCCCGAAGTCGGCCCTGCCGCACGCGGAGGTCGGCCAGGGAGGCGCGCGACATGACACGGTGGAGAAAGAATCCGTTCCGACCAGCGGTCAGGCTGAGGGTTAGCGCGGTCTCCGCGTCGTCCCAGCGACCGACCTGGCAGAGAAGGCTGCCGTACGTCGCCTGGCAGTGCGCAAACAGTATTGGGGTTTGCTGGTCGCTCGGCGATATGCCCACCTCATCCAAGACCCGGAGCCAGGCCTCGGCCCGGGCAAGATCACCGATCCGTTCGCAGGCGGTCAGGGTGCAGCACGCAACCTGGCCGGCCGCGAAGGAATGAACCTCGCCGCTGTTGACAATCGCCATCGCCTCATCGATCAGCTCCATGCCTTCGGCGCCGCGTCCAAGCGTGACCAGGGCCAGCCCTTGGTCCGCGAGCGCTTTGCACTCGAGGTCGAGGTCGTCGAACTTTCGCGCCAGCTTGACGGCCTCGGCCGCCTTGGTGGCGAGGGCCCCGACGTCGGTGACCGAACAGCCGACGAGACCCAGCTCGACCCAACCGCGCTCAACGCACTCTCCTTCGTCCGCCAACAAAGTGCGCCCTCGCGAGAACCATCCGCGGGCTGCGACTTGGTTGTTTAGCCCTTCGAAATAAATTCGCGCAACGGCGGCAGCCGCAAGCGCAGCCCGCCTCTTGCGCCCCTGTTGTCTGAGTCCTCGGTAAGCGGCCTGTGCGGTCGCAAGCCCAGCGTCGAAGTCATGGACCATGTATTCGAGGAACGCCACCTCGAGCTGGAGGTCAGGGTCCCCCTCGCGCTCGAACCTATCGTGCAGCTCGCGCCGCCGCTTCTGCAGGTCTGGAGCCTTCAAGGAAGCTCGGAGACCTGCGGTTGCTTTCGGCTCGTCGCGCTTGAAGGGGAGTGTCTCCAGCTGGGTCATGTTCCAGGGCAAGCCTAGTCGCATGCCAGGCCTTTGAGCCTGCGGCGCGCGAAATGGGGGACGCAAATGGGTGTCCCCCCGATGTTCCCGGCGCCGAGTACGGGCAGAGTTGGCTCAGCCGTGGGACTGCCGACACGTTTTCAGAGGGATTGCAATGGCTGAGCTTTCAACACGATCGATTGAGGCGGCGAGAAACGAAGTTGTGGTCGTGGCGCCGCCGCACCAACGGGTGTCGGCGCGCACCTGGGCGGCGCTGGCCATCCTGTGTCTGGGCGCGTTTCTGGTCGTCCTCGACACAACCATCGTCAACATCGCAATTCCCAGCATCATGACCGGGCTCCACTCGAGTCTCGACCAGGTTCTCTGGGTCCTCAACGCGTACACCCTGGTCTTTGCGGCGCTATTGATCACCGGTGGGCGGCTCGGTGACCTCTATGGTCCGAGCCGTTTGCTGATCGTCGGCATTCTGGTTTTCGGCGGAGCGTCGGTCGCGTGCGCGCTGGCCCCATCCGCCGGGATCTTGATCGCCGCGCGTGTGCTCCAGGGAGTGGGCGGAGCGTTGATGACCCCGCAGACGCTCGCGATGATTCCCGCGATCGTGCCGGCCAACCGACGCGGTCGCGCAATCGGTTTGTGGTCCGGCTCGGCGGGACTGGCGGCGGCGGTGGGCCCTTCGCTCGGCGGCGTGCTGGTCACGACGGCGGGTTGGCGCTGGGTATTTCTCGTGAACGTGCCTGTGGGCATCATCGCCATCGCAGGCGCGTATGCACTCCTCCCTAGGGTGGTGCCGGGTCGCCGCCACCGGCTGGACATCGGTGGGATCGTTTTGGCGAGCCTTGGCCTGCTGGCGCTGGTCTTTGGTTTGGTCGAAGGGCAGCGCTATGCCTGGGGCACGATTACTGGGTCGATCACCATCCCTGTTGTGATGGCTGCCGGCGTCGTCTTACTGGCTGCTTTTGTTGTCTGGGAGCGGCGTCAGCCAGAGCCGCTCCTGCCGCCAGCGCTCTTCGCGTCGCTCAGTTTCACCGTGTCCGCATGGGTGATCCTCGTCATCCAGACAGTGATGCTGGCCTTCATCGTAGTGGCGGGCCTGTTCTTCCAGTCCGCGCTTCGGATGACGGCGCTCGACGCAGGAATCGCGCTAGCGCCCATGCCACTCACCTTCATGCTCGTGGCACCGCTGGCGGGCCGGCTCGCTGAGAGGGTGGACATCAAATTCATCCTGATGGGCGCGATGCTGGTCGCGGCATCGGGGGTGGGCTGGCTGGTTGCATCGGTCTCGACGATTGCGACGTCGGCGACATTCATACCCGCACTGGTGGTCACAGGGGCGGGACTCGGATGCGGCTTCGCGGTTGTGATGACGGTTGGCATGCGGGGCATTGGGCCGCAGGTCGCGGGCGCCGCGTCAGGTGTGCTCAACACGTTCAGGCAGGTCGGCGGCGCCATGGGCGGCGCGATCGCGGTGGCGTTGCTCCAGAGCCGGCTCTCTTTGATTGGGCCCGCCCAGGTGGCCGCCCACAACGTGGGCTATGCCAACACGTTTGTCGGCGCGTTCCGGGCCGCGCTAGTGGTACCGGTGCTCCTCCTGCTGCTTGCGGCCCTAAGTTGCCTGCTGCTCAAGCCACGAAACGCGCCGCCTGGATAGATCGGTCAGCTCGCGAGGACGTTGTGCAGTTCGGCATGGCCGCTTGATCGGGCCGGTTCGTGACAAGGAGATGTTTGAGTTAACACGCATCCAAAGGATCACTTGACGACCGAGGTGGGTTAATACCAACGGGGACGGGCGTCGGGGCCGTTGTCGCGTACCGCCAACGGGACTAGGGTGGGGGCGTCCGCCCCTTTGCCCTTTGTCCAAATCTGGGGTTGTCCCTCCCATCAGCGCGCGTGCTCTCGTTGTGAGCAACCTCAAAGGAAAACCACGATAGCCTTGAGCGGGAAGAACACTGACGACAGTTCTTCTGCTGGCTACCTCATCTCACCAAATGGAAGCAGCTCCAGCGGCCCCACACCGCCCGACTCGGCTCGCGACTAAGCTGTGCGCCTGAGGAGGGAGGGTTGACCTACAAGCGTTGGATCCTGGCAGCCGCTGTGTTGGGGTCTGGCATCGTGTTCCTGGACTCGACCGTCGTCAACGTTGCCCTGCCGCGCATCGGGCGTGACCTGCCGCGACTGTTTCTCGGCGTGCTCGAGGGCCAGTCGTACGTCTACAACTCATACCTTCTGACCCTCAGCGCCCTGCTCATCCTGGCGGGAGCTCTGACTGACTTTTACGGTCGCCGGCGCATGTTTCTTTATGGCCTCGTCGGCTTCGGAGCAACGTCGGTGCTGTGCGGTTTGGCTCCCAACATGGAGCTGCTCGTCCTCTTCCGAATCCTGCAGGGTGCTGCGGGGGCGCTGCTCGTCCCCGGCTCGCTGGCATTGATTACAGCCAACTTCTCCGGGCAGGAGCAGGGGCGGGCATTCGGGATTTGGGCCGGCGCATCGGGCGCGACCACGATCCTCGGCCCGGTGGTCGGCGGCCTGCTCGTCGACACCATCTCGTGGCGGGCCGCCTTCTTGATCAACGTCCCGCTGGTCGTGGTAGCCGCATGGGCGACCTTGCGACATGTGCCCGAAAGCCGAGATGAGTTGGCCAGCTCGCACTTCGACTGGCTCGGAGCCGCGGTGGTGGGGCTGGCCGTCGGCGGTCTCGCGTTTGGCGCGATATACGGGCAGCAGCGAGCCTGGCGCGACCCGTTGGGCTACATTGCGCTGGCGGTTGGCGTGGCCGCCACGATTGCGCTGCCGATCCTGATGGCGCGCTCGCAACATCCTCTGATCCCATTGAGCCTGTTCAAGTCGCGCAACTTCGCGGTGACCAACCTCTCGACGCTGTTGATCTACGGCGCCCTTTACGTGACCTTCTACTACCTGGTGCTGTTCCAGCAGGGGACGCTTGGCTATACCGCGGCAGCCGCGGGCGTCGCAGGAATTCCGGGGACGCTGTTTCTGATCTTTTTCTCTGCCCGGTTCGGAAGCCTGGCGGCGAAGTATGGATCGCGATGGTTCATGGCCGCCGGTCCGGCCCTCATGGCCGTCGGCGTGCTGTGGTTCTCGCGTGTGCCGGCGAGCAGTGGGGCCTGGCGCTTGAGCCCAGGTGACCCTTCGACCTACGCGCCCACCATTTCCTATTTGGTCGACTTCTTGCCTGGCTCGATCATCTTCGGTTTAGGCATCATGATGATGGTGGCGCCCCTCACGACGGCGCTTATGACATCAGTACCCGTGCGCAACTCTGGTGTCGGCTCTGCGATCAACAACGCCATCTCCAGGGTTGGACCGCAGCTCGCAGGGGCGTTGATTTTCGTTTTCTTGACGGCGAACTTCTACAGCTACCTTGCATCGCGGCTGGCCGGTGTGGACGTGTCATCCGAGTCGTTCCGTGCCCGGTTTAGCCCGCTCAACTTATCGCCGGACCCAAATCTGGCTGGGATTGTGCGCGAAGCATCGACGAGCTCCTTTCATCTGGCGATGTACGTTGGGGCCGCACTGCTCCTGATCGGCGCGCTGGTCAATGCGGTTGGTATCACCAATGCTGCAGCCAAGAAGCCCGCAGAACCGGAAGCTGAGCCCGATACCAAGGTGGCGCCTTCAATGGGAACACCCGAGAGGGCATAGATGGACGTGCGTGACGATGTTGTCGACATCCTGTCTGGGTTTTCCCTTTTTGCCGACCTGTCGACGCCCGAACGCGAGAGCCTGGTCGATACGTTCAGCGAAGAGACGTTCCAGGTAGGTGATCGAGTCCTGCGCCAGGGCCTGTCCGGCTCGAACTTCTACGTGGTCCTGGAAGGAACCGCGAGCATTATGGTCGACGGGGTCGACCGATCGATGGTGAGGCCGGGCGACTATTTCGGCGAGATCTCCACCCTGCTTGGGGTGCCGCCGACGGCGGACATCGTGGCCCGCGAGCGCCTCCGCTGTCTTGTCCTTCCAGGCGCCGACCTCGAAGCGTTCCTCGTCACCCATCCGCGGGTCATGTACCGCCTGCTTCAGGGTGAGGCACGGAAGGTGCGCACGACAACCAGGTGGTTGAGCTGAGCGAGGCGCCGTTTCCTCCCGGCCACTATCCGCTCGTCGTGGTCGGCAGCGGGCCTGGCGCGCTGCAGCTGACGTACTCCCTCCGCCGGCTCGGCATCGAGCACGCGGTCATTTCCGAGGATCCGGCACCGGGAGGCATGTTCCGCCGCTGGCCGGTGTTCCAGCGGATGCTGAGCTGGACCAAGCCATACGCGGAGTACAAGCCTGGTATGCGGGCCTACGAGCGTTTCGACTGGAACAGCCTGCTCGCCGACGAGGAACAGAACAGGGCCGTGATGACGACAGTCATGGACGGCACGTCCTATTTTCCGTCTCGACCGGAGATGCAACAGGGGCTGGTGAAGTTTGCTGAAAGCACCGGCCTGACAGTTCGCTATGGATGTCATTGGGAAGCGACACGCCTGGATGGCCAGGAATTTGTGCTCGAAACGTCAGATGGCGAATACCGGTCTCCGATCGCGATCTTCGCGGTCGGGATCGCCGAGCCATGGAAGCCCCTGGTCCTGAACATCGATGGAGTCCAGGAGTACGGAGGGCTGCGACCGGTCGAGACCTATGCGGACCGGCGTGTGTTCATCGCCGGCAAGCAGAATTCGGGGTTCGAGATCGCGTCGGGCCTGCTCCCCCTGGCGCGGCAGATCGTGCTCGCCTCACCGAGCCGCACGAAGCTGTCGGTCGAGACACGAACGCTGGTGGGTGTTCGCGCTCGCTATGTGCAGCCCTACGAGGATTGGGCGCTGGCCGGCGGCGTTGTCATCCTCGATGCGTCGATCGAGAGTGTCGAACGCACTGCTCAGGGCTATCGTGTCCAAACGAAGAGTCCGAGCGACGGGCGAACGCTGGCGTTCGAGGTCGACGACGTGATCGCGGCAACCGGCTTCGTTTGCCCGCTGCGCGATCTGCCGAACCTTGGAGTCGGCACCTTCGGCCAGAGCCGCATTCCTTCCCAGACGGCATTCTGGGAAAGCGCGACAGTACCAGGGATCTACTTTGCGGGCACGATCATGCAGGGCTCGCAAGGCTTGCGAAAGCATGGACTGCCGAGCAATTCAGGCGCGGTGCAGGGCTATCGCTACAACGCGCGGGTGCTCGCAGCGCACCTTGCCGAGTCGCGATTTGGCCGCACGCTCAGTCGCCGGCGCCTGGAGGCGAAAGAGGTCGTGCCGTTCCTCCTGGACGAGGCGAGCCATGGACCTGAGCTCTGGCACCAGCGGTCGTACCTCGCACGTGTGGTCGTGATCGATCCGGACAGCGGAATCACGGATGACGGGATCCAGCCTCTCGCTGATTTTGTCGACAGCGCCGGCAAAGATGCCGTCGCCGTCACCCTCGAGGCGAACGGCAAGGACGATCCGTATCCCGCGATCTACGTTCGATCAAAGGGGGCGGTAACCGAACACCTCATGCCACCACACCCTCTGCTCGATTTCGAGGGCGCCGAGTATCAGCGCCAGCTGTCGAGCGATTTGCAGGGCGTCCTCGACGCCGCCCTGACCACATCACCCCAATGAGTCTTCCGACCGGCACCGTAACGTTCCTTTTCACCGATATCGAGGGATCGACTCAGCTGATGCAGGAGCTCGGCGAGAGCTACGTGCAGGCGCAGGTGATTCATCACGAGATTCTGCGTGCGGCGTTCACAAGCAGCGACGGCCGGGAACTGCGCACCGAAGGCGATTCGTTTTTCTGCGTGTTCGAGAGCGCCCTGGACGCGTGCAGCGCAGCCGCCCAGGCGCAGCGTGAATTCGCCACCCAGTCGTGGCCGCGGGATGAACCGATCCGCGTCCGGATTGGCCTCCACACCGGCGAAGCGCCACTCGTCGGCAATGAGTACATCGGCATCGATGTTCATCACGCCGCGCGGGTCGCGGCGGCCGCGCACGGCGGCCAGGTCGTCGTTTCGGACACGACTCGGTCCCTGGTCGAGACAAGCCTGCCTCAAGGTCTTGGTCTGCGCGACCTCGGTCTGCACCGGCTGAAAGACCTGGCGCGGCCGGAGCGCCTCTTCCAGCTTGTGATCGCGGGTGTGCCAGACCAGTTCCCCGCGCTGCGGACTCTCGACTCGACGCCTAACAACTTGCCGACACAGCTGACGAGCTTTGTCGGCCGGGAGGAACAGGTCGCGGAGGCGAAGCGGCTCCTCGAAGGCACTCATCTTTTGACGCTCACGGGTCCGGGCGGAATTGGAAAGACCCGCCTGAGCCTGCAGATCGCGGCCGAGGCCGTTCAGGGGTTCCCCGACGGCGTCTACTTCGTGCCGCTGTCGGCTGTCCGGGACCCGGACCTGATCCCATCTGTGATCGCGCAGGCCATCGGCATCTCGGTTGCGGGCAACCGGCTCCCGTTCGACGCAGTCATCGACCACCTACGCGACAAGACAGTGCTGCTGGTGCTCGACAACTTCGAGCAGCTGCTGCCGGAAGGCGCTCCAGTGGTGGCGCAAATCATCCAGGCGAGCCCTGGGCTCAAAGTCGTCGCGAGTAGTCGCGCGGTCCTTCACGTGTATGGCGAGCAGGAGCTCGGGGTCGAACCGCTCCGCATTCCAGACCTCAAGGCGTTACCGTCACTGGCGGCCCTGTCCCAGTACGAAGCGGTGAGGCTCTTCATCGACAGAGCGGTCGCGGCCAAACACGACTTCCGCGTGACCAACGAGAATGCGCCGGCGATTGCCGGAATCTGCGAGCGCGTCGACGGCCTCCCACTTGCAATCGAGCTCGCCGCGGCGCGGGTAAAGCTCTTCAACCCTCAGGCGCTGCTGGCGCGGTTGGAGACGAGCGTGAGCATCCTCGGAGCTGGTGCTCGCGACCTGCCGAGTCGCCAGCAGACGCTCAAAGGCGCGATCGCATGGAGCTACGACCTCCTGCAGGATCCGCTGAAGCGGCTGTTCAGCCGCTTCTCGGTGTTCGCGCGGGGCGCCAATATCGAAGAGGCTGAGGCCGTGTGCGGGCCGGCGACCGAGCTTGGCGTCGACGTTCTGACAGGACTCGACGAGTTGGCTGACCAGAGCCTGCTGCGCAGGCTCCCTGATCTTGACGAGCCGAGACTGCTCATGCTGCAGGTGATTCGGGAATTTGCGTCCGAACGCCTCGAGGAAACAGGCGAGTCGGGTGCGGTTCGTGACGCGCATGCCACCGCCTATCTGGCGCTGGCCGAGTCGGCGGCGCCGCATTTGTTCGGCGCCCAGCAGAGGCAGTGGCTAGACCGCCTCGAGCTTGACCAAGACAACTTCAGGGCTGCCTTTGACTGGTCGATGTCGCGTGGAGATGCGCAGCGCGCGCTTTGCCTCGGCGCGGCGTTGTGGCGTTTCTGGCAGATGCGCGCGCATCTGCGCGAAGGCCGGGCTCGGCTCGATGCGATCCTGGCCATGCCGGCAACACACGATCGCCCCCTCGATCGGGCGCGGGCCCTGGAAGCCGCCGGCGGGGTCGCCTACTGGCAAGGCGACATGGACGCATGCCAAACCTACTACGACGAGTGCCTCGCGCTGACGCGAGCCAACGGTGATGCGCGCGAGATCGCAAACGCCCTCTATAACGACTCGTTCCCGGGCAGCGTGACCAAGAGGGACATCCCGAAAGGCCGCACTCTGCTCGAGGAGGCGCTGCCAATATTTCGGCAGCTTGGCGACGAACACGGGATAGCCAACTGCCTCTGGGCTCTGGGCCAGGTTTACTACAGCTCGGGCGACTTCGCCGCCGCAGTTGCGCCAACCGAGGAGGCCATCACTGTGTATGAACGCCTCGGCGATCGTTTCGGAACGGGTTGGGCCCTGTTCGTCCGCTCCACGATCGCCCTGAAGATGAATGAGAGTGCCGTCGCCAGGCCCCGAAGCCTGCAAGCGCTGAAGATATTCGCAGCTGCCGACGACGTGACCGGCATTGTGCTGGTCCTTGACCAGCTTTCCGAGGTCGCGCGCCAGCAAGGCGACCGCCTTAGGGCGGCGCGGCTTGCCGGGGCCTCGGCCGCGCACGAGGTCTCGAGTGGAGCTGGTTTGGGGACGGTGGTTGGCGTCCGGGAGGGATGGAGGACGGATGAAGCTCTGTCCGAGGCGGAGGTCGCCGCCCGAGCGGAAGGACACGCGATGACAGTTGAGCAGGCGGTGGCCTATGCCTTCGCCAACGACGACAAGGAGACGGAATCGGCTGCAGCGGGCAGCTGAGTCACGAGGAGACGATATGCAGACCCACAGGCAAGTTGTCGAGGCTTATTTTTCCGCTGTTCAAGCCCACGATTTCCCCGGTCTCAGCGACATCCGGCATGACGACTTCATCCAGGAATGGCATCAAATGGGCGAGCGCACTCGCGGCAAACAGAACGCTCGCCTGATCAATGAGAACCATCCGGGACTTCCTATGCCCACCATCCGGCGCATCCATGAAGGACCTGACTTTTGCGTCGCGGAGACCGTGCTCGCGTATCCGGATGGCTCGATCTGGCAGGCAGTCAACATCTTCGAGTTCAAGGACGGACTGATCGTGCGCCAGACCGATTACTTCGGTGCGCCGATCCCGGCGCCTAAGTGGCGAGCGCAATGGGTCGAGCGGATGCAAGAGGATGCGCCCTCGACCTGAGATCAGGGTGGGCCGAACCACGTTGTCAGCTGCCGATCGCCTGAACGTCTTGCTGTGAGTACAGCTCGGCGATCCGATTTGACTCGTTTCGGTTGGCGGCTCAGGATGCCATGAACATGAAGCTAACCGCGCTGCTGGCGATCGCAATTGCCCTTTCCGCGTGCTCGACCCCTCCCACCGCTTCACCGAACCCGGAAGCACTTGCCCGCGGCGCCGCAGTCAAGGCGCTCGATGCGGGCAAGCTGGACAGCCTTCCGACCGGTCCGGTCTACATCCGGTTTATTCGGTTCGCACAACCGGTCGGCTATGACATCGTCTCGAAGC
>WNFD01002983.1_pt1 | contig 33207 bp, 29 predicted proteins | sample 5400491 | NCBI WGS metagenome assembly WNFD01 (sample SAMN13153343, study PRJNA577476) | soil metagenome | isolation source: 120 cm saprolite under Douglas fir tree site 2 hole 2 replicate 2 | place: USA:California | collected 2015-04-18 | reverse complement strand
GCTGTTCGGCCCGGCATTCTGCAGCACCATGAAATCGTCAGGCGTGACGTCGAGATCGGGGTCGTCGATGCGCGCGGCGAGATCCTCGAGCGAGGTGAAGACGACGGCGCGGCCCTCGCGCTCGAAGAGCCGCTTGTCGGCCGCCGAGCGCTTGAGGATGGCGCCGCGCGGCGCCAGGCTGCCGAAGAGAGCGACGAGGCCGCCGACCGGCTCGATCGGCTCGTCGTGGTGGCGCACCACGGCACGATCGACGAAGGCGTTCTCGTCGCCGGCGAGGCGCTCGCCCAAGGTCTCGCCGGTGACCGTCAGGCAGTCGAGATGGAGCAACGGCTTGAGCTCGCGCAGCACCGCGCCGATGCCGCCGGCGGCGCAGAGATCCTCCATGTAGAACTGCCCGGTCGGCTTCAGGTCGACGATCACCGGCGTGGTGTCGCTGAGCACGTTGAGACGGTTCAAATCGATGTCGATGCCGGCACGGCCGGCGATCGCCGTCAGATGGATGATGGCATTGGTCGACCCGCCGATCGCCAAGAGGACGCGCAGCGCATTCTCGACGGATTTCGGCGTGACGATGCGGTCGGGCGTCAGCTTCAGGCGAAAGAGTTCGAGCGCCGCCGCGCCGGATGCCTCGGCGGCGCGCAGCCGGTCGGCATGGACGGCGGGAATGGCGGCGGTGCCGGGCAGGATCATGCCCAGCGCCTCGGCGAGCGAGGCCATGGTGCTGGCAGTGCCCATGACGGCGCAGGTGCCGGCGGTGGTCGCGAGACGCCCCTCGATCTCCTCGATATCCGCGTCCGAGACCTCGCCGGCGCGGAACTTCGCCCAGTAGCGCCGACAATCCGTGCAGGCGCCGAGCCGCTCGCCGCGCCACGGCCCGGTCATCATCGGACCGGCGACGAGCTGGATCGCGGGAAGGTTGGCGGAAACGGCGCCCATCAGCTGCGCCGGCACCGTCTTGTCGCAGCCGCCGACCAGGACGACGGCGTCCATCGGCTGGGCACGGATCATCTCCTCGGTGTCGATCGCCATCAGATTGCGGAACATCAGGCTGGTCGGGTTGAGGAAGACCTCGCCGAGCGAGACGGTGGGAAACTCCAGCGGCAGCCCACCGGCGGCGATAACCCCACGCTTCACCGCCTCGACCAGCTCGGGCAGATGGCGGTGGCAGTTGTTGAAGCCGCTATAGGTATTGGCGATGCCGACGACCGGCCGCGCCAGCATGGCGGAGGAATAGCCCATCGACTTGGCGAAGGACCGCCGCAGATAGAGCGCGAAATCACGGTCGCCGTAATTGGTCAGGCCGCGGGCGATGCCGACGGGGTCGGTCATGGGCGGGTTTCCTCAAAATCGTCTTGCGCTGAGCAGCATAGCAACGCGAGGCAGTTCATGACCAGCGCCGCCCCCGCTCCCGCTTGCTGCTCCCAAACCCTCAGCCTGCCCTCCTGAGCGCTTGTCGAAGGGCCCGCAAGCTGGAAAGGGTTCTATCACCGCCCGACGAAGCGTGCCGGCCGCTTCTCAAGGAACGCCGCGACGCCCTCGCGGAAATCCGCGGTCGAAGCGGCCTCCTTCTGCAAATCGCGCTCAAGGTCGAGCTGCTGATCGAGCGTGTTGGCGAAACTTGCGTTAAGGGCCTGCTTGATGAGGGCGAGGGCGCGGGTCGGCTGCTGCGCGAGATGGCGGGCGAGCGCTTTCGCCTCGGCCATCAGCGCCGCGTCGTCGACGACACGCCAGATCAGCCCCCATTCCGCCGCCTGTGCCGCCGGCAGTGTGTTGCCGAGCAGGGCGAGCCCACTCGCGCGCGCCAGCCCGACGAGGCGCGGCAGGACATAGGAGCCGCCGGCATCGGGCACCAGGCCGATGCGACAGAAGGCCTGGATGAAGCTTGCCGAGCGCGCGGCGAGAACGATGTCGCAGGCGAGCGCGAGATTGGCGCCGGCCCCGGCGGCGACGCCGTTGACGGCGCAGACCACCGGCTTCTCCAGGCGGCGCAGCCGGCGGATCAGCGGGTTGTACCAGGTCTCCAGCGCGCTGCCTCCCGAAACCGGACCGCCCGCCGCCGGGCCGTTCGCCATCGTCTGGGCACGCTCGGCAAGATCCTGCCCGGCGCAGAAGCCGCGCCCCGCGCCGGTGAGGAGCACGGCGCGGATCGTCGCGTCGCGCTCGCTCTCGTCAAGGGCGGCCGCGAGCTCGCGATGCAACTCGACGGTGAACGCATTGAGCTTGTCCGGCCGATTGAGGGTGATTGTCGCTACGCCGTCGGCACGCTCGAAGAGAAGATTTGTCGCCACCGCCGCCTCCCTGCCGTGGTCTCTTGCCGTGGTCTTCCGGAAGCTCAGCCTCGACGATGGGCGGCGGCCGGTCAATCGCAGAAGCGGATGATCGCGGACCGATCGAATTCGCGCCGCCGCCTGAAGCCCGCAAATAATGCGGGGTAAATTTTGTTGAAAAGCGAGCGATCTCGCTCTACCAATTGGGGGAGGGAGACATTGTAACTACGGTTAATGAATTAACCATCTCTCCAATAAAATAAAAAGCGCTAGTCAGTACATTGGGCGCAAGGCCGGTGCCCGCCGGGGATAACGGCGGCAGGGGGAGTGCGCGGGGAATCGGTATGAGCTTTCGCATTTTATCACTCGACGGCGGCGGGTCCTGGTCGCTGCTTCAAATCATGACGCTGCTCGACCTCTACCGCAGCGGCGGCGCGTTGCTGACCGGCCACCACGTGCTGCGCGATTTCGACCTCGTCGTCGCCACCGGCAGCGGCAGTATCGTGCTCGGCGGCCTGGTCAAGGACCTGCCGCTGACCGAGATCAGGCGCTTTTTCGAGGATGCAGCGCTGCGTCGGTCGGTCTTCGCTCCCGTCGGACCGCAAAGGAACAGGTTGGCACGTCTTCTCGGCCGGCCGCTCCGCAGCAACGGGCGCTATTCAACCAGCGGCAAGCTCGACGGATTGCGCCGTTTCTTCAACAGCGACGGCGGCGAGGCGGCGATCGGCGACACGACGCTCGACGCGCTGAAGACCCGCATCGGTCTGCCGGCGCAAGTGATGATTCTCGCCTTCGACTACGACCGCCGGCGCGATGTCGTCTTCCGCTCGAATCTCCAGAGCAAGGCCGCCGATTTCGGCACGCCGCCGATTGCCACACTCGCCGAGGCGGTCCACGCATCGACCACCGCGCCGCTCGGCTTCTTCGACACGCCGGCCAACGTATCGCGCCGTCGGCGCTGTTGGGATGGCGCGCTCACCGGCAACAACAACCCCGTCCTGACGGCGATCTCCGAAGCGCTCGCCAACGGCGTCGAGCCACACGGCATCGAAGTGCTCAGCATCGGCACCGGCAGCGTCGTCCTGCCGTTGGCCGAGGGCAACGAGGACGCGGCAACGGCCAAGCTTGTTCGCCGACGTCTGCCGGCGAAGGGGGGCGACGATCTCCGGGAGCTCGCCGACATTCTGCTCGACGACCCGCCGGACACCGCCAGCTTGACTGCCTATCTGGCACTCGGCCATGCGGCGCCCGACGACGGTGCGCAGAGAACGAACGGTGGTCGGCTTGTTCGCATGAACCCGCTGCTGCAGCCGATTCGCGTCGCGAACGGCTGGGTCAGGCCAGCCGGGCTGATCGAGGCCGAGACGGGCGCCGACGAATTCGTGCGCCTGCGCGAGATCGCGATCGATAGCGTCGCCGATGACGAGATCGCACTGATCAAGAAATTCGGTACGCTGTGGCACGGCGACGCCGTCGTCAACCAGCCGATTCGCGCCAATGCCGACACGCTCGAATGCGAGATCGGCCAGCGCTGGTACAACGAAGCGAGGGCGCGATGGCTGGCGCTGACCGGCGAGCAGACGGACGTCTCGACGCCAACGATTGGACCGACCACTGCGCCGGCGAACTGGTCCAATCCACCACCGCGGCTTGGCGGTTCAAAGGTCGTCTGACCGACGGCTTTACTCCGTCTTAAGCATGACGAGGCGGTCGGTCCCCGACTCCGCGCCCCAGACCTCGCCATGACGACCGAGCAGCTGGCGGACGCCGGCATTCCGCCGCGGGCTCGGAAAGGCGGTGAACGCCTCGCCGACGGGATCGAAGCGGACAATGGCATTGGCGCCCCAATCACTCACCCAGACGATATCCTTGTCGTCGACGAAGACGGCATAGGCTTGCGGGTGCGCACCCGGCAGATGCCACGTCTGCCACGTCGCGCCCGCCGGCTCGTAGCGCGCGAGATTGCCGCTGTTCCACTCGCTGACCCAGACGCGGCCGCGCGAATCGGACCATGCCCGGCGCGGACCCGCGCGCGGGGTCGGCGGCTCGATGATTGCGGCAGCGCCGCTCTGGGGATCGATGCGCCCGAGATAGTTGCCGGCGAGCGAGGCGAAAAAGACGGCCCCCGCGGACGCCGTGATGCCATAGGGACCGCCGCCGCGCGGCGCCTGCCAAACCGTCACTTTTGCACTTGCCGGATCGAGACTGCCGTAGATGCCGCGCTGGCCGGTGAACCACAAGATGCCGGCACCGTCGAAGGCGGCGGTATTGAGGTCGGCGAAGCTGCTGCCGGCCGGCAGCGGAAACTGCTTCACCGCGCGCGTCTTGCCGTCGACGCGGGCAATCGCATTGGCGCCGCCGTCGGTCACCCAGGCGGCGCCATCCGGCCCGATGATGACCCCGTGCGGCGCCGAGCCTGCGCCGAGCGATACGCTCTCGACCTTGCCGGTTGCCGGATCGAGCCGGCCGAGGGCACCGCGCGGCTGGGCCGTGAACCAGACGCCGCCATCAGGCGCGGGCGCGACGTCGTGCGGCCCCATACCGTCGGGCAGCTGATAGTCGCGCATGGTGATCTCGGCGCACGAGGCGGACGCCCATAAGAAGGCGCCAACGATGACGATGCCGACCTGCAATCGTGTCGTCATGACCGACCTCCCTGGCATCCGGCAGCCGGCGTATCGGCTACCCAATCGGGGCGGTTCGCCGAGCGCCTATTCGGGGGCGAACACCAGAACGCAGCCACAGCCGCCGCCCTTGCTGCTCTGCGGCACGAAGACATGGTTGTTCGCCTGATTCACCGCGACCGAGTGAGGGTTGCCGCCCTTGAGCGCGATCTTCTGTGCCAGCACGTTAGTCTTGGCGTCGATCACGCCGAGCACGGGACCCTCCGGCATATTGCGCGATCCCGTGTAGTACTGGCCGGCCTTCGGATTATACGCGACCATATCGGCGCCGCCGATATCGGCGACATTCTTCACCAGCTTGCCCGTCTTCGCGCTCATGACGGTGATGATCGGCGGCATTTCCTTGCCGTCGGCCGTGCAGCCAAGCACGAAATTGCCGCCCGCCCCGAAGACCAGTCCGTTGGGGTGGCAATTCTCGACGCTCAGCATCTTCACCAGCTTGCCCTTGCGCGGATCGATCACCGCGACACCGCCCTTCTTGCCGTCTTTCTTGAGCTCGGGGATGGCGACGTAGAGCATTCCGTCGGCCGGGTCGTAGGCGGGTTGCTCGGCGCCGTCCGTCGCATCCTCGAAAGTGATCTTGGCGAGGATCTTGTGGCCCGGCTTGGTCGAGACCAGCGTGGCGTAGGGCGGTTCCTCCGCGTTGTTGACGCCGATGACGACACCATCCTTGGCATCATAGGCCATTTCGTCGACGCGGCTCTCCCCGCCGGTCTTGATGGTGTCGACGATCTTGTTGGTCTTGAGGTCGATCACCTTGACGGTGCTGTCGCCGTCGCCGGCCCACACCTCGTTGCCGACGACTACAACGCCGTCGGGCCCCGAGACATCGTTGTTCGGCTTGCCGTTCTTCATGACGACGCCGACGAAGCCGCCGACGCTGCCGATGAACTTGTCGGTCTTGGCGTCGAAGATATCGACCGATTTGTTCGACCGGTCGGCGAGGTAGTAGCGCTGGTTCTTCTGGTCGACGAAGCCGATGTCGAACTCGTCGATCGGCCCGGCGGGGTTGGTGATCGTACCGACCTGCCTGAGCTTGGCGGAACCGGCCTGGGCAGCACTGGCCGACCCGACGGCGATGGCAACGATCGTGATGGCCAACAGTATCCAGGACCGTTGCGTCATCGTTTCCTCCGGTAGTGGTAAATTGTTCGTTGTCGACGTTCCGCGGCCCGCCCGATGCGCCGCCGAGCCCATTCCGCCATCTTTGATCGGCAATCGATTCCCCGGCCGCCGCGGGCTGTCAAATGAATTCCCCACTTCATGCCGATTGATCATAGTAGTAGCAACGCGCAACACAGCGACTACGGAGATCGATGCAAATGGGCGAAAAACGTCTCGGCATCATCATGAACGGCGTCACCGGTCGAATGGGGACGAACCAGCATCTCGTCCGCTCGATCCTGGCGATCCGCGCCCAAGGCGGCACCGTGCTGCAGGATGGCACGCGCATCATGCCGGATCCGATCCTGGTCGGCCGCAACGCCGAGAAACTGGCGCAGCTTGCCGGGCGGCACGCTGTCGCGCGCACCACGACCGATCTCGACCGTGCCCTCGCCGATCCGGCCGACGCGCTCTATTTCGATGCCGCGACGACCAATCTGCGCAAGCCTAATCTCGAGAAGGCGATCGCCGCCGGCAAGCATATCTACTGTGAGAAGCCGACGGCGGAGACGCTCGCGGATGCGCTCGCCCTCTATCGCCTGGCGCGCGATGCCGGGATCAGGCACGGCGTCGTCCAGGACAAGCTCTTCCTGCCCGGTCTCGTCAAGCTCAAGAAATTGATCGATGCCGGTTTCTTCGGCCGCATCCTCGCGGTCAAGGGCGATTTCGGCTACTGGGTCTTCGAAGGCGACTGGCAGACGGCACAGCGCCCGTCATGGAACTACCGCAAGGCGGATGGCGGCGGCATCATCCTCGACATGCTGTGCCACTGGCGCTACGTGCTCGACGGGCTGTTCGGCAAGGTGCGCAGCGTCAGCTGCCTCGGCGCCAATTTCATCAAGGAGCGCTGGGACGAGAACGGCCAGCCCTACGCGGCCGATTGCGACGACGCCGCCTTCGCCACCTTCGAGCTCGAGGGCGGCATCGTCGCGCAGATCAACAGCTCGTGGGCGACCCGGGTGCGGCGCGACGACCTCGTCACCTTCCAGGTCGACGGCACGCACGGCTCGGCAGTCGCCGGCCTCACGCGCTGCTTCACCCAGCCGCGGGTCAACACGCCGATGCCGGTGTGGAATCCGGACGAGCGCCAGAAGATCGATTTCTTCGCGCAATGGCAGGAAGTTCCGGATACCCAGATCTACGACAACGGCTTCAAGACGCAGTGGGAGATGTTCATCCGTCACCTCTACGAGGGCGCGCCGTTCCGCTGGGACCTGCTCGCCGGCGCGCGCGGCGTGCAGCTTGCCGAGCTTGGCATGAAGAGCTGGGCCGAGCGCCGCTGGATCGACGTTCCCGAGCTCTCGGACTGAGTGCCGGCAAGCGCATGCGTGACCTCTCGCGCGATACCGCGTTTCTCTCGATCAACGCCGCGACGCTGAAGCCGCTGACGCTGCGCCAAGCCGTCGAGACGCTGGCCCGGCACGACATCCGCGCCATCGCCCCCTGGCGCGACCGGCTCGCCGAATACGGCGTGCGGGAGGCGGCCCAGCTCTTCGGCGATCACGGCATGACCATCACCGGGCTCTGTCGCGGCGGCATGTTCACCTCGGGCAACGAGGCCCTCGACGACAACCGCCGCGCCATCGACGAAGCGGCGGCGATCGGCGCGCAATGCCTGGTGCTGGTCGTCGGCGGCCTGGCGCCGCGCTCGCGCGACCTCGCCGAGGCACGGCAGATCGTCCGCGACGGGATCGCCGCGATGCTGCCGCATGCGCGTGCCGCCGGCGTCAAGCTCGCGATCGAACCGCTCCATCCGATGTACGCCGCCGACCGCGCCTGCATCAATACGATGACGCAGGCCAATGATCTCTGCGATGCGCTCGGCGATGGGCTCGGCATCGCCGTCGACCTCTATCACGTCTGGTGGGATCCGCGCCTCGAGGCGGAGATCGCCCGCGCCGGCCGGCACAAGGGGCGCATCCTCGCTTTCCACATCTGCGACTGGCTGGTGCCGACCCGCGACCTCCTCCTCGACCGCGGCATGATGGGCGACGGCGTCATCGACATCAGGCGCATCCGCTCATGCGTCGAGGCCGCTGGCTATACTGGACATTGCGAGGTCGAGATCTTTTCGGCCGAGAATTGGTGGAAGCGCGAGCCGGACGACGTACTGCGCATCTGCGTCGAGCGGTATCAAAGCTGTTGCTGAGCTCCGCCGCGCTCGATCTGGGACGGCACCCTGGGATCGCTGATCTTGCCGCCCGCGGCGCTAGCGCGCAGCGTCAGATTTCCTTGATGCCCTGGCTTAGCAAGATCGACGCGGCCTCCTTCGCCGCCGCCGTTGCTCCAGCCGAATCCTTGTCGCGCGCCGAGCGAGCCAATCGATTCTTCGCACTGTCGAGGCGGTGAGCTCTTTGCTCGGCGGTCATCTTGAACATGCGCTCGGCTTGTCGTCTCACGCGGTGCTCGTTCACCTGGTACGAGCGCGTTCCCACGGTCAGGACAGACATGATCGGCTCCTTCGGCAGCACGACGTCGAGGCAAACAGTCTGATGGTCAGAAGCGCATGTCCGAGGGGTTAATTTAGGATCATTTGACCGCCGCCCGCCGCGCGGATCGGATTGTTTCTCCGGCACGCCCTGGATGCCGGCCTTGGATGGTGGGCTTGGATGCCGGGCCACTCGTGATAGGCTGGTCGCAGAAATCCGGAGGAAATGCCCCATGAGCACCGCCGACCCCAATTGCGTGATCCTGACCGGTGAAAACCCGTTCATCCGCCTCAGCGCAAGCCAGGGTAGTCCCATCACCACGAATGCGAGCTTCTGGCGCATCGTGTTTTGCCCCGCCGGACCTGGCCACGTACTCTATCTCAAGAGCGAGTTGACGGAGAATCGCTGGCGCATCTATTCCGACAACATCGCGATGGCGCGCTGGCTGCAAACCACCGTCCAGGGGATGCTCAATGCCGAACTGGCGGACACGGCAATCCCGGTCATCGATGCAGCGTTCAGCAAATCGGGAGACCCGCGCTATTTCTGGACCGAGCGGGCCACGTCGAGGAACGAGGAGATCGCCCTCACTTGGCACGAGATCGGCGATCCGCTGCTCCTCCACACGCAGCCTCATGAGGTACAAGGACGTCGCTATGGCCTGAGCACGGTGCTGGTGCCCGCTCTCGGAGCGCGCCTGTCCTGCAACGACGTTGAAGCGGCAGGGCGACCCTGGCCGGTGGAGCGGGAAGGACGACCGTTCAGCACATGCGCCTTGGCGTTCTCCGAAAGCTGGACGGAAACGCGTTAGGGCATTGGGGATGGCACAAAGACAGTCTCCTCATTCTGAGCGATGTCGAAGCGCGCCCGGGCTCTGTCGTCGGCGGTACCGGGCTAGACATACGTTCTAGTAGCGCCCGCCCGCGATGAACCGCGCGATGCCGACGGCGATTTCGCCCTCCTGACCGACGTAGTCATGTGGCTCGCCGGGTCCGCAATCAGCGGTGCTCGGGGCGCGGCCGGGTTTGATGGGGCCGCCCGTCACGGCGACAACCTGCTGGCGCGCGCCGTGGGTCCGCGCCGCGATGCTGTCCATCAGCCGCGCCGGCGAGCGCACGCAGTTGTCGGCTTCGTGTCCGACGATCAGCACCGGTACGGCGATCGCCTCCAGCGGCGGATCGAACACGGTTTGCGCGACGAAAGGCTTTTTCCTGAAGACGTCGCCCGACATCATGGCGGACAGCAGGATGAGCCCGTCAGGCGCGACAGGGCCGGAAAGCCGCGCGGCGGCGTTCGCAGCGGAAATCGTTCCCCGGCTGTGCCCGATGAGCCAGACAGGTCCATTGGTGCGCCGACGCAGATCGCCGATCACCTTGCCGAGATCGTCGGCGTGCTGCGCCGCTATGCGGAATCCGGCGAGGCCATCCTCGCCGCGAACATCGGAGGGCGCGTCGACCAGTGCGGTGACGAACCCCGCGTCATGAAGGAACGGTCGCATGCGGATCAGCACGTTCCGCCCGAGCGCGCGCGGGCACCCTGCATCGTCGAGATCGAGGAGCCCGCCACCGCCGACGAGCAGCACCAGGCTCGCGGCGCCGGGCGCCGGCGCGCCCTCCTTATGCGCAAGCGTGTAGCGCGTCGTGGTATGATCGTGCGTCGCGATCGTGATCACCTCGCCGCAACCGTTGACTGGCGCAAAAGCGGCCGGTTGCGCGAAGGACGCTCGCGGCGACGACGCCAGACACGACAAGGCGAATATCGCGAGAAGATTCAGCGCCAGCCGGATCACTCGCAATTCAATTGACATGCAAGCCGCTCCCCTCCGATTTTTGTACCAACGGTGGCGCCCGCATCGGCCCGCCGACAATGACAGTCGAGGAAACGCATGACCACCGTCATCGACGTTCACACGCACATGCTGAGCGAGGAATGGATCTCGCTCATCTCACAGCACGGCGCGCCGCGCTATTCGGTCAAGCCGAGCAAGGACGGGCCGCGCGCCATCATGTGGGACGGCGCGCCCTTCATGACGCCGCAAGAGGGCCATCTCGACTACGAGAAGCGCATCGAGGCGATGAACGACGCCCGCGTCGACATGGCTGTTCTTACCTTAACCTGCCCCAACGTCTATTGGGGCGGGCCGGAGATCAGCCTCAAGGCGGCGCAAGTGATGAATGACGACATGGCGCGGGCGCAGACGCAATGGCCCGATCGCATCCGCTGGATGGCGTCGCTGCCCTGGCAATATCCCGACAAGGCGGTCGCCGAGCTCGAGCGCGCCTGCGCCAAGGGCGCAGTCGGCGTCATCGTCCTCGCCAACATCAACGGCGAATCGCTGACCGATGCGAAATTCGCGCCGATCTGGCAGGCGATCGACCGGCGCGGCCTGCCGGTGCTGATGCATCCGACGGCGCCGCCCGGCATGCCGGAGATGGACATGCGGGTCTACAACCTCATCGCCTCGGTCGGCTTCATGTTCGACACCACCTTGGCAGTCGCGCGGATGATCTTCGACGGCTTCTTCGACACCTATCCGAACCTCAAGCTGATCGCCAGCCATGCCGGCGCGGCGCTGCCCTATCTCGTCGGCCGCTTCGACATCTGCTTCGAGAACATGAATGCCTGCCGGGTCAAGATCGACCGCCCGCCGGCGGAATATCTGCGGCGGATCTACTACGACGCGGTGACCTACCGGCAGGAATCACTCAATCTCTGCGTCGAGGTCGGCGGCGCCGACATGGTCATGTACGGCTCCGACTACCCGCACAACATCGGCGACATGAAGGGCTGCCTTAAGCGCGTCGACGCGCTGCCCGATGCGACGATGAAGGCGGTGCGCAGCGGCAATGCGATGCGGATCTTCAAGCTATAGCTCGTCGGCGCATCGGCTCTGCTCGCGCGGCTCGCGCGCGTGATGTTTTTCACGATCCGGTAATGTTGCCGCAATGCGGCGACCCCACATCCTGCGTGCCGGTCGCAACAATCTCCGGAGGGCCCATGCGCGTCGCCGATGTTCTGCGTCATCACGATCATGTGATCCACAAGATACGCACTACCGACACGGTCGAAAAAGCGGCGCGCAAACTTACCGAGCACAATATCGGCGCCCTCCTCGTCGCCGACCGCTGGGGCCGGCATGTCGGCATCTTCAGCGAGCGCGACCTCATCCATGGGCTCGATCGCTTCGGCGACGCCGTGCCCGAGCTTCCCGTCGGCGAGATGATGACTCAGGACATCATCACCTGCCAGATCAAGGACCGCGTGCACAAGGCGATGGAGCTGATGACCGTGCACCGCATCCGCCACCTGCCGGTCGTCGAGAACGGCGCGATTGTCGGCATCGTCAGCATTGGCGACCTCGTCCGCGCGCTGATCGGCGACAAGGAGCTCGAGGTCGAGGTGCTGCGCGACCTCGCGCGCAGCCGGTAACATCCGGCGCCGCTTGACAGTACCGTCACGAACGCCTACCCCGTGCGCTCCTTTGACAAGGAGGCGTGTCATGGCAGGCGATAAACACGAGGCCCCGTTTTGCTTTTGACCCGATGAGCAAGCGTCGGAGGTCGTTTCAATTCTGAAACCAGAGTGAAACGCGGGATGCAAACCGTCCACGGTGACAAGGAGCTGCTCGAGAAACTGGGCAGAAATGATCCTTGCCCATGCGGCTCCGGACGCCGGTTTCAAGCGCTGCTGCATGAACACAAAGCGCTATGACGGCGTCGAGCGAAACCATTACTTCAGGGACTAGGAGGAAGGGGCATCGGGGCCCTTTCCTTCGTCATACCCCGAGATAGCGCCGCCGGACCTCCTCGTCGGCGCGCAACGCCGCCGAATCGCCGCGCCAGACGATGCGGCCCTTCTCGATGATGTGGTGACGGTCGGCGATGCGCGTCAGCGCCGCCAGGTTCTTGTCGATGACCAGGATGGCGAGGCCGAGCGTCTTGAGGCGAGCGAGGCAGCGCCAGATCTCGGCGCGGATCAGCGGCGCCAAACCTTCGGTCGCCTCGTCGAGGATCAGAAGTCGCGGATTGGTCATCAGGGCGCGGCCGATCGCCAGCATCTGCTGCTCGCCGCCCGAGAGCCGTCCGCCGTAGGTGTCGGCGCGCTCGGCGAGGTTGGGGAAGAGATCGAGGACCCGCGCGTAGGTCCAGCGCTCGCCGGAACCGCCGTGATCGCCAGCGGTGGCGACGAGATTCTCGCGCACCGTCAGATTGGGGAAGACGTGGCGGCCTTCCGGAACGAGCCCGATGCCGGCCTGGGCGATGCGGTAGGGCGGCAGCGCGTGGATCGGCTTGCCGTCGAAGAAGATCGTTCCGGCGCGGATCGGCGTCAGGCCGAGGATCGATTTGACCGCCGTCGTCTTGCCCATGCCGTTGCGGCCGAGGAGGGTCGCGACCTCGCCGACGCCGACGGCGAGGTCGAGGCCGAAGAGGATTTGGCTGGCGCCGTAGGCGGTCTCGATCGCGTTCACCGCAAGCATCACAGCGCCTCCTCGCCGAGATAGGCCTCGCGTACTGCCGCATCGCCGCGTATTTCCGCCGGCGCGCCGCTCGCGATCGCGCGGCCGTAGACGAGAACGCTGATCCGGTCGGCAAGCGCAAAGACCGCATTCATGTCGTGCTCGACGAGGAGGATGGTATGGCGTCGCTTCAGCCTGTGGAGCAGCGCGATGATGATCGCGGCATCCGACTGTGCCATCCCGGCCATCGGCTCGTCGAGGAGCAGCAGGCGCGGCTTGGTGGCGAGCGCAATGGCAAGCTCAAGCTGGCGCTGCTCACCATGCGCCAAGCGGCCGGCCGGAATATCTTCGCGCCCCGCAAGGCCGATTTCGGCGAGAATGGCGCGCGCCGGCTCGCGCAGGGCGCCGTCTCGGCGCGCGGCGCGCCAGAAGCGGAAGCTGTGTCCGCTATGGGCCTGGACCGCCAGCGCGACGTTGTCCAGCGCGCTGAACTCGCGGCACAGCGCCGCAACCTGAAACGAGCGGGCGAGGCCGCGCTGCGAGCGTGCCGCCATGCCGAGCGCAGTGACGTCCTCGCCGGCGAAGCGGATGCGTCCGGCCGACGGCGCGATCTCGCCGGCGAGCTGGGCGACGAGGGTCGTCTTACCGGCGCCGTTGGGACCGATCACCGCATGCAATTCGCCTTCGGCGATCGCCAGCGAGAGATCGTCGGTCGCCGCGACGCCGCCGAATCGCTTGACGAGATTTTCGGTGGCGAGGAGCGGTTCAGCCATCGCTCGCCGACCTGTTAAGAATGCCGTACAGCCCGCGTTTGGCGAACAGCACAACGAGAATGAGGATCGGCCCGAAGATCACCTGCCAATGGGTGGTGAAGCCGCCGAGGAGCAGCTCGAGCAGCAGATAGGCGGCGGCGCCGAGCAGCGGCCCGATCAGTGTTCCCATACCGCCGAGAACGACCATGACGATGAGCTCGCCCGAGCGCGTCCACGCCATGTCGGCCGGGCTTACGTAATTCTGGCTATTCGCGAGAAGGACACCGGCAAGTCCGCCAAGCGTGCCCGAGATCACGAAGGCGGCGAGACGATAGCGATAGGTGGCGAAGCCGATCGCCTGCATGCGCCGTTCGTTCTGCCGGCAACCGCGCAGCACCATGCCGAAGCGCGACTCGACGAGGCGTCGGCAGAAGACGATGACGGCGATGAGCACGGTGAGGGCAAGGTAGTAGAAGGTCAGCTTGTCGCCGAGATCGAGCGGCCCAAGAAGCGAGCGGCTCGCGATCTGCATGCCGTCCTCGCCGCCGTATCTCTGCAGCGCGACAACGAAGAAATGGAGCATCTGGGCGAAGGCCAGGGTGATCATGATGAAGGCGATGCCGGTGGTGCGCAGCGAGATGAGGCCGATGACGAGCGCCGCCAGCGCTGCCGTGGCCAGCGCCAGCGGCCAGACGATGAAGGCATTCTCAGAGCCGTGGATCGTCACCGGCCAGGTCGCCAGCGGCTCGCCGCTCGCGGCGTGATAGGCGAGGATGCCGGTGACGTAGGCGCCGATGCCGACGAAGGCGGCATGGCCGAAACTGACCATGCCCCCATAGCCGAGGATGAGATCGAGGCTGACCGCGGCGACCGCCATGATCACGATGCGGGTGAAGAGGCGAATGTAGAACGGCTCACCGACGAGCTGCGCGACGAGCGGCACGACGACAAGGGCGGCAAGGCCAAGGACGAGCGCCGCCGTTCGGTAAGCCGGGGTCATCTCAGTCATGCGCGGAAAAGAGGCCCTGCGGACGCCAGAACAGGATGCCGGCCATAAATACATAGATGCCGATTTCGGCGACGGCGGGCGGCAGGAGGATACGCCCGAACGTGTCGATCAACCCGACGAGCAACGCCGCGACGAAGGCGCCCCGCACCGAGCCGATGCCGCCGATGACGATGACGACGAGGGTAAGGATGAGCACACCGTCGCCCATGCCGACCTGCACGGCAACGAGCGGACCGGCCATCATCCCGGCGAGCCCGGCAAGCGCCGCGCCAAGGCCGAAGACGAGGGTGAAGAGGCGGCCGATATCGATGCCAAGGGCACCGACCATCATGCGATCGGAGGCGCCGGCGCGGATCAGCATGCCGAGCCGCGTCTTGGCGATCAGCAGATAGAGAAGGATCGCCACGAGAACGCCGGCGGCGATGACGGCGAGGCGAAAGGCCGGGTAGCGGATGCCCGGCACAAGCGCGACCGTACCGGCGAGCGAGGCCGGCAGCGACATGTGCAGCGGCACGGCCCCCCACAGGATGCGCGTCATCTCGTTGAGAAAAAGAATGAGACCGAATGTGCACAACACCTGATCGAGGTGATCGCGGCTGTAGAGCGTGCGCAAGGTCACCAGCTCGATGACGATGCCGAGCCCGGCGGTGGCCGGGACGGCGATGAGGACCGCGAGGACGAAGGAACCGGTCCAGTGCTGCAGCGAGGCGGCGAAATAGGCGCCGAGCATATAGAGCGAGCCATGCGCCAGATTGACCAGGTTCATGATGCCGAGAACGAGCGTCAGGCCGGCCGCCATCAGGAACAGCATGACGCCGAGCTGGAGGCCGTTCAGCCCCTGCTCGACGAAGAGCAATGGGCTCATGGCGTCGCTCGCTGCTGATCGCTCCCGCAAACCCCACAGCACACGACGAAATCGGATGGAACCCTCACCCTTCCCCCTGTCAGCGCGAGAGGGTTCGTGCCGTCGCGCTCCGTCTCCGCCGCCCCCTTGATCCGCGTCAGCATAGTCAGCGTCGCTCCGCCGTGCCAGACTGCATCGTCCACTCAATTTCCGTCGTGCGGTTCCGTCATGCGATTCCTCTCCTCGCCGACCGATCGCTGGCGCGCGTGCCGCGTGACACTCATGGTGCTCGCCGTGCTGACCGGCTGCACGACGACGATGCTTGACGGCACCTTTGTGCCGACCGGACAACGCGTGACGCCATTGGCCGCGCCAGGCGCCGAATTCGCCATGCTCGACCCTGGGCTTGCCGAGTTTCCCGACTTCCGGGCTGGCCAAGCGGTCGCCCTCGCCGCCAGCCCGGACGGTCGCACGCTCGTTGCCCTCACCAGCGGCTTCAACCGCAATTCCGACGCCAATGGCCGGCGCGTCGCTGCGGCATCGAACGAGTACATCTTCGTCTACGATGTCGGCGCTGCTGTCCCGCGGCTCCAGCAGGTGCTGACCGTCCCCAATAGTTTCATTGGGATCGCCTGGGACCGCGACGGCAGTGGATTTCATGTCGGCGGCGGCGTCGACGATAACGTCCATTCGTTCATCCACCGCGATGGGCGCTTCGCCGAGGTGACACCAGCCATCCCGCTCGGCCATCAGGAGGGTCTCGGCGTCAAAACCAAGCCGGCGACGGCAGGGATGGCGGTCGCTCCCGACGGCCATCGGCTGCTCGTCGTCAATCATGAGAATGACAGCATCAGCCTGGTCGATCTCACGTTACGCCGCGCCGCCGCCGAGCTCGATTTGCGGCCCGGTCGCAACGATCCCGCGCAGCGCGGCGTCGCTGGCGGCGAATATCCCTTCGCCGTCGCCTGGCGCGACGACGGCAAGGCATACGTCACCAGCCAGCGCGACCGCGAGATCGTCGTCCTGGCGATCGACGGCGAGCGTCTGTCGATCGCCGCGCGCATTCGGATGCCGGGCCAGCCCAACCATCTCGTGCTCAATCGCGCGGCGAGCCGGCTCTACGTCGCCAATGACAACAGCGACTCGGTGATCGTCGTCGACACGGCGAGCGACGAGGTCGTCGCCGAGATCCCCGTGGCGGCCCCTGCGGCGCTCTTGCCGAATCGCGAGAACCTCAAGGGCGCCAATCCGAATGGGCTCGCCCTGGCGCCCGACGTGAGCCGCGTCGTCGGGCTTATCCCGACCGGCTGGTACCCGAACGCCGTCAGCGTCAGCGGCGACGGCAAGCGGCTCGTCGTCGCCAACGGCAAGAGTCCCCCCGGCGCCAACCCCGGCGCCTGTCGTAACAGCCTGTCACTGGCGCCCGGCGCGCTCGCATCGTGCACCGGGCACAATCAATATGTCTGGCAGCTCGAGAAGGCCGGATTGCTGTCGCTGCCGCTGCCCAGCCCATCCGCGCTGGCGCGGCTCACTCTCCAGGTCGCACACAATAACAACTTCCCCGATCTCGACCGCCGCGCGAAGGAAGACGCGACGATGGCGTTCCTGCGCACGCGCATTCGGCACGTCGTCTATGTCGTCAAGGAGAACCGCACCTACGATCAGATCCTCGGCGATCTCGAGATCGGCAACGGCGATCCGGCGCTGGCGCTGCTTCCCGAGAGCATCTCGCCCAATCATCACGCGCTGGCCCGCAGCTTTGTCACCCTCGACGATTTCTACGACAGCGGCGAGTCGAGCAATACCGGGTGGAGTTGGAGCACGGCGGCGCGCACCAACGACTTCACCGAGAAGACCGCACCGGTCAACTATGCGCAGCGTGGCCTGCAATACGATGCCGAAGGGCTCAATCGGCTGGTCAATGTCGGCATCGCCGATCCGGCGGCGCGGCGCATGGCGAACCCGGCGACGCCCGACGATCCGGATCTCTTACCGGGCACCGCGGACGTGGCGGGGCTCGACAGCGGCAGCGGTGGTGCCGGCGCCGGCTATCTCTGGGACGCCGCGTTGCGCGCCGGCAAGTCGCTGCGCAATTTCGGCTTCTTCGGCGACTTCACCTTGGATGCACCGCTGCTCCGCGAGCCGGCCAAAGAGGGAAAGCAGGTCTTCGTCGCCAGCAAGCCGACACTGGCGCTGGTGAGCGATCCCTACTATCGCAGCTATGACATGCGGCTGCCCGATTTCTGGCGCATCAGGGAATGGGCGCGCGAATTCGACGCCATGGTTGCGACCAACACCGTACCCGACCTCATGTTGGTGCGCCTGCCGAACGACCATTTCGGCAGCTTCGCAGCGGCGCTCGACGGCGTCAGCACGGTGGAAACCCAGATGGCCGACAACGATTATGCGCTCGGGCTGCTGATCGAGCGCATAGCGCAAAGCCCGATCCACGACGATACGCTGATCTTCGTCGTCGAGGATGACGCCCAATCGGGCGCCGACCACGTCGATGCCCATCGCAGCATCGCGCTGATCGCCGGTGCCTACGTCAAGCAGCACGCGCTGGTGTCGACCCGCTACACCACCGTCAACTTGTTGCGCACGATCGAGGAGGTTCTCTCCCTACCGCCGCTCGGTCTCAACGACGGACTCGCCGAGCCGATGGATGATGTGTTCGATCCGGCGCAGCCTGCATGGCGCTACACGGCGATCGTGCCCACGATCCTGCGCACGACGGCGCTGCCGCTTCCGGCGATCGTGGCGAACGACAGCCGCGCTCGCTGCGCGCCACCCCAGCGCGACGCGGCGTTCTGGGAGGAGCGCATGCGCGGCCAGAATTTCTCCGTCGAGGACCACCTCGATGTAAAACGCTTCAACGCGGCGCTGTGGCATGGCCTGAAGGGCGACGACGCGGCGCTGCCGGAGCGCCACGGACGCGATCTGCGGCAGGACCGCGCGCAGCAGTTGGCGGACGCGGCCTTGCAGTGTCGACATTGATGCGGCAACGAAAGAGGAGACGGCAATGGCACCTATCTTCACCATCATCGCCCCCGGGGCCATGGGCAGCGCGGTGGCGCATCGCATGCATCAGCGCGGCGCCACGGTGCGCACCTCGCTCGCCGGAAGGAGCGCCGCAAGCGCGCGGCGTGCCGCAGAATGCGGCATGACGGACGTCGCCAGCGACCGCGAGCTCGTCGAGGGCGTCGACATCGTGTTGTCGATCGTGCCGCCGGGCGAGGCGACGGCACTCGCCGCGCGTCTAAAGCCGGCGCTGAGCGCGGTTGCGCGCAAGCCGCTGGTCATCGATTGCAATGCGCTCAACCCGGCGACCGTGGCAGAGATCGCTTCGCTGCTGGCGCCGAGCGGCGCGCCCTTCGTCGACGGCGGCATCATCGGCGGGCCGCCCAAGCTCGACGGCATGGGGCCGCGCTTCTACCTCTCGGGACCGGCCGCTTCCGGCGCCGAGATGCTGCGCGATTACGGGGTCGACATTCGCCTGCTCGACGGACCGGTGGGTGCCGCGTCGGCGCTCAAGATGTCCTATGCCGGCATCACCAAGGGCCTGACCGCGCTGGGCACCGCAATGATGCTCGGCGCGGCGGCGAACGGCTCGGCGTCCGCGCTTCTCGCCGAGCTGGCGGATAGCCAGCCCAATCTCCTCGCTTATCTGCGGCGTTCGGTTCCTGATATGTACGGCAAGGCCTATCGCTGGGTGGCGGAGATGCGCGAGATCGCCGGCTTTCTCGGCGAGGATGCGGCGGCACGTCAGATCTATGGCGGCATGGCCGAACTCTACGAGGGGATCGCCGCTTCTGCCGCCGGTGCGCGCGGTCGCGGCAACGCGATCACGACGCTCGACGGCGTTCTCGCCGCCGGGCCAAAATAGCCGGCCAGTACCGACTTTCGTGGGAAGCCGTCACATCGCTGATGTTCTATGTACCTGCCATCGTTGGACAGACCGGTGTTCCCATGACGCGGTCTTCAGCGGTGGCTGGTACTAGACAGCACTCCGGACGAGCAGGGAGTTCGCGCAATGCTGAAGGAGTTCCGTGAATTTGCCCTTCGCGGCAACGTCGTCGATCTCGCCGTCGGCGTCATCATCGGCGCCGCCTTCGGCAAGATTGTCACCTCGCTGGTCAATGACATCCTGATGCCGCCGCTCGGGCTGGTGCTCGGCCGTGTCGATTTCTCGAACCTCTTCGTCAATCTCTCGGCGCAGCACTACGCGACCCTGGCCGAGGCCAAGCAGACCGGCGCGGCGACGCTCAATTACGGCCTCTTCATCAACGCGATCATCGATTTCGTCATCGTCGCCTTCGCCATCTTCCTGCTCATCCGGCAGGTCAACCGCTTGAGCCGCAGCCGTGAGACGCCGGCGCCGACGACGAAGCCGTGCCCCTATTGCACGACCGCGATCCCTCTGGCGGCGACACGCTGCCCAAGCTGCACCTCGCATCTCGATGCGTTGAGGGGCACGCCCGCCGGATAGAGCTAGTTCTTCTTGCCGCCGAAGAGACCCTTGAGCTGATCGAGCGGGTTGGGCGTCGCGCCTTGCGTCGGCGCCCCACCCGTCGGCGCCCCACCCGTCGGCGCGCCGGTGCCGGTCGACGGCTTGCCGCCAAGCAGCCCCTTGATGCCCTCGACCGCCTTGGTCGGATCCTTGAGCAGCGCATCGAGCTGCGGGCGGTAGGTGATGTGATCCCACGGCCCCTCGACGATGACCGGCACGTCGAGTCCGGTCGCGTCGCTCTTGCCGCCCTGCCCCTGCGCGGTGAGCGCGACCTTGGGGTCGATGCGATAGTTGATCGTACGTTGCGGCATATCGACGGTACCGGCGCCGGCAACGCGCAGCAGCGGCGACTTGAGCTCAAGATCGGTATTCTTGAGGATACCGTTGGTAATCGTGAAGGTTCCGGTCATCTCGGAGAAATCCGTCTGTTCGCTCTTTTGCGATGACGAATCGACGATGGCGGCAACCGGATTGCGGACGAGGGCGCCGATGTTGATGCCCTTGATCGCGCCATTGAGAAAATTGAGGGCGCCCTTGCCGCCGAGATTGCTGATCAGCTCGCGCTGGCTCCTGCCATGCGCATTCACCGCGACGTCGCCATTGGCACTGCCGCTCAGTCGGTCGAAATCCATCACATCGTGCAGCAGCGGTTGCGCCTGCACCTTGGCGAGATCGAAATTCGCCTCGAGCGCCGGCACGGCAGCGGCGCCATCGAGCCGTACGCTGCCCTTGCCGCCACCCTGATAGAGCTCCATCTGCGTCAGGTCGGCGACGAGTCTGCTATCCTTGAGCTGCACGTTCAGTGCGCTCTTGCCGATGGTGATCTTCTTGAAGACGATGCCGCCGACGGTGAGCGCGAAATCGGCATTCGCCACCTTCAATCCGGAGACATCGATCGGCTGATCGCTCCAGCCGGCATTGGCGGCATTGGCGGCGGGGGCGGTGGCAGAAGGCGCGGGCGCCGCCGGTGCCGTGCCGGCTGCCGCACCCGGCTTCGCTCCGGCGGCCGCCGGCTGGTCGGGCGGCAGATAGGGATTGATGTCGAGCTTGTCGATATCCAGACCAGCTTTGAGATAAAGCTTCTGACCACCCGCATCGATGGCAAGATCGCCGGTCGCCTTGATCGCATCGAGCGCGATCTGGGCGCCCGAGAACTTGACCCTGGGGCCGGCAACGTCGAGCTTGCCGGTGATCTTGAGCGGCCCCAGTCCACCGCTCGTCGGTGGCAACGAGCCGCCCGTCCAGGTCGCCAGCTCGCGCAGCGAAGGGATATCGAGCGTGGTGTCGCCGGCGAGCTTCACCACGTCTGCTGAAGCGGCATTGCCGGCAAAGTCGAATTTGACCGCAGGCGCCGCCAGCTTGACCGTTACCGCCGTATTGGCGCCCGAGAGGAACTGGCGTGGCTGCGCGAGGTTGAAGGCGAGATTGATGGTTTTGCCGTTCCAATCGGCATTGCCGCTCAGCTGCATCGGGCTGCCAAGGTCGGGTAGCGCGATCTTGGCGTCGATCTTGCTGACCTGCTGTTTCTGTCCTGTCCGGGCGTCGAGATAGGTGATCGTGCCGTTGACCAGGCGGACATCGCCGAGATGGACCTCGTCGAGCGGACTGCCGGAACGAGCGGCCGGCTGTGCCGCCGGGCGCGACGCCGGGCTGGACGGCGTCGTCGGGCTGGCGGGTGCCGCCGCATTCGCAGGCGCTGCCGGCGCGGTAGCGAATTGCCAGTTCGGGCGGCCTTGCTTGTCGATTTCGAGCGCGATGACCGGGTCGACCAGAACGAAGCTGTCGATGACGAGGTGGCCCGACAGCAACGCGATCGGTTGCACCGCGAGTTGAAGTTTCCCGAAGGTCGCCATGTTCCTTGTGCTCGCCCCCGCTGCGTTGGCGAAGGCGACGTCGCTGACCGAAAGGGCAAAGCTCGGCAAAAACGTCAAGCTGATCGGGCCATTGAGCGCGAGGTCGCGACCTGTCGCAGCCTTCACCCGCTCGACGATCTGAGCCTTGTAAGTCTCGGTTGGAATGAGGAACGGCGCGATGAGCAGCGCCGCGATAACGACGACGAGGAAGGCCGCGATGCCGATCAGCCATTTCTTCATAAAAACACTCCGTCCTCCCTGTTCGTGCCGCGCCGAAGACGCGCTTCAGCAACCGCTGTGGCGCCGCGCCCGCTTAGCTGCTTCGGCAGCCCGATCGAGCGGCAGTCCGAACTCGTCGTCCACGGGCGAAGCGCCGACTGTCTTCAGCGCAGTTTGCACCTTCCGAGGAGGTGCCGGCAACGGCATATGAGCTGAACGTCGCCGCGGACCTCCGTGCGAGCCGCCGCCGGGCGACTTGATCGACATGACATTGCCGATGGCGACCCAGCCGTCTGGTTCTACCGCATTCGACCGGGCAAGTCCCGCGCGCGATGAGGTACCACGACAGCCCATGCCGTGCCTGCAGAGCACATAGCTCTAAATAGCACTCGCCATCGGGAACTTGTTACAAATACTGTTGTTAAATGTCTAATATGACATTGCCGCGGTCAATTTGATCATGGTAACTGCACGCTGTAGTCGACGACGCCTTTCCCGCCGTCCTGTTTCGGCACAATTCCGGGTTGCCACCAATGAGTAACCGTCCGTCTCCCGTGCGGGAGATTGCGCATTTCATCGCCAAGATCCTGGCCGCCAGACAAACCCGGGACGAAGATGTCCCGCAGCTCATCGCCAGCATTCGCGATACCGTCGAGGTTTTGCAGAGTGGCGCTGGGCAACCTAGCGTTACTCGGCTCGGCGGGACGCGTCACGCGCCGATGATCTCGCCGACACCGCAGCCGCCGCGGCAACGCCGGCGATCGGTTGCTGCCGAACGGCATGCCGGCGTTGAGCGCCGCGCCGAACCGGAGCCGCCGGCGCCCGCCGTGCCGCAGCTCATGCGGCGCGCCGACGTCGCGCCGGTGCCCGAGCCGACCAGCTTCGAGACGCGCCCGCCCCACGGCGGAACCGTACGCGGCGTCGTTCGCTGGTTTGACCTCAATAGCCGCCAAGGCACGCTGCGTCTGCCCGGCTTCGGTGACGAGGTGGCGTTCGATGGCGCGGCGCTCGAGCGTGCTGGCATTGCACGGCTCTATAAGGGGCAGGAGATCGAGGCGACGCTGGTGGAGGACGGTGGCGGTGTGCGTCTGATCTCCCTTGCGTTGCCCGGCCGCGTCGAGCCGGCGGCGCACGGGCTTTTCAAGTCCGGCGCGCCGCGGCGCAATGCCAAGCCGGTGGTCGTCGAGCTGAAGCGCGACGCCATGCGGCGCACCGCGGCTCGCCTCGAAGCCGAGCACATTCTCGGTGCCGGTCGCGACCAGCACGAGTGACCGCCGTGCTCAGCTTACGAGGGCGGCCCGCACTGCGTCGATGACGCGGTCAGCATCGGCATCCGAGAGTTGCGGATACATCGGCAGGCTGAGGATTTCGCCCGCCGCGCGCTCTGTTTCAGCCATTCCCGACGGACCGATCGCGATCCGGCCGCGATATGCCGGCTGCAGATGGATCGGCACGGGATAGTGGACATTGCTTCCGATGCCGGCCTTCTGCAACGCCGCGCGCAGCGCGTCGCGCCGATTAGAGCGCACGACATATTGATGAAAGACGTGCTCCGCCCAGGGTGCCCGCGACGGTAAGGTCAAGTCGCACCCGGCAAGGCCAGCGTCGTATCGCGCGGCGATCGCCCGGCGTCTCGCATTATCCGCCGCGAGCGACGTCAGCTTGACCCGCAAGATGGCGGCCTGCAGCTCGTCGAGCCGCGAATTGACGCCGGTGCGCTCGCTGACATAGCGCCGCTCGCGCCAGCCATATTCGCGAAGAGCGCGCAACTCGGCGGCCAGACCATCATCGCCGGTGGTCACCATGCCGCCATCGCCGAGCGCCCCGAGATTCTTGGTCGGATAGAAGCTGAAACAGGCAATGGCGCCGATGCTGCCGGCAGGCCTGCCGTCGAAGCGTGCACCATGACATTGCGCGCAATCCTCGATCACCGGGACGGTGTGACGCTGGGCGAGCGCCGTGATGGCGGCGAGGTCGGCGGGCTGGCCATAGAGATGAACGGGAAGGATTGCGTCGATGCGCTCGCCGCCGCGCTGCGGCTGCACCAGCGCACGCTCGAGCGCTGCCGCATCCATCGTGTAGGTCGCCGGGTCGATGTCGATGAGAAGGGCGCGCGCGCCGGTCATCTCGATCGCCGCAACCGTCGCCACCGCGGTATGCGAGACGGTCGCGACGGTCTTGCCGGCACCGATCCCGAGCGCGCGCAGGGCGATAACGATCGCGTCCGTGCCGCTGCCGACGCCGATGCCGTGCCGTCCGCCGACAAAGGCGGCAAATTCCGTCTCGAACGCGGCGGTTTCTTTGCCCAGGATATACCAGCCGCCTTCGAGGACCCGCGCGATCGCCGCGTCGATGGCATCGCGTCGCGCCAGATAGGCCGCTTTCGGATCGTTCTGCGGAATCGGCGCCGCGATCATGCCGGTTGCCTTGCGCTCGGCCGGAAACTCCCGGGTGAGAAAGCCGCCGCCGCCATTCACCGCCACCAGCGTCTCGGCTAGAGCCCGCAGACTGATGGCGCGATGGCCGCCGATATTGCAGGCCTTGCCGGCCATCTCGGGAGTTACCGCGGCGAGCAGGAAGGCGTCGGCGGCGTCCTCGACATAGGTGAAATCGCGCAGCTGCTCGCCACCCCAAACTTCGAAGTCGCGGCCCTCGATGACGGAGCGCAGCCAAACCCCGACAAAGGTCTGACGCGCGTCCTTTATTCGCATGCGCGGGCCATAGGTGTTGGTCAGCCGCAGCGCACAACTGCGCATCCCGTACACGTCGTGATAGAGCGTGTGATAGGCCTCGCCGGCCATCTTGTTGACGCCGTTGACGTCGACTGGATGCAGGATGTGCTTCTCGTCGACCGGCACGTAGTCCGGGCGACCGTAGATCTGCCGTGTGCTCGCGAAGACAATGTTGATGCCAGGGTTGACCGCCCGGCAGGCCTCGAGCAGGGTCAGCTGCGCTCGGCAGTTGATCTCGAGATCGACCAGCGGGTCGGTCATCGAATCGAGGTGACTCGTCTGGCCGGCGAGATTGAAGAGATACTCCCGCCCGTGCAGCAGATGGCGCAGCCCGTACATATCGCGGATGTCGGAGATATTGACTGTCAACCGATCGGCGATATCGGTGATATTGAAAAGGTTGCCGCCATATTCAGGAATCAGGCTGTCGACCAGCAAGACATCGCTGCCAAGCGCGACAAGCCGCCGCGCCAAGGTCGCGCCGATGAAACCGAGCCCGCCGGTAATCAAGACGCGCGCACCGGCGAAAGCGGCGTAACGCGGGTCGGTCGCCTTTTCAGGCGTCATCGCCACATCACCCATTTATCGTAGAAACCTCCCGCACGAAGCGACACCCTCCTGGAGGAGGCGCAGCCGCGCGTGCCGAAAACCGGCTTGGTGAAGGAATGCGTGCGGTGGCGATCGCGCCGACGCCGCTCATCGCGCGCGGGCCGGCGCACACCTATCGCCAAGGTGACGGCGATGCCGAAGGCGCGGCTCGATGGGTCGCGCGCCACGATCGACCAGGTCATGGTCCGGCTCCTATTGCCGCCGTGCGGACAGTCACGAGGCCGTCGTGAAGCGCGCCCGGGTGCCGCGCTCGATGGCGGCGGCGACCAGGCGGTCGATGTTGAGGCGGTGGCGAATCATCTCCAGCACGCGGAGCTCCTCCTGGCTCGCCTCGCCGTCCGCGGCGACGACGTCGCAGGCCATTGCATAGGCGGTCTCGCGCAAGCGCGCCGGCAGCGCCGTCTTGATCCGCTTGAAGGTCTCCTCGAGCCCATTCTCGTTGTCAAGCAGCGCGGCGCATTCGCTCAGCGTCTGGGTCAGCTTGTCGTGGTCATACCCGGCGAAGGCCGGCAGGTCGCGCACGTTGTCGCCGATGATGCGCATCTCGGCATCGGTCATATTGCGATCGGCCGCCGAGACCAGGACCATCGTATAGATCAGCGCGGCTTGATGGTCGATCATGATATCTTCCTTATGTGACCCTCGCGCGCCATGTCAGTGAACCGGTGCCACCGAGTCAAGCTCTGGCGAGTCAAGCGGCGCGCTCAGGAAGGCGGCCGTCCGCTCGATCGCATCCTTGAGGCCGACGCGCTCGGGCACGACGCCCTCGGGAAAGGCGCCGTGCAGGCGCGACGGGAAGGCGGGGTCGAGCAGCACGAAGACGCCGCTGTCGCTGGCGCGGCGGATCAACCGCCCGAAGGCCTGCTTGAGGCGCAGCCGCGTCAGCATGTCGTCGTAGCGCGCGCCGCCGAATGCCGCCTTGCGCGCCTTGTGCAGGATGTCGGGACGCGGCCATGGCACCCGATCGAAGACGATGAGGCGGAGGGAGCGGCCCGGCACGTCGATGCCGTCGCGCACCGCATCGGTGCCGAGAAGGCATGAATCCTCCTCGGCGCGAAAGATGTCGATCAAGGTCGCCGTGTCCATGCCGTCGACATGCTGGGCGAGCAGCGGCAGCCCCGCCGCTTCGAGCTCGGCGGCAATGCGCTGGTGTACCGCCTTGAGACGCGATATCGCGGTGAAGAGGCCGAGCGCGCCGCCGCCGGCGGCGAGGAAGAGCGCGCGATAGGCGGCGGCAACCTGGCCGACATCGTCGCGCCTGACATCGGTGACGATGAAGATGCGGGTCTGCGCCGTATAGTCGAAGGGCGAGGGCACGCGTGCGCGCCAGGCCGGGCGCTCGAGATGGCGGGTGCCGGTACGCGTCTCGGCGGCGAGCCAGTCGCCGAGCGCGTCGCCGCTGCCGTCGGTCAATGTCGCCGAGGTGACGACGACGCCATGCGCCGGCGCCGCCACCGCCTTGATGAAGGGCACGGTCGGATCGATCCAGTGACGGTGCATCCCGACATCGTGCTCGAGCCCGTCGAAGCGCTCGAGCGACAGCCAATCGACGAAATCCGGCGGCAGCGGCGCAGCGAGGTCGCGCAGCATGCGGCGCCAGCCGCCGATCTGCGCTTCGCCGCGGCGGGCAAGACTGCGTACCACCGCCTCGATGCGCAGCCGCGTGCCGGTGTCGAGCTCCTCCGCGTCGTCCTCCAGCCGCGCGGCGAGACGCTCGGCGAGTTTTGCCAGCGGTGCGGCGAGACGGCCGAGCGCCGCCTCGAGCGAGGCGGCGACGGGCAGCAGCTCGTCGAGCGGCGGGCGGGCGTCGGTCTCGATCGCGTAGGCGCCGTCGCGGTCGGGCGCGCGGGCCAGGACCTGTCGGCGGATGATCGCCAGAAACGCCTCCGCGGCCTGCGCCGGGCGACCCTCGGCAAGACGATGCTGCCAGCCCTCGCCGGGCAGCGCGCGCGCCGCCGCGAGGGCATCGGCGAGCAACCGCTCGGCCTGGCCGTCGCCGGCGACGAGATCCTCGATGCGCCGGCGCAGACCGCGTGCGCGGCCGCGGCCGCCCGCTTCGACGCCGATCAGCCAGCGCCGGAGATCGGCGGTTTCCTGACCGGAGAGCGCCAGCGAGAAGGCGCTGTCGGCGGCGTCGAAAACGTGATGGCCCTCGTCGAAGACGTAGCGGTTCGGCAGGTAGGCGTCGTCGAGCCCGCCCAATGCCGCCTGCACCATGACCAGGGCGTGATTGGCGACGACGATGCGGGCGCGCCGCGCCTTCCGCACGCTCCTCTCGATGAAGCATTTGTGGTAGTGCGAGCAGGCGGAATGGATGCACTCGCCGCGCCGGTCGGTGAGGCCGAGCGAGCGGCCGCGACCGAGCACGTCGGCGAGCCAGCCGGGAAAATCGCCGCCGCCGACGATGTCGCCGTCGCCGGTGCGGGCGAGCCAGCGGGCGAGCAGGCCGAGCGCCGCCGCATCGTGCGGCCGCATCGGCAGCTGCGCCACCGCCTCCTCGAAATTCAAGAGGCAAAGATAATTCTCGCGGCCCTTGCGCAGCACCACTTTGCGCGATTTGACGGCAGGTTCGGGATAGAGGCGGTCGAGCTCGCCGGCGATCTGGTGCTGCAGATTGCGCGTGTAGGTCGAGATCCACACCGCGCCCTCGTTCTTCTCGGCCCACAGGCTGGCCGGCGCGATATAGCCGAGGGTCTTGCCGACGCCGGTTCCCGCCTCGGCGAGCACGGCGTTCGGCTGCTGCGGCGCCGCGCGCGGCAGGAAGGCCTGGCTCACCGCATCGGCGTAGTCGGATTGCTGCGGCCGCGCCTCGGCATCGCTGCCGAGCAGCTCGGCGAGGCGTCGTCGCGCCTCGCCGGGCTCGACCGGCATGTTGCCCGGTGCCGGTTCCGGCGCGTGCTCGGCCCATTCCGGCAAGCGGCGCCAGACCGCAAGCCCGGCGGGTGCCGCATCACGGTCGCGCGCGGCGCGCGTCCTCGCATGATCGCGCGCAGCATGCGCAGGCAGCGCCGCGAGCACCGCCTCGCCCCAGCCCCAGCCGCCGCGCGCCATCGCTTCGGCGATGATGCGCGCATCGTCATCCGCGGCGGCACCGGCCAGCTCGACGATCAGCGCGCGCGCAGCCGCGACCAGGGTGAGCGCCTGGCCGGCGAGGCTCTGCGGCCGCGGCAGGTCGAGCGCCGCGGCGAGCCCGCGCGGCGTCGGCAGGCAGAATTGCGCCGGCCGCACGAAAGCGAAGAGCTCGAGCAGATCAAGGGCGGCGAAAGGCGCGACGCCGAGCCGCCGCGCCATCGCCCGGCCGTGGCATAGCATCGCCGGCGCGGCGCGGGCACGCCGCGCCGCATCGGCCAAGGCGATCGTCTCGACCTCGCCGTCGGCGGTCAGCCACACGGCCTCGGTCAGGCCGACCACCAGGGCCGGCGCGTCGGGCAGGAGGATCGGTTCGGTGGACGGCATGGTCGAAGGGGGCACCTCGGGCCCGCCAGCAGCGAGCGCATTCAGCCGCGATGGGCGAATTCCCAGTAGAGCTCGCGGGCGCGCGTATAGACCGGCCCGGGCTGCAGGTCGCGCTTCTCGACCCTTGTGACCGGTATCACCTTGCCATAATTGCCGCTCGAGAAAACCTCGTCGGCATTGAGCACCTCGGCGAAGCCGAAGCTGCGCTCGTGCACGGTGGTGCCGGCATCGCGCAGCAGCTGGATGACGCGCTGGCGCGTCACGCCGGCAAGGAATGTGCCGTTCGCCGCCGGCGTATGGGCGATGCCGTCCTTGACGTAGAACAGGTTCGAGGTGGCGAACTCGGCGACATTTCCGTCGGGATCGAGGACCACCGCATTGTCGAAGCCGCGGCCGAGCGCCTCGGAAATCGCCCGCGCGCTGTTGGGATAAAGACACGACGCCTTGGCATTGGTCGGCGCCTGGTCGGCGGCCGGACGGCGGAAGCTCGACAGGCATACCGAGAAACCCTTGGCGCTCGGCAGCGGCGCCTCGTAGACCGAGAGCGCGAAACGCGTGCTCTCGGGCAGCGGCACGATGAAGCCTTCCTCGGCAAAGAACATCGGCCGGATATAGAGCTCGGCATCGCGCGCGAACTGCCGCACGCCGTCGCGCGCCAGCTCCTCGATCTCGCCGCAGGTCAGCATCGGGGCAAGACCGAAATTGCGCGCCGATTGCACGACGCGCTTGCAGTGCTTGTCGAGATCCGGCGTCACGCCTTCGAAGGCGCGCGCGCCATCGAAGACGATCGACGACTGCCACGTGGCGTGCGACATCGCGCCGAGAAGCGGCGGATTTCCCTCGTGCCAAATACCGTCGATATAGGTCAGTGCCCTCATCGCGTCAGCATAGACCCGGAATCGCCGGGGTTGCACGCCAAAAAAGCCAGCCAAGAAAGCCGGCGCGAGGGTATCGGCAATGCGAGGCTTGTCGGTGCGCCAAGCGATGCGTTAGCGTCGTCTCTATGTCACAGGCCCTTATCTATCACATGTGCCGTGTCGAGGAATGGCGCGCCGCCACGACGCGCGGTTCCTATGCCGGCTCGAGCCAGGACGTCGCCGACGGCTTCATCCATTTCTCGACCGCGGCACAAATCGTCGAGAGCGCGGCGCGGCATCGCGCCGGTCAATCGGGTCTCGTGCTTCTCGCCGTCGACGCCGCGGCGCTTGGCATCGCGCTGCGCTGGGAGCCGGCGCGCGGCGGTCAGCTCTTTCCGCATCTCTACGGCGCGCTGCCGTGCTCGGCCGTGAGACGAGTCGATCCGCTGCCGCTCGCTGACGACGGCAGACACGTCTTCCCCGCGCTCGAATAAAAGCGACGCGGAGCGACGATGTCGGTTCTCGCGCGCGCGGCGCTACCCTGCTTGCGTCTTCTGCCCGCCGAGGCAGCGCACGATCTGACGCTGCGCGCGCTCGCGCTGGGGCTGGTGCGCGTCCGTGCGGCGCCGCCGGATCCGATTCTCCGGACGCGCCTGTGGGGCCGCGATTTTCCCAACCCGATCGGTCTCGCCGCCGGCTTCGACAAGAACGCGCTGGTGCCCGATGCCATGCTGCGCCTCGGCTTCGGCTTCGTCGAGATCGGCTCGGTGACGCCGCTGCCGCAAGCCGGCAATCCGAAGCCGCGGATCTTCCGCCTTGCCGAGGATGCTGCCGTCATCAACCGGCTCGGCTTCAACAATGACGGTCTCGCCATCGTCGCCGCGCGGCTCGCCGCCCGCCGGCGCCACGGTGGTGCGGCCGATCGGAGCGGCATAGTCGGCGCCAATATCGGCAAGAACCGCGACGCGCCGGATGCGGTCGCGGATTACGAGGCCGGGGTAACCGCCTTCGCGCCGCTCGCCGACTATCTCGTCGTCAACATCTCGTCGCCGAACACGCCGGGCCTGCGCGAGCTGCAGCGGCGGCGCGAGGTGACGGCGCTGATCGAGCGGCTGCTCGCCGCGCGCCGCGCCGCTTCACCAGGCAGGGAGCCGCCGCTCCTCGTCAAGATCGCGCCCGATCTCAGCGAGGAGGAGCGCGGCGATCTCGCCGAGGTCGCATTGACCAGCGGCATTGACGGGCTGATCGTCTCGAACACCACGGTGACGCGCCCGCCGGATCTGCGCGGCGGCCACGCGCACGAGCCCGGCGGGCTCAGCGGCAAGCCGCTTTTCGCGCTCTCGACCGCATTGCTCGCCGAGATGTACCGGCGCACGCAAGGCCGCGTCCCGCTGATCGGCGTCGGCGGCATCGCCAGCGGCGCCGACGCCTACGCCAAGATCCGCGCCGGGGCGAGCCTGGTGCAGCTCTATACCGGCCTCGCCTATCAGGGGCCGGGGCTCATCGCCCGCATCAAGCATGAGCTCGCTACCCTGCTGCGCCGCGATCGCTTCGCCTCGCTCGCCGAAGCGGTGGGCAGCGGTGGCTAGGAGAAACGCTTTGCCTCCGCCGCGCGCCGTGGCAAGAAGGGGCGATGCCCAGCCCTGACGACGCAACCGAGAAAGATCCAGCCAACCTCGCCGGGTTGCGCGTGCTCGCGCCCGCTTACGACGGCTTCATCCTCGATCTCTGGGGCGTTCTGCACGACGGTTTCATGCCGTTTCCCGGCGTCATCGACGGGCTCGAGCGCCTCATCGCGGCCGGCAAGCGCATCTGCATCCTGTCGAACGCACCGCGCCGTGCCCGCGATGTCGTCCAGCGCATGGGCGAGATCGGCATCCCGCCCGGCCTCTATCACCACGTCATGTCCTCGGGCGAGGAAGCTTGGCTGCATCTCGCCAATCGGCCCGACGACTTTTATCGGTCACTCGGCCGCGCCTGCCTCCATATCGGGCCGCCGCGCGATGACGGCATGCTCGCCGATCTCGGGCTGAAGCCGGTCAAGGATGTCGCCGCCGCCGATTTCATCCTCAACACCGGCCCGTGGGGATGGGAGGAACGGGCGGATCGCTACGAGGCGGTGATGCAGGCGGCGCGCCAGCGCGATCTGCCGATGATCTGCGCCAATCCCGATCTCGTCGTCCAGCATGGCGGCCGCCTCGCGATCTGCGCCGGCACGCTGGCGCAGCGCTATGAGGATTTGGGCGGGCGCGTGCGCTGGCACGGCAAGCCGCATCCATCGGTTTACCAGACCTGCTTTGCCCTGCTCGGCATTGCCGACAGATCGCGCATTCTCGCGGTCGGCGACAGCCTGCGCACCGACATCGCCGGCGCCAACGGCGTCGGCATCGACAGCCTGCTGATCGCCGGCGGCATCCATGCCGAGGAATTCGGCCTCGCCCCCGGTCAGGCGCCCGACGCGGCGCTGCTCGCCGCGGTGCTCGCCTCCGCCGACAACGCGCCCGATTTCATCATGCCGCATTTCGCCTGGTAGGCCGAGCTGCGCCTTCAGTGATGATGGTGGCGGTGAAGGATCTTGTCGGCAAGGCCGGTGTCGTAGGCGAGACCGGCCTCGGTGATCACCGCCGCCAGCGGGAACATCGAGCGCAGCAGCCCTTTGCGCTCGAGCGCGACCCAGACCGCGACATTGCCGAGGCCGGTGGCGTCGGCGCTCGAGGCGACGGCCGCGCCGACATGGAAATGATCGCCATGCGGCTGCGGCAGGTCGCGGACGATGACGGCGCCGGGCTCCTCGGCGGGAGCGGCGTGGCTAGGCGAGCGTGCCAGCTCCTGCAGGAGCGTCAGCGTCTTGAGCTGCAGGGCGTTGAGGTTGAGCGGGTTTCTCTTGCTGGTCATTTCTGCTGCCGTTCGGTTGCTGGCGCGCCGGCACGATAGCGCTCGGCCCGAGCGGCGGAAAGCCTCAAACCGCCCGTCGTCTTACGCCCGTGATCTTAAACCGGCGGCCGCACGCCGTTGGCGCGCCAGGCGAGGCGGCCACGCAGCGGCAGGTGGTCGGAGGCGAGGCGCGCGAGCGGTGAGCGGTGCACCGTGATGTCGCGCACCAAGGCCGGCGGCGCGGCATAGATACGGTCGAGCGGCAGGAGCGGCCACCAGGACGGGAAGGTGCGCGGCGCCGGCGCGTGGCCGAGCTGGCGGTCGAGCGCGCGGATACCGCCGCGCCGGCCGCGCCATTCGTTGAGATCGCCCATCATGAGGACGGCTCCGTCGGCAGGTGCGGCCGCCGTGCCCGCTGCCGTCCGATCGCCAGCGAGCGCGGCGAGCAGGCGAAGCGTCTGCGCTCGCCGCTCGCTGCCGCGCAGCCCGAAA
>WNFD01004056.1_pt1 | contig 33211 bp, 30 predicted proteins | sample 5400491 | NCBI WGS metagenome assembly WNFD01 (sample SAMN13153343, study PRJNA577476) | soil metagenome | isolation source: 120 cm saprolite under Douglas fir tree site 2 hole 2 replicate 2 | place: USA:California | collected 2015-04-18 | reverse complement strand
CAGAGATTGCCGCAGACCTCGGGCAGACGGATGCGGCCGATGAGCTTTCCCTCGGGTGTCCACACGGTCACCCCGCTATAACCGAGGCCGCGGCCGCCGGGGTTGCCGTTGCTCGAGACCCAGAGGTTGCCATAGACGTCCGAGCGGACGCCATCCGGCCCGCACTTGATGCCGTCGACCATGAAGTCGGCGAAGAGCTTCTGGTTGGAGAGCTTGTTGTCGCTGGCCACGTCGAACACGTGCATGTCGCGGTTGCCGCCTGCGTGAGCGTCGCCCGGCCCGCGGCCGGTGCTGATCACGTACAGCTTCTTGTAGTCGGGAGAGAAGGCCAGGCCGTTGGGATTGGGGATCTGATCCTGACCGATCACGAGGTCGACCTTCCCGGTCGGATCCGCGCGGTACACGCTGTTCGGAAGCTCCCGCTTCATGCCGCCGATCTCGGGGGGCTGGCCCAGCCGCGGCTTGAGCCGGCCCGCCGCGTTGCTCGGCCCCCCGGCGGCGTCCGGCGCCCCCTCGTACAGCTGGCCGCCGTAGGGTGGATCGGTGAACCAGTAGCTGCCGTCCGGGTGCGGCACGATGTCGTTGGGAGAGTTCAGCCGCTTGCCGTTGTACGAGTCCGCGATGATCGTCACCGAGCCGTCGTGCTCGTAGCGCACCACGCGCCGCGTGAGGTGCTCGCACGAGAGCTGGCGCCCCTGGAAGTCGAAGGTGTTGCCGTTGGTGTTGTTCGACGGGCTGCGGAAGACCGTGACCCGGCCGTCATCCTCCATCCAGCGTAGCTGCCGGTTGTTGGGAATGTCGCTCCACACCAGATACCGGCCCTGACCGCTCCAGGCTGGTCCCTCCGACCAGAGCGCCCCGGTCCAGAGACGCTGGATCGGAGTGTTTCCCTGCCGAAGGCTGTTGAACGCGGGATCGACGGTGATGACGTCAGGATCGACGTACGTGGTCGGCTGGGCGCCGCGGCCGAAATCGCGCGGGGGCGTGGTCACCGTGCTGGACGGCGTGGCGGGCCCGGGCGGGGGCGCCTGCGCGAGCGCAGCTCGCGGCGTCAAGGTCGCGGCCCCGGCGATCACGCCCATGCCTCCGATGAATCCCCGGCGCGAGATCGGATTCGTGCGCTCCAGGCTGCGTGTCTCCGTTGACATGGGTGCCTCCACGGGTGAGGGTTCCGGGGGTTTCAGCGGCGCCACTACGGCCGCTTCAGTTTCAGGTCCTCCAGCGGCGCGGAATACGCGTAGCTCCGGATCAGGTTGATGCCGGGCTCCTCCACGCGCGGGCCCACGCCCCAGATGAAGGCCAGCTCGTAGATCGGGATGTGGGTCATCCGGTCGCGGAGGATCTGCTGGATCTGGTGGATCAGGGCCTCGCGCTTCTTCACGTCCGTCTCGCGGGCCTGGCGCTGGAAGAGATCCTCCACGTCGGGCATGACTCCGGAGGTATAGATGCCGTTCTTGCTGATGTAGGCATCGAGTCGCGTGGCCGCGTTGCCGCCCGCCCCGGTGATGCCGACGATCACGTTCTTGAGCTTCTTCTCGCGCCACGCCGTGGTCATGGCCGCGCGCTCCATGGTCCGGATCCTCGTCCGGATGCCGACGGCCCCGAGATACTGGGCCAACGCCTCGCCCATGGAGAAGTAGGGCGGCCACGGGTAGAGATCGCCCGCATCGAAGCCGTTGGGATAGCCGGCCTCGGCGAGCAGGCGCCTGGCCTTGGCGGGATCGTAGGCGTCCGGCTCGAAGAAGCGCGAGAACTCCAGCGCGCGAGGGATGAGGGAGCCCGTGGGCTTCGAGAAGCCGAGCGTCTCGGCCTGATTGAGGGCCTGCCGGTCGATGGCGTGGCTGGCCGCTTGGCGCACGCGCCGGTCGTGCCATGGTGATTTCGGATCCCACTGGTCGGGTAGATCCAGCCAGAAGGTCCCCTGTGATTCCCTGGGGGCCACGAGCTTGAACCCCGGCGTGCGCTGGATGTCCTCGGCCACGGGGCCGGTGAGCAGGTAGGCGATGTCCACCTCGCCTTTCTTGAGGGCGGCGGCGCGCGTGGTCTCCTCCGGCATACTGCGGTAGACGAGGCGCTTGAGGTTGGGCACTTTTCGCCAGTATCCCTCGTAGGCCTCCATCACCAGCTCGACGCCGGGATCGAAGCTGACGAACTTGTACGGTCCGGCGCCGATCGGCGCTCGCTTGAAGCCGTCCTCGCCCACCTTCTCGACGTAGGCCTTGGGTACGATCCAGCCGGCGCCGGTGGCCGACGTCCCGTAGAACGTCATGAAGTCCGGCCACGGCTCCTTCAAGAAGAACCGGACACGGCCGGCATCGACGATCTGCACCTCGCGCACGCGCTCCTTGAGCAGCTTCGCCCCCGCGCCCTTGTACCGATCGAAGGAGAACTTGACGTCTGCGGCGGTCACCGGCTCGCCGTTGTGGAACTTCACGCCTTTCCGGAGGACGAACTCGTAGGTGATTCCATCCTTCGACTGCGTCCACGACTCGGCAAGGCTCGGGGTGTTGATGTTGCCCGGCATGGGCTTCACGAGGGCGTCGTGGAGGGCGTACAGCACCATGAAAGGCGTGATGATGCCCTCGGTCTCGGCGGGGTCGAGCCAGCGGGAGGCCAGCGTGATGTGGACGCCCCACGTCATGGTGCCTTCCGGCGCCGCCGTGGCCGAGCGGGCGAAGCCGAAGAGCTGGGTGAGGGCGAGAAGCGCGACGAGCACACGCGGGGTGAATGACCTCATGGGTTCCTCCCACCTACCGGTACCGGAAGCACGGACATGTTGGATTGTGAGACCTGACCCCGGCTACGCCTTGATCCCGAGCAGCCGGGCCGCCGTCCCGCCCAGCATGGCCACGCGCTCCGCGTCGCTCAGGCCCGGCGTGGCGAGGACGAGATCCACGGCGGTCTTCGTCCACGGGTAGGGATAGTCGGTCCCCACCACGAGCTGGCTCGGGCCCACCTCGGCGGCAAGGTGGCGCATCGCTTCGGGCGTGAACATGATGTTGTCGTAGTACAGCTGCTTGAGATATTCGGTCGGCTTCTTCTTGAGTGGCCCGTCCTTGGGACCGGGGCATCGATCGGGGAAGGTCAGGCAGCCCTGATCGGAGCGCCCCGCGTACGAGGGTAGGTAGCCGCCGCCGTGCGCCGCGCAGATCTTGAGCTCGGGGAAGCGGTCGAGGGTTCCCTCGAAGATCAAGTGCGAGAGCGCGATGGTCGTCTCGAGCGGGTTGCCGATCACGTTCGCCAGCATGCCGTTGCCCTTGAGCCGGCTCGCCAGCGGGTCCGCGGCCCCTGCGCCCTGAGGATGGATGAAGACGAGCACGCCGAGCTGCTCGGCCTTGGCCCAGAACGGGTGAAACTTCGGGTCGCTCAGCTCCTCCTCGTTGACGCTCCCGCCGATGGCGGCCCCGCGCAGCCCATACTTCTTAACCCCCTCTTCCAGCTGCTCGGCCGCGAGGTCCGGGTGCTGCAGGGCGACCGACGCGAAGGCCACGAAGCGCTCGGGGTTCGCCGCGCACGCCTCGGCGAGCTTCTCGTTCTGGATCGTGATGAGCCGGCGCGCGAGATCGCGGTCCGCCTTGTACCAGTAAGGATTGATGCTCAGGGCCTCCACGTCGATGCCCTGCTCGTCCATCGCGCGAATCCGATCCGGGGCGGCCTGGGCCACGTGCAAGGCGGGCGGCAGCGACGATCCCGGCGCCCCCAGCTTCAAGCCCATCAGCGCCATCGCCTCGGGCACCGCGCAGTGCGCGTGCACGTCGACCACCTTCACGCGGCGCCCGTTGACCACCACCTCCCGGCGGCGCGCTTGCGCCTGGGCGGGGGCCCCACCCACCAGTCCGCATCCAACGAAGGCGATGCCGGCCACGGCGCCGGCGGCGTCCTGAACGAATTCGCGGCGAGTGTTCATGGGCTCCTCCGGTGGTGTCGCGGGGGGCGGGGGAACGCTGCTCATGACGCCGGCAGCCTATCACACACATCCCAGCCCACGCGGCAGGCGCTGGGACAAGTTGCGAGCCAGACGAGGCGCGAGCGAGCCGGCAGCCCGAGGCGTACGTGGCCGTTCGAGCTGAGGGGCGCAGCCACGAGGCGAGGGCTGAGTTGAACGTACGTTGAGGGCTGCCGGCTCGCTCGCAACGTGGCCTTTCGAGCTGAGCAACGCAGCTGCGAGGCGAGGGCTGAGTCAGTATGGCGAAGCAAATTGGCCCAGCGCCCTCAGGTGAAGGTGAGCGGCTCCACCGAGAGCTCGCCGCGGGCGAAGCGCTCCAGGGCAAGGGGCGCGATGTTCACGGTGGTCGCCCGTCCGTCCAGGATCACCTCTGACATGAGCTGGCCCGCGACGAGGCCGTGCATGAAGCCGTGGCCGCTGAAACCCGCGATCACGTGCAGGCCGGCCACCCCCGGCGCGGCGCCGATGATCCCGGTCTGATCCGGCGTCATCTCGTAGAGGCCCGCCCAGCCCCGCAGGAGCGAGGCGTCGGCGAGGGGAGGGACGCGATGGACCACGCGCTCGATCAGCGACGTGGTCAGGCTCCAGTCCACGTCTGTGCGAAACGATCCCGCCTCCTCCTTGCGCCCGATGCCGAGGAGCAGCCCCGCCCCCTCGCGCCGCACGGAGATTCCCTGGTGCGGATCGATGATGAAGGGAGTGGTCTCGGGGATCCGATCGAAGGGGAAGGGCGTGGTGATGAACTTCGACCGGCGAAGCGGCGCGACGGGAATGTCCACTCCGGCGAGGCGACCGACGGCAGCGGACCACGCGCCGGTAGCGATCACCACGACCGGGGCCTCGAACCGTGCTTCGCGCGTGGCCACGCCCGACACGCGGCCGTCCGCGCGCTCGATGGCGATGACCTCGTGGCCGGTCTGGATCTCGGCTCCCAGCGCGCGGGCCCGCGCGGCGATCGCCGTCGTCACGAGGTAGGGGTCCGCGTAACCGTCGCGCGGCGACCAGGTCGCCCCCTGCAGGTCTTCGGTGTGCAGGTACGGAAAGCGGCGCGCCACCTCGCCTGGGGGCAGGAGCTGGACATCCACGCCCAGGCTGCGCTGCAGGGACACGTTGCGCTCGGCCTGCGCCAGCTCGCCTTCGGTCGTGACAAGGATCAGGTAGCCGTGCTGGCGGAACGACGGGTCGACGCCGAACTCGACCTCGAAGCGCTCGAAGGTCTCGATGCCGGCAAGCGTGAGCTCGATGCCGACGCGGTTGGCGTACTGGTGGCGGATCCCTCCGCTGGCCAGGGCCGTCGACCCGGAGCAGACGTCGTCGCGCTCGAGCACGATCACGCGGCCAGCCCGGCGCCGGGCCAGGTGATAGGCCGTGCTGACGCCCATGATGCCGGCGCCGATCACCACAACGTCCGCGCTCGTGCTCACGGGGACCGGGCTGTTCTGGTAGTCAGCGGATCGCTACGTGCTGAGGCTCGATGAAAAATCCTCGCGACCAAACTCTTCCAGCACCGCGATCTGCTCGTTGATGACAGCCAGCATCTCGAGTATGTCGCACACGAACCAATCGCATCCGCTGAGCAAGAGCACGTCGAGAGCGGAAGCGAGGTGGCCGGCGACACCTGCAAGGGCACGGATCTCACGAGCACGCGTGCCTGTGTTGCCCATACGTCCGCTTGGTAGTCCCAGACGGCGATCCTGTCAACCGAGAAGTTATCCACTTATCCCCAGAAATCCACTGAGGTTCGCCACGTTAGGCGATGGAGATTACCCGGCAGTGGTTGCCGGAGCCTTGTGAAGCTGCCCGTCCTTCATGATCGCCAGGAGCGCATCCTGGCTCTGCAGGCGCTTGATGTCGGCGAGGGGGTCACCGTCCACGAGCAAGAGGTCCGCGAGGTAGCCGGGCTTGATCTGGCCGAGCTCGTCGGGGCGCCCCATGATCTCGCCGCCCAGCCGGGTGGCCGCGACGAGCGTCTCCATCGGCGTGAAGCCGAGCACATCGACGAAGAGGAGGAGGTCTCGCGCGTACGTGCCGTGCAGGTTCCACGCGAAGCCGTAGTCACCCCCGGGCAGGACGCGGACGCCCCGCTTGCGCATCTGGCCCATGGTGTCCACGGAGACTTCCAGCTCGTGCAGGAGGCCATGCTCACGGGCCTTCTCCGGGGTGAAGCCCCACTCGCTGGCCGCGTAGCAGGCCTGGTAGGTGAGGCCCAGGGCAGGGACGACGAAGCACCAATCTCGGTTGGCCTCGAGCAGGTCGAGCGCCTCCTCGTCGGCGAAGTTGGCGTGGTAGATGATGCCGAGGCCGTGGCGCACGCACATCTTGACGGACTCCGCGCTGCGAGCATGGGCGCAGACGCGCGCCCCGGCCGCGCGGGCGATCTCCATGGCCGCCGCCACCTCGGCGTCGGTCATCACCGCGCGCTGGGAGCGGCTGTTGCGCGGCCCCGTGTCGCCCGAGATGTTGAGCTTCAGAAGGTCGGCCCCTTCGCGGACGAGCAGTCGGCAGGCCTTGCGGATCTCGTCGGGCCCGTCGGCGACCCAGGCGAAGGTCGGCATCTCGAGGTGGGGGAGGTGGAGGGCGTTGTCGTCGCCGAGCCCGCCCGTGACCGTGATCTCCGGGCCGTTGGCGAGGTAGCGCGGCCCGGGGATACGGCCGGCGTTGATCTCGTTCCGGATCACGATGTCGAGCCGCGGCTTGGCCGCCGCCCCCGACAGCACGCTGGTGTAGCCGCAGTCGAGCATGGTCCGGGCGTTGCGCATGGTCACGAGCACGTGCTCCTCGGGTGGCAGGCGCGTGAAGTCCGCGTTCGAGGCGGCGTCGGGGTAGCTGACGTGGCCGTGCGGCTCCACGAGCCCGGGCATCAGCGTGGCGCCGGCGCCGTCGATGACGCGCGCACCGCCCCGCGGCAGTCCTCCACCCCGCTGCACGGAGGCGATGCGCTGGCCCTCCACCAGCACGTCGCCGGCAAACGGCGCCGCCCCGCTCCCGTCGAGAATCATCGCGTTGGCGATCAGCGTCCTGTCCATGGCCCCCTCCTCGAGCCCCACGATAGCACGCAGTCCGGTGATAGGATGTCGGCCACGCAGCGACCGTCACCGAGGGGCCACCCGAGCCATGAGGAGAAGCCGCCATGCAGTACGGAGTCGTGTTTCCGCAGATCGAGTTCGGCAACGATGTCCAGGCCATCAAGGACTACGCGCAGACGGCCGAGGGGCTCGGCTATGACTACCTGCTCGTCTACGATCACGTGCTCGGGGCGCATTCCAGTCGTGAGCCAAAGCTGACGGGGCCCTACACGTACGAGCACCCCTTTCACGAGCCCATGGTGTTCTTCGGGTTCCTCGCCGCGATCACCACGAGGCTCGAGCTGGTCACGGGCATCCTCATCCTGCCCCAGCGCCAGACCGCTCTCGTGGCCAAGCAGACCGCGGAGGTCGACGTCCTGAGCGGCGGCCGCCTGCGCCTCGGGATCGGCATCGGCTGGAACTACGTCGAGTACGACACGCTCGGAAAGGATTTCCGGACGCGGGGCCGCCGCGTCGAGGAGCAGATCGAGGTGCTCCGCAAGCTCTGGACCCAGCCGCTCGTCACCCACAAGACCGCGGAGCACGTCATCGACAATGCCGGGATCAATCCGCTGCCCATCCGACGGCCCATCCCCATCTGGTTCGGCGGGGCCGCCGAGCCCGTGCTCGAGCGCGCGGCGCGCATCGGGGACGGCTGGATGCCGGCGGGCAGGCCGCCCGACGATCGCATGAAGGGCTACGTCGACCAGCTCCAGGGCTACCTGGCGGCGGCCGGTCGTGATCGCAAGCAGTTCGGCATCGACCCCTGGATCAGCATTCAGGGGCTCGGCAAGGACGAGTGGCACCGCCGCGTCGAGGCGTGGCGTGCCCTGGGAGCCAGCCACGTGGCCGTGGACACGATGCGCGCCGGCTTCACCTCGCCCAAGGCCCACATCGATGCCATCCGTTCCTTCCGCGAGGTACTGAGCTAGTGCTTGGATTCGGCGTCACCATCCCGAACAACTGGGGGATCGCCGATCCGCGGCAGGTCCTGGCCATGGGCCCGCTCGCCGAGGCGCTGGGCTACGACTCCGTCTGGGTCATGGACCACCTGCTGAACAGCGGCTACATCCGGGAACGCCTCGACGACAAGCCGTACTATCACCCGCTGGCCACGCTCTCATACCTGGCGGCAACCACGAGCCGCGTCTCGCTCGGCACCTCCGTCCTGGTCCTGCCCTACCACAATCCCGTCGAGCTCGCGAAGTACGCCGCGAGCCTGGACCAGATGTCGGGCGGCCGAGTGATCCTGGGCGTGGGCGTCGGGGCAATGACGGAGGAGTTCGAGTCGCTGGGGGTTCCGTTCAAGCAACGCGGCGCCCTCACGAACGAGTGCATGGCCATCATGCGAGAGCTCTGGACCAGCCCCGATCCCCACTACAAGAGCGAGCGCTGGAACCTGAGCGGCTTCAAGTTCGCCCCCAAGCCCGCGCAGAAGCCCGCCATCCCTCTCTGGGTCGGCGGGTCGAGTCCGGGAGCGTTGCGGCGGGCCGCCACGATGGGTGACGGATGGCATCCCAGCGGCATGTCTCCGGACGAGTTCGCCGCGGGCCGGGAGGAGGTGCGCAAGCTCGCCGCCGCGGCGGGCCGCGACCCGGCAGCCCTGGCGATGTCCATCCGGGTGGAAGTGGAAGTGGGCGGCCGGGCGTCGAGCCCGCGAGCGGCGAGCCGCGCGCGTCTCGTCGGCGAGGACGTCCAGGAGATGATCGCCGGCATCCGAGCCTACCAGCGCGCGGGCGTGGAGCACATCGTGCTGGCCTTGAACTCGGGCGAGCTGGCGCGCATCACTGCGCTGATGGTGGACATCGCCGAGAAAGTCCTGCCTGAGTGCCGGCGCGCTCAGGGCTCGTGAGAGAAGCCCCGGACATCGCCCGAAGCACGCAGGAGGTCCGATCCCCGTAACAGCTTCGAGAGCGGTATGCTGTGCTCGCGATGTTCCCCTATCGCGACGAGAACGAGACCCAGCGCACGCCCTTCATCAATATCGCCATCATCGTTCTGAACGTCCTCGTCTGGCTCCTTGTGGAGGGGGCGGGCGCCTCGGGGGCGGTGGCGCGGGCGGTCTGCGACCTCGGGCTGATCCCTGGCGAGCTGACCGGCATGCTGCCGCCCGGCACGCGGTTCCCCATGGGCGAGGGCCTCGTCTGCCTCACCGATCCCGGCCGGCAGATCTCCCACATCTTCACGTCCATGTTCCTGCACGGCTCCTGGATGCACCTGATCGGCAACATGTGGTTTCTGTGGGTCTTCGGCGACAACATAGAAGACTCGATGGGCCACGTCCGCTACGCGATCTTCTACCTGACCTGCGGTGTCGCGGCGGCCCTCCTCCAGGTGTTCGTCAGCCCGGCGTCCGGCATCCCGATGGTGGGCGCCTCGGGCGCCATCAGCGGTGTCATGGGCGGCTATCTGGTCCTGTACCCGCGCGTGCGCGTGTTCGCCCTGCTGATCCTCGGCTTCTTCGTCACATCGATCGCCCTGCCGGCCTGGACGATGCTCCTCTACTGGGCAGCCATCCAGTTCGTGAGCGGCCTGTTCGGGCTCCTCTCCCAGGAGCAGGGTGGGGTGGCCTTCTGGGCGCACACCGGCGGATTCGCCGCAGGCCTCGTCTTGATCAAGCTGTTCGCCCGTCGAGACGATGTGATGGCGCACGGGAGCCAACAGTGGGAGCCGCGGAGGCTGGTCGGCCGCTAGGGCGTCGGTGGGAAGATCCGACACAGGTTTCGCTTGAGCAGGGGTGTACTGTCGATTTCAGAGCCGCCCGTTCGACTACAAGACGGGAGAGTTTCTTCTTACGGGCATCTTCGCGAATCTCAGAAAGGAGCAGCGGATGAGCGGGGTACGAGTGCTTGTTGGTACACGCAAGGGCGCGTTCGTCCTGACGGCGGATGGCCAGCGCGACCGGTGGGACGTGAGCGGCCCCTTCTTCGCGGGCTGGGAGCTCTATCACCTAAAGGGCTCGCCCGTTGATCCGAATCGGCTGTATGCCGCGCAGCACACAGGCTGGCACGGGCAGGTGATCCAGCGCTCCGATGACGGGGGCAAGACGTGGGAGGCGGTGGGGAACAAGTTCGTCTACGAGGGCGAGCCCGGCACGCATCTGTGGTACGACGGCACGCCGCGGCCTTTCGAGTTCGTGCGGGTATGGCATCTGGAGCCCTCCCTGGACGATCCCGACACGGTCTACGCGGGGATCCAGGACGCGGCCTTGTACCGCTCGAGCGACGGCGGGCAGAGTTGGCAGGAGCTGCCCGGCCTGCGAACGCACAAGTCCGCGCCGCTCTGGCAGCCGGGGGCGGGGGGGATGTGCCTGCACACCATCCTGCTGGATCCGAGCCATGCCGGGCGGATCTTCATCGCCATTTCGGCGGCGGGGGTGTTCCGCTCCGACGATGCGGGCAAGACGTGGCGGCCGATCAACCGTGGACTGAAATCCGAGGGCATCCCGGACCCGAATGCGGAGGTCGGCCACTGCGTTCACCGCATCGCCATGCACCGGTCGCGCCCTGGCGTGCTCTTCATGCAGAAGCACTGGGACATCATGCGCAGCGACGACGCCGGCGAGTCGTGGCGGGAGGTGAGCGGGAACCTGCCGACCGACTTCGGGTTCCCGATCGACGTGCACGCCCACGAGCCCGATACCATCTACGTCGTCCCCATCAAGAGCGACTCGGAGCACTACGTGCCCGAGGGAAAGCTGCGCGTGTACCGCAGCCGGACGGGCGGAAACGAGTGGGAGGCCCTCACCAGGGGCCTGCCCCAGCAGCACTGCTACGTCAATGTGTTGCGCGACGCGATGGCCGTCGACTCGCTCGATCCGTGCGGCGTGTACTTCGGGACCACGGGCGGGCAGGTGTACGTATCGGCGGATGCGGGGGACCGCTGGGCGCCCATCGTGCGGGACCTGCCGTCGGTGGTGTCCGTCGAGGTGCAGACGCTGCCATGATCCGCGTGGTGCTCCCCGCCCATCTGCGGACGCTCGCGCGCGTCGACGGCGAGGTCAAGCTCGACGTCGATGGGCAGGTGACGCAGCGCTCGGTCCTGGATGCGCTGGAGGCCTCGTATCCGATGCTGCGCGGGACGATCCGCGACCAGGTCACCCAGCAGCGCCGAGCCTTCGTGAGGTTCTTCGCCTGCGAGGAGGACCTGTCCCACGAGCCGCCGGACGCACCGCTGCCCGACGCGGTCGCGATGGGCGCTGAGCCTCTCCTCGTCGTGGGCGCCATGGCCGGCGGCTAGTCAGGGTTCCACAGCTAGCCCGCGGCGGCCGCCCCGGCGTCGGCGCATTCCTGGTCGTGCTCGGCGGTGCCGCCGCCGCACCCGATGGCGCCGATCACCCTCCCGCCGCGGACGATGGGCGCGCCCCCGAGCGTCGGCAGGATTTCTCCCTTCAGGACGGTCGGGACGATCGCCCAGAACCCGCCTTTGGCCACCATCGGGGCCAGCTCTGAGTTCGGCTTCTTGAAGGCGGCCGCCGCCATGGCCTTGGCCCGCGACGTGTCCGTGCTGAAGAAGCCCGTGCCGTCGCCGCGGGCCGCGAGCACGAGCCGGCCCGCCTCGTCGACGATGGTCACGCTCATGGGCGAGCCCAGGGCCTTGGCCTTCCCCTGCGCGGCGCGCAGGGCCTTCTCCGCGATCTCGAGCGTCATCTCGATCATGAGTCCCTCTCGGCTACCGGTTCAGGAACTTGAGCACGCTCTTGGCGATGCCGTCGGCGTCGAGGCCGTGCTTGGCGTAGAGCCCCTTGGCGTCGCCGGACTCGCCGAAGCCAACCACGCCCAGGCGCTTGACCGGTGTGGGCATGACCTCGCTCAGGAGCTCGCTCACCGCGCCGCCGAGCCCGCCGTGGATGGAATGGTCCTCGACGGTGACCACGCGCCCGGTCTTGCCCGCCGAGAGCAGGAGGGCCTCCTCGTCGAGCGGCTTGACGGTGGCGACATTGACGACCTCGGCGTTGACGCCGTCGGCGGCGAGCTTCTTGGCCGCCTCCAGAGAATTCCAGACCGTGCCCCCCGTGGCCAGGATGGACACGTCGGTGCCCGCGCGCAGGACGTCGGCCTTGCCGAAGCGGAACTGGTACGTGTCGTCGTGGACGGGCTCGAGGTTCTGGCGCGTGAGCCGCAGGTAGAGCGGGTTGCGGTGCTCGACGGCGTAGGCCACGACCTGCTTGGTCTCGATCTCGTCGGCAGGCTGGATGATGGGAATGTTGGGCAGCGAGCGCACGCAGGCCATGTCCTCGAGCCCCATCTGCGTGTACCCGTCCTCGCCGATGGCCACGCCCACGTGCGTGCCCACGAGGATGACGGGGGCATTGCTGTAGGCGACGGAGACGCGGATGGTCTCGAAGCGCCCCACCACGAAGCAGGCAAAGGAGCAGGCGAAAGGAACGCGCCCGGCCAGGGCCAGGCCCGCGGCGAGGCCGATCATCCCCGACTCCGCGATGCCGACATTGAAGGCGCGGCCCGGATAGGTCTTGGCGAACTTGGCCGTCATGGTGGACTTCGACAGGTCGGCGTCCACCGTCACGATGCGCTCGTCCTTGGCCCCGAGGTCGACGAGCGCTTCTCCGAACGCGGCGCGGGAGGCTTTGGCGGGCATCACTTTTTCTCCAGAGCTTTCAGCTCGTCGAGAATGGGCTGCACCGAGGCGGGAACGGGCTCGCCGACCACTTCGCGAATGGCCTCGATGGCCTCGCCGGGCTTGGGGGCCTTGCCGTGCCACTCGGGGTCGTTCTCCATGAACGAGACGCCCTTGCCCTTGACGGTGTGGGCCACGATGTAGGTGGGCGCGCCCTTGGTCGCCTCAGCCTGGTCCAGGGCCTTGTCGATCTGGGCGAGATCGTGGCCGTTGATGTCGAGGACGGGCCAGCCGAAGCTCTTCACCTTCTCGACGATGGGCTCGAGGTCGAGGATCTTCTTCACGAAGTTGTCGAGCTGGATGCCGTTGTAGTCCAGGATGACGCAGAGGTTGTCCAGATGATGGTCGGGGGCGCCGAGCTTGGGGCCGGACATCAGGCTCTCCCAGACCTGGCCTTCCTGGCTCTCGCCGTCACCCAGCACGCAGTACACGCGCGAGCTCTTGCCGGCCAGCTTGAGCCCGAGGGCCATGCCCATGGCCACCGAGAGTCCCTGGCCGAGCGAGCCCGTGGCCGCCTCGATGCCGGGCAGGGCGACGCGATCGGGATGGCCCTGGAGCGGGCTGCCGAGCTTGCGCAGGGTGAGGAGCAGACTCTCCGGGAAGAAGCCCGCGCGCGCCATGCAGTAATACTGGGCGGGCACGCAGTGGCCCTTGGAGAGGACGAACCGGTCGCGGTCCTCCCAGGTCGGATTCTTGGGGTCGTACTTCATGCGGCTGAAGTAGAGCACCGTCAGGATATCGATGACGGAGAGCGAGCCGCCGGGATGACCCGAGCCCGAATGGGTCAGCATGCGGAGGATCTGCACGCGCCCGTCGCGGGCAATGGCTTCGAGCTTGGCGAGATCGAGATTGGCCATCAGTCAGTTGCCTCCATGAAGCCGGCGATGGCATCGACGTGAACGCCGGTGACGGCGATCTCGGGCGTGTATACGACTTCGTCCACGCCCCACACCAGAGTACCGCGCTGGTCCTTGGTGATGCCGGCGATGTGCGTGAGCAGCCTCGTAATGTTGTCGTTGATCCGCACGCTGTTGGCCTTGAGGGGCGACGCGATGCGTCCGTCGCGAATGGTAAAGGAGTCTCCCACCACGGTGCAAGTGAAGTCTCCCGCGCGCAGCCCGTTGATGGGGTAGGTGTACCAGATGCGGCCGATGTAGAGTCCCTCGCGCACGCTCTTGATCAGCTCATCGAGGGCCACGGGGTCGCTGCCCTCCACGATGATGTTGGAGGCCGCGGTCTCCGGGGCGGTGTCGAAGGCGCGCCCGCCCGCGCCCGTGAAACGAAAGCCGTTGCGGGCCACGAGGGCGGGCGCGGCGGCCGCCGCGTCCACGCCCAGCTTCTCCACGAGCCCGGGATCGTGCAGCAGGCGCTGCGAGTCGTACCAGTTGGTGAGCGCCCCCGTGAGGACGCCGTCGCGGATCAGGTCGGTCCGTCCCGTGGGCAGCCCCTCGCAGGTGATCCCCTTGGAGCCCATGAAGCCCGGCATGGCGCCGTGGTCGTAGATGGAGAGCCGCGACGAGGCGACGGGCTTGCCGAGCTTGCCCAGGAAGGGCGTGCTGGAGGCATAGAAGGAGCCGGCCTGGCAGGAGGGGATGACGAGATTGTTCATGAGATCCGCCACGGGCTGCCGGCCGAAGATCACCGTGTAGTCGCCCGAGGGAACGCGCTCGCCGCCGATGGCCTCGATGGCCCGCTGCGCCGCCTCCACGCCCGCCTCGTCGGTGAAATGATCGAGCCGCGTGCCCGTGGACCAGCCCGAGCCCTTGGCCTCGCGCGATTCCACCATGGCCGTCACGAAGCCCATCATGGGCGTGGACACATCGGTCTGGGGCTCGGGCATCTGGCTCGAGGCGATGGCCATGGACTCCTGGACGATGGTGACGTCGCCGCCCAGGATCAAGCCCAGCCCGCGAAGGTCGGCCTCCGAGCCCGCGAGGTCGGCCAGGCTCCCGGAGGCGAGGAAAGCCCGGAGGCCGCCCTGCAGCACCTTCCACCCCGACTCGACGAGCTGGGCGTCGCTGATGGCGAGGAGAGCGGGATCGTGGTAGTCGAAGAGCTCGCGCTTGGCCCCTCCCGGCCGGGGCAGGGAGCGGAACTCGGGATCCCGCACCGCGCCCTGGCGCGCCTTGTCGAAGGCCCGGCGCATGCCGGCCGTCGAGAGGTCGCTGGGCTCGGAGCCGAACCCGATGAGCACGCCATCGGGCGAGTCGAAGGCGGCCTGGATGCCGACGCCGTACATCTCGGCGCTCTTCGGCTCCTCCACGCCGTTGCAGGGAATGTGCGACGTGTAGTTGAGCCGGGTCAGGAGCGTCCGGTTCTCCGACACGAAAACTTCGACCTCGCGTACGCCGGGCTGGGCCCGCAGGAAGGCGAGGCCGTCACGCGCGGCGCGCGCAAGGTCCGAGAGGGCGGGCACTAGATGACTCGGAGGGGGGCTCCGCCCCCCTTCCGAAACCTCCCCCCGAAAAGATTGCGCCGGCCAAGCCGGCGCTCGAAGCGGAACGTCATTGCTCGCGAGGGCGTGAAAAGAATCTGATGAAACATCAGGGCCGCCGGGCCGCCGTCACGGCCGTCGGATACCGCTTCTCCGTCCAGCCGGGAATGCCTTCGTCGAGAATCATCATGTTGCGGTAGCCCGCCTGATAGAGCGTCCGGTAGGCCGCACGGGCCAGGGCATGCGGGCAGGCTCAGTAGAGGACGAGGAGATCTTTGCGGGGAACGTCGCGCAGGCGCCCCCGCAAGGAGTCGAGGGGGATGTTGCGGGCGCCCTTGATGTGCAGATCGTCGTACTGCGGCTTCTCTCTCACGTCGATGAATACGACGGCCTGCCGCTTGTCCACGAGGGCCTTGGCCTCGTCGACGGAGATGTACTTCTCCGGCACCTCGGGATCGTCGGCGGGCGCCGGTGCCGCCCAGAGGATCGTCGTGGCGAGGAGGAGCGCCGCGAGGAACCGCCCCCTCATCTACTCAGCCCTCGCCTCGTCGCTGAGGCAGCGTCTCGGCTCGAACTGCGGCCCTCTCCCCCGATGGGGGAGAGGATTCGAGGAGGCGGACGCGGCGCCTTGTATCCCTCTCCCCCCCTGGGGGAGAGGGCAGGGTGAGGGGGAGCATCAGCCCTGGCCGCCCGTGATGATGGCCCGGCTGCGCATCGTCGGCCCGCCGTTGCCGAGCTTCTTGGTCTGCATGGGCTGACCCTTGCCGCAGTTCGGGATGGGATAGAGACGGAAGTCGCGGCCGACGGCGTCCACGTTCATGAGGTAGTCGCGGCTGTCCGCCATGATCCCGCCGTCCCGATAGAGGCGGCCGAGCTGGCCATGCCGGATCTCGTAGACCTTGCGGGCGGAGATCCGGAAGTTCTCGCGGCTCTCCGCGATGGACGGCGTCTTGTGGCCGACCAGATAGAAGCCGTGATCGACTTCGCTGATGATGTCCGCGGGGTCGCGGTCGCCCCCGTCGAACACGGTATTGGACATGCGGATGAGCGGGATGAGCGGCGCCTCCGTCGCTTTCCAGTGGCCGTTGGGCTCGCCGCCGAAGATCGCCGCCGTCTGGCGGCTGTTCATGAAGCCCTTGAAGATGCCCCGCTCGATGTGGGCCACGCGCCGGGCCGGCGTGCCCTCGTGGTCGTACTTGTAGTGGCCGTACCCGGGGAGCGACGGATCCGAGAACGCCGAGACGAGCGGGGATGCGATCTGGCGACCGACCTGGGTATCGTCGAGGCTCCTGAGCAGCCACGAGCGTCCCGCGTAGGCCGTCTCCATCTTGAGCCCGCGATCGAGCTCGACGGGATGCCCGATGATCTCGTGGGAGACGAGCGTGTTGTAGTGCGGATCCGTGACCACGGTCACCTCGTTTTCGAGCGTGGGCAGCGAGGGCGCGGCCGCCAATTCGGAAGCCTCGCGGGCCAGGGCGAGGGCGAAGTCGGGAAAGGGAGGGAAGACCATGAGGGGGTCGTCCACGCCCCGCTCCAGGATCTCCCAGCCCCGCTGATGCCCGACCACGTCGTAGATCTCCTGGCTGTTGTCGGCGCCGTTGGCCACGACGTAGGCCATGCCCTGGGTGAGCGCGAAGGCCTGGTCGATGAGGGCGCCCTCGGAGGAGGCGAAGAGCTCGCGCGAGAGCTGGGTCATGGTCGAGACGTAGTTGAAGCCGATGGCGGACTCGGTCGCCTTGATGCGCCGTGAGATCTCCTCGGTGAATCGAACCATGGCGCCCAGGTTGACCGTGCGGGGGTCGATCTCGTAGACGGCGGGCACGGTGTCCTGGCAGACGCGGATCGGATGCAGGCGCGTATCGGCGAGCGATTCGCCCAGGGGACCGAACTTGCCGCGCGCCTCGGCCTTGCCGTCGGCATTGGCGAGGGCGCGCCGATACGCCGCCTCCAGTCCCTCCTTGAGCACCGCCTCCAGGCGAGGCAGATCCGCCTCGCCCAGCCCGCGGCCGAAATAGCCCGGGGCGATCGAGCGGTTGCCCGCGAGCACCCGGATGCCGAAGGCCAGCGCCGTGTCCTCTCCCGAGCCCTTGGACGAGCCGTTCTCGGACGAGGCGTACTTGCCCTCCCCGATCTCGAGACGGATATCGGCGTACTGGAGATGCGGAAGCCTCCGCGCGTAGCCCATGACGAGATCGCCCACGAGCGGCCTCAGGCCGTCGATCAGCTCGGTGCGGATTGCCGAAGGCATGCGGGGCTTGCTCACCAGGGCGTGAAGGGCTCGACCCAGACCGTCTCGCCTGCTCCCACGTCCCCGCGCTCCTCCTCGATGACGACGAAGCAGTTGGCCGCCGTCATCGAGGTCAGGATGCCCGAGCCCTGCGGTCCGGTGGTGCGCACTTCCCAGCCGTCAGGGCCAAAGGTGAGGATGCCGCGCTTGAACTCGCGGCGCCCCGTCTTCTTGCTCATACGCTCCGTGGCCACCGCGCGGAAGGGCGTCACAAAGAGCTCGCGCCGCCCCGCCAGCTTCCAGAGGGCGGGCCGCACGAAGAGGTGGAAGGTGAGCATGGAGGCGACCGGATTGCCCGGGAGGCCGAAGAAGTGGGCGCGGCCGATGCTGCCCACGGCCATCGGCCGCCCGGGCTGCATGGCCACCTGCCAGAAATCGATGCCCCCGGCCTGCTGGAGGACGGCCTTCACGAGATCGTGGTCGCCGACCGACACACCTCCCGAGGTGAGCACGATGTCGGCGTGCTCGGAGGCCCGGAGGAGCCGCGCCTGCAGCTCGTCGAACTGGTCCGGCACGATGCCGTCATCCACCATCTCGGCGCCGCTCGCCTCGAGGAGACCGCGCAGGGAGAATCGATTGGAGTCGTAGATCTGCCCCGGCTTGCGCGACGATCCAGGCTCGGCGACCTCGTCGCCCGTCGAGAGCACGGCCACGCGCGGCTTCTGCCGGACGCAGAGCTGGGCCAAGCCAAGGGAGGCCGCCACGCCGATCTCCTGGGGCCGCAGGACGCCACCGGCGGGGAGCACGATCTGACCGGCGCCGACGTCTTCGCCGCGCAGACGCCGATTCGCTCCCTGCGCGATGGAGCCGACCGTGATGCGCGCTCCCTCGCGCGCGACCACTTCCTGGGGATAGACGGTGTCGGCGCCCGCCGGCATGGGCGCCCCCGTCATGATGCGCAGGGTCTGACCCGAGCGCAGCGTCCCGGAGAAGACCGCTCCCGCCGCGAGCTCCGCGGCCACGTCGAAGGCGCGGGTGCCCGTCGCGGGAATATCGGAAGAGGCGACGGCATAGCCGTCCACCGCGGAATTGTCCGTGGGGGGCACGTCCATCTCCGCGCGAACGTCTTCGGCGAGAACGCGACCGAGAGCGGCGGCGAGGGGAACGATCTCGGGGGACGCGATGGCGGTGATCCGGGCCAAGACCTGAGCCTGCGCATTATACCGTGGGCGAAACGCGAAGTTCGAGCTGAGACGCTTCCGACGAGCCCCAGGCGTGGCAGTTCGAGCTGAAGGGCGTAGCCCTGAGGCGAGAGCTAAGTGGATCAGCGGCGAGGCGAGGGCTGGGTTGAATCACCTGTGCTACGATACGCCGCGATGCCGGTGACATGCCCGCGGTGCGGATGGCTGGGAGAGCAAGCTCAGTACTGCGCACGCTGCGGCGCCACCCTCGAGGCAGCGGCCGCTGCCCCCGGCTCGGCCTTCTCACGGCCCGCTCCTCCTTCCGCTCCGTATACGGCGTCTCCTGTCGTAGCCGACTATGTGCCGCGCGTGGAAGCGCCTGCCCGCCCGGCGGGATTCTGGATACGCTTTGTCGCCTACATCATCGACGGATTCTTCCTTCTCGTCGTCCAGGCTGTCCTCTGGGGGGTGGGCTGGACGGTCGGGGGCGGCGGGGGCTGGAGAGCGGTGGGAGCGGCCACTCATCTCTTCAACTGGCTCATCGGCGCCGCCTACTTCATCGGGTTCCACTACCGCGGGGGTCAGACCTTCGGCAAGATGCTCATGCAGATCCGCGTCGTTCGCATGGATGGCGGCCCTCTGACGCTGGGCCAGTCGATTGGCCGCTACTTCGGCACCTATCTCTCGGCGATCATCCTCTCCATCGGTTTCATCATGGCCGGCCTGCGCCGCGACAAGCGGGCGCTCCACGATCTTCTCGCCGGCACACGCGTCGAGCGCTTGTAGCAGGGTGTTGATCGAACTGCAGGCTGCTCAAAAAGGTCCAGATGCGAGGCGGCGCCCGACGGCCGCACGCGAGGCGTACTCTCTGTACGTTGAGCGTGCGGCCGAGGGCGCCAACGAAGCAGATGGGCCTTTTTCAGCAGCCTGCTAGGCGCGCGCGCCGAGCATGGCGCTGCCTCTCCCGCTGCGCAATCGGCTGGCAGACCTGATCCTGGACGCGCTCCACGACCCGCAGGCGCGCCAGGCCCTCGAGGTGGTCGCGACGGTGTGCGTCGAGTCCGGCGGCGTGCCGGCAGCCCAGCCGATCCCCAAAGCCTTTCCCGCGGATCTCTTCGAGCATGGCGAGGGCGTGTGGCGTCTCAAGGGCGCGTGGAAAGCCTACGAGGTCGAGTTCGCCGAGCGCGCGGAGCGCGCGCGGCGGATGCTACGGCGGCGCCCCTTCGACCCCGCCGATCCGCCCCTCGCCACCGCGCTCGTCTCCGCCGCCCTGCTCTTCCACGCGCATCTCTACTTCGAGGTGCATGAGCTGCTCGAGCCGTACTGGATGCGGGCCGAGGGAAGCGCGCGCATCGCCCTGCAGGGGCTCATCCAGGTCGCCGTCGGCTTCCAGCATCTGGCCAATCGCAATGTCAGCGGCGCCCTCTCCCTCCTCCACGACGGCTGCGGCAAGGTGCTCGAGCGTCAGCTCGAAGGGGTGCCTCTCGATCCCTTCGGCCGGGCGTTGCAGCGCTGCGTGGCGCGCATCGACGCCCTGGGGGACGAGGCGCCCACAGCCTTCGACTGGAACGAGGTGCCCCGCTTCCCCGTCCGCGTGTCCGATGAGTAAGCTCTATCTGGTTGCCGACCGGGGGGAGATCGGCCGACGCCGGCCCAAGATGGCCCAGGGTCAGCTCGTGGAGGCGTGGCCGGATCTCTTCGTGCGGGGCGAGTTCTGGATGGGGGCGCGCTCCAAGGCGCTGCTGGACGAGGCGGGGTCGCCCCTCCCCGCCAAGCTCGCGGTGGAAGACTCGGCCGTGCCGGTCTACTATGGCCCGCGCCTGGCCGACGTCGAGTCTCTGCCGGACGCGGAGTCGCTCCAGACGCGCGTCCTCTCCGCGCACGGCATCGCGGTTGCCTGGATCACCGTGAATCAGCTGGGGGAGCGGACGCAGTACGAGCCGCAGGGACCGGCGGATCCCGTCTTCTATCTCCGGCGGCCCGGCGGCCGCGCCGCCCACGTGTGGCGGCTCTTCCAGAGCCGCCGCGAGGCGCAGGTGTACATGACGGAGTATTTCGGCAGGGACCCGGACGGACGCCAGTGGGCGGAAAATCTGCCCGCGGCCAGCTGGGAGGAGATGCTCACGCGCTACGCCACGCAGTACGACGACTGACCACCAGAAAGAGGTACACGAACCATGGATCTCGAGCTCAAGGGCAAGACGGCGCTCATCACGGGAGGCAGCAAGGGCATCGGGCTGGCGACGGCGAGGACCATGGCCGCGGAAGGCGCGCGCGTCATGATCTGCTCGCGGAGCGCGGATGCCCTCGGCGATGCCGCGGGCACCATCAAGCGGGAGACCGGACAGACGGTGGAGACGCTGGCCGTCGATCTCTCCGAGCTGGCCGGCGTGGAGCGCACGGCCTCCGAGGCCCTCACGCGTCTCGGGCGGCTCGATATCCTGGTCAACAATGCCGGGGCGATCAAGGGCGGCGACTTCCTGACGACTCCGGACGACGAGTGGATGCGCGGCTGGAGCCTCAAGCTCCTGGGGTACATCCGCATGGCGCGGGCGATCTTTCCGGTGATGCAGAAGCAGGGCGGGGGACGCATCGTCAACGTGGTGGGGGCGGCGGCCCGTAATCCCGCCACGACCTACATGATGGGCGGCACCGCGAATGCCGCCCTCATCAATTTCACCAAGGCCCTCGCCGATCTCGGGGCGCGCTCCAATATCCTCGTCACCGCCGTCTCGCCGGGACCGGTGAAGACGGAGCGCTGGGACACCCTCCAGCGTCAGCAGGCGCAGGCGGCCGGCAAGGATCTCGAGAGCCATCTGGCCGAGCTGAACAAGAACTATCCGCTGGGTCGCATCGCCACGGCCGAGGAGTGCGCCGACCTCATCTGCTTCCTGGCCTCGGCGCGGGCTTCCTTCCTGAGCGGCATCGCGATCACCATCGACAGCGGCATAAGCCGGGGGGTTTACCTCTAGCGGGAAGGGGCGCCAATCCGGGTATTTTCGGCCAGCCAAGCTCATAAGGGCTCGTGAAACAAAGAACATCCCCCGTTCGACTATGCGAACTTGTCCTTGACACCCGCAGGGCGCATCAGTAGGGTATGCGCACGCAAAACGGGCCTGGAGCGCAGGTTCGTGGCGCGGACGCGTTTTACGGGGAGCGATCCCCATGCGCCGCCGGTGAGCCGGGGAGAGTGTACCTTCGGTCCTGATCGCGGCAGGAGGCCAGTGATGCCTGCAAAGCTGTTCGTCGGCAACCTCTCCTTCCAGGCAACGGAAGAGGATCTCCGCGAGCTCTTCCAGCAAGCCGGTACGGTCGAGTCGGTGCGGATCGTCACCGACCAGTTCACGGGTCGGCCGCGAGGCTTCGGCTTCGTGGAGATGGCGACCAAGGAGGAATCGGCCAAGGCCATCGAGATGCTCAACGGTCGTCTATTCCGCGACCGCAACCTCGTCGTGGATGAAGCGCGGCCCCAGCCGCAGCGCGGCGCGGGCGGAGGTGGCGGTCCTCGCGGCGGCGGTCCGGGCGGTCCGCGCGGGGGCGGCGGAGGCGGCGGCGGGGGCTGGCGGCGCTAGATATATAGATACGTAACGGAGAGGCCCCGGGGAGAAATCCTCGGGGCTTTTTCAGCTCGTAGTATACTCAACACATGAGGAGCTGCATGATCAAGCCAGGCGTGCCCGCCCCCGGATTCGTCAAGCGCATCGGCGCGATCATCGATGAGCGGAGACGCACAGAGTTTCGAAGCCTTGACAGCGCCGAGCTGGTGAACCGCTTGACGGATGCGCGAATGCCGTTCGGATGGACGGTCAATCCCTATCGGGGCTGCGAGTTCGGCTGCCGCTATTGCTACGCCCGTCCCACCCACGGCTATCTGGGTCATGCCGATCCGGAGGAGTTCGAGCAGCGCATCTACGTCAAGCGGGCCGATGACGGCCGGCTTGTGGCCCGCCTGCGCAAGGCACGGGAGAGCGGCGAGGAAGTGGCCATCGGCACGGCCACGGATCCCTACCAGCCGGCGGAAGGGCGCTTCGGCGTCACGCGGAGCGTGCTCGAGGCCATCCGGCGCGTGCCGGGGCTCCGCGTGGGCCTCACGACCAAGTCGCCCGCCGTGACAGGAGACCTCGAGCTTCTCCGCGAGATCGCCGCGTCGAGCGAGCTCATGGTCAATGTCTCGATCGCCTCCACGGACGCGGCGCTGCTTCGGCGCATCGAGCCCCGGGCCCCGCGCCCCGATCTCCGCCTGGCCGCCATGGCCGCGCTGACGGCGGCGGGTGTCCCCACCCGGCTCTTCGCCATGCCCGTGCTGCCGCACCTCACGGATGGCGAAGCGGAGCTGGAGGCGCTCTTCCAGGCTGCGCGGGAGGCGGGGGCGTGCGAGGCGATCTGGAACGTGCTCTTCCTGCGCGGCGAGACCCACGGCTTCTTCCTGGAGTTCATCGGTCGGGAGTTTCCGCGTCTTCTTGAGCGGTATCGTGAGCTCTACGCGGGCGGGGCCTCCGCGGAGTCGGCCTATCGGGCGCGCATCGGAGAGATGGTGGAGCGGCTGGCCCTGCGAGCGAAGTTCCCCGGCCGCAGTCGGGATGACCGCATCGCGGCGGAGCGGCCCGCTCGGAGACAGCAGCTCGAGCTGACGTGGTAGCGGTCGGGAGCTAGAACTCGAGCACCGCTTGCGGTGTCTCGGGCGGCGCTTCGGTCTCGCCGGCCGGGCGCAGGCCGTCCTGCTCGATGAGGGCACGGAACTTGTCGTAGAGATCGTCGAGCTTGGCGAGATAGTACGCCGTGTTCTCATCCGGGGCCGCCTCATCCCAGGACACGGCCAGCTTGGCGGCCTCGTTGACCTTGATGCGCGCGCCCGTGCCGGTGACGTAGTACGAGACCTGGTCACCGGGCTGATACGGGCGCTGCGAGCGGAGGGCGAGCTCGTACGCCGCGGAGGGATTCCGCTTGCCCTCGCGAACCTTGTCCTGATAGCCCGCGGGCGATTCCTGGAGCGTCTCCGTCTTCATGAAGTGGCGGACGGGCACGCGATGAGCCTGGAAATCCGCCTGCCACCGCTGATGGAGAGCCGGAATGTCCGCGGCCTGGCCCGTGAGGAGCAGACGAAACATCTCCTCCATCCACCGCCGCTGGAAGAGCTCGATGCCTCGCGAGCGCAGCCCCGAGCCCTTGACGAGGAGCTTGCCGCGGGCATCCAGGAGCACGTAGTTCTTCATCTTGTACGAGAGCATCGCGTCGTACCGGCCGTCGAGCTCGAGCTGGATTCCCGGGGGCAGCACGGTCTCGAGAGCGGCCACGAGCGCGGCTTCATCGCCTCCCGCGGGCGGGACGAAGTAGATGCCGTCGGTGTCCACCTCGATGACGGCGGCCCCCAGCTCGCCCAGCCGGGCGACCAGGCCCTGGACGAGGGCGCGGCCCTCGCTCGTCACGCGGTTGGCGGCGTCGTAGTCGTTCCAGTGTCCCTGGGAGAAGGCGAGGTAGCCGTAGAAGGAGTTGATGAGGATCTTGAAGGTCTGCTGGAGCGCCCCCGCCAGGGTCCGCTCGGCGGGGACGGCCGCCTCGCGGGCGAGACGCTTGGCCGCCACCCGGAACTCGCGAAGATCGCGGAGCAGGGTGGGGAAGACGCCGAGGGCATCGCCGCCCGGAGCGATCTCCTGCGTGAGCATGAGCGAGGGATAGAGGGAGGTGACGTCCACGTGGAGCACGCCCTTGGCCACGCCGGTCAGGAGCATCGCCGTGTGCCCGCCCGCCACCGCCCGCCCCGCCGACGGCGAGGGCACGGCGCGGCCGCGGTGCAGGTACTCCCGCATGAGCAAGGCATCGATCTTCGTCGCGTTCCCGCGCAGGACCACGGCCTCATAACTGAGGGGCAGGGACTGGGCCTGGACGAAGTACGGCGGGGAAAGGATGGCCGAGAGCCCGAGGGTCTCGAGAACATCGTCTCGCGCGTAGGCCATGAGCCGCGCGGGCTCCTCGCGAAAGACACGCGGGATGTCTTCCGGGGGCAGATAGGTGCGGTTCGGGGCGGCGATGCCGAAGTGGCGCGCCACGTCCTTGAGACCATAGGACTCGAGGTCGCGCGCACCCACGTCGTAGAGCTGGGCGAGGATCCAGGTGTCCACGATGTGCCGGCCGCGAATCCGGTAGCGCCGGTAACCGATGGTCCGCTCGGCGATCTGCATGCGCGAGGGATAGCTGCCGAGGGTGGAGCCGTCGCGTCCCCAGGCCAGGGCCACCTTGTGGCGCCGGGCCCGCGCTTCCATGTACTCGAGATCGAAGCGGAAGATGTTGTGCCCCTCGATCACGTCGGGATCGCGCGCCCGGATGATCCGCGTGCATTCGCGCAGGAGGTCCGCCTCGTCCATGAGGGCGCCGGAGAGCACGGTGGTGAAGCCCGTCGAATCCGCGATGGCGATGGCGATGATCCGATCGGACTCCCGCGCGGCATTCGGGAACTCGAAGCCGGGGGCGGTGGTCACCTCGATGTCCACGGCCATGCGGCGCAGGCTCTCGAACCCCATCCCGAGGAAGGACGTGCAGCCGCTTCTGAGCAAGAACTGCTGCGTGGAATCCGGGAGGAAGCGATACGGGGCGTCGGGAGCGCCGGGCGCGCGCTGGGAGATCTTCTGGCTGTGATCGCGCGCTTTGAGGCCCTGGCTCCACGAGCCGAGCTCGGCCAGCCAGCGATAGGTGCCGGCGCCGTCCAGCGGGGTGACCACGGCGTCGCCCTTGAAGTCCTTCAGGAGATCCGCGTCCGCAAGGAGCAGGAAGGGGCGGAACGGCTCCTCCAGGACACGCGTCTCGTCGCCCTCGCGCGACCAGATCTTGACGGTGTCCTCGCCCGCCTCGAAGGCGAGGAGCCCGGGCCGGGCGGCATGACCGAAGAGGAGTCGGTTGTCGTAGAAGGGCAGCGGGAGCCCGCTCAATTGAGAAGGCCGATCAATCGGTGCAGCTCGCGGCGCGCGGCCACGTGGCGGGGCTCGATGGCGAGGGCGTGCTGGAGCTCGCGGATCGCCTCATGCACCTTGTGCCGCCGCGCGTACACGGTGGCGAGATTGACATAGGGGAAATGGCGCGGCTCGTAGCGCGGCGCCCGCTTGGCCCGCTCGAGCCAGGCAATGGCCTCCTCGTCGCGCCCGAGAGCGATGAGATACGACCCGATGTCGTTGTAGGGATTGCCGAAGCTCGGATCCACCGCGATGGCGCGCTTGCACTCCTCGATGGCCTCCTCGTGCTTGCCCTGGTGCGCCATGGCCCAGCCGAGAAAGGTGTGGGCCTCGGCCGTCTCCTGGATGGCGAGGGAGCGCCGGTAGCACTCCAGGGCATCCTCGAGCCGGCCCGCCATCTGGGCCTGATAGCCCTGCTCGAACTGCTCGCGGGCCTCCGCCTGCCACTCCGGCTCAGCCATGGGGTCAGGCTGCTGAAAAAGGCCCATCTGCTTCGTTGGCGCCCTCGGTCGCACGCTCAACGTACAGGGAGTACGCCTCGCGTGCGACCTTCGGGCGCCGCCTCGCATCTGGACCTTTTTGACCAGCCTGAGGAATCATAGTTAGGTAGCGATTGTACCGCAGCGTACGCGCGAGGGTCTTCCGGACTGCGCTATACTTCCGCGCATGAACGGCCGCCGACTCGCCCTCGCTGCCGTCGTGGCGGTCGTCGCGACCGGGTGCGCCGGGAAAATCTCGTTCGACAACGCCACGCCCGGCACGCCCCAGCGCATCGAGGGAAAGCTCTACAAGCCAGACGGTCTCGGCCCTTTCCCCGCTCTCGTGCTCCTCCACGGCTGCCAGGGCGTCGTCCCGCAAACCGAGACGTGGGCGCACTGGCTCCGCGAGCGAGGCTACGTCGCGCTGGTGACGGACAGCTACGGCCCCCGCAAGGAGCCGGCCGACTGCAAGGAAGGGGGAGAGAGCGGTCCGAGCACCGCGCGCTTCGACGACGCGATCGGCGCGCTCCGCTACCTTCAGGCGCAGCCCTTCGTCATTCCCGAGCGCGTGGCCTCCTTCGGATGGTCCCAGGGCGGCCTGTTCGCGATGTCCGTCATCAACGGGCCCACGCTCGAGCGGGCGCGCGCGCGCGGCGTCGCCCTGCCGCGCGCGGGCTACGCCGCCGCCATCGCCATGTACCCCGGGGGATGCCGGGACTACGCGAAGGAGCTCGTCATCCGTCCGCTACTCCTGCTGATCGGGGGGGCCGACGACTGGACGCCGCCCCAGTACTGCCGCGAGATGGCCGCGGCCATGAAGGCGCGGGGCGCGGACGTGACGATCGTCGAGTACCCGGGCGCCTATCACTATTTCGACGTCGTCGGTCAGAAGAAGCAAGTGCTCGGGGACATCGAGCAGCCCTTCACGCCCGGCACCTTCGGCGTCACCGTCGCCCATGACCCTGCGGCTGCCGCCGATGCCTCACGCCGTCTCGACGATTTCCTGACGCGCGCCCTCAAGGCCACGCCCGCACGCTAGGCAGCAAGGGCAGCCGTTGCCCTGATGCAGGGCACCGTGCTAGCGTGAGCGACTGATTCATGGATGCCTCGGTCGAGCTCGTCAAGCAATGCCTCTCCTCGGTGGTATACATCCACGCCGAGGTGCCCGCCGCGCATCCGTCCACGCGCATCCTGGGTGATGAGCGTATGGGCACGGGAACGGTCATCGATCCGTCCGGGCTCATCCTCACCGTCAACTACGTCGTCATGGGCGCGGAGACGATACAGGTCAGCTTCGCCAAGGGGCGGACCCAGCGGGCGGAGATCGTTGCCCAGGACTTCGAGCTGGGTCTGGCGCTCCTCAAGGTGAAGCGCGCGGGCCTGGCCTCGGTCGCCGTCGCCTCCTCGGATCGGCTGGAGCGCGGCCAGTCCGTGTTCGCCCTGGGATCGACGGGCCCGCGGGAGCGACGAGTGGCGGGCGGGCTCCTGACCTATCTCGGCGAGTTCGAGGCCTACTGGGAATACCTGCTCGAGCGGAGCCTCGTCTCCAGCGCCTCGAACCCCGGCTTCGGCGGGGGGCCGCTCTTCACGGTGACGGGACGCATGGTCGGGGTCGTCTCCCTCAACCTCTCCGAGATCGGTCGCTGCTCGCTCGCCATCCCGGGCGAGTGCTTCGAGCAGAACCGGGCCGAGTATCTGCGCTACGGGCGCGTGATCAGTCGCCCTCAGCGGGCCTGGCTCGGGGTCTTCGCCCACCCGCTCGACGAGGGCGTGGTGGTGGCGGGCCTCGTGCCGAATGGCCCGGGCGCGCGCTCGGGCATCCAGGAGGGCGATGTCATCGTCTCCCTCGACGCCCGCCACGTACCCACGCGCAAGGATCTCTATCTCTCGCTCTGGCAGCGCAGCCCCGGGGAGCGCATCGCGCTCGAGGTGATGCGGGACAACGAGCTCAAGCGCCTGGACGTCACGGGCGGCGACCGCGCCGACTTCTACAAGCAGATCCCCTGACCGGAGGACACCGTGGACCTCGGATTGAAGGGCAAGACTGCGCTCGTGGTGGCGGCGAGCAAAGGCATGGGCAAGGCGTCGGCCATGGGCCTGGCCCAGGAGGGGGCGCGCGTGGCCATGTGCGCGCGCGGGGAGGTCGACCTCAAGGCGGCCGCCGAGGAGGTGCGCCAGAAGACGGGCGCCGAGGTCCTGGCCATTCCCGCCGACGCGAGCAAGCTCGAGGACATCACGCGGGTCGTGGGGCAGGTGAAGGAGAAGTGGGGCGGCGTGGACGTCCTCGTCGCCAACGTCGGCGGGCCGCCGCCGGGGCCGTTCGACCAGATGACCGACGAGCAGTGGAAGGCGGCCTTCGAGCAGGTGCATCTGTCCACCGTGCGCTTCATCCGCGCCGTGCTGCCGGACATGAAGCGGAAGAAGTGGGGGCGCATCCTCGCCATCCAGTCGAGCTCGGTCAAGCAGCCCGTGGAAGGACTCGTCCTCTCCAATGGCATCCGGCCCGCCATCGCGGGAATGTTCAAGACCCTCGCCGGTGAGGTGGCCAAGGACGGGGTGACCGTGAACCTGGTGCTCCCCGGGCGGATCATGACGGACCGGTTCATGGGCCACCAGAAGGACCTGGCCGAGCGCGCGGGCAAGACCCTGGAGGCGTGGATCGCCGAGCGCTCGACCGCCGACATCCCGATGGGCCGAATCGGCACGCCCGAGGAGTTCGCGAGCATGGTGGTCTTTCTCGCCTCGGAGCGCGCGTCCTACATCACGGGCACGGTGGCCCAGGTGGACGGCGGCCTCATCAAGAGCAACGTCTAGCGGAGCTCCATGCGGGTTCTGCGGACCACGATTGCCCAGTTCCGGCAGCACCGCGGCTTCTTCATGGCGGCGGGTCTCGCGTTCAGCTTCCTGACCTGCCTGGTGCCCATCCTCTTCTTCATCGTGTCCCTGGCGGGCTTCGTGCTCAGCCGCGGGGCGGCTGCCGACGCCGTGCTCAACCAGCTCGCGGAGGTCGTGCCCGTCTACAAGAACGAGCTCCACGAGGCGCTCGGCGAGATCATCCGCCGCCGCCGCCTCTCCGGCCTCCTCGGGACGGGGATCCTGCTCATCTTCGCGAGCCAGCTCTTCGCCTCCATCCGCCTCGTGCTCAACGACATCTTCGGGTTCACCAAGGGCACGGGATTCCTGCGCGGCGCCCTCAAGGACATCCTCCTGCTCTTCCTCATGGGGGTGATGTTCCTCGCGAGCATCCTCGTCTTCGACATCTTCGGGTGGATCAGGATCCTCCTCCTGGCGCCCCTGGAGATCCGCACCGAGTGGATTAGCTCGCTCACCCTCGCCCTCGCCCTCGGCTTCAGCTCGACGTTCTTCTTCATCGCCTACCGCTACTTCCCCCACCGCAAGATTCCCGCGGGGGCGGCGCTGGCCGGCGCGCTCCTTGCCGCCGTGCTCTTCGAAACCGCCAAGCAGATCTTTCGCTGGTACATCCTCCGCATGGGCGTCTACGACCGGATCTACGGGCCCCTCGGCGCCCTCGTGGGTCTCGCCATGTTCTCCTACTACACGGGCGTCGTCTTCATCCTCGGCGCCGAGTTTGTCGCCGCCCTGTCGATCCGTCAGCACCGCTAGCAGGCGGCTGATTCAACGTACGTGGCATTTCGAACTGAGGGGCGAAGCCACGAGGCGAGGGCTGAATGAGAACTACGCCTCGCCTGCAGCCTTCGGGCGCCGCCTCGCATCTGGACCTTTTTGAGCCGCCTGCTGAAGTTCGCGGGTTCGGTGGTCGCCGTCGAGGCGTCGCGCGGCAGCGGGCCGTGTGGTAGGTTGATGCGGCCATGAAGGATTCAGCGCCTGCGCCGCTCGAAGGGATCCGCGTGCTCGAGCTGGCTCATCTGATCGCGGGCCCCATCTGCGGCATGTATCTGGCGGACATGGGCGCCGACGTCATCAAGGTGGAATCACGCGCGGCGCCGGATGCCGGACGCACCGTGTACGGGATCTCGCGAGGCGGCGAGGGCATTCTTCACCTCACCGTCAATCGCAACAAGCGCAGCCTGTGCCTCGATCTCGCCACCCCCGAGGGCCGCGGGGTCTTTCACCGTGTCGCCGCCACCGCCGACGTGGTCATCGAGGCCTTCCGGAACGGCGTGGCCGAGAAGCTCGGCATCGACCACGCCACGCTCCGGCCGATGAACCCGCGCCTGATCTATTGCTCGCTCTCGGCCTTCGGGCCGGCGGGGCCGTGGCGATCGAAACCCGGGCTCGACGCGCTCGCGCAGGCCGTGGGCGGGCTCATGGCCATCACGGGAGACGCCGACGGCGGCCCGGCTCTCGTGGGGGCGCCGGTGGCCGACACCATGGGCGGCCTCCTTGCCATCCAGGGTATCTTGACGGCGCTCATCAGCCGCGGTCGCACGGGTGAAGGGCAGCGAGTGGACGTATCCTTGCTCGACGGCGTCCTGCTCTCTCACACGGCCCGGCTCTCCGTCTTTCACGAGACGGGCCAGCCGCTTCCCCGCTACGGCAGTGGCCACCCGGAGATCGTTCCCTATCAGGCCTTCCACGCCCAGGACGCCTGGATCTTCGTCGCGGTGTGGAAAGACGACACGTGGCGGCCCTTCTGCAAGCTCATCGGACGGCCCGAGCTCGCCGACGATCCGCGATTCGTCACGCCCACCGATCGCCGGAACAACCGCAAGGAGCTCATCCCTCTCCTCGAGACCATGCTCGCGCGCCGCACCGTCGAGGAATGGATGGCCGCTCTCGAGGCCATCGACGTGCTCTGCGCGCCCGTCAACGACTATGCTGCGCTGGTGAAGCACCCGGCCGTGGTGGCGAGCGGGATGATCGTCGAGCAGGCGCACCCGCGCGCGGGTCGCTTCACGACCATCGGCACCCCCGTCACGCTCGCGGGCACCCCGGGCTCGATCCGGACGGGTGCGCCCGCGCTCGGCGAGCACTCGCGGGATATCCTGGGGGAAGCCGGGCTCGACGCAACGGAGATCGAGAGCCTGGCGGCACGCGGCATCATCTGACGAGCACACACTCAATGGAGAGAGAGGAGTTCCGATGGCGACTCCGATGCTGAAGGACAAGGTGGCGTTGGTGACGGGCGCGGCCCGGGGAATCGGACGAGAGATCGCGCTCCTCATGGCCCAGCACGGCGCCAAGGTGGTGGTCAATGACTTTGGCGGCGGCTCCGACGGCGCGGGCCGCGACCACGGCCCCGCCGACGAGGTGGTCAGCGCGATCAAGGGCATCGGTGGGCAGGCCGCAGCCAACTACGACTCCGTGGCGACCATGGCGGGCGGGCAGGCCATCGTGCAGACGGCCCTTGACCACTTCGGCAGCATCGACATCGTGGTGAACAATGCCGGCATCCTCCGTGACCGCATGATCTTCAACATGACCGAAGAGGAGTGGGACGGCGTCATCAACACGCACCTCAAGGGCAGCTTTTCCGTCACCCGGGCCGCCGTGCCACACATGCGCGAGAAGAAGTGGGGGCGCCTCATCAACATGACCTCCACCTCGGGCCTCGTGGGCAACGTGGGCCAGGCCAACTACGCCGCGGCCAAGCTCGGGATCGTGGGGCTGACCAAGGTGACCGCGCTCGACATGGCGCGCTACAACGTCACCGCCAACTGCATCTCGCCCTTCGCGTGGACGCGCATGATCGGGACCATTCCCACCGAGACGGAGGCGCAGAAGGCCCGCGTGGAGAAGATCAAGAAGATGGGGCCCGAGCACATCGCCCCCGTGGCCGTGTTCCTCGCCAGCGACGCGGCCAAGGAGGTCTCGGGCCAGATCTTCGGCGTCCGCGGCAAGGAGATCATGCTCTTCGGCCACATGCGGCCCATCCGGAACATCCATCACGACCAGGGCTGGACCCCGGAGCGGCTCGCCGAGATCTTCCCGGGCACGCTCAAGCATCACCTCGTCCCGCTGGAGACCTCGGGCCAGTACTTCAACTACGACCCGCTCGTGTAGGCAGGCGGCTGAAAAAGGCCCATCTGCGGGAGTGCGGCGCCCTCGACTGCAGGCTCAACGTACAGAGAGTACGCCTCGCCTGCAGCCTTCGGGCGCCGCCTCGCATCTGGACCTTTTTGAGCCGCCTGCGATAGAACCATGAGAGTCCGGGTCTTCGCCCTTGCCCTCATGGGCGCGTGCGCGGCGGGGGCGGGCGCCGACGAGGCGCAGCTGCTCGTCACCGTGGGCGAGGTGACCGAGAGCAGCGCGGTGATGTGGGTCCGGGGCGGGGACCGTCGGCGGTCGCCCTTGGCTACGCGCGCATCGATGGCGGCGAGGAGAGGCAGGCGAGCGTGACGCAGGCGCCCGCCGCCGATCACACGGGCAAGCTGCGCCTCACGGGCCTCGAGCCGGCCACGCGCTATCGCTACCGGTTGAGCCAGGGGCCCGCGACCCTGGACGGCGAGTTCGTCACGGCCCCCGTGCCCGACGCGCCGGCCTCGGTGACTTTCGCCTGGAGCGGCGATCTCGGCTCGCCCGGCTTCTGTCGCCCCCTGGCGGGCGGCTATCCGATCTTCCGCGCCATGGCGCGAATGCCCGTCGACTTCTTCCTCTTCGTGGGCGACACGATCTACGCAGACCTCCGCTGCCACGGGCCCGACGTCGCGCCGGGGGGCGATTTCGTGGCGAGAACGCTGCCGCAGTATCAGGCCAAGCATCGGTACAACCGCGCCGACCCCGCCGTGCAGGACTACTTCAGGAGCACGAGCGTCTTCGCGATCTGGGACGACCACGACGTGGTCGACAACTTCTCCGGCCCCGTCGAGCCGCGCATGGCGGCGGGGCGGCAGGCCTTCCTCGACTACTTTCCTGTCCTGCCGCCTCCCGAAGAGCCCGGCCGCCTGTATCGCCGCTTCCGCTGGGGCCGGCTCCTCGAGGTCTTCATCCTGGACACGCGTCAGTACCGGAGCGCCAACACCCAGCCGGACGGTCCCGGCAAGACCATGCTCGGGCGCGTCCAGCGCCGATGGCTGGTGGAGGGCGTGGCGGCCTCTCCCGCGCTCTGGAAGATCGTGGTGACGAGCGTCCCCCTCGCCATCCCCACGGGAATCAAGGAGCAGCGCGACTCGTGGAGCAACGCCAACGTCCTGGGCTTTCCCGACGAGCACGGCACCGGCTTTGCCGTCGAGCGCGCTGCCGTCCTGCGCGAGCTCCGGGTGCGCGGCGTGAGGAACCTCGTGTTCCTGGCCGCCGACGTCCACCACGCGGAGCTGATCCGTCATCATCCGACACCGGAGTGGTCCTTTCACGAGTTCATCGCCGGCCCGCTCTCG
>WNFD01001368.1_pt1 | contig 33236 bp, 24 predicted proteins | sample 5400491 | NCBI WGS metagenome assembly WNFD01 (sample SAMN13153343, study PRJNA577476) | soil metagenome | isolation source: 120 cm saprolite under Douglas fir tree site 2 hole 2 replicate 2 | place: USA:California | collected 2015-04-18 | reverse complement strand
TGCTCTTCCTTTCTAGCTGCTCGAGTCTGTTGGGTAGTGTCGGATCTGCTGCTCCTACTCGTGTACTTTCTAAACCCTCCCCGAGTCCGACGCCGGCGAGAGCCAGGATAGATAGTGCAGCCGAAAGTCCCCTGAAGGCCCAACTGGCTAAAGTGCAGCAGATTATGGCAGGTATGACGCTCGATCAGAAGCTCGGCCAGCTTATTATTGTAGAGTATTTAGGCAACAGCTATACCGGCACAGGACTTCAATATATGATTGCGAACCAGTATGTTGGAGGATTCCTGTACCAGGAGAGCAACCATAACTTTGCCTCTCCGTATGATGTCATCAGCAATGTGGCTGCCTTTTCGAAGCAGGCGATGAATGATGCTAAAATTCCTTTGCTGATTGGTACTGACCAGGAGGGCGGTCTGGTCAACCGGCTATATATCTTTCATGGGTATTTGCCATCCGCGGCAGAAATGGCGGCGAGCGGTAATCCACAAACGGCTAATAGCCAGGGGTCCCTGGCCGCTAAGTGGTTACTGCAACTGGGCATTAACGCTGATCTCGCCCCTGTCGTCGATGTGCGTAGTGTCGATCCGCCTGTGCTGGCGACGCGCATGTTCGGGCGTGATCCCAACACCGTTGCTACCTATGCAGGTGCATATCTCAATGGGCTGCAACTGGATGGCGTTGCTGGCTGCCTTAAGCATTATCCGGGGCTGGGTGCCATAACCTCTGACCCTCACCTGGGATTGCCAACCGTCAATAGAAGCCTGGCAGAGTTAGAGAATATTGATCTCGCCCCCTATAAACTGATGATTCAGGCAGACCATCCTGCGATGATTATGTCTACGGATGTGCTGATGCCAGCGATTGATCCCGCTTTACCTGCTGAACTCTCTCCGAAGACTATCAATGGCATTCTCCGTAATCAGTTAGGCTACAATGGAGTTGTGATTACCGATGGTCTGTATATGCAGGGCATCAGCGGTAGATGGACGTTAAGCCAGGCGGCTGTACTTTCGATCATGGCCGGTGATGACCTGCTTGAAGGGCCATACAGCCCCAGCCAGGTAGCAGTCGTGGTCGCTGCTCTCAAACAGGCCATCCAGCAGGGTAAATTGACCATCGACCGCATAGATCAATCTGTTGAGCGCATCTTGCTCATGAAAGTGCAGTACGGTATCATTAAGTAGCGGTGCTGAGAGGAGGAGCTTCGCCGCTTAGCTGTAAAATTGTAAAATCCAACTTTCCATTGCACGATGTGCGGCTTTCCATTGCACGATGCGACTTTCCATTGCACGATGTGTGGCTTTCCGTTGCACGATAGGGGTTTCCGTTGCACGCTGCGGCTTTCCATTGCACACGGCCGGAAAGAAGGGCGGTATGGCTGAGTGCAAAAGAGCGCCGCAAACCCTGCCAGAGTACGGAGAGACGCGCTTCCCAGGCGCTGTTCCTCTGTGGCTTGCGCATCTGTTCACTGCGCTTTCCAGGAAAATGGAGCGCGTACGAGCAATTTCTGCGTTCCATGGCGGTACTCCGTCACCATTGGCCAGACGTAGATGTCGCAGCGTAATGCCGACGTTTTCGGCATCTTGCCTCCCGGGGCGATATCCTCCCACGAGAGCCGGTTGGCATGAAACTCTGTCACTGGGCAGGTGAAATAAGGCCGCAAGGGAGCAGTATCGTCGAGCAGGTCAAGGGGTAAAGCACACTCCTCAAGGAGCGGTGCTGTGCTCATGACACCCAGGCAGGAGGTGAGAGAACTGCTCTGTCCCCAATAGGGGACTGCTTGCAGCAGTCGGTGCATCCTGTGCCCGGCGTCCTGCGGGATCTGGAGAAAGACAGTCATCGGCCCTGCGGCGTGCGCCATTTCCCGCACGATGATCGACTCCTGGATGGTTTCCCGCTTGTGTCTCGCCTCGCTCCACTTGTACCCGCGGATCTGCTGCTGCGAGATCGCGACGCGCTCGGGGGGACGTATGCGCACGGTGACTGAACACAAGATGGGAAAGAGTTCTTGGCGAACGATGTCTACTCCGAAGAGCTCTATCCCCACGCGTATGAGTGCCAGGCGCACGGTTGCCGGTCCCGGAGCGGGCATCACAGACGCGCAATTGGCACTGCTCATCGGGATACGGCACGAATAGGTGGAAGGGAAATGGTAGTCAGCGGCTATCCAGACCCGGGAAGACTGCTGCTCAGCCCCTTGTTGCCCCTGTGTCATCTCTCCCCTCCTCATTGCTCGACTGCGAGGTCTTCCACAATGGGTGAAGTGCCGGAACCGAGGTGGCGATGAAGATGTTCATCAGGCGGTAGAATGCATCGATGGTTTCGAATGGGTAAACCTGGCAGGTCTCATCTGCCATCGCCTGAAGACACGTGACGAAGTTGCTATCCAGGGCTGAATACAGGGGAGCCCGTCCAACCCCTGTCCGTACAACAATCGCCCCACTGAGCCTGGTCAGGTGAGGCAGCATCGTGGCCACCTGCGCGCCATCCGGGCTCACGAGCGTATCGCGCAGCGCCCGCAAGACCGCGCGGTGCCTCTTTTCCCGCAGCGCCTGATCCTTCACATACAGCAGCCACTGCTCAGTATCGGCACCGATGCCTACACATCGGTAGCGGATACACAGGGCGTACTCTCCCGAACGCGCGGGGATCTTCATCAGCATTTGCCCCTCCTCTTTGGAGGCCCCGTTGCGGGTATGCAGCTGACTGGTCTCGGCGTGGCGCTCAGGAAGAGCCAGGGCATAGGAGAAGTCAATGAGCGTCTCTTTGCTGATCTTCTGGCGTGCCCCTGTGCTCGTCTCGCTGTCGGCATTTTTCGCTGTGACGAGGAAGCCGTGCGTGTCGCACAGCGCACATTCACAGACGATGCGTTCGAAAGAAAGGTTCCCATATTCGGGTCGATCCACCAGTGCGGCCGCCCGCCGCCCGTCACCAACCCGGCAGGCCGGGCAGAGGGGGTTGCCTTCTGCCGCAAAGTACGCCGCGACGAGAGCGGCATGATGATGCTTGGCGATATTGCCGCTACACGCGTCTGTCTCGCTTTTGTCTGCAAGCAACTGGCGGCGTGGCATCACGCGATTTGATCCGTTGCTACCAGCCGTGCTCAGGCTGTGGGCCTGCCACGCCGCGAGCACATTGAACGACATTTCGTAGAACGGTGCCTGTGGGTTTTCTGACATATTAGCTCTCCTCCTGTTCTTCGAGTGGTCCTCCTCTGAGGACCTCGGGGTCGTCAATGAAGAGTTCGGGTGCATGTGGGGCTGGATTGTCCGCCGTCGCAGCGGAAGCGGCTATCTGTGCAGAGAGAGCGAGCAGTGCCCTGATCAGCGTAGAAAGCTCGTATTTCAGGCTATCGTCACTGTGTGGGTAACGCAGCGCTGAGAGGACCATCAGTAATCCAACCAGCACCGGAACCCCGTACTGGTCCATGTCCTCCAAAAGAGCCGCAAAGTCCTCCCGGTCCGGGACAATGATCATGCGCTCCTTTACTTTCTCCACCTCGCTCGCGAAGACGATGTGGTGTAACACGGGAAGCAACTGGGCGTCTGTTCGTGCATCTTGCAACTCATCGAGCAGGTCGCGAAGTCGCGAGGGATTGTAACGCCCGATCTGTTTGAGGGCCCGGCCGAAGCGAAGCGTTCCTTTCTCCCGTTCCAGGACCTGTTTCAACGGCATGTGTGCTGTGTCATTCATGGCTTCTGTTATCTTTCTCACTTCCTCGAGACTATAGCGCCGTCCAGTAGAGTCCGTGTTCGCGTGCATGCTTTGCGCCATCAGCTGGAGATGAGCAAACCAGGCACCGGCACTACGGCGCTTGAGACAGTTCAGGAGGCTCTCCTGTTCATCCTGTGCGCCTTTGGCGTGCAACTGCGCCTGCCAGAAGGCGAGTACGCCCCCGCCGAGGCGCCCCTGGAGGGCATGCAGCCATTCGCACTCCAGCACGCCGCTCTCCAGTGAGAGCGACTGCTGTTGTCCCTGGGTAAGCAGCGTCTGATACGCGAGGCCGCGCCACACAGCTTCCGGTCGGAGGATCTGCTGTGAGAGGTCGAGCCAGCGCCAGAGCGCGGCCTGATCAGGCTTCTCGTCAGCCGGAAAGAGAAGCGGCAAGCAGCTCTCCGCGTTGATGGAGAGGGTCCTCGCAATGGGGACGTAGTAGTTCACCACTGCGCCGGAGAGGCGTTGTGCCCGCAGGAAGCGTGAAGCGCCGATGAAGGCCAGCAGCCCGGCATAGCGCGTCCCTCGCACAGCCACCTGGGTTTTCTCTGTCATCCGGCCGAGGCTTTGTGCACTGCGCAGCGAGAAGCAGAATGAGGGGTCGATCGTCATAAGGACATTGATGTCCCCCTTGTATTTCCCCTCGATGAGTAGTGGGAAGGCAGGACGCTCGGGGTCGTAATCCCGCAGGACGTTGTTGAGCCAGTCTGTCCCTTGCTTTCGCGCCGTTCGCCTGGCAAATGCTTGCCATCGGCTGACTGTCTTTGCTACTTTGTGCAGTCCTTTGGTAAGGACCTCTGCGTCCAGGCGCTGCTTCCCGAGCAAGTCACTCACCGAGAGGACCCGCGGACCTGGAGTCGTAAACAATGCCGCCAGCAGACCATCGAGCACGGTCACCGGGAGCTTCTGCTGCTGAGCACGGAGGTCACATAGACGCAGTTCTTCCTCGTCTGGAAGAGGCAACACATTCCCCAGGAGGAGCGTGGCATTCACCCGGGGGGGCTCGACTTGCGGGCATGACAGGGTATAGCAGTAGGCCGTATCTTGCAATGCAACCGGCACACCGCATGCTGTTGCCAGCAGGATTGCGAGCCCATAGGCGTGCAAGACGTCGAACTGCTCAATGCCGAGTTTCACTACGCGCCACTGCATATTTCCCTCTCAATTCGCGATCGTGACCGCAGTGGTACCCATACCCAGCCCGGTCAGATACCCGCTGCCCGTGAAGAAGGCGAGACGGGCGAGCGCGTTGAGCGAGGCTATCGCTGTGATCTCTCGAGCGCGGCACGTGTATTCAACCCAGCCGAGAAATCCAGGGTGAGCCTGGGCGGCGCTCTCAGCCGTCTCCAAACGGTATTCGCTGAGGATGCATCCGGCTGCCTGCACCATTTGCTCTCCTGCATATGGCAGCGGTGGGCCGTCCAGCCCCCGCCAGTGGCGAAGCACACTCGAGAAAAGCGTCTGCGGGTCAGGGAATGGCAGGACGTTGCTGTCCGTACCTCGTTCCCGGTCGGCGGTAACAAGCGGCGTCGCGAAGGTGAAACGCATGCGCACACCATGCCGCGCGTTCAGCAGATCCGTCCAGGTGCTGATGCCCGTCCAGAGCGGGTCGGTGAGGTCGACAGACTCGACGGCATAGCACTGTCGTGCGAACTCGATCCTGGATCTGGAAGTCAGTGCCTGCAACACTGAAGCTGGTGTGTCTCTTGCTTTACTCCAACAGGTGAGCCGTATACGCGCGTGCCTTGCGGCACTGAAGAGAACTGCTGCTGTCATCTGACCCTCTCCCAATAAGACATCTTTGAAACGCAGCTCCTGCCGAGAAGGAATAGATTCGTCATTGTCCGCCAGCTGCAAGGGGGACCGATCAGATTCCATGGCTTTGAGTGTCAAGAGAGCCGCGAGAAAATACATACCTGTTACCTTTCAGAGCGGGCCATAACTACCATCGCGCCTGCGCAGTTCACGAGCTTGTGCCTGGCAAAGGATCTCCCCGTCGAGATAGATCCAGGCAACTGCCCCGGTGTGCGCGGAGCGGCGGAGCGTCACGGTGTGTCCTGGCCAGTAAGAAAGCCACTCGTGGGTGTAATGTAACCCGTCGTAAGCAACCACCCCATCCGCTTCGATGCTGCTTGCGACAGCGGGGAGGAATTCTCGTAAGAGCGGAAATTGCCCTGCCGGGTCCTGACCGTATCCGACGAGAGACGCGTACCTGTGCGCCTGTTGCTCAGACACGCGCCGCGGGCCGTATCCGTGGGCTCTGCGCAGGAAGGCGTCCAGCAGCCCTGCACAGTGACTGGCCAGCAGGGTGCGTCCCGCCACCCCCCGCTCCCACGTTTCCCGGATATGTTCAAGCAAAGGGATGGCAGCCGTTGATTCTTCGACCTGGATCCCTGCTCGTGTGCAAGCGGCGACGCAGGACCGGGAAAGGGGAACGGTCGTCATGATCCGCTCCGGCAGATGCCAGATGAGCCCGGTCGGCACGCGTGCTTGTGGACGGCGGTGAGCCATGATGGCGTCGTAGAGGGCGCGTGCGGCATTTTCATTGGCCGCATCCAGCGGGGCGATACAAAATGATAGGGCACGCGGCGCGCTTGCCTCCACACACCAGGCGATCGATGGGCGATACGCTCTGGCTGTTGCTTGCTGGATGGAGATGTCCGGGGTCGTCAGTCCAACCCACCACGTATCCTCTCCGCGCTCGACGGGTACCGCGACGCTCGCCAGCCGACGTTCTTCCAGAGACAGGCAGAGGGCCCATATGGTCTCATAGGGAATGCTCGCCACTCCCGCGGCGCTGGCCATGGCGCAGAGAATGCGCCAGACCATCTTGATACTCCGACCCAGCCGGGAGCAGAACAGCGACCGGACCGTGCGATAGACCGCCAGGGTGACGCCGGCGAAGAGGCGCTCGATATCATCTGGGTGTGCCAGGTAGACCTCTGAACCATCGAATCGAGCACGTTCCTTCAGTTCGCTGAGGGGAACCGATGCAGGGAGCGCCCCCGGACGCGTTCCTCGCACTGCTGCCTGTAACGCCTGGTAGTGAATACGCTGGCAGTCTTCGCGGTCAAGGACCGTCGTCATCGAGGCAGGCTCGAGAAATGGGTTGCCACTCATACCGATGCCTCGTGTTTTTTGGCACTGGCATCCTGTCGTCGTGCAGATTCTCGTTCATATTCGGTTTGGGGTTCCTCTTCTTCTTCCGGCTCTTCCTCAGCATGCTTCAGTCCGAGCATCATCTGGCAACTCTGCTTCAAGAGCGTGCGAGAAATGCGTTCTTTCTCGTGTATTTCAGCCAGGACGCTCGCATACTGCAGCACCTTGCGAAGGTTCCGGAAGGAGGGTTGGGTACGCTTCCAGAGTTCCATACCCATCTTAATATCGGCTGCAGATGAGGGATCGAACTGCCAATGGGGAAAGATCAACTGAGGAAGAATCTTGTTCAGAACCTCATCTTCATCGGGGGGAAGAAATTCAAGATGCGGACCGATCCGACTCTCAAATTTTTCGTACTTGCGAATAACGTGCAGAATCTGGCGCAGGCCCACCACCACGATGGGGCAGCCAGTCTTATTGAAAATGTAGCGAATGAATTCAAAACCCTTTACATCCAGTAAATCAGCTTCATCGGCGAACAGTATTTTAAGGTCAAAATCCAATATGGCCTCCGCTGCCTCATTGGTAATCATATGACGGTTGATATTGCTGCGGGGCCTTTCGCCGAAGCTTGTCAGGAGGGTTACCATGAGCTCCTTTGTCGTCAACTCGGGCGTGACCTTGAGTACCATACCAGCAGGCAAACCGGTGTGCAGGCGGTCTTCCAGCTTGTTCAGATAGGACTGGATGGCAATCGTCTTGCCAACCCCAGCCAACCCTACCACGACTGCCATGGTACTGTAGCCTGTTAGCTCCCTGGCACGCACAATCATATCTATAGAGAGGTAGAACTGTTCTATGCTGTTGGTAATTATAGGCTGCTGACCTGGTGGAAGTCTGTTCTCATCAAAATCCAGGGTCAGTTCGTTGTAATTGATCACGGCTTGCTCCTTTCTTCCTGCTGTTGCTGATGGCGTTTACTGGCTGCCAGCGCATTCGCCCACGCAGCATTTCTTTGCTTGGCCGTTGGTGGTTTACGGGGTGGAACGCGTTGCTTGTCTGTTGAAGCAGTTGATGCCATCCGTTTGGTTTCGGCCGCCACGGCTTCAGACGGCTGTTCTTCTGGCTGTTGACTGGCTATTGCTGCCTGTTCGTCAGGCTGTTCCTGTTGAACGAGAACGCCCTGGGATTCGATGGTACGATCAGCATTGTGCAATACGGTCTGCTTCTCTTTGATCGTCTTCTTGATGCGCTGCATTTGCTGGCGTTGGGCCGCCAGCACCCGTTTGCCGGTGACCGCCCGCCCTTGTACTGAGTCATGGGCAAATGCAGTGCAGACATGCCGTTTTTGGTAAAACACTTCGATCGTGTCCGGGCGCATATAGTCGGGCTGCGCGCGGATCTCCACTTTCGCCCCGACGGGTATCTCCGCCAGGTCATCGTGCCAGTAGCGACGCGTCCCATAGTTAATGCAGGATTTGTTCAGTGTGCACGTCCTGGCGACGAGCAGCAGGATATCGAACCGGCGGTCGTCGTCGGGAGGTCTGGCCTGGCAATGTTTCGCCCAGAACGCCAGTGGAGTTTCCTTCGTCTCGCTGTGCTCTTTGTGGTGGTACGTGTCGATGAATTCCTTGAGTATTGCGGCGAGCTCTGAGATGGTGAGTGCCGCTTTCGCATTGGGGTTGCGCTCCTTGGTATTCGAATGCACATAGCCAGGGAGCGTGCACCACAGTTCTGTATTGAGCGTCTTGAAAAAGCGTTCCTCGATGCCGCGCTCCTGCGGATCTCCCCGGTCTTCAGGGTGATTGGGCTTGCCTTCCTTCAGTTCGAAATGCAGATCCTGCGCAATCCGTTGTATGTGGTGCGAGATTAATTGCTTCCCGCCGTCAACCCAGATGGCATGGGGAATACCCCCGTAGGGCTTCTCGTCAGAAACCAGCAGGGCGTCGCGGATGACCGCTGCGATGTTGTTACTATTGGGGACATCGTAGGTGAAAAGCCACGCCAGGACCAGACGCGAACTGCACTCTATACAGGTGATCAGGTAGGGGCGGAACTCCTTGCTCGCCGTCTGACGGCCGCGTCTGCGGATATCCCTCAGCAACACATCGACCGGTGTAAAGTCGATCTGATAGATGATCACGCTGCCGTCGAAGTGAAACCGGTAAGTCAGCCGGCGTTTGCTCCGGAATTGGCCAAAGCGTTTGTCTGCAACAAGCTTCTCCTCGTCGGAAATGTGATCGCAAATGTAACGCACCTGCCAGGGAGTCGGTTCAGGTTCTCCGAGCAAGCGGGCGCGCTGAGCAGCCTGTCGATGGACCTCATGGAGAGGTATGTCCATCTGAGAAAAGCGGATGGCGGCAATGATATCCTCCATGAGAGGAGTCATATTGTGTGGGTGCCCTTTATCAGAGCGCTCTTCTTTCGGCAGCAGGCCGGCCAGGCCCCATTTCTTGAACTTGCATAAGTAGTCTCGCAACGTTCGCCAGGATGTGCCATGCTCCTGCGCGTATGCTTCGAGTGCTTTTTTGGGGATGCGCTTTTTTCCTATATACGGCTTGATCAAGTCATGCCGCCGCTCAGCCTCTGCCCGCGCTGCCGGTGTCGCGGCTGCGAAATCGATAAGAGACCCCTTATGCCATACCCGGTGAAACCGCTCTGGATCATACTCGGGTGCGAGCCCCCACACACCGTCGATTTGATACCGTCGCACCAGGCGATCGGCCTTTCGCCAGCTTCCTCCGAGTCGGCTGACCAGACTGGACATATCCTCTTCTGTGATGGTTACCACTTCTGTCAGCTTTCCAAGCGTTTTCAGCCGCTCGATGACTTTTTGTTGCGATTGCTCCTTCAAGGGGAGCCAGTCTTGTGGAAGTAATCCGTCCAGACCATGGAGCAGGAAGTTTTGCTTCCACTTCGTGAGCGCTTTCTCGGGAACATAGCGTTCCAGCGCAAACGCTCGAAGGTGTTGCTTGTCGAGATCGTGCAGCGCAAATTCTCCCATCGTCTTGCGACGGCGCTCTGCCTCTCGCTTCCTGGCAGCTTCAGGGTCAAAGAGGAGTTTCGTGTTCCCGGTGGTCACCAGGTGTAACACGGCTGATAGCTCGTCCTGATCGGGAGCTTCGTTACCGGCAGAGACTGTTAGCTTGTGCTCCTGTTCCTCAGAGGACTGCGGATCGGTGGTAGCGGAAAGTCGTGACATTTACTCCTCCTCGCTTTGCGGACTGGAGGGATGCTCACCAGGGGCCATCATTTGCAGGGCAAGACGAACAGTTTCGAGGGTGATCTTCCCCGCATCGAGCTGCTGAGCGAGTAGACTGGCGTAGGCGAGGATCATGCGCAGGCGGCGCAGCGATGGACGCGCGTTCCGCCAGAGATAGCTCCCAAGGTGACGGCCTGCCTCGCTCGTTGGATCGTATACCCAGCCCGGCAGGAGCAATTGAGGGAGAAACGCGTCGAGCACTTCTTCCTCCGAGAGTGACCGGAATTCGAGCGTGAAGTCCACGCGGCTAACGGATGGGGGATGCCCCCTGATAGCTGAGAGCAATTGAGGAAGCCCAATAAGTAAGATGGAACATGCTGTTTGCCCGACGAGCATGCGCAGCAGTTCCAGGTGTTCGCGCTGCAGATAGTCAGCCTGGTCGAGCATTAAGAGCTGCGTATGACGCTGCTCAAGAACCATGAGGGTTTGCTGAAATGCTTCGTGCGCTGCGTGAACTGGTCTCTGACCGCTGATGTGCCCTGTGATGGCGTTGAGGAATTGCCTTGGGGTTGCCCGTGGCGGGATAGTGATAAGCGCGCAGGTTGCAAGAGACTGTTGTCCCTGTTGCTCTCCATCTGCAAGGTAGAGCCGGGCGGCAGTGGTTTTGCCGGTGCCAGGCGCTCCAGTTACGACGCTGATAGGTGGAAGCATCGGCTCTGTGCGTCTCATGTGATCTGCTAGACGGTAAAAGCTCCTGATGTTACTGGTGCGGATGGGTGGTTGGTCGCAAGAAAAAGAGCTGTCTGAGTATGTTGATGGCATGGCTGTTCTTCCTTTTGGTGCTGTTATCATGCTACTACTTCTCGTCCTGTGGGGGGAAATACATATAGATCTGCCAACTCCTTTTATTCCCTTGATACACGTGGCCCTGGTTGAACCTTCACTCTGCACAGCAAATATCGGGCGCTGGTTGCTCTTCCCGCTCGCTGATAGGACTCATCTGCTCATCCGAAGAGGGCCCATCTTGTGTCTCTGGCATGAGGAGGGAAGGATCGAGTTTGACGACGATTGACATTTCTGGCGGGAGATCGGTGCAATTACCGGGCTCCATACGTGATTCTTGATGACGCTTGCTCCTTGTGGTCGTATTTTGGTCATCTGGCCCCTCAAGAAGCGAAGCGAACCCATGTGGATCTACTCGCTTAGTGGAGCTGTAGGCCTGCCAGGGGGAATGAGGACATCGTCCTGCCATCCGGTTGGCCGTATGATAGTATTTTTTAGAAAAACGGCTCAGCATGCGTTCTATTTCAGCCAGCGTAACGGGCTCTCTGTTATTCCCTGGCCGGGTCCCTTGATCACTCATATTAGTGGAGACCGAATGCAAGGGCCGTGTATTGAGTAGTGGGAAGAAACGCTCTATTGCCCCTGAAATGCACTGATGGGGAGAGACATAGCGGATGTGAATCCCCGGACTATACCAGGTGTACTGTATGCCATGTTCAAATACCATGGGGCCTTGAAGAGGCTGGTCTTCTGTCGGTGTCCCTTCAGATGGCTCTCGTAATTGGACCAGGGCCTCGTGCAAGACAGTTGCGACTGTGCGTCGATCCGGAGCTCCTGCATGCAGACGGTATGACATCGTGCGACTCGCTTGAGGCGCATAACAGAGGGTGAGAGACGGCCTCAATCTTCCGCTGTCCGTTTGATCAGGGGATGGAGGGACGTCTCTAGGGAGGAGGTCAAGCACAAGTGTGTGAATCTCTAGAATGACTGGACTGGTTGACCTGTTCATGTAATAACTCCTTGTCCTACAACTTTCTGGTGGCTACCTGGAGCAGCGGCCGAAGCATATCCTGGTAGTCGCCAGCATCATCTTCACTGCTCATGGGTGCTCTCTCTATCTCTACGGAGGGGACAACTTCCAGAGTCATGCAATTTACGTGCGGCATCCCGCTCGCGCTCAATGTCAAATCCATAGAGATGGAGGGATGGAACGGGCTACGAAAGATCCTACTACAGAGACGACACTGGTAACTGGTTGTGATTCTGCTCGCCTGTTGGCCTTGATGGGGTACCGAATTCAGCTCGGACCTGCCCCATGCCCATGGTCGTTTTAGAGCCCACACCGCTATAAAGCGCAAACGATGCAAGCGTAGTGAGTTGAGCTGCAAGCGGCTCATCTGCGCTCACATGATACGAGCAGTGCCCGACAAAGCCCTTCTGGACATAGCCAGAGAAGTGCAAGAATTCCGTGTGCAGCATGCATGCTGTTACCGCGATGTGCTCACGAACAGCCGCGTGTATGAGCTGCTTGTCCATTTTCATGTCATCAGGGGCATAGCTGTTCCAGTCGCGCACAAGGCTACCCCAGACAAGGATTGGTTCTGGATAGAGGCCAAACTGGCGCTTGTTCAGGCTGAATGCGGTTGGACTAGAAAAATGCATGGTCATAGTGCGCCGCGCTGCTAGTGTCCTCAGTGTTTGCCAATCGGTCGAACCTGCCCACCTCGTTAACTCCGTATGGGGTGTGGTGAGTATCCCGGTCAAATGGAAGTCGGTACCACCAAGGAGTAGATGGACAGGCCCTGCTTGAAGGAAGTGCCTCTGGAGGGAGCGCCAGAGCGTTCCTCCGTCGAGCAAAGTGATCCGCAGATGACATGGTTGTCCTCGGTGCAATACGATGCGTTCACCCATCCTTATCCCTCCGGTCAAAGCTGAGACGGTATATGGCCGGTAGCACGGTTCATCATGCAAGCGCGCTGAGAGCGCCGGATCAAATTGCCTGACCAGGTTTAAGAACAAGGCCTGTGTCAAGGGTCCCGATGTCGCTGGTAAGCTCGTGTTCTTCTTAGGGAGAAGCTCAAAGAACGTTGCATATAAATAAGGTTCTTGCCTCACTCTCTTCCTCCCACGGGAACAACCTGTAGAACATGCTCAGTTACATCCTGATGGGAAACAGCAAGCATCGCTCTGTTCCCGGCATTACCTGGCGATACTCAAATACGCTTATTCGTAAAAAAATGCGGCTATTCGTGTTTGTATGCCACATAGCTCATGCGGTGTAATAGCCTGGTGCTATTACTTGTAGCTTCTGATCTACATGGACACAATGAGCATAAAGCTGAAGCAACGAAGACGCTACTTTTCTCGTCTTCAGGGTGAAAAAAAGAAAGCGTCATCTTCTCGGTGATTCCCCTTCACTTAGTATAAATAGATAGCGGTAGTTTGTCAAAGTCTTCAATAAATTTAAAATGCATTGACTCAACATATACAACTGCCGTAACAGCGCCGTGACAGTTGTATATGTTGAGTCAATGCATCTGTTGCATTTGTTTACAGAGGTCTGTGCACAAGTATAGGCCAGTCCTCCTGAGCCTGGAATGTCCTGCTGCTAATTCAAAAAATGCTTCATCAAATTACTTGAAACGCGCTTCTCAGAGGTATTCAGCGTACTAAATTAAATTAATGTTCATAGGTCAATAGTAGCATACCAATGGCTTACCGTGGCTTTTGCAACGTCATGCGCTGCAGGCCCCAGAGCGCTTGGCCACGATAAGACAGGGGTCAGAAAATACTGGTGGCTAAAGTCAAAAATAACGCTTACATTGAGCCTGCATTTCTGGGATTCCAGGCGCGAAAATCGACTTCGCCACCAATATGCCATGCGTCGCAGACACACCACAGTCCATAAAAAAGTGCTATACTCTCGAGAGAGGGGCAACGTCAGAGATTGGCTTGATATTCGTGCTGCGAGCCGGACCACCAATATGATCGCGGATGCCGCACAAACACCACTGTCTGTCGCTCGCTGACCCCAGCGAAGCACGTAGGGAAAGATTTGATCCAAGCTTGGCATCCCGTTGTCCTTGCTCTTCAGATGGGGAGAGAACTCGTCTGCTCATAAGGAATTGTCCATCCGATGGAAGAGTTTCTGCCATCGACTTCTTTTCTTTCGCCTTTTTTCCGTTGTTACTTCTCCTCCCCGCTCATGTATGCTCATTGCACTTTTTCAGGGAAATACAGGAGTTGGGTATCATACGCAAAGAGACCTCCTTCTGAGAGCAGAATGTGCTTTCTTCTCAGTAGAGGTCTCTCTTCTTCAGTTTGCAAGAGACTTGCTCAAGCTCGTTGCACATCGCGTGGGAAGACCCGTTAATCGTGTCAATCAACAGCCAGGGAAGGCGATTCATAACCCTATTGCCTCTTTTTGCAAAGATCTTAGAGTTACCTCATGTCCAGGACGCGCCCGCCGCCCCTCGCCATCGTCAACGCAGCCGTGAGGAACCTCGAGTCACGGAAGAAGAGGCCGGAGACCGATGTCACTCACTGCATGTCCCGCCGTCGACGCTCTGCCTGGACCGCACGCCAGCGGATCCAACCCCACAATGCCGCCGCGGACGTCCCATTACCGGTGCGGATGGTCTCGGCGAGACCGCCGGCCAAAGCCCCGGAGTCCGTCCCGCTGACCTCCGCATTAACGTGGGCGGCAAGCGCTGTGAGGGCTTCATGGAGCTCTCCTGATGGCAGGGTGACGATTAGCTCGTGGGCGGTCGGCACCAAGGCCTCCGCCTGGGCTCGCCGTTCCTCAGCCCGTCGTGGATCCTTGACCACGGGAATCGCTGCCAAGAGTGCGGAGATCTCCAGCAGTGCTCCGAGTGCCCGATCGACCGTGTCGATGGTACCCCCTTCGAGGACAGGATATCCCAACTCTTCGGCGATTCCTCGTGCATCGTCTGGCGCCAGCGGGAACAGGCCGGGATGACCCAATGTGACGCCCGTTCCTCCCACGATGGCGCCACCAAGCGTTGGCAGCGCACTCACTCGATGCGCAAGGCGGAGCGCATCATCGTCTGAGAGAGGAGTTGTTGCCATGAAGGCGCCGTGATCCCAGTCACCACCGCCATCCATGCTCACGAGGATCACCCAGCGGTCGCTCATCAGGTTTCGTTTTTGGTCGGCCCTCGGAGGAACGCGGGCTACTTCGCCGGGTCCAGGAGCGAGAGCGGCCATCTGGTCAACAGCGCGCCGCTCATGGTCGAGGACTGCATCGCGGACCTCCGCTGTGACCCGCCGTGCGGCGAGAACCCAGGTCTCGCCCGGTTGCTGTCGCGCGTCTCGCAAGAGCGCCGTGCGCAGTGACAGTGCATACAGCAAGTCTGCCGCTTCATCCAACAACGTCAGCAGACCCGCTGGCACCGACTCGCCAATTCCAGACAGGGAAGGAGCACCCTCTTCCACCGCGGCCGCCCAGGAGAGTGCCGCTTCGCGCAGTTGCGCAGCAGCCCCAGTGGTAGTGACCGACGTTCGGTCCATCACGTCTCGTACCTGACCAAGCGCCATTCCGGCGGTCTGAAACGCCTGAGCCGCGTGATCCGCCTTCTCGGGTGTGGCACCGGCCTCCCTCGTGCTTCGATCAGTGTTCACGGATGGAAGCTGCGCGACGTCGTTGGTGAACGCCTCGACGGCGGCCTTCCAGTCGCGCTCACGTCCAGCGTTCCAGTGGGGATTGAGCAACAACGCAGGCATGTCCGTCAACAAGCGGATCAATTCGCCCGCCAGTCGAGCTTGCAGGCGCAGTCTCTCAGTCCAGAAATTCTGGGCGCGGAGGCGTTGAGCTGCCGGGAAAAGCAGCGGGACCGGCGAGACTGCCGTATGGCGGGTGATGTCTGCACGCTCCATGGAGATCCGACCAATCGGCATGCCCATGGCAATCAGCTCACGACCGTCCCAGCCGACGGTCGTCACATCAATGGCTTCTGCTTCGGGGAACAGGTCCCGGAGTGTGCCCGCCATGGACACCGCCCGCTCATGATCCGTGGTCGGATCGGTGCTCTGGACGCGGACACTCACCCTGAGCGTATCCCCACCGCCGACCGACTCGATGGTCCAGTCCAACAGTGACGGGTTCCACTCGGACAACTGGGGCAATCGCTCCTCAGGTGGTCCGAGCCACTCCTGGAGGAACGGGCCGGCGGACGGGCTCAGTTGCCGGAGCGTCTCGGCCAATCGTGGGCGCTCCGGACCGAAGCCCTGATGCATCACGAGGATCTGCTGCACAACCTCCAGGGGCAGTTCCACCGCACCTTCGAGCGCCTCGAGGAGTCCCACGGCCGCCTCCGGGCTCGCCTCGGCCGCAAGCTCGCCGAACCGTTGCGGGCCAACTGATGCAGCCACGAGGGCACGCAGGGACGTCGGGGCGTCCGGCAGGTCCCTGACGAGCTGCTGAAAGTGCTCGGGAAGCATAGGCATCGGCACGCCACCGAACCGGGCGAGGAACGCGAGCCGAGAGAGGTTGACTGGATTGATCCCCGGCAGGCGTGCTAGGTCAATGACGTCGAGGCAGAGACGGGCGTGCCGGGCTGCATCAGCGCGGGCGAGCGCCACCATCAGTTCCTCCACAACGGTTGCCGTCGCTTCTCGTTGTTGGATGAACGAGGCCACCGTGGCAACCAGCGCATCACCGCGGATTGCAGCAATCGATGCCGCGATCTCGAGGGTCCTCGCCCGCTCGGCGGCGGGGAGCAGCTCGAGCACCGTGGCATAGGTTTTCTCGAGGGTCGGCGGAGGCACCGCGTGCAGCCGATCGATGATCGCCTGAGACCGCAGTTCGTGCAGCCCTCCCCATCGGCCGTCGTCTTCTTGAACGATCAGGTGCTCCCGATGCGCCCGGTTCAGCGCTGAGGGAAGTGCCGTGAGATCGGACACGACGCGCTCGAGAGCTTCCGGCGGGAGTGCGGTCTCCAGGACATCTGCTGCGCACACCACTCTCACCACTCCGCGCTCGACGCCGCGATCTGCTCGGAGGAGATCATCGGCCTGCTCACCGACCACAGCCTCAAGGCGCTGACCGCTGAGCAGGAGACTGAGGTACTCCATCAGCAGCCCTTCACTGGCGGGGAAGGCTTCCTCCGGTGCCAGCTGTGTCAGCACACCCCGCCTGCCAAGAGTCTCAGCGATTCCCAGCGCGAGCGCCTCATCGAGGCGTGGCCGAACCACGACAGCCTGGCGAACGGCGAGGGAGGGCCGGAAGTCCTCCTCGCGTGCCGCGCCCACGAGAAAGACCCCGGGTCGCTCCAGGAGCTCCTGTGCAGCGTCCTCCCACCCCATCGTCCCTGGTCGCCCCAGGTCGTCGATGCAGATGAGCACTGGAGTCTCCGGGGTGGGATGCTGGAGATCCACGTACCGCAGGAGTGCCCCGACCTGGTCGGAGGAGAGGGAGCGCACCCGGAAGGCGCGGACACGTTCCGCGGTCAAGTCGTACGCGGTGCGCCACAGCACACCGGACTTCCCGGAGCCACTCGGCCCGACGATGAGCGCGTACCGGTGATCGATCAGACCCTGGCGAACCTCGGACAATTCCGTCGGGCGTGCAATGTCCAGTCGAGCCGCGATGTGAAGAGGACTCACGTCAACACCTGCGAGGAACTGCTCAGGGACGAGGTCGCTCCTCTGGCCAAAGTCGATCGATGCGATGGATCCCGCACGCTCCAGCTCGTCCAGCTGGGTCGGGTCGATCGTTGTCGTGAGCGTCTGGCATGCGACGCGGACCTGATCGACAAGCCATCGAGCGGCGTTCCGTGGAGACGTGTGTCGCTGAGCGGCGGAGTCGGTCTGCAATGCGGTGAGCAGTACCGCCACGGCAAGGGCGCCGTGGCTAGGAGTCAGGCCAAAGAGATCGGCGAGACGAAGTGCCATGCGATCATCGAGCCTCTCGGGCAGGACCACCACGTGGGTGCGTGCCAGGAGGTCGTCGAGCTGCGAAGAAGGGAGCGTTGGGAAGGCCGCTGCCAGGTGTTGACGCTCCGCAGTGCCGAGCGAGGCGAGCAGGGGAGTGCCCCAGCCAGTCGGCCCCCACCCAGGATCAACGGATGCGTTGGTGACCAGGGCGATCCTCCTGCGACCACTGACGGATGCGGGGCCCGCGGCGTGCTGGATGAAGTCGGCCACCACCGAGAAGCCGACCGGGTCCGAACGCTCCTTTGCCTGGATCAGCAGGCCCTCTCCACCGTCGAGCTCGCAGTCGAGATCCTCAAGTCCCTCGGGGGTGAGGGCAACAATCGGCAATGTGCGAGCGTACCCCTCGATCAGCATGTGCAGGCCCACCACGATCTGGTACCGGACGCCTGCGACGTTGTGCGCTCCGCTTCGGCGAGCAGCCCAGAGCTGATCAAGGTCCTGCTGCGCCGTGATGGCCCGCGGCTTTGGGGCCTTCTTGGATCGAACGCGTGGTTTTGGTTTGGGGCGGCTCACGGGTGCGCCTCCAACGGCCAGCGCCGAGGGACCCGGGCCTCCGAAGGGATTGCCGCGTGCAGGCCTGGGAACAGCTGCATCACACGGGCAGCAGCGGCCGCCCACGGTCCGTGTGCTATCTCGTCAACGGCACACCTGGCGTGGTGCTGACCAGACGTGCCGCACGACTCCCCAGCCTCGATATGACGCACGTGCGCGAAGCAGTCTTCAGGAAGGTCGGCGCGGACCACGTGCCAGGTCCCGGCTCGGTGTTCGGGCGGCAGCCCCAGCAGCATGTCGGGACGGCACGGAGGGTAGACCGTCCCATCATGCCGACGGACAGCGAACACCCGGTCGAGGTGGTCGACTTCGTCACCCACCGGTGCGGTCGCTTCCAACCAGGCCAGCGCATCCACGCGGGTACCCGGACCCCAGAGAAGATCGGCGGGGTACATGGTGAGCTCGTAGCGAGCGTCGAACTCCCGCAGCCGGTCGTTCCACACGCCGAGCACGACGAGGTACATCCAGTCGTCCAACTCGGTCTGCTCGGCGAGTTGCTCGGCATGCATGACCTCCAGAGAAGATCCCTCTTCCCCCGTCGACCAGGTCGGTGACCATCCGACGACCAGCACTTCCCGCTGAAAGGGCGCGGGATACAAACGTCCTCCGGGCGTCATCGCGCCCCAGAGCCGGTTGATGATCTCCGCAAGATCGCGTATCCGGCGCGCCGATTGATTCGGCATGTCAACTCGGAAGCCTCCGCCGTGGGCGAAGCGGTTGCGGATCTTGGGGAAGAGATCCTCTTCGACGCGGAGGTTCCGCTGCCCATGAAGCAGCTGCTCCCGGCGCGCCCACCGCAAGAGCGGGTCCAGGGTGAGGGGGAACTGCGCTGATGTCCCCTGGTTGGGGAGCCGGAGCCGCCATCCCGCGTGACTTCCCCTGCGGACTGCATCGCTGACCGCCTCGAAGTCGGACGCTGGAAACATGCTCTCGGCTCCGTTCCTGCCGACAAGTGGAATCACCCCGCCGTAGAACGCGATGAACCGCTCGCGAAGGGCTTGTTCCAGCACGACCGAGGTCTGATCAGCGACCACGGTGAAGAGGTCGTAGCAGAGCACTCCATATGCGTGCAGGGTCCGCAGACGCTCGAAACTGCTCCGTGTGCCCTCGGGGACCGCCGGAATGAGATCGGCCGCCGCGATGGAACGCTGCTGGAACTCCGCGGCGTTCTCGGGGCTGAGCGTTCCCCTGGTGTCAAGACCCAGCGGCGTGAATCGGAGAGACCGTTCGTCCGGGGTCGTCAGCTCAGTGAATGTTCGCATGTCCATAGCCACTCCACGATCGATCGTGCCCAGCAGGCGGTGTAGCTGCTCGGTGTCCTCGTACGATTGAGACGTACGAGTAGGTCCCCCAGTAACTGCGCACGGCTGTCCTGATCGAGGCTCTGGCGCCGTTGGACCACGACCCGAGATCGCTTGCCTGACTGACCGTCGCTGACATCTCAAGCGCCGTGGCGCGTCCACGCCCAGGGTCGGCGCCACGCTGCTGCCCGAGCCGGGGAACGCTCCCCGTCGCCGAGGCGACAGACATTTGGGCGTTCATGTGCGCGAGCACTATCGGGGAAATAGGGGAGCAGCTCGGGATCTGGGCGATGCATAATGGGCAGCCTGGCATTTTACTCAACACCGATGAAGATAAACGAGGCGACCAGGTGGAGATAACATTGCTCAACCCCACCGACACCTTCTCGCGTGATCGCGCCGCTCAACTGAATGGACTGGCGTACCGGGAGAGCAACAAAATTGTGGCTATCGGCCAGGGGGCGTTAGGCTCACAGGAGTTGATAAACCTGGTGCGCATGGGTTATGGCGAATGGACCTTCATTGATGAGGACTACTTTCTGCCCCATAACCAGGCGCGCCATGCATTCTTCAGCTTTGCAGTGGGATTCTCAAAGGCCCAGGTGCTCGCCGTCCTGGCCAACGGGATAGTTGGTGGTCAGCCTATAGCTACTGCGCTCGTTGCCGATGTGCTCAACCCCGGTACATCGGCAGCAGAGATTGACAAAGCCTTAACGAGCGCTGATATCATTTGGACACCTCAGCCTCCGTAGCAGCCGCACGGTACCTGGCATGCGATATCGACTCTCCTGCGCGCCGCCTCTCGCTATTTCTTAATCCCTCAGGACTCGATTTAATTCTGCTCGCAGAGAACATGGAAGGGAAGATACCGCTCGACTTTCTAGAAATGCAGTATTATCGCCACCTCATCAACGAGTCCTCTCTCAGGAATCACCTGCACCAAAGCAACAATCGTATACGGTACGCATGGTCATGTCGCGATCTCACCGGCACTATACCTCAGGACCTGGTTGCTTTGCATGCAGCCATTGGTAGCCGCGCGCTGCGTACGGCAGTGGCAAAGGAAGGCGCGAGTATAGCTATTTGGCAAGCTGATAGTAATAACCTCAGTGTCAAGGGCGCACAGGTGGATGCAGCTGAGATGATTGAACAGCAACTAGTGCAGGTTCAAGAGACCGTTTGTACAAGTAGAAAGAAGGACGCAGGGTATGGTCAGCATGTGCCTCAATCAGGACCGCCTGCGTACAAATCCACATCTACCGCGAGATTCAAAACTGCTAATCCCTGTATGATGTCTGTTCCGAAATGTATTCCCCACATCTGCTCCGTGTACCCCCAATAGGCGATGTTTCTCCCCACGTCGGCTATAGCGGACAAGGCATGTACGTTTGCTGTATCGGTAGTTTGTTGACCCGGGAAAAGCCGTTCTCTTGCCTTTCTGCTGAGGATCAGTGCTGCCTGCGTTCTTCGCATCTGAGAACGCTTTGGTCCATTGCTCTCAACTGGGGAAATTTTCCAAGTCAACAAACTACCGGTAGTTCTGCGGTGTCTAATGGATGTTCGGGCGGCACTTGGACTGCCTTCATCATCCCATGATCTCCTTGCCTCGAAACATGGGCAGCACATCGCAAACACAGCGCTCAAGCTGGCCGCGTTGATCGAGGGAGGTGAAGCGCAGTACGGGAGTGGTGTAGCCAGCATCAATGAACGTAGCAATCTTCTCAACCACCGCGGCGGGCGGGCCGAACGCCAACCAGTTCTCCAAATCCTCGGGGCTGACGGTTCCTTGACCATAGTAGTGTTCCAAGAATGTGACTGACTCTTTATATGCCTGCTCCGCGTCATCGTTGATGTTCACCATCAGGTGCAATTGCGCATCAGTCACTTCGCCTGCGCGCCCGTATTCCGCTGCGTACTCCTGGATCCGTGCCCATCTGCGGCGAAAGACTTCCGGATCAATGGCATCGGTTTGCCAGCCGTCAGCGAGCCGTGCGACCCGGCGCAGGATGCGCTCTTCCGTCACCGGGTCCACATCCGTGCCTGGATTCACCGCGATGCAAATGGGGATGCGTGCTTGAATCGGCTTGGGAAGGACGTTGACCTCCTCGAAATCATAGAAGCGACCATGAAAGGTGACCGGGTCGGGACCAAAGAAGCGCCGCAGGATTTCGATCCCCTCTTCGACGCGCGCCACGCGCTCCTTTGATTGCACGCCTGTGGCCGCCAGTTCCGTGGCATACGTTTTGCCCAGGGCAGCGGATCCCCCACTACACACGACGAGGATCGTTCGGCCACCGGAGAGGACATCCAGGCTCGCCCATTGGATTGCGAGCGATAACGGATGCCGCAGCGGGAAGCTGGCGAGGCAGATGGTGCCGAGCTTCAGGCGTTTCGTACGTGCGGCGAGCGCCGAGAGTGTGACGATCGCTTCGAGCCGCGGTTTGGAGAGGAAGTTATCGCCGACCCAGACCGAATCGAATAGTCCCGATGCTTCCGCTTGCTCCGCGGTCTCCAGCAAGACCTGCGGTGGAAGCCCGAACAGCACGGCACGATTGGGCAAACTGATTCCAAACCGCACAGGGCGCTTCGTGGTTGTGCTCATCGCTCGTTCATCTCCTCTATACAAGTTGGCTGAGTATCAAGTGCGCGAGTACCCTGGCTTCCGTTTCCACCGCACTGATCGGCACGAAATCGATCCCCATTAACCCTACGCCCCCACTTGCACCGTACATCACCGTCGGCACGCCGCGCGCGACCAGCCCGCCCGCGTCGAAGGTACCCTGCTCGTAGTATGTCTTTGCCTTGTGTCCGCCAATCGCCCGGTTTGCTTCCTGCAGCGCCTGTATGCCCGCATCATCGGGGTCGATGAGCGCGGGGAGCATGAAGACATCGCGCCTGATGGTCACCTGATAGGGCGCAAGATCACCGATCACGGCGCGGATCTCCTCGGTCACTGTGTCGGGGTCGTCGCCGGGCAAGAGCCGCCTATCCACGACGAGATAGGCGTCGGACGGCAGGGTGTGTGGCGCAAGCGGTTCGAAGCGTATCTTGTAAACAACAGCGTGCCGCCCACCGAGCAACGGATGGCGGTCCGGCCAGGTCAACTGCTTCAACCGCTGGATCACCTCGTGCGCGCCTTCGATCGCGCTCAATCCCTCGTGGGGAACGCTGGAGTGCGCCGCTTTGCCGTGGACATGGATCGCTACGTCAACACGCCCGCGGTTGCCGAGCGAGCAGGTGAGGCCCGTGCCGAGTTGTATGACACAGAAGCTCGGCTTCTCTCCGAGTGCAGCGAGGATCGCTTCCGAGCAGGCGTGACTGCTACGTCCCTCGTTGTTGATGGCCCAGTATAATCTGCCCCGCAGTCGGGCGCCGCTCGTGTGTAGCAGTTTGAGTACCGTGAGCATCACCGCTTGATGCGCCTTGTTCTGGCTGACGCCCTGGCCGAAGACAACGGGTTCATCCCATCCATAGGCGACGGCACTGCCCACCTTGCCGGAGAAGGGGTCCTCCATGAGATTGTGGTGTTGCGTCGGGGTATAGTTCTGGATAAGTAATGACCGCCCTGATTCTCCGGTACCAAGCCGGGTGACAAGGTTGTTTCGCGGCACATCGAGAAGATCGTACATCCCCAAGCGCACGAGTTCTGGACGCAGCACCTGCTGCACGTAATACACGAGCTTCGGGTCGTCCGGCTCCATCAGCGTCTGCCAGCCGAGTGGGACATCGGTCGGCACTTGTGCGAGACGGCTCAACGTTTCAACGAGATACGCGCAGTCGAGGTGCCGTTCAATGAATACGGGCAGATCCTCCCCTGCGCGAACTGCTGCATCCGTTATGGGTCTTCCAGTTACCATAATCCCTCTCTGTAATGCGTCGTTCCCTTACTTTCCCGAAACAACAAAGTACCGGTGTAGGGCACCAATAAGCTGATGATGGTACGCAACTTGTCTTCTACGTCGCCTTTCTCCTTGAAGGAAGGTCGAACTTCGAACCCGTGATGTCTGATGTGCTTCCCTTTTTCCCAGGTCCTGGTCGGTTCCACACCTGCCATGGCGACCAGTTCCTCTACCTGGTGCTCTGCAGATTTCGTATAGAAATAGACACGGTTTCCAGCAGACATCCCCGTCCATCTGAGAGCTACATGTGGCTCTACAGCGAGAGAGACGACCAAATAGTAGCGTTCCCCCTCAATGGGGAAATAGACTTCAGCCGTCTGCTCTTCTTCTCTGAGAATCACACCTTCCACAACCGACACACGCTCTTTGAGCACCACCTTATTCACTTCAAGGAATTGCTGGGTAATGGGCAATGTCGGATGAAGTAGTTCAGCAATGGCCGCTTCTCGTATCGCTTGTTCGTTCAGAGAACATCCCCTTTCTTGCATCGGTGTCGTAATACTGAGGAGTGTTGGTCTATGAGAAGTGTATCCAGTTTTTGTGACTCTGACAAGGGAGAGGACCCAGAGAAGACGAAAGGGAGGGGTGTCGTGCCAGACAGCAAGGTGAAAAATGGTAGAATGAGAGCATGAAAGCCCCCCTCTATGTACGAGCCTTGAGTTCAGCCGAGCAAGCAGGAATAGAAGCTGGATTGCGCTCTTCGAATGCCTTTACCCTGCGCCGGAGCCAGATACTGTTGGCTTCCCATCGAGGCCAACGTCCTTCGGTCATTGCCTGCAACCTGGGCTGCGCAACTCAGACCGTGCGCAACACGCTCCATGCCTTTGAGCAAAGCGGTCTCGCATGCTTGAAGCCACGGCCCTCGCGGCCCAAAACGATCCACGCGGAATTTGATCAGGAGAAGTGCGAAGTGCTACGGGCCTTGTTGCACCAGATTACCAGCCCAGATCCGGATTATGCCCGGAAAAAGAAACGGCGGGATGCGCTGATCGCCCTTGCGCAGCGCTGTGGGTGGGCCGTCGGATACCTGGATGAGGTCTGGTGGAGCCGGGTGGCCCAGCCTGACTTGCATGCGTGGAGTGAGAGTAAGCAGCCTTTGCGCTTGCAGGAACTGCAGGTGAGCAAGGACGACCCCGATCCCAAGGCGCTGTGTTGTTATGGGATGTTGGATGCACACAGCGGAGTGATCCGACTGCGCTTCGTTGATGGCCGACCAGTCAGTCAGGTGACCACCGACTTTCTGAAGTGGCTCTGCCAGCAGGTCGCCGCTTCAGGGCAATGCACGCTCGTGCTGATTTGGGATAACGCCCGCCTTTCATGTCAGCAAGCACGTGAAGACCTGGTTCCTGCAACAGAATCAGGACGCACTACAGGCGGAGCGCGAGGGGAAACAAGGCATTCAAGTGATCCCCTGCTGGTTGCCGACCAAGAGTCCCTGGCTCAGCCGCATCGAGCCCCACTGGGTACATGGCAAACGTGCGATTGTCGAACCGGCCCGCTTACTCACCGCTCAAGAGGTCATCCAGCGGGTGTGTGACCATTTTGGCTGCGAGCTGGTCGAGCCGCTTACACAACAGGCCGCTTGAACCTGCACTAGGCACACGGCTCACCCTCGAGGAGGCATCGGGTGTATGCTTTTCGGCGATGAACTCTGAAGTTTCGGTCAGTCAACGAGCGCCCGCGGTCACCAATCACCTCTCACCCATTCGTTTCACTCTCGCCCAGTGATTCAAATGCCTCGAAATCGATCTCCTGCTCGATATTGATCGCGAATCCCTCCTGTACAGTGTCGCGCCGCATCCGGCCCCAGTCGCGCACGGCTTTTCTGATGTCATACCGGATGGCTGCTTCCGTCGGCTGCCCAAAGCTGCGCAGGCGAATCAGGTGAATGCCGCCGTGCTCGAATATATGATCTTTCTTCTGATCTCGCGCCACCTGGGTTTCCAGGTCGTGGTAGGGGCTATCAACCTCAAAAGCCACCAGGGGCAAGTAGGTTGATGTGGAGGTGATACAGAAATCGACGCTCGCCATGAGATAATATCGAAAGGTCTCCTGATCGAGCAGCGCTTTCATCCGATCGTAGGAAAAGATGGCCTGCAGGGCCATGTTTGGAAACACCAGCTGGTTGGGGAACAGGTGGATCAGGACACTATAGATGCGGTATTCGTTCTGCGAATTAAAGATGGGCTTGGCGGCGAAGGCGGAGGAAGCATGCACGATCTTCGCCACCATGGAGTGTGAGCGCTCCTGTTTCACGAGGTCGAGAATATGAGGATTGACCTCATAGCCCTGCTCGTTCTCTATAATCATGCCCTCCTCTACGAGCGCCGTCCAGTGTCCCTTCACGAATTTCTCGTCCGTCCCTGAAAGCCGGGCGAGATCGGCCCAGTCCTCGAATCCGCTGATCACCGTAAGGGTGGCAAGAATTTGCTTCCGGTATGAGACGAGCCTGGGCCAGCGTTCACGTGCGGTGCGTATCCAGTCTTCCTGTTTGCGCCGCTGCATTTCAGCCCGTTCTTGTCGCTGCTGTTCCTCTCGCTTTTTTCTCTCGATTTGCTGTTCTACCGACGCTTTCTGCTTGCGCGCCTTTTCGTCGTCGGGATCAAGCTGGATGGCCTGCTCTGCAAAGGAGAGCGCCTCGTCCAGGTGCCCCAAGCCGGCAAGCAGAAGTGAAAGGTTGTGACATGCAGCAGCGCTCGGGCCTCCCTCGAGATACTGTTTGTAGGCCTGTTCCGTCTCTTTCGCGAGCGCAGGGATATTGTGGGCATAAAAGGCGTGATCCCAGAGTTCTGGCCTGGTTCTTTCCGGCAGGCGTGTCGTCAGGATACGCACGACGTCCACCAGTTCCTGATGCATGCTTCCCTCGTCGAGTATGCGCCTCCAGGTCGAGCGATAGAAAACGAGGAAGACGGAAACGAGGAGCGCATCGTCCGGACAGCTTTGCAGGCGCTTGAACGCAGCCTTATGAAAAGCGGTGCGCTGCGCTTTGTCAAGCTTTGGCGTTGCGTCAGGTGTAAATTCTTCGAGAGTGGGCATCCAGGGGTGCTTTTTGCGTGGACTCGTCTGTGTGATGATATCCTGGATCAGGAGCAGAAGAAACCCCTCCTGCCTCACCAGAGGAAACAGACTCACATGCACCTCCGCCACCTGGCCCTCCGCCACCTGGAGTGCGCCGCGATCCATCAATACCTGCCACTGTTCTTGGAGCTGCTGTTCTTCCACCTGCGCATGGCCTGCAAGTTGTGACCAGTGCGAGGGTCTGCACTCGATTACCAGGTAGAGGAGCCGCTTCTGGCTGGCGCTCAACTGTGACCAGAAGCGCTGGATATGGGTGCGTTGCGCCTCCTGTGCCTCCTTTTTCATGCGGGCATTTTCCCCAACAATCAGCTCGTCGTCGGGAGAGAGCGCCGCCGCTTTATCCGACAGGGCAAGCGCTTCTTGCACATTCCCCTGCTCTTCGAGGAGGAGCGAGAGATTGTGGAGGGTGTCAGCGTGATCAGGGTAGCGTTCAAGGTAGGACCGGTACGCGCGTTCGGCTTCACCGATCCGTCCAAGCTCGCTCAGATGGTAGGCATAGTTCCACAGTTCACGGTCGGTAGCAGTGCCAGGTAAGGCCTTCAGCAAAAGCGCAATCACGTCAACGATTTCCTGGTGCATGTCCCCGGCGACCAGGATGGGCTGCCAGAATGAATGGTAAAATGGGATGAAGACGGCGCTGATGAGGTCGGGATCCTGCTGGGCTTGCAGGAACTTCCAGGCTATTTCATGGCACGCGCGGCGTACCTCAATCGACATGGCCGGTGTCTCTTGCGCTGCTTCCTCATCCTCCTCCGTTTCGTCATCGATGGTGAATGCTGCTGTATAGGAGTGAAACTCCCACTGCTGTTTATACCACTGGCCACTTGTGCTTTCATCTGTATCATCGCTTACAGGAGGAAGGGGCTGGTAGGTTTTCAGGGTAGAAAACTGCCAGAGGCAGTACATGAGATGGTGCCTGACAGCGAGCGGAACATCACCCGTACTTAGATAATGGTAAGAGAGGTCCTGGCTTATATGCGGATGTTCAAACCACTGTGCTGCCTGCAGCAACAACTTGGTTAGGGTTTCTCTGGGTACATCTGATTGATGATCTGTGTGGCAATATTTATAGAGAAGGTAGCTCAGTTGGCCTTTCAGTGACGACTCTACCCCCTGATCCTCCGAAAGCAGCGCCACGCAGACGTCTTTCATACATGCAGAAAGGCTCTCATCACCAATATGGACTCCCCATTCGGCATCTGCCCCAATGGAAACTGGCTCGTGGAACACAGCGTCGCTGCACTGCGAGTCATTCGGATTAGCAAACCAGAGGTCTGCTCCCTGTGCCGCCGCGGCTATAGCTTTACTCGTCTGCTGCTGTGTGAGCCAGGCCGCAGCGATGCTGAAGAAGCCGATGAAGATGGCCGTAAAATCGCCCGATTGAGTCTCCTGTTTATACAAAGAGACAGCTTCATCTATCTTTCCAAAGCTCAGATACAGATCTCCCTTGATTTTCGCCAGGCCAGGTCCGTAGCTATGATAGGAACTCTTCTGCATGCGCTCGGTACAGGCAAGGGCCTGCTCGAACAGTCCGCCCTTCTGCGCGGCCCAGAAGGCGGTAGCTAGCGCCAGTTGAGGGGGATCGGGTCGCGCGAGTAGGGGCGTCACCGCCGCGAGCGCACCCTCGTAGTTGCGGAGGCGGTAGAGCAAATGAGAGCCTAAGCGCAGTCGCACTTTCTCCACGTCGGGGTAACGAGTAAAAGTTTCCTGGAGCAGCGCTGCCCTCTCCTCATCGTCGTCATCTCCGCAGCGCATCAGATCATCCAACCAGAGCAACGCTTCGACGGGACACTCAGGGAGTGGGCGCGCTTTCTGTAAAAGATCGAGGATGGATGCTCTTTTCTCCGTGTTGAATTGATAGCTGTCTTGATTTTTCCCTTGAGCCAATGCTAACCAATAATAAACGTGTCCAACCTCTTCTAATTTGAGAGATGCCTGTAAATACGGTACAGCCTGGTCCCACTCTTCGAGGTCCAGAAAGGCGGCTCCGATCATGGCCAGATCATACCAAGTCTTCTCCTGTATAGTAAGCCATGCCCCAACCGCTTCCTTGAAGTCTCTCATTGTACAGAGGCTTTGGCCAAGCAAGCGCTTCTTTTCGTCTGTGGGAGCCATGCGAATGTGCGCGCGGAGAAGACGAACAGCCTCCTGGAAGTTTCCCTGAGCGAGCAGGGCTTCAGGCGTTTTCTTGTCGGCCCCCCGCTTCTTTTGCTGCTGGCGCTGTTTCCCATTCCAGCGACGTTTGCCGGGTTTTCCCATACCAGGAAGCTCCTCAAGGTAAGGCACTTGTGGATGCCTCGGAGTGGATTTTTCATCATTGTTGAGCAGCAGTATGATACTGGTTTACAGGTAGCATGTCAACTGCCTTTATATAAAGGGCGCATGGCAAGGACCGGGAGTGCCACTGCTACCCCGCATATTGGTCGCTCTTGAGCACCGAAGATGGCGCTGTTCGTTTCGCTAGCATAGCAAATCGACCTGACTCTACTCCCCGCGAAATGGTTGATGAAGGCGCCGATCCTAATCGGGTCGCTTCATTCGCCGACACTCTTTCCTCTCTGCAACATCAATCTTATACGCACGTCATCCATTGATGTATATTTTCAGCGGTGATCGAACGGCAGATCAACACGATTTGGGAGCAGCGCGAGAGCGTGCGAGTCGGAGATGGCAGCACAGGCGCATAACGCGCAAAAGAGAAGAACATGGTCATACGCCACCCCTTAATGCAAATTTACCTCTTGCAAAGGTGTCCTTTCTATGCTAATATTATTAGCAATTTAGGACATAATCTTTGTAGGAGATTGATCTATGAAGGCAAAAGATGTACCGCCTTTCCATAAGGCGCTAACAGACCTCGCTGCTTATTTCCCCACATTTTACGATGCTTTTGAATCTGGTCATGATAACGCGAAAGGCATTCTTGAGCAACTTGGCGATTCTTCTGTTGATCCCTGGCTCCATGCTCACCTTGTTCGTCATAGCGTCAAACTTTTTCTTCAGAAACATGATGTTGATGCACGCGAATATAAGCCAGAAAATCTCGCCATGAGTGGACTGCAATTTTGCGTTGGGTGCTGGTTCATTCGAGCACGTAAGTCGGCACGCGGAGCAGTCCCATCTCCTGGACGTTCAAGCACGTTGAGCGCCTATTACCGACAACTCACCTTGCCGGGAGAATTTAGTGAAATGCACAACCTCTTAATGCTTTGGCATACCAATCTCGCAGGGGATTTTCAGAGGTTAACGCTGGTTTATCCGCTTGCACCAGGTATGATGAAGTGGAAAGGAGCTATCCCACACCCGGCGAAGGCTATAGATGAAGCAACGACCATTTCTCAGCCTGATTTTGAAGACTTAGGCGACTTGGACATTGAACCTTTGACTGAGGGTGATGAGTTTCTTACCGAGGGCGATGAAGACAGCGAAGCAGAAGGACAATGATTAACGGATATCGCATCCGACAAGTACGTGAATTAGCACGACTGACCCAGGCTGAGTTAGCCGAGGCTGTCGAAATCACGCAATCAACGATTGCCCAAATTGAAAGTGGGCGCTTCCTACCGTCAGATTCGCTTATTGAAGCAATCGCATCACGGTTAGGTTTTCCTGTGTCCTTTTTTCAAAGAGAAGACCCCCCAAACTTTCCGCTCGGTTCACTGCTTTTTCGGTCACATGTCAATATAGCAGCAGACGATAGAGATGAGATATGCCGATTAGGTCAACTTGAGTTTGAACTGCTGATGATTTTAGCAAAACGGGTGAGAAACAAGATCATACTGCGGTTGCCTCAACTTTCGGATGAGCCAATTGATATTGTGACAGCAGCACAACACACGCGCGATGCGCTCTCATTATCGCTCGATGTTCCTATTCCTCATTTGATAAAAGCAGTCGAACAGAGTGGTACGATTGTATTGATGTTACCAGCACATTTTGCAACGTGTGATGCTTTCTCGTTGTGGGCGAATGTCCCTTCACCTCAAACAGCTATTGAGGTGAAGAAACCACTCATTGTTCTCTCAGGTGAGACGCCGGGTGATCGGCTTCGCTCTAGTCTTGCTCATGAGCTTGGTCATTTAGTATTGCATCAGGCGATTAGGGGGATAGCACGTGAGATGGAAGAGGAAGCCAATCGATTTGCTGCTGAACTGCTGCTTCCTGAAGTGGCGATGAGAAAAGAGATTACGATACCCGTCACCCTGACGAGTTTATCCAGGCTAAAGCCTGTTTGGGGTGTTTCTATCCAAATGTTGATTCGGCGCGCATATGATCTTCAGATCATCACGGAACGCCAATATAAGTACTTATTCAAGCAATTGGTTGATCATGGATGGAGGATACAAGAACCCATCGCTCTCAAAGTGGAAAAGCCGCGTGCCTTACGACAGATGGCAGAGATAGTTTATGGGAAACTTGGGGAACCTGTCAATTATCAACGGCTTGCCCGCGATGTAGATATGCATCCTCATTTTGTGAAGCGACTCGTGGATATCTATGCTACCCGTCAAGACTACAGCATACCAACAGTCAAGAAACACAACGAGGTAGAGAACTTATTGCAGAGTGGGGAGTCAGGAGGAGTCGGAATGAGGAAAAGGCCAGGCATATAAGGAAAGCACTCAATGATGAATATTGACTGGAATACACTGCGCGCGCTCGGTGGTTCCCAAAGGAATGCCTTTGAAGAACTGTGCTGCCAGCTGGCGGCCTATGAGCCTGCCCCAACCGAGTCTCGGTTTATCCGCGTTGGAGCACCAGATGCGGGGGTTGAGTGCTATTGGATTCTACCACAGGGTGACGAGTGGGCATGGCAGGCCAAGTATTTCACCGCGACGCCAAATAAAACGCAGTGGGGAGAGGTGGACGAATCGGTCAGAACCGCTCTGGAGAAACATCCCCGGCTGGTAAGGTATACTATCTGCTTTCCCGTGGATCGCGCCGACCCTCGGCGTAAAAATGAGCAGTGGTTCATGGACAAATGGCACCAACACGTTGCCAAGTGGAAGGGTTGGGCGCAGGAGAAAGGAATGTCCGTCGAGTTCGACTACTGGGGCGAACACGACCTGCTGGTCCGCTTGAGCCAGGAAGAGCACCGGGGCCGCTTTTTCTTCTGGTTTCATCGCGAACTGTTCAGTGATCGCTGGTTTCAAGAGCGGATGGACGAAGCCATTGGCGGTGCTGGTCCGCGCTACACCCCAAAATTGAACGTTGATCTCCCTATCGCGCGTCTCTTCGATGGGCTGGGGCGCACGACCGCCTTTTTCGAGCGACTCGATGCAGAGGTGCTGAGTGTAAAGCAGGCCTACCGCTCCATCTCGTGGAATCGCATGGACCCAACAGAAACAGAATTGAGTGTCCTCGGGCAACACATGCAAGAGCTATGGTTGCACACTCAGTTCGATCGGAAAGATGTCGATCACATCAATTGGGTACGGTTGAAGCAGATCGTTGCGGCAGCCTATGCTGAAGCGAGCAAGTGGGCAGAGAGGATTGAACTTGCCGCGCAGGAAAGAACTCACGCCACTTCTGGTACCTCACAGACGACCCATCGAGAGGAGCGAAGCGCCGTTACAGCATCCGAAGTTCGCCGGTTCATGAGATCTCTTCGTACTCTGGAAGGATCGATACAAGAGGATGAAGCACGACTGGCAAACGAGCCAGCACTGCTTCTGGTTGGTGAGGCCGGAACGGGGAAAACCCACTTGTTCTGTGATATTGGCCGGCATCGGTATCAGCAAGGGCAGCCGACCATTCTGCTGCTCGGCGAAAAGTTTCGCGATAGCGAGCCGTGGACGCAGATAAAAAGCATGCTTTCCCTCTCGTGCGATCGCGACGAATTTTTAGGCGCGCTCAACGCCGCCGGTGAAGCGCGCAGGCAACGCGCATTGATTTTGATAGACGCGCTTAACGAAGGAGAAGGGAAGCGGTTTTGGAGGAGCTTTCTCCCGGAGATGCTGGCAGCCATCGCGCGTTATCCCTGGATCGGGATTGCCTTGAGCGTGCGTTCCTCCTATGAAGAGATCATCGTCCCCGAGGGGCTGGTTCCTGAAAGCCTTGTTCGCGCTGTCCATGAAGGATTCGCCGAGCACGAATATGAGGCGACGAAGATCTACTTCGACCACTACGGCATTGAGCGCCCAAGCATTCCCCTCCTTTTTCCGGAATTTCGCAATCCGCTCTTCTTAAAGCTCTTCTGTCGGGGATTACAGACGGGGAACTACAGGCGGATACCAGAAGGTTTAGTAGGGATCACCACCATCTTTACCTTCTTTCTTGAGAACCTGAACAGCAAACTGGCGAGGCTGGACGAACTTGATCTCAATCCCAACATGCCTTATGTGCAAAAAGCCGTCCAGGCGCTTTCACAGGCACTGGCAGAAAGGCAGGTTAGCTGGCTACCCCATGGGGAGGCTCAGGCGATCGTGGACCGCATTGTGCCAGCGAAAGGCTATGAGCACTCCTTATTTCGCCGGTTAATCGCGGAGGGAGTGCTCTCTGAAGATCGCTTCCCGGAACGTAATGGGAGCAGTGAACGCATTCGTTACGTAGAAGGCATTCGCTTTGCGTATGAGCGGCTATCGGATCACCTCATTGCGCAGTATCTGTTGGACACCCACCTCGATACAGAGCATCCACACAAATCATTCGAGC
>WNFD01000701.1_pt1 | contig 33254 bp, 32 predicted proteins | sample 5400491 | NCBI WGS metagenome assembly WNFD01 (sample SAMN13153343, study PRJNA577476) | soil metagenome | isolation source: 120 cm saprolite under Douglas fir tree site 2 hole 2 replicate 2 | place: USA:California | collected 2015-04-18 | reverse complement strand
CCGCGGCCGGTGGTGGACCGGACCGCTAATCGAAGAGCGTCAGCTGCAGGTCAGGCTCGGGGTGCTCGAGGCCTGACAGCCCCACCCCGATCAGGCGTACAGCCCGCGACTCCACGTGTGACTTCTCCAGCGCCGACCGCGCGGCGCGGAAGATCGTCTCGACGTCGTCGGTCGGGCTCGTCCGGCTCACCTGGCGGCTCACCAGCCTGAAGTCGGGGAGCTTCAGCTTCACGTAGACCGTCCGCGCGCGAACTCCATCGGTCTTCAGCCGTTCGGTGACCCGATCCGTCAGGTCGCGCAGCGCGGTTTCGAGCTGGCCCCGGTCGCTGACGTCGTTTTCGAAGGTGGTCTCCGCCGAGATGGTCTTGGCCGGGCGGCTTCCATCGACGGGAGAGCGGTCGCGGCCCTGGGCGAGGCGCTGGAGGACGGCGCCGTTCGTGCCGAGGGCCTGGACCAGGCGCTGCGTCTCGTAAGCGGCCAGCGCGCCGACGGTGCGAAGTCCCATCGCGTGAAGCCTTTCCTCTGTCTTGGGGCCGAGGCCGGGGATCACCACGATGGGCAGCGGCGCCAGGAAGTCGGCCTCCGTCCCCGGCGGGACCAGGACCAGGCTGTCCGGCTTGCGCGTCCCGCTGGCCACCTTGGCGACGAGCTTTGAGGTCGCGGCGCCGACCGAAGCGGTCAGGCCGACCTCGGTGTGGATCTGGAACTTGATCCGGCGCGCCACCTCCTCCGCGTTCGAGGTGCCGTGCCTCGTCCGAGCCGTCACGTCGAGGTAGGCTTCGTCCAGGGCCACGCCCTCGACGAGCTCGGGCGAGGTGAAGCGGCGGAAGATCTGATGGACCGTGCGGCTCGCCTCGCGGTAGCGCGCCCCGTCGGGCTGGACCACCGTCAGCTGGGGGCACACCTGCATGGCTTCGTGCAGGGGCATCGCCGACCGCACACCGTACGCGCGAGCTTCGTACGACGCACCCATGACCACGGCCCGGCGCGAGCGCCCCGCCACCGCGACCGGGATCCCGCGGAGCTTGGGGTCGTCGCGCTGGTGGACGGAGGTGTAGAAGGCGTCGAGGTCGACGTGGAGGATCGTCCTCGGCCAGTTGTCCGGTCGCGGCATCAGCGGTTCGTGAGGGGCGCGATTGGCGCCAAAAACGTGGAATACCGCCCATCGATAGACGTCTTTGGCGCCAAAGGTGTGGAATCGGCCCAGGCCGTGCTCATCGCAGGGGCCAGTCTGCCACAAGGAGTTGTGGCCCACCCCGGCTTCACGCCTAGAATCCGGTGGCGATGAAGGGCGTCATCCTTGCCGGCGGCACGGGGAGCCGCCTGCACCCCCTGACCCGCATCACCAACAAGCACCTGCTGCCGATCTACGACCGCCCGATGATCAACTATGCGATCGAGGCCCTGGTGAGCGCCGGGGTGGGGGACATCATGCTGGTCACGGGCGGCACCCACGCCGGCGAGTTCCTGCGTCTGCTCGGCAACGGGCACGAGTTCGGCATCGAGCGCCTCTTCTATGCCTACCAGGACAAGGCCGGCGGCATCGCGGAGGCACTCGGCCTGGCTGAGAAGTTCGTCGGCGGCGACCGCTGCGTCGTGCTGCTCGCCGACAACATCTTCGAGCGATCGATCCGCCCGTGCGTGGAAGCGTTCGAGAAGCAGGCGCGCGGGGCGCGTGTCGTCCTCTCGAAGGAGTCGGACCACGAGCACCTCCGCAACCTGGGCGTCGCCCAGTTCGACGGCAACCGCCGGATCGAAAGGATCATCGAGAAGCCGGAGACCCCGCCGAGCGACTTCGCCGTGACGGGCGTTTACTTTTATGACTCGACGGTGTGGAAGGTGCTGCCCGAGCTCAAGCCTTCCGGGCGGGGAGAGCTCGAGATCACCGACGTGAACAACTGGTTTCTCAAGCAAGGATTGATGGAGTACGACGTGCTCGATGGCTTCTGGGGCGACGCGGGCGAATCGATTCACGCCTACTACGCGGTTCACGATTTCGTCCGCGCGCACGGGGTCAACAAGCCGTCGTGAGCATTGAAGGCGTGGTCTTGAAGGAGCTGACGACGCACTCCGACGAGCGCGGCTTCTTTCGCGAGGTGGTCCGGGAAACGGACGACTTCTTCGACCATTTCGGCCAGTGGAGCCATTCGTTGATGTATCCCGGCACCGCCAAGGCATGGCACATCCACCAACGCCAGACCGACTGGTGGTATGTGATCGGCGCGCTCAAGGTCGCCCTGTACGACACGCGGGATGGGTCAGCCACCAAGGGGCAGCTGATGGAATTCTTGATGGGTGACCAGAAGCCGGCATGCCTGAAGATCCCGCCCGGTGTTGCGCACGGCTGTCGCGCGCTGGAGTTGAGCCACGTCCTCTACATCACGTCGCATGTGTATGCGCCCGAGGACGAGGGGCGAATCCCGCATGACGACCCGGCGATCGGCTACGACTGGACGGCGGGTCCGCCCATCAAGTGACCCGCTCGCTGGGTCGTCTTCTCGTTGCCGGGGCTGCGGGCTTCATCGGGTCGAACTTCGTGCGATATCTCCGCCGGACGCGTCCGAACGTCGCCATCACCGTGCTCGACAAGCTCACCTACGCCGGCAACCTCGCGAACCTCGTCGAGTTCGAAGGCCGGCCAGGCTACCGCTTCGTCCACGGCGACATCTGCGACGCGGACCTGGTGAACACGCTCGCCGGTGAGTCGGACGCCATCGTCAACTTCGCCGCCGAGACGCATGTCGATCGCTCGCTGATGGACCCGTTTGCCTTCATCGAGACCGACGTTCGCGGCACGGCGATCCTGTGCGAGGCGGCCCGCCGGTACGGCCACGAGGTCTTCCTCCTCGTCAGCACTGACGAGGTGTACGGCGACGTGAGCGAGGGGCGCTCCGCGGAAAGCGATCCGCTGCGCCCCCGCAGTCCGTATTCGGCGAGCAAGGCAGGTGGTGAGCACATCGCCCGCGCTTACGCCGAGAGTTTCGGCCTGCCGCTCCTCGTGACGCGGGGCTCGAACAACTACGGCCCGTACCAGTACCCCGAGAAGCTGGTCCCGGTTCTGATCACGAACGCGATCGACGACTTGCGTCTGCCGCTCTACAACGACGGTTCGGCGGTGAGGGACTACATCTACGTCGAGGACCACTGCCGCGCCATCGACCAGGTGCTTCATGAAGCACCCGCCGGTGGCGTGTACAACGTCGGGACAGGCGTCGAGACGAATGGGCTGCGTGTCGCTGAGGCCGTGCTGGACATCCTGGGCAAGCCGCGAAGACTGATCGAGTTCGTCGCCGACCGGCCGGGCCACGACTATCGCTACGCGCTCGACATCTCGCGCATCACCGCGCTCGGTTGGGAGCCGCGCGTCACGTTCGCGGAAGGTCTCGAGGGAACTGTTCGCTGGTACCAGGAGCACCCGGATTGGTGGCGCCCGCTCAAGTCGGGCGAGTACTGGGAGTACTACAAGCGCAACTATCGGCCGCTGGTCAGCTGAGGGATCGTGCACCGCGGATAGTCCGGACCATCCGGGAATCTCGAGCTGATTGACGTCGCTGTGTCCGGACTATCCGGGGGCGGGAGGATCAGGCGGTGGGCGGTTGTTGCTCCTGCGCCTGCGCCGCTCCGGGCACCGGACGCCAGGTACGGCCGTCCCACCACAGCGTCCCGTCACCGGAACGCTGCGCGGTCGGCGGAGCTTCCACGGCCGCGTCCTTCCAGGCCTGCCCGTCCCACCAGTAGTTGCCGTCCGGGGACAGCTGGATCTCGCCTCCCGCGGCCATGCCCGGCGCGCCTGCCATGGCGCCGGCCATCATGGGGGTCGGTCCGCGCCGGCGCATGGCCAGCACGGCCACGATCGCGACGACCGCGATGATAAAGACGACCGCGATGACGAGGGCGAAGACCGGGAAGCCCGAGGCCACGTTGGACACGGCGTTCTCCGGCCATTGCGAAGGCGGGATGGTGCTCCCGGGTGCGGTGTCGTACTGGGTCTTGACCTGCGCCGCGGCGATGTTGAGCACGTCGTCCTTGGCCGAGGCGAGGATGACGAAGAAGACGTCGTTCCCCTTGGCGAAGACGAACAGGTCGCCGACGGTGTTGCTCGACGTATCGGCGAAGTGCGCGCCGTAGTAGGGGTCGATCCCGCTGACGGTGTCGGCGTGCTTGTAGGTGGGGTCGGCCTTGTCCGAGGCTTCGAGGGCCGTCAGCGCCTTCCTGGCGCCCGAACCGCCGGTGAACGCCATGACCGCTTCGACCATCGCGTGGCCCGCCGCGGACGATGCCCATGTCTTGCCGAAGCCGTCGACGAAGCCGTCCCTGTTCAGGGTGGCCTCCGTCTCGCTCGCGTTGGTGCTGTTGGTTCCGTTCGAGGTCGCCCAGTCGTGAGAGGTGAATTCGCCGTGCAGCTGGCCGGTCGTGAGCTCGGCGAAATCAGAGCTCGGCGGCTTGGCGAGGACGGAGTCCAGGGACGGGGAAGGGCTCGGAGTTGCGGCCGACGCGGCCAGCGGACCGAGTGCCAGGGCGGCAAACGCGGCAATCGTCGAGGCGTAGATCTGGCGTTTCACGCGGCCATCTTATCGGTTGGCGCTGAATCTTCCCCCCATCCCGCGCCAGTACCAATGGAGATAACGCGGGAGCCATTCGAACAGCTTGAAACGGCTCTGGCCCGCGGTCCGGTCGCGCCACGTTGTCGGCACCTCCGCCACCTGCAAACCGAGACGGTAGGCCTTGACGGTGAGCTCGAGGCCCAGCTCAAAACCTCCGCGTGACTCGATGGTGACCTGGTTGAGCAGGCGCTTGGAGTAGAGCCTGAAGTTGCTGGTCGCGTCGTGCACAGGAAGTCCGCCCAGCCAGTGGAGGGAGAGCCCGGCGGTGCGCGACATCGTGCGTTTGAGAAGTGGCCCCCCGACCTGGCGGCCGCCTCGCATGTACCGTGAGCCCGCCACCACGTCGGCGCCTGCCCGGGCCAGCTGGAACATGGGATCGATGTCGGCGGGATCGTCCGAGCCGTCGCCCATCGTGATGAGCACGTAAGGGGCGCGCGCCGCCCGAAGGCCCGACTTCATCGCGTTCAGCACGCCGCGACCCAGCGTGTTCCGGTGCAGCCGCAGCTCGGGCATCTCCTCCTGGAGGCGCTTGACCACCGGCACAGTCGTGTCCTCGTCGAAGTCGTGGACGACGAGCACCTCGAGAGGCCTGACCCGGCTTCGCTCGACGATGCCGCGGAGCGTAGGCACCACGTTCTCGCCCTCGTTGTAGACCGGGATCACCACGCTGAGGGCCGGAGTGTCGTCCTTCAAATCCTTCCCGCTTCGACCTCTTCTCGGATCCACGGGATCACCTCGTCCAGGACGTCCTCCAGCGAGGTCGTGGCCTCGAAACCCAGGAGATCGCGCGCCTTGCTCGTGTCCGGCACGCGCATCTGCACGTCGTGCTCGTACGGCGGGTCTGATACGAGGCGCAGAGGTTTCTCCGCGCCGTGGACCTTGCGCCAGATGACCTCGGCCAGCTCGCGCACCGTGGTCTTGCGCGCGGTCGAGAGGTTGAAGTCCTCGTTGAGCGCCCGCTCGGACTCCATGGCGAGGCGAATCCCGCTCGCCAGGTCGCCGCCGTAGGTGTAGTGCCGGACCTGGTTTCCGTCGCCGAGGATATGGAGCGGGTCCTGGCCTTTCACCACCTTCTGGACCAGGTCTGGAACGACGTGGCTCATCGCGAGCTTGACGTTCCCGCTCATCACGTCGTGGTCGCGCAGCGCGCGCCGCTCCCCGATGCCGACGCAGTTGAACGGCCGGACGATTGTGAAAGGCAGCCCGTATTGCTCGTGGGCGCCGCGCGCGAAGTACTCGGTGGCGAGCTTCTGAAACCCGTACGTCGACCGCGGCGGAGGGCTCGTGAGCTGTGCGCCCTCCGGTGTCGGGAAGACGGCGGTCGACTCGAAGACCATGCTGCTCGACAGCACGGTGATCTTCTGGAGGCGGCCGAGCTTGAAGGCGTCGACGGCCGCGTCGAAGGTGGCGGCGCAGATGCGCTCGTTCTCGGCGAGCAGGTCATAGGCGAACTCGTGGAAATACGAGATCCCGCCGATCATCGCCGCGCCGGCCACGACCTGGTCGCACTCCGTGGCGAGCTCGGTCAGGAGCTCGGCGTCCTTCGCGTCGCCCTCCACCAGGCGATACCGCGGATCGTTGTCGAACGTCCGCGCCACGGGGCCGTACTTGCTGAAGTTGTCGACGCCCACGACCTCGTGGCCGGCGTCCAACAGCTCGGCGACCAGGTAGCCGCAGATGAAACCGGCCGCGCCGGTGACCAGGATCTTCAGAGGCGGATCGGTCCGGTGACGCCCCAGATGTCGACGACCTCACGGCCGTCGAGCTCGAGCTCGCGGTAGGCGCGGTGCGGGGCGCCGACCACCAGCACGTCGGACTCGCTCAGCACCTTGTCGAGCGGCTCGAAGCTCGGGTCGGGCACGTACGGGTCGGTGCAGATGACCTTCGCGCCCTTGAACTGTGCGAGCTTGCGAAGCTTGTAGCTGAGCGACGCGCGAGCGTCGTCCGACTCGCCCTTGAAGGCCATGCCGAGGATGCCGACCGTCCGGCCGAGCAGAGGATGCCTCGAGTTGAGGGTGTCCACGATGTAGCCGGGGAGCCCTTCGTTGATCTGCATGGCCGCCTGGCCCAACGGAAAGTGGTCGGGCGTGAAGGCCGAGAGCTGCATCGTGTCCTTCAACAGGCACGGGCCGGCGGCGAATCCTGGTCCGGGCAGGTCGGCCGCGCGCGGGTAGTCCTGCCGGATGGCGTTCAAGACTCGGTTGTAGTCGAGGCCCGAGCGGTTGACGATCTGGAAGAACTGGTTGGCGATGGCGAACTTCATGTACCGCCACGTGTTGGTGAGGAGCTTCGCCAGCTCGGCCTCGAGCGGCGTGGTCTGGATGACCGAGCCGACTCCCAGCCGCTCGAAGAGCTCGCGGGCCCTGGCGAAGGCGCCGTCCGAGGTGACGCCGACCAGCTGCGGCAGGGTCCTGAGCTCCTCGAGCGCGTGTCCCTCGGCGATGCGCTCGGGGCAGAACGCGACGTCGGCCTCGATGCCCGCGGCGCGCAGGCGCCGCTCCACCGTCTCGCTCGTGCCTGGAAACACCGTCGAGCGCAGCACGATCAGGGAGCCGTTCTGGAGGTGCGGCGTCAGCTCGTCGAGGACCCGGTCGAATATCCGCACCGAGGGGTTCATGAACTCGTCGATCGGCGTGCCGATGACCAGCACCACGGTCCGTGTGCGGCGCAGCATCGCCGGGTCGGGCGACAGCTCGAGCCTGCCGGTCGGCAGCAGGCTTGCCAGGAGCGCCTCGGCGCCGGCTTCCTTGAACGGCACCTTGCCTGCCCTGACCTGGTCGATCTTCGACTGGTCGATGTCGTTGATGCCGACGCGATAGCCGCAGTCCGCCAGCGAAAGGGCCAGGGGCAGGCCGACGTGCCCGCATCCTCCGACGATCACGAGGTCGAGTTCGTTCATGGCGGGCAAATTATGATCTCCGCACTCATGAACTCACCTCGGAAGGGCGTTGGTCGCCCGTCCGTGCTGCTGGACATGAGGCCCCTGCAGGGTCCGAGCGCCGCCCGCGGAGTGGGGGCCTACGCGCGGGGGCTGCTCAAAGGGCTGATCCGGGCTGGATTCGACTCCAACCTGACCCTGCTGCTCGACGTGGCGTTCAACGAGCCCGAGCTGCCGGTCGGCCAGTTCAAGATCGCAGGCTGCCGGCGGCGCAGCCACGGCCAGCTTGCCGCGTACGAAGACGCCGTCGCCCTGACCGATGACATCAAAAGGATCCGCCCGGACCTGTACCACGCGATCGACTTTCACCTCCCCGGCCGCTCTCCGTGCCCGCTTGTCGTCACCCTGCACGACCTCATTCCGTGGGCCTGGCCGGGGCCGCGCATGCGGGGGGAGCGTTTGCGCTACGGCCTGTTCAGACGCTTGCTCGGACGCGCCGACGTCGTGATCGCGGTCTCCAACGCGACGGCCGGCGACGCCCGCCGCCTTGGAGTCGTCCCGCAGCGAAGGATTCGGGTCATCCCGGAGGCCGCGGATCCGGTCTTCACTTCAAAGCACGGCGCCCCGGGGCGAATCAAGGTCAAATGGAAGGTCGACGGGCGGTACCTGCTTTTTGTCGGGGCCCTCGACGCCAGGAAGGACCCGCGCGCCCTGCTCGACGCGTGGACGGCAGCTCGGGTCTCCCATCCCGACCTGCAGCTCCTCATCGCCGGTGTGCCCGGCCGCCAGGCACCACCGAGCATGTCGGGCGCCGTCCAGCTTGGCCGGGTCGACGATGAGGAGCTCGCCGATCTCTATTCGGCGGCGAGCTGTCTGCCGTTTTCCAGCCGCTACGAAGGATTCGGCCTGCCATGCCTCGAGGCCATGGCCTGCGGCTGCCCGGTTGCCGCTTTTCGGAACTCGAGCATCCCCGAAGTCGTCGACGACGCGGGGATGCTGGTCGAAGACGGTGACGGGGAGGCGCTTGGCAATGCCGCCGCCGCGATGATCCGCGAGCCCGATCGGTGGAGGCGGGCCGGGCTCCAGCAGGCGAGGAAGTTCAGCTGGGACAGAGCCGCCCGGGAAACGATCTCGGCGTACGAATCCTTACTGCCATAATCGCCCCGGTTTGAGCAAGGTCGCTGTCATCGGCGGCGGGTATGTGGGACTGACGACGGGCGCATGCCTGGCTGATCTCGGCAACATGGTGACGATCGTTGACGTCGACCAGGAGAAGATCGCGCAGCTCAAGCGCCACCACGTACCGTTCTACGAACCTGGGCTTCGCGAGCTGGTCGAGCGCAACGCGCGGGCGGGGCGCCTTCATTTCACGACCTCTTACCTGGACGCGGTGCCCGGAGCCGAGTACGCGATCATCGCCGTCAGCACGCCCGAGGGCGAAGGCGGCGAGGCCGACCTCTCGTACGTCGAGTCTGCGGCGAGCTCGATCGCCGACGCGATGGACGGACCGCTCGTTGTCGTCAACAAGTCGACCGTTCCCCCAATGACCGGCGACATGGTGTCGAACGTGCTGCAGAAGCGCAACAGCCGCCACCCCGCCGCTGTGGTGTCGAACCCCGAGTTTCTGCGTGAGGGCTCGGCGATCCAGGACTTCATGCATCCCGACCGCATCGTCGTGGGGAGCAACGACCGCGAGGCGGCCGAGAAGGTGGCGAAGCTTTATGCGCCGCTCGAGGCGCCGGTCCTGGTCACGCCGAACATCTACACCGCGGAGATGGTCAAGTACGCATCGAACGCGTTTCTCGCGACGCGCATCTCCTTCATCAACGAGATCGCCTGGATCAGCGAGCGGGTCGGCGCGGACGCGAAGCTCGTCGCCGAAGGCATGGGCCTCGACAAGCGCATCGGCTCGACGTACCTCGACGTCGGGATCGGATGGGGGGGCAGCTGCTTGGTCGGAACAGAGACGGTTCTGGTGCGACGCGGCGAAGAGGTGAGACTTCTTCCTCTCGCCCAGGTCTTCAGCGAATTGACCGAGGCACCAGGTTTCGATGTTCTCGCGTGGCGGGCCGAGACCTGCACGGTGGATTTCTTACCCGTAAAGGCAGCCACGATGCGACCCTACACAGGCGCCATCGTCGAAGTCCGAACCAAGATGGGCCGGCGGGTTGTGTGTACGCCAGACCACCCGTTCGCAACCCGCAACGGCGTGAAGCTGGCGGACCAGCTTTCCATCGATGATTGGGTGCCGATCGCGATGGGGGCCAACCCGGCCATTGGGCGAGTCGCCGAATTCAATCTGCTGGATGGTCTGGCCGAGGCCGATTTGAAGCGAACCCAAATAATCGTGAGGCCTGCGGCCCGGTTTCTCGACGGGGTCAGCGCCCGATCGCTTAGACCCGTTCTCGCGCAGGCTCGGTCTCACGACGTGTTGCGTGCGGGAGCGTTTCGGCTTTTTGAGCTGGATGAGCTCGGGCTCCCCTTGGATGGGTCGACGCTCAAAACGACGACAAATGGCACTGAGGTCCCGTTGCATATACGGGCCGATGAAGCTTTCTGGCGAGTGGTCGGACTCTATATAGCTGAAGGCCACTGCACCAGGGACGGAAAGCGCGAGCGGATGCAGTGGTCCTTCAACTACACAGGTGAAGACGACCTGGTCGAGGAAGTGCGCAGCTTCTGGGAACGGTACGGCGTCAAAGCGGATGTCTCGCACAGGCCGACGTCAACAGCTGTGACGGTGTCCTCGCGTGTGCTGGCGGGCTTCTGGTTGGGTGTCCTGAAGCTCGGGCGGACTTGCAACGATATGCGCCTGCCAGATCAGATCTGGACTCAAACTCTCGAACACAAGCGGGCACTTTTGTCTGGATACTGGCAAGGCGACGGCAGCTGGAGCCTGATCAATCGGGGACCAAGCGTGATTCTCGAATGCGGAACCACGAGTCCGATGTTGGCGGACGGCCTGCTCCGGTTGCTGGCGGATCTCGGGGTCGTCGCCTCGATGCGGGTCGGCCGAACTGCAAAGTCGACGCGCGATACCTACTGGATTCGCTGCTCGGGTGCGGACCAGGTGGAGAAGCTGTTGGACCTTGTGCCGGAGCGCGATCGTCACGCGATCGTTGCTTCGATAGCAAAGCAGAAAAAGCGCATCGCGCCGACCGGCTACTCCCGAGAAGGCGCACACACCGCCTGGGTTCGGGTCGTCGACGTCAGGCGAAGACCCTATGCGGGATCAGTTTTTTCCCTCGAGGTGCCGGGCGCTCATACATTCGTCACGACCGGTTCGCTCGTGACGCACAACTGTTTTCCAAAAGATGTCGCCGCACTCGCCGCGATCGGAGAGAGGTTCAACTATCACCCCGAGCTTCTGCATGCCGTCATGGACATCAATCGCGACCAGCGCATGCTCGTGATCGACCTGCTGCGCGAAAAGCTCGAGGAGCTGCCGGGCCGCATCATCGGCCTGCTTGGGCTGGCGTTCAAGCCCAACACCGATGACATGCGCCAGGCGCCAAGCCTCGACATCGCCAAGGTGCTGCTGGCGGCGGGCGCCGAGGTGCGCGCGTATGACCCAGCCGCGATGGAGCGATCGAAGATGCTGCTCCCCGAGGTCGAGTATCTGAAGGACGCGTACGAGGTCGCCGCCGGCGCGGACGCCCTGGTCCTCGTCACGGAATGGAACGAGTTCCGCCAGCTCGACATGGCGCGGATAAAGCAGCTGATGCGGCGGCCGGTCATCGTGGACGGGCGAAACATCTACGACCCGGCCGCGATGCGGAACCTGGGTTTCATATACCGCGGCATTGGCCGCGAATAAACCGCGCGCTGTCGTGTCGGGAGGAGCCGGTTTCATCGGCTCACACCTTTGCGAGGCGCTGCTCGGTCGCGGGATGCGAGTGCTCGCCCTGGACAACTTCATCACTGGCTCTCCCCAGAACCTGAAGGCGCTGCAGGGCAACCCCGACTTCGAGTTCCGCCAGGCCGACGTCAACCACGGCGTCTTCATCGGCGGCGACGTGCGCTACGTGCTGCATTTCGCTTCGCCGGCCTCTCCGCCGCAGTACGACTCCAACCCGATTCACACCTTGAAGGTCGGCACGCTCGGAACGATGAACATGCTCGGTCTCGCGCGGGCCAAGAACGCGACGTTCCTCCTGGCGTCCACCTCGGAGGTCTACGGCGATCCGCTGGTCCACCCACAACCGGAGACCTACTGGGGCAACGTGAACCCGATCGGCCCTCGCGGCTGCTACGACGAGGCCAAGCGATGCGCCGAGGCGTTCGCGATGGCCTACCACCGGACGCATCACGTCGACTCACGCATCATTCGGATCTTCAACACGCATGGACCCCGGATGCAGGTCCTGGACGGTCGCGCGGTCCCCAACTTCATGGCCCAGGCGATTCGAGGCGAGCCGCTCACGGTTTACGGCGACGGCTCCCAGACGCGAAGCCTCTGCTACGTGTCCGACCTGGTGCGCGGGGTGCTCGCCGCGCTCGAGCGCGGCGACGAGCAGCCGGTCAACCTCGGCAACCCGAAAGAGGTCACGGTGCTGGAGCTCGCCGAGACGATCATCCGGCTCGCCGGATCGAAGAGCGCGATCGAGCATCGCGAGCTGCCGGTCGATGATCCGAAGCAGCGCCGCCCTGACATCACGCGGGCGGGCAAGCTCCTGGGATGGCAGCCCGAGGTCGGCCTGGAAGACGGCCTGGGCCGAACTCTTGAATACTTTCGTACGGTGATATGAGCGCCGAGGACCTCAAGGCCTACATCCGCGACGTGCCCGACTACCCGCAGAAGGGAATCATCTTCCGCGACATCACGCCGATGCTCGGCGACAAGAAGATCTTTCGCGAGGTCGTCGAGCTCATGTCGAAGGCGTGGGCGGCCGATCCGCCCGAGCTCGTGGCCGGGATCGAAGCCCGCGGTTTCATTCCCGGGGCGGCGATCGCCGTGAGGCTCGGCGCGGGTTTCGTGCCCATCCGCAAGACAGGCAAGCTGCCGTGGACGACGGTTGTCGAGTCTTACGATCTCGAATACGGCACCGACCAGCTCGAGGTGCACTCGGACGCGGTGCAGCCCGGCCAGAAGGTGCTGATCGTGGATGATGTGCTTGCGACCGGCGGGACCGCTTCTGCCGCGGTGCGGCTGATGCGCAAGCTGGGCGCAGACGTCGTCGGTGTCCAGGTCCTGATCGAGCTCGGGTACCTGGACGGCCGCGAGCGGCTCCACGACGTCAAGCTGGTCAGCGAGATCCTTTACTGAGGAGACAAATTTGAAAGTCAGTTCCAAATCAAGCGACGTAAAAGACTCGAACCTGGCGGCGCAGGGCCAGGACCTGGTCGATTGGGCCGCCCGCGAGATGCCTGTCCTGAGCCTGATCCGCCAGCGTTTCGTGAACGATCAGCCGCTGAAGGGCCTCCGCCTGGCCGCCTGTCTTCACGTCACGAGCGAGACCGCGAACCTGATGCTGACGCTCAAGGCAGGAGGCGCCGACATCGCGCTGTGCGCGTCGAACCCGCTGTCCACCAACGACGCGGTCGCCGCATCGCTCGCGGTGAACCACGCGATCAAGACGTACGCCATTCGCGGCGAGGACAACGACACCTACTACGAGCACATCGAAGCCGCGCTCGACCACCGGCCGCAGCTCACGATGGACGACGGCGCCGACCTCGTTTCGGTGCTGCACAAGTCGCGCCGCGAACAGCTTACCGAGGTCGTCGGCGGGACCGAGGAGACCACGACCGGGGTGATCCGCCTCCGCGCGATGGCCGAGCGCGGCGTGCTCGCCTATCCGATCGTCGCGGTCAACGAGGCCGATACGAAGCACATGTTCGACAACCGATACGGCACCGGTCAGTCGACGATCGACGGGATCATCCGGTCCACCAACGTCCTGCTGGCGGGCAAGACCTTCGTCATCGCGGGGTACGGCTGGGTCGGCCGCGGTCTCGCGTCGCGGGCAAAGGGACACGGCGCGGACGTCGTCGTGACGGAAATCGACTCGGTCAAAGCCCTGGAGGCCGCGATGGACGGGTTCCGCGTCATGAAGATGGACGAGGCCGCCCCCGAGGGCGACATCTTCGTGACGGTGACCGGCGACGTGAACGTGTTGGATCGCAAGCACTTCGAGGCGATGAAGGACGGCGCGATCCTGGCCAACTCAGGTCATTTCAACTCGGAGATCAACCTGAAGGCGCTCGACGAGATCGCCACCGGCGTGCGCCAGGTCAGGCCGTCGGTGCAGGAGTACCGGCTCGGTACGGGCCGCCGTCTGTTCCTGCTTGCCGAAGGAAGGCTGATCAACCTCGCCGCCGCGGAGGGCCACCCCGCCGCTGTCATGGACATGAGCTTTGCCAACCAGGCGCTCTGCGCGGAGTACATCGCGAAGAACGCCTCGAGCCTCGAGCGGAGGGTCTACGACGTGCCTGACGACATCGACTCCGAGGTCGCGCGGCTGAAGCTGCACGCCATGGGGATCGCGATCGACACCCTGACCGAGGAACAGCAGCGCTATCTTTCCTCCTGGGAGGAAGGCACCTAGCACCAGATGTTTGGACCCGCTCGGCGCACCTGGGTGCTGGGCGGAGGCGGCGCCCGAGGGGCGGCCCAGGTCGGGGTGCTCCAGGCCCTGTTCGAGGCCGGCGTCGAGGCGCCGGTCAGCATCGTCGGCACCAGCGTCGGCGCGCTGAACGGCGCTTCGATCGCCGCCTACCCGTCGCTCGCCGGCGCCATGATGCTGCGCGAGGTCTGGCTGTCGCGCCAGGCCGCCGCCGTCTTCCAGGCGCACCCGCTCGGGGTGATCCTGTCCGGCCTCAAGCGCGACCACCTGAGCGTGATGCCGCAGCAGAACGTGAGGCGCCTGATCGATCGGGCCGAAGGGCTGACCGGCATGGCGACCTTCGAGCAGCTGCGCGTGCCGCTGGCGGTGGTGGCCACGGACATGAACGCGGGCAAGCCGGCGGTGTTCCGATCCGGCCAGCTGGCGCCGGCCCTGCTTGCCTCCACGGCGATTCCAGGATTGTTTCCATCGGTCCGGATCAACGATCGCGAGCACCTCGACGGCGGCGTCGTCGACAACACGCCGTTGAACATCGCGGTCGACGACGGCGCGAAGGACGTCCTGGCGATCAGCCTGATGGGTGGCGGGGAGTACGAGCAGGCGCCCAACAGCCTGCCCGAGCTCATCGCCCGGACCCTGCAGCTATCGCTCCACCACCAGATGCTGAGCGACTACGAGAGGCTGCGCGAGCGAGCGCGCATCGTCGTCATCTGCCCGATCACCGCTCCGACCACGACCTGGGTGATGAAAAGGGCGCACGTCGAGGCGGTGATGGAGTCGTCGCGCGCCGCGATGGCGAACCTGCTCCGCGAGCGCGGCTCGCGTCTCTTCCGGCACTCGGGGATCCACTACGTGCCACTGGGCTAGACGATAGGTAGGTTTCGTACAAAAGGTACCTATCAAATTCGGGCGAAAGGAGCTATTGGCGCAAACCGCGCCTTTCACCGCCCATTGAAGCCAGCTCCTGGCGCCAAACGCGCCCCTGCCGCGACCTTGTCTTGACGCTACCTTCTCGGCTCGTACCGCATCGCCACTGCCCCCGAGCCGAACTCCAGCCGGCTCACGAGCTTCAAGTCGACATGCTTCGATAGCCCCGCAAACAACGTCGGCCCGTGGCCGGCGAGCCTGGGATGCACCACGAACTCGTATTCATCGATCAATCCCAGCTCCGTCAACGCCTGTGGGAGCTACACACCTCCCACGAACAGTCCCTGGCCCGACTCCCGCTTGAGTTGCTGTACGGCTTCGTCCAGATCCCCGCGCACGAGTTCCGCGTTCCAATCGACCTGTTCCAGGGTGCTCGACACGACGTACTTCTTCGCCGCGTTGATCGTCTGGGCGAAGGGTTCCATCCAATCAGGTCTCGCTCCCGTCGGCGCCGGCGGCCGCCACGCTGATTCCATCATTTCGTAAGTCACCCGGCCAAAGAGAAGAGCATCGGCCCGGTTGAGGTTCTCGACCGCGTGACGATGCAAGTCTTCGTCCGCGGAGATTGCACGATGGTCACAGCACCCGTCCAACGTGACGTTGATGGAGTACCGAAGGGGTCGCATTGGCAAGAGTACCGACGGAGTATGGGCCGCCTCTGGTGCCGGCGAGATAGCATTCTTTCGTCCCAGAGGTATGAACCTGGCGCTTGGGGTCGCGCGCACACGGTCGTGCGTCCTTGCCGGCGCGGGAGATTCGAAGGAGGACCGTCTGCAATGCCCTCTCTGTTCACGTCCGAGTCAGTCACCGAAGGCCATCCCGACAAGCTGGCCGACCAGATCTCAGACGCCATCCTCGACGCGATCCTGGCCAAGGATCCACTGGCGCGGGTGGCGTGCGAGGCGATCGTGACGACCGGCCTCGCCATCGTGGTGGGCGAGATCACGACCGACTGCTACGTCGACATTCCGCGCATCGTCCGGCAGACCGTTCGCGAGGTCGGCTACACCCGGGCGAAGTACGGTTTCGACGCCGAGACCTGCGGCATCGTGACGAGCATCGACGAACAGTCTCCCGATATCGCGCAGGGCGTCGACGTCGGAGGCGCCGGCGACTCCGGGATGATGTTCGGCTTCGCATGCGACGAGACGCCGGAGCTGATGCCGCTGCCGATCATGCTCGCGCACCGGCTGGCGCGCAAGTTGGCGGAGGTGAGGCGCAACAAGACGCTGAGCTACCTGAGGCCGGACGGCAAGGTTCAGGTCACTGTCCGCTATGGAGATGACGGCCGGCCGGCAGGGGTCGACAACATCGTGCTTTCGACGCAGCACCACGACGAGGTCGACGCCGAGCAGCTTCGCTCCGACATCGCCGAGCACGTCATCGATGCCGTGATCCCGGCCGACATGCGCGACGGGTCGGTGCGCTCGTTCATCAATCCGACCGGCAGGTTCGTGGTCGGCGGTCCCGTGGCCGACGCCGGCCTGACCGGCCGCAAGATCATGGTCGACACATACGGCGGCTACGCGCGTCACGGGGGCGGCTGCTTCTCCGGCAAGGATCCGACGAAGGTCGATCGCGCCGGTGCGTACGGCGCGCGCCACGTCGCCAAGAACGTGGTGGCCGCCGGCCTGGCGAGCCGGTGCGAGGTGCAGCTGTCCTACGCGATCGGCGTCGTGAAGCCGGTCGCGGTGCGCGTCGACACGTTCGGCACCGGCACGTTTCCCGACCCGGCGATCGCCGCGACGCTGAGCAGGTTGTTCGACCTCAGCCCGCTCGGCATCATCAAGGAGCTCAACCTGCGCCGTCCGCTGTTCCGCCACACGGCGGTCTACGGCCACTTCGGACGGACCGACATCGACGCGCCGTGGGAATCGACGGCGCGGGCCAAGGAGCTGGCTGAAGAGCTGAAGTGAGTTCCCAACGCACCGTCGCCGTCATCCCGGCGGGCGGCGCCGGGACGCGCCTCTGGCCACGCTCGCGCAGCTCGACACCGAAGCACGTGCTCCCTCTGGGGGACCGAGGGCGCCCGCTGCTGCGGGCCGCGTACGACCGCGCCAAAGCCGTGACCGACGAGGTCTTCGTGCTGACCGAGATGCGGCAGCGCGAGATCATCGCCGGCGTCCTGCCCGAGGTCGGCGCCGACCACCTGATCCTCGAACCTTCGGCCCGCGGCACCACGAACGCGTACGGGCTGGCGGTGCTCACCCTCATCGACCGGATGCCGGGTGCCGTGATGCTCACCCTGCCCGCGGACCATGTCGTGCACGGGAGCGCCCAGGTGTCGAAGGCCGTGCGCGCCGCGGTCAAGGCAGCCGCGGCGATGGACTCTCTTGTCACGGTGGGACTCAAACCGAAGTTCCCGTCGACGGGGCTTGGGTACATCCATGCGCCTGGCCGGGTCTCGCGCGGCACGCTTCGCGTGCGCCGCTTCATCGAGAAGCCAAGCGCCGCCAGCGCCAGGCGATTCCTCCGCGAAGGCGGCTACTACTGGAACCTCGCATGGTTCTCGTGGCGGCTGGAGGTATTTCTCGATCAGCTGTCGCGCCATGCGCCGCGACACCTCGCGGGGCTGCGCAAGGTCGTCGAAGCCCGCAAAGCAGGCGACGAATCGGCCGCGGCGCAGCTATACCAGCGCCTGCCGGTCGAGGTCGTCGACCGAAGCGTCATGGAGAAGACAGACCGGCTGCTCCTCGTCCCGGCGACCTTCGATTGGGCGGACATCGGCAACTGGGCCGAGCTCGGCGACCGCGTCCACGCCGACGCTCGCGGGAACTCCGTGGAGGGCGAAGCGGTCCTCGTCGACACCACCGGCAGCCTGGTTTTCGGCGACCGCAGGCTCGTGGCCGCGATCGGCGTCCAGGACCTGATCATCGTCGACACCGAGGACGCGCTGCTGGTGGTTCCGCGCTCGCGGGCACAGGACGTCCGCAAGGTCGTCGAGGCCCTCAAGCGGGCCCGCAAGAATCGTTACCTATAGCCACCCCACGAAGTCTTCGACTTCGCGGGGACCCCGGCGGTTAACCTTGAACCCGATGCCAGAAGCGGACCAGATCAAGTTCGGAACTGACGGTTGGCGGGGCGTGACGGCCGACGATTTCACGTTCGGCAACGTGCGCCGCGTCGCGCAGGGCACCGCCCAGTACATGAAGTCGCGCTCCAACGAGCCGCTCGCGATCGTGGGTTACGACTGCAGGTTCGCCTCGGAGGATTTCGCGCGGGGAGTGGCCGACGTGTTCGCCAGCAATGCGATCAGGACGCTGATCTTCGACCGTCCGTCGCCGACGCAGGTCGCGTCGTGGACCGTGATCGACCGCAAGGCGACCGGCGCGGCCGTGATCACCGCCAGTCACAACCCCTACCAGTTCAACGGCTACAAGTACAAGACCGAGACCGGGAGCGCCGCGCCGTCGGAGGTCATCGCGGAGCTCGAGCGCAACATCAGCGCCCTCGACGAGGTCCCGGCCCCCGACCACATGGTCGCGCACGGCATGGTCACGCCGTACGACCCACGCCAGCCTTACTACGCGCAGATCGCGCGGATGGTCGACATCGACGGAATCAAGAACGCGGGCCTTCGCATCGTCCACGAGTGCATGTACGGCTCTGGTTACGGCTATATCGCCGAGATGATCGGCGGCGGCCGGACGACCGTGACCGAGCTGCACAACCAGCGCAACCCACTGTTTGGCGGCATCAATCCCGAGCCCATCCCGCCGAACATCGACTCGACGATTTCGTTCATGAAGGTTGGCGGCCAGGACCTGTGCATCTGCACGGACGGCGACGCGGACCGCGTCGGCATCATCGACGAGACCGGCCGGTTCATCAACCAGCTGCAGGTTTTCGCCCTCTTGATGCTGTATCTGTTCGAAGCGCGAGGCATGCGCGGGCCAGTGGTCAAGACCGTGAACATGACCGCGATGGTCGACAAGCTTGGAGCCGAGTTCGGCGAGCGCGTGTACGAAGTGCCTGTCGGATTCAAGAACGTCGCGCCAAAGATGATGGAGACGAACGCGCTGCTCGGCGGCGAGGAGTCGGGCGGCTTTGCGGTCCGCGGTCACATCCCGGAGCGCGATGGAATCTTGATCGGCCTGCTGTTCGCCGACATGATGGTGAAGTCGGGCAAGCCGATCTCCCAGATTCTCACCGCCCTGGAGCAGCGTGTCGGACCGCACGCGTATGCGCGGCACGACATCCACCTGACGCGTGAGACCTATGACACCGACCGCAAGCGCATTCTCGAGACGTTGGAGAAGAATGAGCCGCAGGAGGTCGCCGGCGTGGCCGTACAGCGGATCCGCTCCGATGACGGTTTCAAGTTCTACCTGGCGGACGGCAGCTGGGTGCTCCTCCGAGCGAGCGGCACCGAACCGCTCATCCGGATTTACTCCGAGGCGGCCGACAGCGAGGCGGTCGAAGCCCGCCTACACGCGCTCGAAGACATAGTTGGTCTGAGGCAGCATGCCCCTCCGGCCCTGCGGGCCACCTCCCCATAAATGGGGAGGACCAGAGTCAGTCCTGAGTTCGGTCGGGTCGAGGGCAGCAAGGTCGAGAAACCCTGGGGCTACGAGCTCCACTGGGCGCTCACCGACCGGTACGCAGGCAAGATCCTCCATGTGAACAAGGGTGAGGCGCTGTCGCTCCAGTACCACGAACGCAAGGACGAGTACCAGTACGTGATCAAGGGCGCGGTCGATATCGAGATCGGGGGGCCCGACGGCGCGCTGACCACCCGCCGCATGGCGGCCGGCGACACCCTGCACATCACCCCGGGCACGCGACACCGGCTCACCGCGGTTGAAGAAACGGACATCTTCGAGGTGTCGACGCCTGAGATCGACGACGTCGTTCGACTCGAAGATCGCTACGGCCGCGTGCCCCATCCGCCGGCAGGGCCGGGTGCTTCCCCGTGAACGGGGAAGAAGTCGGTACGGCCGTGTTTAGAATTCCACTTTCTAGATGAAGCTCCCGCCGATGCTGACGGAAAAGGTCGTCCCGGCCGACTCCGCGGCCAGGTCAGAACGCGACCGAAGTTTTCTGATCTTCGCCGGAATCGTGCTGATGGCGATCGCTCTCGGCTTCAAGTCCGAGCTCCTCGGCCCCGGCCAGGTGTGGGCGCTCGCCCTTGGCCTGGTCGTGATCGCCGCGCCCGCGCTCCTGGGTTACCTGCGCGGAAGCGAAGAGTTCCCGCGGATCGAGCACTACATCCCCGTGGCGCTCGGAGCGACGACCCTGGCGGGCCTCTCCCTTCTGGTGCCAGAGCTCTGGAAATACCTCGCCCTGACTCTGTTTTTCGGGGCCGGCTTCATCATCGCGGCGAGGCTGGACTACCTCCGCCTGCGCGATGCGGAAAAGCGCGGGCATCTCGTGCTGCAGGAGACGATCCTCGTCCTTGTCCTGTCAGGCGCCTACCTCGTCGTCGTGACGCTTCCCTTCAATCCCATCCTGCGGCTGCTCTGGATCTTCACGATCACGTTTCTCGCTTCGTATCGAAGCTTCCGGATCAATGGCGTGGCGGTCGCGCCGCGGCGGGCGTTCATCTTCGCGCTGTTCGTCGGGCAGGTAGTCACGTTCCTCGCCTGGGCGATCACCGCGCTGTCCCTCTACCTGGTGGTGAACGAGGGCACGTTCGCAGTGATGCTTCTGTTCGCCTGGTACATCAACCGCGGCCTCGTCCGGCACACCGTGGAGGACAGCTTCACCAGGAACGTCGTGCTCGAGTACGGGGCTTTCGCGATCGTGCTGATCTATCTCTTCGTGTCGAGCTACCAGCCGAGCCGCTAGCCCCATCCCCCGGCTTCGCCGGGTACTTCCCCATAAATGGGGAAGACACTAATTACATGCCGAGGTAGGCCTTCTGGACTTCGGCGGACTCGAGCAGCTCTCGGCCTGATCCCTGCTGCACGACGACCCCGGTCTCGAGGACGTACGCGCGGTTGGCGACCTCGAGCGCCTTGTTTGCGTTCTGCTCCACCAGGAGCACGGTGGTGCCCTGCGTGTTGATCTCGCGAACAATGCTGAAGATCGTCTCGATCAGGATCGGGGCCAGGCCCAGAGACGGCTCGTCGAGCATCATCAGCTTCGGCCGCGCCATCAGCGCCCGGCCCATCGCGAGCATCTGCTGCTCGCCGCCGGATAGGGTGCCCGCGATCTGAGATCGCCGCTCCTGGAGACGCGGGAAGAGCCTGAACACGTTCTCCATGTCGGATGCGATTCCAGCCTTGTCATTGCGCGAATACGCGCCCATGAAGAGGTTGTCGATCACCGACATCCGCGGGAACAGCCTTCTGCCCTCGGGCGACTGCGAGATCCCCAGCTCGACGATCGACGATGGGCCGGTGCGCGTGATTTCCCGGCCGTCGAACCGGATCGAGCCCGAGTGCGGATGCATGAGCCCGGAGATCGTGCGCAGCGTCGTAGTCTTGCCCGCTCCGTTGGAGCCGATGAGCGCGACGACCTCGCCCTTCTCGACCCTGATCGAAACGCCGCGCAGCGCCTGGATGCGACCGTAGAAAGCGTCGACCCCTTCAAGCTCAAGCAGTGACATCTGAAGCTAGGCCGATTTGCCCAGGTAGGCTTCGATGACCTTGACGTCCTTCCGGACCTCGTCCGGAGGGCCCTCCGCGATCTTCTCGCCGTGGTCGAGGACGACGATGCGCTCCGAGATGCCCATCACGACCTTCATGTCGTGCTCGATCAGGAAGACGGTGATGCCCCTGGTCAGGATCTTCTTGACGAGCTGCATCAGCTCGACCTTTTCCTGTGGCGTGAACCCGGCGGCCGGCTCGTCGAGCAGCAGCAGCTTCGGTTCGGTCGCCAGTGCGCGGGCAATCTCGAGGCGGCGCTGCTGGCCGTAGGGAAGGTTTCGCGCGTACTGATTCGCCGAACGGGCAATGCCGACAAACCGCAGCAGCTCCATCGCCTCTTCCGTGACCTTCTCCTCCTCACGGCGTTCGCGCGGCAGCTTGAACAGCGAGTCCCAGATCTTGGCTTTCATCCGCACATGCCGCCCAACCCGGACGTTGTCTAGGCACGTCATGTAGTCGAAGAGCCGGATGTTCTGGAACGTCCGCGCGATGCCCAGGCGAGCGACCTGGTGCGGTTTGGAGCCGGTGATGTCGCGACCGTCGAAAACCACCCGGCCGGCGGTTGGCGTAAACAGGCCGGTCACGTTGTTGAACAGCGTCGTCTTGCCTGCGCCGTTGGGACCTATGAGCGCGAACACCTCGCCGCGCTTGATATGCAGACTTACGTTGTCGACCGCCACCAGCCCTCCGAATCGCTTGGTCAGGTTGGTGAGCTCGAGGATGTTGTCTGCGGTCTCAGGCACGGGCTCCCTCCTCGACCGCGGACGCTTCTTCCTGCACCGCCGCGTGCTTCAGCTCCTGCTCGCGGATGCGGCTCGGGAACAGTCCCTGCGGACGCAGAAGCATGATCAACACCAGGATCAAGCCGAAGATCAAGAACTGCATGCGCTGCACCTCGGCATATAGCCCCGGCCAGTCGCCCGTCTGGACGTTCAATGAGCCCAGCCCGACAGCGTTGGCGAGTGACTCGGCGTTGGACGCAAGCGAGGGCAGCAGGGTGTTCAGGACGAAGTAGATGACCAGCGCGCCGATGATGACGCCCGTGATGTTGCCCATCCCGCCGAGCACCACCATCACGAGTACCGTGATCGACACGATGAACAGAAAGTCGTCTGGGCTGACCAGGGAGAAGATGGCTCCGTAGTAGGCGCCGGCAAAGCCGCTGAACGAGGCACCGATCGCGAACGCGAGGAGCTTCGTAGTCACGGTGTTGATGCCCATCGCCGCGGCCGCCACCTCATCTTCGCGAATCGCCATCCAGGCGCGGCCCAACCGTGAGCGGTAGAGATTGTTGACCAGGATCACGGCCACGAAAATCAAGATCACGATCAGGACGTAGAAGGCGACCGGGTCGAAGCTGAAGCTGTAACAGGGTAGGAAGTGCGTTTGATCGAGGGGATTCCTGCAATTCGCGCCCTGGATTACCGCAACGTTGTCCGCGCCGGCCCATGGGCCGGTGATCCACGCCGGCAGCCAGGGCTGGTCGATGCCGCCGATGGCGTTGATACCGCCCGTCCACTGCGGGAGGTTGTAGGAGAGCTGGGGGACGATCTCACCGAATCCGAGAGTGACGATCGCGAGGTAGTCGCCTCGGAGACGGAGCGTGGGGAACCCGAGCAGCACGCCGAAACCGGCGGCGACGAACATCCCGATGAACAACATGATCCAGAACGGCAGGTGGAAGTTGTGGTGGAGCGGCGACGAACCCAGCTGGGCAGACGCGAACAACGCGTACGTGTACGCGCCGATGGCGAAGAAGGCTGCGTAGCCAAGGTCGAGAAGGCCGGCAAACCCGACCACGACGTTGAGCCCGATTGCCAGCAGAACCCAGGTGCCGGCATGGGCCGCCTGGGCGATGTAGGCGGTGCTGCCTCCGCTTACAAACAGGCTGACCATCGGGAAGAGCAGCGCCGCGAGAAGGAGGACGCCGTAGATCGCCTGGTCGCGGTCCCGGATGCGCTCGCGCAGGTGCAGCCTGGCCATCAACGACCGCCGCTTGACGGCGGCAGGCTCGGTCATTTCTCCGGAACCCTCATCCCGAGGAGCCCAGTCGGCCGGAACACCAGCACCCCGATCAGGATGCCGAAGATCATGACCTCGGTCCACTTCGAACCGATGTACGAGTCGCTGTAGGCCGCGATCAAGCCGATCAAGACCCCTCCGATGGCGGCGCCGGGGATGTTGCCGATGCCGCCGAAGACGGCCGAGGTAAATGCGACCAGGCCAGTGCGGAAACCAAGGTTGTAGAAGAGGTTGTTGAAGTAGAGGCCCCAGATCATGCCGCCGGCGCCCGCCAGGAGCGCGCCGATGAAGAACGTGGCCGCGATGGTGCGGTTGATGTCGATTCCCATGAGCTGTGCGGCGTCGCGGTCCTGCGCCGTCGCGCGCATCGCCTTGCCGAGCTTCGTCCGGTTGATGAAGATCGCGAGCAGCGACACGAGGACGACGGCCGTCGTGACGACGAATACGTCTTTGAATGTGAAGAACACCCCGCCGATCGTCGTCTGGAAGGCGGGTCCGTGCGGGAGGATGTCAGGAAAGTGAACTGACGCCGGGCCATGCCAGATGAACATGACTCCCTCGAGGACGAACGACATCCCGATCGCCGTGATCAAGGGCGCGAGGCGCGGCGCATTGCGAAGCGGGCGATAGGCGACGCGTTCGATGGTGATGTTGATGCCGCCCATGATCAGCATGACCACCGGGAACACCAGCAGTAGGGCGATCAGGTTGATCGTGCTGAAGTTCGTCTCGTCGATGGCGAAAAAGCCGAGGATCGCTGCTGCTATGTACGCGCCCATCGTGAACACGTCGCCATGGGCGAAGTTGATCAGCTCGATGATGCCGTAGACCATCGTGTAGCCAAGCGCCACGAGCGCGTACATCGCGCCGTCGGCGAGGCCGAAGATCGTGATCTGGAGGAAGGCCGTGGGGTGAATGACCGCCTGAGTAGCGAGGAGGACGATCCCGGTACCGGCGATGATGTAGAACCCGTAATCGGCAAGGCTCATGCCGCCGAGCGCGAGCGAACGAAATCTCGTCAGAGCCGAGGCGCCGCTCCTCACAGTGCCCGCGTCCAGTGCCCCCTCCTTGACCAAAGCACGAGGAGGCCCTGGTGGGCCTCCTCGTCGGATTTCGGGCTAAAGACTACTAGGTGGTCTTGGCGAAGTCGAACTGTGTCTTCCAGACGAAGCACAGCTTCGCCTGCGCCTTGCCGCAGACGCCGGTGGAGTTGGCTGGATCGGTGACGCTCTGGACCGTGTAGATGGACACGATCTTCAGGCTTGTGTCGCCGTTCGCGTCGAAGTCGTATGTGCCGATCACGCCGACGAAGCCCTTGGTCTTGGCCATCTCGGCCCGGACCTGCTCACGGGTCGGCATGCTGCCGTTCGCGTCGTTGATGCCGCGGCCGATGGCGGCCATCACCGCGTTGGCCGCGTCGTACGCCTGCATGGTGTAGCCACCGAAGTCGTTCGCGCCGGTGAACTGCTTGCGGAACGCGTCGATGGTGGACTTGGCTCCAGGGACCTGAGTCGCGTCGGCGCCTGCCGAGGTGGCATTGATGCCGAGCTCGTTGCCCGACGCCTGGTCGATGCAGTCAGTGGTCTCGATGCCGTCACCGCCCCCGAATGGGACGTCCCAGCCGAGGTCCTTCATCTGCTTGCGTGGGATGCAGATGTTCTGGTCGTCGGTGCCCCCAACGTAGACGCCCGCTGCGCCGGCGTTCTTGAAGTTGAGCAGGATCGACTTCCAGTCGCTCGTGGTGGCCTTCTGGTACTCGGAGTGCTTGGTCGTTCCGCCAAGCTTCTTGAACTCCGCCTCAAAGGCGGCTGCGATGCCGACGCCGAACACGGTGCTGTCGTCGAGGATGCCGATGCTCTTGACGTTGAGCTGCTTGTACATGTAGTCGGCCATCGCCGGGCCCTGGTAGTCGTCGGTCGTGACGACGCGCCAGTAGTTGTTGGCGTTGCCCGATCGGAGGTCCTGCGGGTGGTACGAGCAGCCAGCGATGTCCTTGGTGAGACACGGGTTGGTGTTGGACGGGCTGACCATGAGGAAGTGCTGCGGCGCGGCGATCGGGATCTCGGCCTTTGCCACCGCCGAGTTGTACGGCCCGATCATGCCGAGGAACTTGCTGTCGCCCAGCATCGTCTGCACGTTTTCGACCCCGGCGTCGGCGGAGTAAGCGCCCTGCCGGCAGTCGTCGAAGCTCTGATACGAGATGGTGTACCCGTTGACGCCGCCGGCGGCATTCTTCTGGTCGACTGCGAACTTGATGCCGTTCGCCGTCGACTGGCCGCCCGTGGTACAGACCGGCAGGTCGGAGCCGATCTTGATCGTGCCCTTGCTGCCGCCGCCACCACCGCCGCTACCGCCGCAGGCCACGGCGACCACGATCGCCACAGTGAGGACTACGAGTCCCCTAGCTCGAACCATATGGTTCCCCCTTGTGCTTGTTGGGAGGCCTAGCGCAAACCACACCGATGCCTCCCATCACTTGCCGCCCTCTTCCCAACTCGCGTCGGGGCGAGAGTGCGCCGGCGGCGAGTGCGGCCACATGGGATGGCCGAACTGCTACTCCGAGGCAAACTATTGACTCCCCGGCCCCCCGAAGTCAAGTCGAAGTTAAGGCGGCCGAAGGTTCAGTACGGAAGACGGGTGCTGTAATCGACGGTGCCGGCCAGCTTCCAGGGCGCCCGGGGGTCCGTGCCGCCCGACTCGAAAATCGAGATCACACGGTTGGTCGTGTCCCCGGATGGGTCGAAGCCCAGGTTCCCGGTCAGCCCCGCCAGCCCCGAGACCTGCCCCAGGTCCTGGGTCACCTTCGCCCTTTCCGGTAGGTCGCCCTGGGCGTCCCGAATCGCCCGGTCGAGGGCCGCGTAGACGATGGCGGTTGCGTCGTACGCGACGACGGTGTACGGGCCGGAGTCCGACGTGTTGCCGAATGAGGCCCTGAAGTCGCGGAGCATGGCCTGGGCGCCCGGGCGTGATGTGGCGTCGATGATCGGCACGGTCGCGAAGATGCCGGCCCCGTTGTCGCCCGCCAGCTGGACGCAAACGGGATCTTGCGCGATCCCGTCCGCGCCAAGGAACGGCGTGGCGTCGCCCAGGCCGAACAGCGCCTTCATCTGGGACCTGATGCTGCACCCGCCCATTCGGGTGGGGCCGCCGTAGTAGATGGCCTGCGCGCCGTCGTCCTTCATGGTCTGAAGGAAAGCCCTGGCGTCCGGATTCCTCGGATCGAGGTCGAGGTGGCCCAGCACAGTCCCGCCGAGGTTCGTCAAGCGGGCGCTGAAGGCGTCGACCAGGCCCTGCCCGTAGGCCTCGTGATCGGAGATCACTCCGGCCCGCAGGATGTGGAGGGTGTTGAGCGCGTAGTCGGCAGCGGCTGCGCCCTGCAGGTCGTCGGTGGCCGAGAGCCGGAAGAAGTTGTTCGCGTGGGCCGGCCGCAGGTCGGCAGCCGGCGGCAGGCCCGCCATCTTGCACCCGATCTCGGTCCGCGCCGGGTTCAGGTTCGCCGGCATGAAAACGTTCCGGGTCAGGCACGGGTTGCTGGTCGCCGGGCTGATCATCGCCAGCCCGGCCTCGTTGGCGATCGGGATCTCCTTTCGGGCCACACCTGCGTCGAAGGGCCCGACCATTGCCAGCACACTCGAGTCGGCGACGAAGTCGCGAACGTTCGATGCGCCTCGGTTGGGATCCGGCGCGCCGCCGCCGGCGTCGTCCGCGATCCGCAACGCGATGCCGTAGCCGTCCAGGGTCGGGTGGGTCTGGACGAAAAACCGGACCCCGTTGAGCGCCGGCACCGCGGCGCGGGCTTCGCCTCCGGTCAGCGGCAGGTCGACCCCGATGTGGATCGTTCTGGCCGGCTGCTGCGCGGGCGGGGTCTCGCCACAGGCGCTTCCCCCCATCAAGAGGACGAGCGCCCCCACAAGGACGACGCGGTTCACGTCAGAGAGGATGACACCCGCTGCTCATGCCGACCACTCCGTATACTCAGCATCCTTCTAGCCCACCTCCAGGCCATGGGAGCGCGCCTCTTTGAAGACTGAAACCAGCGAACACCTCAAACCCCGCTCGCAGTATGGGGACGATGCCGTCCAGCTGGCGATCGCCGGAAAGTGGGACGAGGCGGTGAAGCTGAACAAGTTCATCATCGACAACTTCGGCGCCGACGAGGAGACGCAGAACCGTCTCGGCAAGGCGCTGTCGGAGCTGGGCAAGCTCAAAGAGGCGAAGGCGTCCTACGAGGCCGCGATGAAGATCAACCCGATGAACTCGATCGCCAAGAAGAACGCCGCCCGCATCAACGCGCTGCTCCACCAGAAAGAAGGGCTCAAGGTCGGCGGGACGCGTGTCGACCTCAACCTCTTCGTCGAGGAGATGGGGAAGACGGTGATCACGACGGTGGACTCGCCGCCGAGCGCGGACATCTGCTCCAAGGTTGCGGCCGGTGACGTGGCCGAGCTGAAGATCGAGGGCGACGCCCTCGTGGCGGAGACCTCGCGCGGCGTCCGGCTCGGCTTGCTCGAGGCCAAGCTCGCCCGGCGTCTGATCAAGTTCATGCGCGGCGGCAACCGCTACCAGGCTGGCGTGACCTCGTGCGACGGCAACACGGTCAAGCTGATCGTTCGCGAGACCTACCAGGATCCTCACTTCGCGGGCAAGCCGAGCTTTCCGATGCGGCGCAAGCGCGAGGTGGAGTTCCGTCCGTACACCAAGGAGAGCCTGCTCTCGCGCGGCCCGGAGGTCTTCTCCGAGGACGAAGAGGAAGAGGCGAACGTCGAGACGCCCGCGAGCGACGAGATCGAAGAAGGAATGCACGCGGTCGAAGACGAGGGCGAGGCGGTCGACTTCTCCGAGGACGCCGACGGCGATGCAGAGGACGAGGATGAAGACGAAAGCTGACGATCCAGCGGCTGCGGCCCGGAGGTTTCTTCACCGAAGGTAGTCCTTCGGTGACCCCTCAGCTGGGCGGCGTGCCCGGCTTCCGCGACCTGCTTCCCCTCGAGGCGGAGATCCTTCGCGAGGCGCAGGAATCGCTCCTCTCCGAGATGAGGCGTTGGGGCTACCGGCACGTCATCACGCCACTCGTCGAGAACATGGACGTCCTCGACCTCGGACTCGGGGTCGAGCAGCGGCGGCGCCTGTTCAAGTTTGCTGATGGCCGTGGCGACATGGTGGCGCTGGTCGGCGAGCGGACGGTGCCCGTGGCGCGGCTGGTGGCGGGCAAGCTGCGCTCCGCGCCGCTTCCGCTGCGGCTGTGCTACGCCGGTCCGGTCCTCTCGACCGACGAGGGCCGCTTCCAGCAGCGCCGCGAGACCTACCAGGTCGGCGCCGAGCTGGTCGGCGCGTCGGGTCCGGTCGCGGACGCCGAGGTCATCGCCCTGGCGGCTCGATGCATGGAGGCGACGGGCATCCGCCGCTACCAGCTCGACGTGGGCCACGCCGAGTTCTTCCACGGGATCATGGACGCGGTCCGGCTGCCTGACGGGGTGAAGGCAGGCGTCCGTGCCGCCCTGGCGGCCCGCGACTTCGTCGCCCTCGAATCGCTGCTCGAAGGCACTCCGTTGAAATCCGCCGAGCACGAGCTGCTCCTGCGCTTCCCGGCGCTGCGAGGCGGACCGGAGATCCTCGATGCGGCCGGCGGCCTGGTCCGCAACCGCCGCTCGGAGGCTGCCCTCGCCGAGCTCGCCCAGGTCCGCGAGCTGCTCGTCGCGCACGGCATCGGCGACGTCGTCAACCTCGACCTCGGCGCGATCCGCGACTTCGACTACTACACAGGCGTGATCTTCGAGGGGTACGGGCCGGATTTCGGACGCCCGGTTGCACAGGGCGGCCGTTACGACGCGCTTCTCGCACGCTTCGGCCGGCCTGCGCCCGCCACTGGTTTCATGATCCAGCTCGACCTGGTCTCAGAGATGCTGACGCGCGCGCCAAGGCCGCCCGGGCTGAAGCCGGTCGACGCAGCCCTCGCGTGGACCGCGCCGGGCCTCAACACCGCACTCCGCCTGGGCTCGACCCTGCGCCTGTTCGGCATGCGGGCGGTGGTGGACACCGAATCGCGGTCGCAGAGCGAGGCCAAGGCGTGGTGGCGCGCCGTCGGCGCGGCAAACCTCGTGCACTGCCGGAGCGACGCGGACGTGTCGTGGTCCACGGAGGGACAGCGGACGAGAAACCTGCCGCCGGAGCAGGTGGCCGCGCGGCTGGCGGGAGGCGGGGCATGACGCGGGACGATACGGTCTCGATCGCCATTCCGACCGGCGTGCTGACCGGCGGCGCGCTCCAGCTGCTGACGAAGTCCGGCCTCGCGCGCATGAGCGCGGAGGAGCTCGGCCGGCGACTGCTCGTCGATCAGTCGGGCGTGCGCGTGATCCTCGTCCGACCCGCCGACGTGCCGGCGTACGTCGACCACGGTGCGGCGGACCTTGGCATTGTCGGCAAGGACATCCTCTGGGAGTCGCCGGGCTCGCACTACGAGCTCGTGGACCTGCGTTTCGGCGACTGTCGCCTCGTGCTCGCCGTGCCGAGCACATCGCAGCTCAACGGGCCAGAAACGTGGCCGCCGATGCTCCGGATCGCGACCAAGTACCCGCGCACCACCTCGGCGTGGTTCGAGGCGCGCGGCCAGGCGGTCGAGGTGGTGACGCTGCATGGCTCGGTGGAGCTTGCGCCGCAGGTCGGGCTCGTCGATGGGATCGTCGATCTCACCGCGACGGGTCGGACGCTGCGCGAGAACCGGCTGCGCATCGCCGCCGAGCTTGGCGCCTCCACGGCGCGCTTGATCGCGAACCAGGCGAGCCTCAAGACGCGCACCGCCGCGGTGCAGTCGGTCGTCTCGAGGCTGAGAGAGGCGGCCGGCGTTGACCGTTAAGAGGTTCGACGTCGGCTCGTGGCTCGATTCCCCGCTTTCCCGGCGGCGAATGGACCTCTCGCAGTTTGCGCGCGAACGAGCCGCGGTGGCGGAGATCTGCGCCCGCGTTTTGACGGAAGGCGATGAAGCGCTCCGCGAGCTCGGCAAGCGATTCGACGGGTGGGCGCCCGGCGCGGGAGAGTCCTTCGAGGTCCCGACGCGCGACCTCCGCGCCGCCGCCGACCGGCTCCCGGCCGCGGACCGGGCAGCCCTCGAGTTCGCAGCGCAGCGCATCCGCGACTTTCACGAGCGACAGGTCGGGGCCGGATCGGTCGGATCGCCTGGATTGAAGCTCCTCACGCGCCCGGTCAAGCGTGCGGGCGTCTACGCGCCGGGCGGCCGGGCCTCGTATCCGTCCACCGTGCTGATGACCGTGATTCCCGCGCGCGTGGCCAAGGTCGAGGAGGTCGTGCTGGCGACGCCGCCTCGGCCGGATGGCAGCGTGCCGACCGGGATCCTGGCCGCCGCGCACATCGCCGGCGTGGACGCCGTGTACCGAGTTGGCGGCGCGCAGGCGATCGCGGCCCTCGCTTATGGGACCGCGACCATCCCCCGCGTCGACGTCGTCGCCGGCCCGGGCAACATCTACGTGACGCTGGCCAAGAAGGAGGTGTTCGGTTCGGTCGGCGTGGATGGGATTGCGGGCCCGACCGAGCTCGTCGTCGTCGCTGATGGCGCGGCCCGGCCGGACTTCGTCGCGGCCGACCTCGCCGCGCAGCTGGAGCACGACCCACTGGCGTGGGGCGTGCTCGTCACCGACTCGGTGCAGCTCGCCGACCGCGTCGAGGAAGAGCTCGAGAGCCTGCTCCGCGGGCTCGAACGGGCGGAGATCATCCGCCAGGCGAACTGCTGCGTCATCGTGGCGGATGACATGGAGCAGGCGATCCACATCGCCGACGACTTCGCGCCAGAGCACCTGTTGATCGTCGCCGCCGAAGCCGACCGCCTCGCCGCGCAGGTCCACAACGCCGGCGCGGTGTTCGTAGGCGCCTACGCGACCGTGCCGCTGGGGGACTACGCGGCGGGACCCAACCACACCCTCCCGACCTCGGGCGCCGCCAGGTTCTCGTCGCCGCTCGGCGTGCACACCTTCTTGAAGCGGATGAGCGTGCTGAGCCTCAACCGCGGCGACCTGGAAACGCTGCGCGAGGCGAGCGTCCGTCTCGCTGAGATGGAAGGCCTGGGCGCGCACGCCCATGCAATCGAGGTGCGACTTGAGTAGGAAAGGCCAGGTGACTCGGAAGAGCAAGGAGACGCAGCTCAAGGCAAGGGTCGACCTCGACGGTCGCGGTCGCACCGACATTTCGACCGGGCTTCCTTTCCTCGACCACATGCTCGAGCAGGTCGTGCGCTACGGCGGTTTCGACATGAAGCTAACCGGCGCGGGGGACCTGCACGTCGATCCGCATCACCTCGTCGAGGACGCAGGCATCGTGCTGGGGCAGGCCCTCTCCCAGGCGCTGGGCGACCGGGCAGGCATCAGGCGCTTCGCGTCCGCCTACGCGCCGCTGGACGAATCGCTGGCACGCGTGGTGATCGACCTCGGCCGCAGGCCGTTCCTTTCGTACAACGTCCCCTTGCGCGGACGCATCGGCACGGTGGAGTCGGAGGTGCTCGACGAGTTCTGGAAGGCGCTGTCGATCCATCTCGGGGCGACGATCCACGTCGACCTGATCCGCGGACGCAACCGCCACCACATCGCCGAGGCGACCTTCAAGGCCTTGGGCCTGGCGCTGCGCGACGCCATGGCGCCGGGCGGGTCGGATGGTGTTCCGTCGTCGAAGGGATTGCTGGGTTGATCGCGATCGTCGACTACGGCGTCGGCAATATCCGCTCGGTGGAGCGCGCGCTGACTCATGTCGGGGCGGAGGCGCGGCTGACTGCGGACGCGGACGCGCTGGAGCACGCGGATGGCATCGTCCTGCCGGGGGTCGGGGCGTTCGCGCCGGCGCTCGCCAGGCTCTCGGAGCACGGCCTGGGCCGCGCCGTGGTTGAGCTGGCGAGGCGCGGCAAGCCGGTGCTCGGCGTGTGCCTCGGCTACCAGCTTATGTTCGAGGAGTCGTCCGAGCACGGCTGGCACGAGGGTTTGGGTTTGCTTCCAGGGCGTGTGGTCGAGGTGACCAGCAGCGAGCGGCTGCCGGTCATCGGTTGGTGCCGCACGACGCAGTCGGCGCCTTCGCCGCTGTGGAAGGGCATCGCCGACCACTCCTACTTCTATTTCGTGCACTCGTTCACGCCTGACGGATCCCCGGATGTCATCGGGTGCTCCGACCACTCGCCCGCAGCGGCGGCCGCGAAAGGCAAGGTGATGGGGACGCAGTTCCACCCCGAGAAGAGCGGGGCGGACGGGCTGCGGATCTACGCCAACTTCCTCGAGCTGTGCTCATGAATTCCACCCGTTTTGCGCAAAAAGCGCCTTTCGACTCGCGAATTCCACCCGTTTTGCGCAAAACGGGCCTTTGAGGCGGGTCTGATGCCTGCCAAGCGAGTCATCCCGTGTCTCGACGTGACCGACGGACGTGTCGTGAAAGGCGTGCGTTTCCGCGACCTGCGCGACGCGGGTGACCCGGCCGAGCTTGCGGCCGCGTACGACCGCGAGGGCGCGGACGAGATCGTCTTCCTCGACATCACCGCGTCTTCAGACGCGCGAAAGATACTGCTCGACGCGGTCGAGCGGACGGCTGGCCAGGTGTTCATCCCGCTCGCGGTCGGAGGCGGGGTGCGGAGCGTTGGAGACATGGCGGAGCTGCTGACACATGGCGCGGACAAGGTCTC
>WNFD01000700.1_pt1 | contig 33257 bp, 38 predicted proteins | sample 5400491 | NCBI WGS metagenome assembly WNFD01 (sample SAMN13153343, study PRJNA577476) | soil metagenome | isolation source: 120 cm saprolite under Douglas fir tree site 2 hole 2 replicate 2 | place: USA:California | collected 2015-04-18 | reverse complement strand
GCACGGCCTGAGGATTCGATTCCGACAGCCGGGAACCCGTGCGCAGGCGAAACATCTGGCCGGCCAGCCATACGAATGGAGTGCCCGGAAGCTTGATGGTGTGGCGCACGTTCTCGATCATCACCGTTCGCAGGTCGCTGAACGGGCTGTCGAGCACCAGGGCCTGCACCCCAGGCTCGCCCGCCGCTCCGAGCATGGTCACCGCCGCCCCCATTGAAAAGCCGAGCAGTCCAATGCGCGCGTGGGGGATGCGCTTGCGGGCGAAAGCGATGACCGCCTCCAGCTCCAGCACTTCTTTGATTCCGAAGGTGATGGGTGCGGCGTCGCTGCCCGGCCAGCCGCGATACGAGTAGAGGATGACGTTGAATCCCTTCCGCCACAGCGCAGCCGAGATCCCGAGCGAGCCCTGCCGCTGGCCCTTGTGGCCGCCGGACACGATCACGGTTTGCGGCGAGCCGGGCTGCCGGAAATGCCACGCGCCGAAGTTGACGCCGTCGGCGGTGACAAGCTCGACTTCCTCGTAGTCGGCCTGGAATTCGAACGGAGTGAAGGTGAAGTCGTCGAGCGGGCGAGGCTTGGCAGGCACGAACGCCCGGCGGTACAGGTAATAGGACGCGATGACGTACAGGAGGAGGAGACCGGCGGGGACCAACACGATGTACGGCATCGGGACCTGAACCGAAGCTTAGACCGTCTTTCCTTGGGTCGTCTTCACTCGAACACCCGGGTGAGTGCGTACAGGTCCTCGGGGACACGGCGAGTCTCGCGGATGACGTCCGCCAGCGGCACGACCTCGACCTCGCCGTTGCGCCGGATAGGGATCACCCCACTCTTGCCGGCGGCGATCAGCTCCACCGCGTGCACGCCGAGCCGGGTCGCCCAGATGCGATCTGTCGGCGTGGGCGAACCTCCCCGCTGGAGGTGACCGAGCACCGTCACCCGGGTCTCGAAGCCGGTCTCCAGCTCGACCCTCCTCGCCAGCGCGTCGCCGATGCCGCGCTTGGCGAGCTGCACGTGGCCGAACGCGTCCGTCTCCGCCTGGCTGGCGGCCTCCTGCTCGAGCTCCGGGATATGCGCGCCTTCGGCGACCACGATGATGCTGAAGAGCTTGCCCTCGCCGCGGCGCCGGTAGAGGTGGCTGACGACATCGCCCAGGGTGAGCGGGAACTCGGGGATGATGATCAGGTCGGCGCCGCCGGCCACACCGCCGAAAAGGGCCACCCAGCCCGTGTCGCGGCCCATCACCTCGACCACCATCACCCGGTGATGGGCCGATGCGGTCGTGTGGAGCCGGTCCAGCGCTTCGGTCACGACCCCGACTGCGGTGTCGAAGCCGATGCAGAACTCGGTCACGCTCAGGTCGTTGTCGATCGTCTTGGGGACGCCGACGGTTTGAAAGCCGGCTTCATGGAGCGCGGACGCAACGCTGAGCGTGTCGTCACCTCCGATCGGCACCATCGCGTCGATGCCGTGGCGTCGCAGCACGCGCATCGCCGTGGCGACCCCGTCGTTCATCTTGAGTGGATTCGTGCGCGAGGTGCCGAGGATGGTGCCGCCCAGGGGGAGGATGCCGCGCACGTCGGCGGGCCTGAGCTCTTCGATCACCCCCCCTTCGAGGCAGCCGGCCCAGCCGTTCTGCACGCCGCTCACCGAATGACCGAGCTGAAACGCCCTTCGCGCCACCGCCCTGATGGCCGCATTCAGCCCGGGCGCGTCTCCACCTCCGGTGAGGATCCCAATTCGCACGGCATAAGGGTAATCGCTATCGGGACTGGCCCAATCTCGCCAGGAGTTCGGGCAGCGTCACATCGGCGAGCGCGGTCAACCGCAGATCCGCCTGGCTCAGGTCGAGGCCTGCGGTGATGGAGTTGGGCACCACGACGCAGCGCAGCCCAGCGCTCTTGGCCGCCGTGATGCCGTTGGGCGAGTCTTCGATCGCCAGCGCGTCGGCGGCCGCGACGCCCAGGCATTCGAGGCTCGCGAGGTACAGGTCCGGATCGGGCTTCACGTGTTCGACGTCGTCACGGCATCGCAAGCAGTCGAAGAGATCGGAGATGCCAAGCCGCTCGAGATGGCCCTTCACCCAGTCTCGCGATGAGCTCGAGGCGACCCCGACCTTGATCCCCGAAACGCGCGCCGCCTTCGCGAGGTCCGCCACACCGGGCCGGAGGGGCTCGGCCAGCACGAGCTCGACACGCCGCGCGATCCGGCGGTCGAGGACGTCCTTCGGCAGAGCGAAGCCAAGTCGCTGTTCCAGGTAGGGCTGGGGATGGAACGCCTGGCTTGACGAGCCCACCGTCTTCACCCACAGCTCGAAGGGGAGCGCCACCCCATGCGCCTCGTAAACCTCCATCCACGATCGGTAGATGGGCTCCTCGGTTTCGAGGATGAGGCCGTCGAAATCGAAGATGAGGGCGCGAATCAACTGCCGAGTCAATGTAGCTGCTGAAGCCGCGGTCCAAAGGCTTAGGATCGCCCTACTTACCTTCCAGTGGCCTCCAAAGCATCTCAGTTCACGCCCAAAAGTGACCTTCAAGCCTCCCCGGGCTGGATTGGCGCTGCGCTCTCGGGATTCGCGCTGATCGCGGTCGCGACCATGCTGGTCGTCGTCTTCGGCTTCCTGGATTCGCGCACGATGCGGGACTTCCTGGCCCCCGATCCAACCGCGGCCGCCGGCACCCTCGGCCTGGTCGGCGGTGCCGAGGGCGTGACCCTGAGCATCGTCATCCTCGTCGTGGTGTTCGGAATCCAGATGACGTCGTCGCGCTACTCGCCTCGCATCATCGGCCTCTTCACCACCAACCCCTTGAATGCGATCGTCCTCGGCTTCGTGCTGGCCTCCATCCTGTACACCTTCCTGGTCCGCGCCGAGATCCGGAGCACCTACGTGCCGGTGTGGAGCGTCGCCGCCGCCGAGGTGCTGGCGATCATCAACTTCGCCATCGTCTTTCCATACATCGGCTACATCTTCGCGGTCATGCGCGCCGAGACGCTGGTGAATAGCATCAGGACCGCTTCGCGACGCTACCTGGCGAAGGCTGTTGCCGGCAAGCACGTTGTGAAGTGCCGGAACAACCTCCTCACCTCCATCAACCAGGTCACCGACATCGCGTTCGGCTCCGTGCAGCTGGGCGACATGCCGGTCTGCCTCCTCACCATCGGCGTCCTCGGCGAGTTCCTGGCCCAGGACTACGTGAAGGTGAAGGGCGGCTTTGGCCCGCAGTGGTTCCAGGTCGGACATCCGGAGCTGCCTGGCGACTCAGACCAGATCGTGGCCGAGGTGAACCGCGCGCACACGTGGGTCGAGTACACAGTGCTCTCCAGCTTCGTCCATCTCGTGGGCCTGACTCCTGCGCATAGAAAAGAGGCTGTACATGCGATCGCCGTGGCCACGCGCGACATCGGCCTCGCCGCGATCGAGGCGGGCGACCACGAGGTGGCGGAGATGTGTGTGCGCTTCTTCAACACCTACCTGCGTGCGGCACTCAACCAATCCGCTCCGACGTTCGCCTCCTCGACGATGAACGAGTACAGGCGGTTCGCCATCGGCGCGCTGGAGTGGCGACCTGACCTCTCGGTCGAAGCCGCCGCGCACGTGCTTCGCTATGGGCGCCATTTCGACGAAGCCGGTATGCCGGCAATCTTCGGCGCCGCCGCCGAGGACGTGGCCGATCTCGCGATCGAAGCCCAATCGCGCGACCTCGAAGTGACGAAGCGCCTTGCACTGTTGCTGGTCCGTAATCTGCTCGAGCTCATCCCCAACGCCCGGCCGATCGGGCTCAACGGTCTTTTCAAGGCGGTCGCCAAGCTGTCCTTCTGGGCGATGGCCGCCGACTCGAGGGAAATCGTCCACATTCTTGTCGAGGGCATCGCCGCCGCCCCCCCCGATTTCGTCGATGCCGCCCTCGACCGCATGGAGGTGATGCAGAACGGGTTGTTCTGGGAGGTCAACGAGCGAGTCGTTGCGTTCGACTGGGTCGAGGAGCCTCTGCGCGCCGAGATCCCACGACTCCGCACGGCTCTGCGTCGCGCGAAGGCATCCGGGCGCGGGCCGGCTCTGGAGCTGGGGGAGCCGCCGCCGGGCGTACCTGTAGACCTGGTCAAGCCGGAGCCGGCGGCGTCGGGACCGTCGGACGGTTCGCCTTCGAGCGCCACAGCCGCTAAGACCGCTGGTTGATCATCGCGGTCGACGTCGTCTCGAAATAAAGCAGGAGCTCATTTCGCACCTCCGGACTCAGGTCGAGGGATTCCACGGCCGCGGTCATGTGCGCGAGCCAGGCATCCCGCTCGGCCTGTCCGATCGCGAACGGCTGATGCCGCAGCCGGAGCCGCGGATGCCCGCGTTGGGCGCTGTAGGTCGTCGGCCCACCCCAGTACTGGATGAGGAACAGGGTCAGGCGCTCGGTCGCGGTCGACAGGTCTTCTTCGGGATAGATCGGACGCAGAACAGGGTCTGAGGCCACGCGCGCATAAAAGCGCTCGACCAGAATTTTGAAAGTCTCAGCTCCGCCGGCTGCCTCGAAAACAGTCACTGAATTGACCATAGACTGGTCGCGACCATGGACAGAAGCCGGCAACTGCGGATCAACTTCCTGGCCGCCCTGGTGCTGCTGATCATCCAGTTCCTTCTCGGTATGGCGGTCAACCTGTTCGTCAAGATCCCCACCGACCACCCCGGCTCCAATCCCCCGGAGTACTTCAGCGGCGTCGCCCAGAGCGTCACCTGGGCCATCCTCCACGGACACATCCTGCTAGTGCTGCATGCACTCTTCGGCCTGCTGCTCGTCGTGGCTGCGTTGCTGACACTGGTGACTGGGATCCAGACACGCCGACGCGGAATCGCGCTGTCGAGCGTCTTCGGGTTCATCGGAATTCTCGGCGCGGGCTTCAATGGCGGCAGCTTCTTGAACTACCACCAGGACTTCAGCTCGATGATCATGGCGATCGGATTCGCGATCGCGGTGGTGGCTTATTCGGCCGGGCTGTACCTCGCCGGCGACACCACCAGATCAACCGCTACCTAGGGCGCTAGAACTCCCACCTTGTCGGCGAGCCTTCGAAGTCGCCGTGCTTGATGCCGAACGCCCACTTCGGGTAGACCCGAAAGCACGAGTTGACCGCGGGGTCCAGCATTTCGATCTTGTAGTCAGACTCGTACTTTTCGTTTTCGAGCGCCAGCAGCTTGGCGATGTCCTTTGGATCGGTGAGCAGCACCGCGGTTCCCTCCACCACAACTGGGTTTAGGGCATCCTCGGTGGACACGACGCACCGAGCGTTGGCGGCCAGATTTTTCGCTTTGCGCGACGGCTTGCTGCTGCTGAACCAGAACGCGCCGTCGTGCCACATTCCCCACACGGGCATCGCGTGGGGACGGCCGTCCGGCCAGACGGTCACCATCCAGTAATTGCGCGACGAGATGAGTCGCTCCTCCGCCCACGACCAGGGCAAGAGGCCGGTGCCTTCAGTCGCGACCAAGGTGCCATAACCGGGCATGTAGGGCCGCGCGGATCTGACCGGCCGATCCATCACCCGGGCGCGGGCGGGGTCACACCGGCGCCTTCGAGCAGCTCGTGCACCGGCCGGACGATTGCTTGCGCCGCCTCGAGCCCGGTCCCGGCGAGGTATCGCTCCACGATCCTCCTCCCCACCGCATAACCGCCCATGTGAGGAATGCCGACCGGCTCCACTCCGATCCGGCGAGCCACCTCGTCGCCGAGCACATAGGGGCTCCAGTCGCGGAACGTGGTGCCGGTGCCGAACGCGCGGATGACTTTGTCGCACGTTTCGTCCAGCACCTTTCCGGTCACGTCCTTGTACCAACCGCCGGTTGAGTCGGGTCCGCACACCTCGAAGGTGAAGACCTCGGCGAGTCCCTCGTGCACGACCCATTCGGCCAGGTTGAACGGGCCCTCGACGTTGGGAGTGCGGATGTTGTGCGCCAGCTCGTGCACCGCGCACGCTCCAATCCTGGTCTCGTTGTAGTCGGTGGGCCAGACCACCATGAAGATCGATCCGGGGTCGGAGCCCATGCCGTAGTAGCCGAGCGTGCGGACTAGAAAGACCGGGTCGTCTGGATAGCCGAGCGTCAGCGTGACCTCGATGCGGTCGGGGTGGCGGATTCCGGGCAGGGCCGAATTCTGGTAGTCCCACGCGCGCGCCAGGTCGCGCTTTATCTGGCCCCACGCGTCGGCTTTGATGAGGCGCTCGACGGCGGCCGGGTACCGCGGATCGTCGACCTCGACCCGAAATCCGTCGCCGCGTTCGTGGATCTCGCGCAGCAGATTCATGCCGGCAGTGTCGAACGACGAGATCCCACGCATCGCCGCGAGGGCGTCAACCCGCGCAGGCAGCGGAAGCGCGAACAGGCGCATGAGCGCCGGCCCATCGTCGCGCACGACGAACTCGATCTGGTCGTCAGTGCTCAGCGCCATGCGGGCATTTGCCGAGTCGTGAAGCCGTTGCCGGATTGCATGTGTATTGGCAATTGTGACCCTGGACCCGACCCGGACAGCCGCCCTGGCCGGACGGCGGCTGCCGGCCCTGGTGCGGGGATGGGCTCCGTTCGTGATCTTGCTGGTCGCGTACGAGGCGATGCGCGACCTCGCCTCGCTGCTCGGCATGCCCGCTCACAATCTCGCGGGCCTCGATCGCACCCTCTTCGGCGGCTACCAGCCAACCCTGGTCCTGCAGGCGGCGGTCGGCAAGCTATCCGACGCGGACGTGTTCGAGGACGCCGGCAGCGTGGTCTATGCGATGCATTTCCTTTTGCCCCTCGCCGTCGGGGCCTGGCTGTGGTCCAAGGACAGCGTCGCGTTTCGCAATTTCGGGCTGACCCTGGTCGTCCTCTGCGGGCTGGCCTTCGCGACTTACGTGGTCGCACCGACCACCCCACCGTGGCTCGCGCAACCCGCGGCGGTCAGGCATCTCATCGAGGATGCCATCCAGCGCAGCAGCGCTCCGTCCAGCGTGGTATGGCTCTACTCGCAGCACGACTACAACCTCTATGCGGCGTTCCCCTCGCTGCACGCCGGCTTTCCGGTGGTCGCGGCCGTGGCCGGATGGAGCCAGAACCGCAAGGTAGGCGCGCTGCTCTGGGTTTGGGCGGCGATCGTCTGGGTCGCGGTGGTGTACCTGGGCGAGCACTATGTCGCCGACGTCATCGGCGGGGCCATTTACGCAGCCATGGCGATCGCGATGGTGCGGGCCTTCACGGCACGGATGTGGCGCCGGCCGGCGCCGGCCTGACCGCCGGAACCAGGTCCGAGTAGGTCTCCATCTCCTTCTCCCTGGGCAGGAGCCAGGCGATGACGAGGGTGCCGGCCACGAGGATCACCTGGCTCATCAGCGATTGCTGCAGCCCGATGCGATCGGCGATGGCGCCGTTGATCGGGACGCCGATGGCCGCGGTCACAAAGCCCAGCCCCATCACGAGGCCCGAGGCCAGGCCCGCGCGAGACGCCATGAGCTGCTGAGCCATCAAAAGCATCAGCGGCGCTGTCGATGCCGCGAGGAATCCGATCAAGATGGCAGTCGCGAACGCCCATGGCCCCGGGAACTTCGTGTACAGAAGGATGGCCGGGATGGTCAGAACAAGGGTCGCGAGGATCACCGTGCGGCGGCCGTAGCGGTCGGCCAGGGATCCGCAGCCGACTGTGCCGACCGCACTTGCCAACACGAGTGTCGTCGCGAGCGGGCCATAGAACTCGGGGCCGTAGCCAAGCTGCCGGTACCAGGTGGGCGTGAATGCCTGGAAGACGCTGACCGTCCAGCTTCGCGACATCATCACGCCGATCACCATCGCCAAGGCAAAAACCGGCACTGAACGCGCAGCCGCGGCGGCAGTCTTCGCCGCCGCGACAGAGGGCCGCACCTGGCCGCGCATGCGCCAGAGCAGGTAGGCGCCGGTCGCGACGCCCGGGATGACCAGCAGCCCGGTCCCGTGAAGGCCGAACAAGGCCAGGAGGCCGATGCCGATCAGCGGCCCGAGCGCAACGCCGATCGTGCCTGCGGTGACGTAGACGGACATGCCGAAGCTGCGCCGCCACGCCTGGAGCAGGGCACGCACGTCGAGCGCGCCGAACGGATGAAACGCCCCGGAGCCGAGACCCGACGCGCAGGCGAGCGCCACGAGGAGGGGGAACGTGGGGACGAAGCCGACCAGCGCGAACGTAAGCGCGGTCCAGGCGAGGGCGACTCCCGTAAACCGAGTGCCGTACCGGTCCGCGATCACGCCGAACAGCGGCTGCGAGATCGCCGCGGTACCGGAGTAGGCCAGGCTCACGAGCCCGACCGTGGCAAGGGTCAGGTGAAACCGGCCGATCAGCACCGGATAGAGGACGGGGATGACGCCGACATAGCTGTCGACGGTCAGATGCCCGAGCATCAGCGTCACCAGCTTGCCGTTGCGGAGTAGCTCCCTCACCAGGTCTTATCATGGCCGGGCGTGCGAGAGCTTCTCTACCTCAGCCGAGAAGACGTGGAACGGCTGCTCGACGTCGACGCCATGCTCGACGCTCTTGGCAAGGCCCTCATCGCTTTCTCCGCGGGCATCACGATCGTGCCGCCGCGGGTCGGGATTCGCGTGCCGGACCTGGGGCTCATGGGCACCATGCCGGGCTACGTACCCGGCGTCGCGCTCGAGGTCAAGCTCGTCTCGGTTTTCCCTGGCAATCATGAGCACGCTCTTCCCTCCCATCAGGGGCTGATCGCGCTCTTCGACGAAAGCAACGGCACGCCACTGGCGATCATGGACGGCACCTACATCACGGCCATCCGCACGGGCGGGACTGCCGCGGTGGCGACGCGCGCGTTGGCGCGCAAGGACGCGAAGGTGCTGGCGATCCTGGGCGCGGGAGTGCAGGGCGAGTCGCATCTCGAGACCCTGCCTAGGATTCGTGACTTCGAAGAGATCCGCATCGCGTCGAGAGACGCCGGCAAGGCGGCGACCCTCGCATCGCGCCACCCCCTGGCCCGCACCGTGGGTTCGTTCGAAGATGGCGTGCGCGGTGCCGACGTGGTCGCCTGCTGCACCGACGCGCGTGAGCCGGTCATCCGCCGCGAATGGCTGAAGTCAGGGGTGCACGTCAGCTCGGTGGGAGGGACGTTCGGGCCTGAGATCGATCCTTTGACCATCTCCGCGGCGCATGTATTCGTGGAGTGGCGGGGCGCGGCCACCAACCCGCCGCCGGCCGGCGCCCATGAGCTCCAGGGCCTGGACGCCGACCTCCTCACCGAGGTTGGTGAGGTGCTCGCCGGCACGCGCCCGGGGCGATTGTCTGAGGAAGAGATCACGGTCTACAAGTCCACTGGTCACGCCGTTGAGGACGCCGCCACCGCACGGCTCGTCTACGACCGCGCCCGCGCCGAGGGCGCGGGCGTCACCCTACCCCTCTAGAGCTCCAGCAGCCGGTAGGGCACGGCGTTGACGATCAGCGTCTCGCCGAGCTTTCGGTCCGCCTGCGCCATGCCATACGGATGGACGTGGCCGTGCACGTGGAGCCGCGGGGCCAGGTTCTTGATCAACCGGTTGAACGCAGGGAAGCCGCGATGAGCAAGGTCGTCGTACCTGCCGCTGAAACCCTCAGGAGGCGCGTGCGTCAGCAGCACGTCGAGACGGCGACTGCCGTCGCTGCGCCTCAAGCGCCCGACGATCTCGATGGGCAGCGCCCGCCACCGCATCTGCGCCGGCGTGTACTGGTTGGGACCGGGTCGGTAGCGCATCGATCCGCCCAGGCCCGCGACGCGAACGCCGGCCGCGTCCTGAACCCGGCCGTCCACATTCACGCAGCCCTGCGGCCCCCTGGCGGGCCTTTCGGCTCGAAGGGGCGCCCATATGTCGTCTAGAGGCGGGGGGACCGGGTCGTGGTTGCCCGGCACGTACAAGAGCGGCACGTTGAGGCGGCTGACTATGAACTCCAGGTAGTCCCAGGGCAGGTCCCCGCACGACAGCACGAGATCGGGCCGCAACGTGATGAGCTTGTCTCCGAAAAGACCCTCGTCCTCCTCGTCCGCGATGGCGAGAATGCGGGTCAGGCGAGTACCTCTCGACGCAACGTCAAGTGCTTGATCTCAGACTCCCGCACCGCGTCGAAGCCCTCGACCAGCCCCTTCTTCAAGATGGAGGCAATCTGCGACGCTGAATGGAGCCTCGGTATGTAGACGAAGTCGGCGCCGGCCTCATAGAAATGAAGGGCCTGAGGTATGTGGTCGGTCGTGAGCATGACCTTGGCTCTGGGACAGCTGGCGCGAGCGTTACGGAGCAGTCGCAGATTGTCGGTGCCTCGAAGGATGTCGTCGGGAATGCTGCTCACGACGAGCTCGGCGTTCTCGATGCCTGCGTGACGAAGAGTGTCGGCGTGCGCGATGTCGCCGTAGACGATGCTGATCCCTCGCGCCTGCAGCTCTCGCATCACTGTGGGGTTGAAGTCGATGACCAGGACCTTGTCCAGCATCACCTGCCCTTCGACGGCGGTGCCCTCGCTCTCGAGCTCCAGTAGGATCGAGCTCGCATCGCGGAAGAAGCCCAGGAAGATCATCGTCTCTGGCCTGGCTGCCTCCCTCTCGGGCGCGGCCTCACCCACATCGAGATCCCGGACATGCAGCAACCTCAGCCCACCGCTCAAGACTTTCTGGACCCGGTGACTCGAATTGATCATGTAGGTCGACACGACGGATGTGATCGCGAAGGTCATGATCACGATCGTCACCACGTCACTGCTGATCTGGTGATACGTCAGCCCGATCGAAGCGATGACGATCGAGAACTCGCTCACCTGGGCCAGGTTGATCGCGGGTAGCAGGCTGGTGCGAAGGCCCATCCGGAGGAAGTAGAGGATCGGCACGACCGATAGACGGCTCAGCATCACGAAGGCGGACGCGGCCAGGGCAATCTCCACCACCTGCAGCGTGGGAATTCGAATCTGCATGCCGAGCGCAACGAAGAAAAGGGTCACGAAGAAATCGCGGATGCTGACCGCCTTGGCCATGACGTCAAGGTTGTAGGGAAAGGTAGAGAGGCTGACTCCCGCGATCAGCGCACCCATCTCGCGCGAGAGTCCGATCACGCTCGCGACGCTCGCCAGGAAAAAGCACCACGCGAGCGCACTCACCAGCACGAGCTCGGGCGCTTTGGCAACAGACCGAAATAGAAAGGGAAGGACGTACTTGGCCATGAAAAAGCCGCCGGTCACAAGCAGGGCGCCCTTCCACAGCGAGAACGCCAGCGGGAGCAGGTTTGGATTGGTGAGGTTGGGCTGGACGGCGAGCATCCCCACTGCCCAGATGTCCTGTATGACGAGCACCCCCAGCGTGAGGCGGCCGGGCAGCGTGTCGAGCTCGAACTTGTCGTTGAGCAGCTTGACGACGACCAAGGTGCTGGACAGGCTCATGCACGCCGCGAGGTAAAGCAGGGCGTAGTTGCCGCCGGCGTTGCGGACGCCGAGCAGGTAGAAGAAACCAAGGCCGAGGGCGATGCAGATCGGGACCTGCAGCGCTCCCGTGAGCAGCACGGGCAGCCCGGCGGAGGCAAGTTTCTTGAGATCGATCTCGAGTCCGATGATGAAGAGCAGAAGGATGAGGCCTATCTCCGCGACGGTCTGGATGCTCTCCTTGTTCTGCACCCAGTTGAACCCGACCGGACCGATGACGACACCGGTCACCAGGTAAGCGAGGATCAGCGGTTGGCGCAGCCGCCAGCCGACCACCGCGAGAACCGCCGCGGCGCCGACGCAGATTCCGATGCTCGACAGGAGGTCGCTGGGAACCGTCACGTTATCGCTGCCGGACGTGGGGCGTCCCAACGAGCGCGAAGCGCATCCGCTTCCGCCGGGTCGCCGACGATCAGGAATCTCGGGTGGTGAAGGGCGTCGATCAGGCTCGCGGCGAGCTGGTCGAAAACCTTTGCGCCTTCCTCCGCCCCGAGACCGCCGCTCAACCACCGGCCCATCCCTCGCGACCGTGTGTTCTGGCCGATGCGCGGGCTGTGAGAGCCGGGACAGAACAGCGACACGAAGACCCCGCTGCCGCGCGTCTGCTGAGCGAGAGATTGCGTGAAGGTGGCCAGCGCCGAGTGGCCGGTGTCGTAAGGAATGGTCATCGGGTCGCCGGGGAGGAGACCGCCGTACGAGACCGCATTGACGATGTGGCCGGAGCCTCGCGCGGTCATATGCGGAAGAAAAGCCATGCTGGTCCGGACCGCACCGAGGAGGTTGGTCTCGAGCATCCAGCTCCAGTCTTTGGTGGAGATGCGCTCCAGCTTGCCCTGCAGAAGAACGCCGGCGGCATTGACGAGGATGTCGGCCCGACCCATCGCCTTGATCGAATCGCGGGCGAGCGACCGCACGGAGGAGTCGCTGCGGACGTCGGCTCCCAGCGCAATCGCGGAATCGCTCGTGCCAAGCCTTAGGATTTCTTCGACGGTGCGGTCCATCCGAGGCTCATCGAAGTCGGAGACCACGATGTTCGCACCTTGCTTTGCCATCGCCTTTGCGACCGCGCGACCGACCCCGCTGCCGCCACCCGTGACGACGGCCACCTTGCCCCACAGTGCACCTCGGGCCGGCCCCATCCCAGACAGAAACTACGTCCTCTTGAAACGCAGAGCGGTCCAGTCGTCATCGATCTTCACGAACGCGACGGGCTTCAAGCCTGTCTCGCCCGTGATTTCGCCCAGCACGTCGCGCTTGGTCCACCAGGGCGTCGCGGGCAGGTCCGTCGCTCCGCGAGTGACGCCGCCCTTCGGGTAGGCGACCCAGAGCAGCCCGTCCGGCCTCACCGCGTTGATTGCGGAAGGCCCAAGCGTACGCAGCTCGTCCACGTTGTTCACGAAGAGCTGGACCACGTCATATAGCGTTGACGCCTTGAGCGCGGTGTACAGATCCGCCGGTGCCGGCGCAAGCTGGGCGAGGTAGCCGGGGGGCGCGTTGATGACGGCGACGTGATGGTTGGGCGCCAGCCGCAGCTTTTTCGCAAGCACGGAGAGGCCGGGCGAATCCTTGCCCAGCGCGAGCAGCGAGCGCTGCGACTCGAGGTGGCGCAATCCGATGGTTACTGTAGCGGGAAGGGCGGCTGCCACCACCACGGTTGGTCGTCGACTTCGATCGCGACGACCCATTTCACCCAGGCAAAGCCGCGCTGCCCTGGGACGACGAGACGAACCGGGTAACCGTGCCCCGGATCGAGCGGATCGCCGGCCAGGCGTGTCGCCAGGAGCATGCGGCCGGCATCCTCGATCCCAAAACGCCGGCTGTAGCCCGTGATCGACCTCACGTTCAGGCTCGCACCGTCGCCGGCGCGCGCGGGCAGCAAGCGTTGCAACAGCACCCCCTCCCACACTTGCTCCGAGTACCAGCCACCGGTGCAGTCGATGACTGCTGCGACGCGATCGGAGTACCCGGCCAGCTCGTCATACGTCCACGAGCGGCCGGCCACGGCGAGGCGCCATGACGCGATGTCCACGTCGGGCACGGCGTCGAACATCCATACCGTGGCCACGGGGTACGCGGCCTGGAATGATCCCGTGGGCGCCCGCCGCGCCGACGGCAGCAGCGCGACACCAAGCAAGGCGCCCCCGGCCAGGACGCCTCCCCGCAGGAAGTTGCGGCGGCTCAGGTCGGCGGCTCTTAGCTTGAGAGGCCGGGCGATGAGGTGCCACAGGAGGAACGGGATCACGCACACCGCCGCGCCAACGTGAAAGTCCATCGCGGTCAGATATCCGATGTCGGGATGGCCGGCCGAGTGCACGACCCCGAACGCGATCGACACCGCGACCCCAATCGCGAGCACCAGCGACGCCCACGCCAGGTTGTGGCGGCGGCGCAGCCCACGCCTGGCAACGAGCGATTTCCACGGCACCAACAGCACGATCGCAGCGCCGGCACCGGCGTGCAGCAAGAGAATCGCGCGAGCCGGCTGACCCGACAGCTCGAATGCGAGCCAGCCGCTGGCAAACGCGACCGCAAGCAGGAAGAACAGCGAGAGGTTGGTGAGCCGGCCCGATGCGACAGGAGTCATCGACTCAACCCTCAGCCCTCATCGCAGGCGCGCCGCCCTTGGTCACCTCGAGGTCGGCCCACATCCCGCTCGCTTCGTTGCCCCCGACCAGCGAGGCGATCCGGTAGCTGCCAATGGTCGAAGGGCTGAACACAAACGTCGCCGACTGCCCTGGACCGAGGCCATGCGTCGGATCAGGGGTCGACCAGCTCGGCTCGACCGGAGCGATGTCGTTCCGGCCCTGCACGACTGCGCATGAGTTGGGCACGGTGCCGCGGTTCTCACATTGCACGGTGACCTGCCAGCCGACCGGGATGCTGATGACGAGGGTTCCGTTGCCATAGCCGTCGTAGTTGAACTGGTAGTCGCCCGCCGGATAGCCCGCAATCAGCGTGATCACTGCGGTTTTAGCGGCGGGATCGGAGTGGATATAGGTCTTCGGGTCCGGCGGTGTACCAGGCCCCGTTCCGGTCAAGGGATCGCACGCCGCCGCGCACAGCATGACGATCGCCACGCAGCCGGCCATCGCGGTTCGGGGGCCCATATGCAGTTGCGAATATGATCCCACTGAGATGGGCGGCCGAAGGTCTCGACTGATCTTATGGTGGGAAGCGCTCGAGACGTGGCGGCAGCTGCTGATCTCCTTTCCGATCTTCGCCGCGCTCACGCTGTTGATCAACATCGGACCGTTCAACCAGCCGTTGCTGAGGTCCATCTTCTATGGGCTGTTCGAGGGGGCTGTGCTCACCGGCATGCTGGCTGTGGCCACGGCCACCGAACGCGGGCGGCGACGGCAGGACGACGGGAGGAGGTAGGCGATGGCGACCACGGTGTCAGCGGTGAAGCGAATCGTTGTGGGCGTCGACGGATCGGATGCCGGGAAGCACGCCGTCGAATGGACGGCTCGGCTGGCGAAAGCACTGCGCTCCGAGGTCATCGCCGTCTACGCCCTCGATATACCGGTCGCGCTGCCCGACCCTTACACGATGCCGTTGTATCTCGATGACAAAGTGCGGTCTGAGATCGAGAAGGACCTCGTGACCAAATGGTGCCGCCCACTCAAGACGGCGGGAGTGCGGTACCGCGCGGTCCTACAGGACGGGCGGCCGGCTTCGGTGATCCTGGACGTCGCCGAAAAGGAGAAGGCCGGGCTCATAGTCGTCGGCAGGCGAGGACGCGGGGAGGTGGCGGAGCTGCTGCTCGGCAGCGTGAGCCACGAGGTATCGCTTCATTCCAAGCGGCCGGTGCTGCTCGTTCCCCGGCGCGCCTGAGCTGCAATGGCCTCGTCGATACGGCTCGGGCGGATTTTCGGGATCGAGATCGGGATCAACTGGAGCCTCGTCTTCGTTTTCGCGCTCATCTCCTGGACGGTCGCGACCGAGGTGCTCCCGCTGGATGTACCCGGCCAGCCGGCCCTGGCGTATTGGGTCGCCGGGGCCGCGGGCAGCGTCGCGTTCTACGCCTGCCTGCTCGCGCACGAGCTCGCCCATGCGCTCGTCGCGACACGCAATGGCGTCAAGGTCGGCGGCATCACGCTCTGGCTGTTCGGAGGGGTTTCCAAGCTGGACGGCGAGCCCAAAAGCGCCAGCGCCGAGGCGCTCATCGCGGGCGTGGGCCCACTGACGAGCCTCGCCGTCGCCCTGGTCGCCTTCCTCCTGTCGCTGCTCCCCTTGCCCCCGCTGGTCGCCGACCTGTTCGGCTGGCTGGCGTTCGTCAACGTGGCCCTCGCTCTGTTCAACCTTATCCCCGCCTTTCCGCTCGACGGCGGCCGCCTGCTCAGCTCCTTCTTCTGGTGGCGCTTGGGAAGCAGGCAGCGAGGCGTGCACAGCGCGGTGCGCATCAGCCGCGTGTTCGCCTACTTGATGATCGCATTCGGCGCACTGCTCCTCTTCACGGGCTCGCTCCTCAACGGCATCTGGATCGCATTCGTCGGCTGGTTCTTGCTGTCAGCCGGGAGCTCGGAGGAGGTTGGAACCACGGTCAGGGGACTGCTCAGCTCGGTACCGGTGTCGGCCGCGATGACGTCGCCTGTGGTCACGATCCCGGACTGGCTGACGGTCGAGCAGTTCCTGGAGTCGATTGCGCCGAAGCACGCATTCACCACCTACCCGGTCCACGATCCCTCGGGCAACCTCACCGGAATCGTGCGGCTCGGGGACCTGGTCAGGATGCCGGCCGGAGCACGCGCCGAGGAGCGTTTGAAAGACCGCGCCCGCCCGATCTCAGAGGTGGCGGTCGCGCGGCCTGACGAGGACCTCGCCGTTCTCATCCAGCGCGTCGGGGCTTCGCTCGATCAGCGCGTGCTGGTGTTCGATGTTGACCGCCTGGTGGGAATCGTGTCGCCGGTCGACGTGGCCAGGGTGCTCGCCGTCAGGCAGGCTCGCGGCGGCGGAACGCCAGCGCCTGCAGCAACGCGCGGGTCGACGTGATCGACGTCTGCTCCCGACATATCGCAGCCGGAGCATGCGTCCTCCTACTTGGCGGCTGCAGCTTCGGCTCGTCGTCGACGTTCTCATTGAGCAATGCGTCGGTCGACCAGGGCTACACGTGCCCGGTCGGCGCCAAAGCTCTCCAGTACGAGCTGCACGGCGCGATCGATGCCCACAACGGGACCTCGAAGACGGTGACGATCTCCGCGGTCACGGCCACCATGACCCTGGCCGCCGTAAAGGGAGGATGGCTTCAGAAGGTCGGCGACAGATTCGATGCCGGCGATGTCAGCTTCACGCCGACCAGGGTCGGCCCAGGCTCCGGCGCAACGATCGTGGTGGCCATCCCTAGCGCCTGCACCGGCCGTGCCGCCGGCTCACCTACGGCCTGGGGGGACTATGTGGTGACCTTTGCTATCACCTCGAGCGACGGCAAGTTCACGGTCGACAGCCAGAACAAGCACCGCATCGTCACTGCCTGACCTGGCCTCCCCGCCTCCGGGGAGGTGGGCTCCGCCGCAGGCGTAGCCCGGAGGGACAGGCGCAGCCCGGAGGGGACAGGCGTAGCCCGGAGGGGGCATGCACAGCCCGGAGGGGACGCTCGATCAAAACGCCACCGGGTACAAGCACGGGGCTGTACGTTATATAGGGTAGGAGCGTTTGACCTGCCCAGGTCTGCGCGCCCCAATTCCCTCACGCCTGTATCAAGCGTAAGGAGGACCAACATCGTGCAGTGCAACATCTGCGGCGAAGTGGTCGACAACTCGGAAGAGCTCGCCAAGCACATGGAAAGGATGCACGCGATCGAGGAGCCGGAGCCGGAAGAGACTTCGAAGCCTCCCGCGGAGGACGATGTCCCCCCACCGCCGATAATCCCGGCTCGAATGTAGAGACGAAATCAGTCGGCTCAGCGGCGGGAGAAATCCTCGCCGCTGATTCTTATCCCAGGTTGCCGTAAAGCTCGGGCTGTTGACTCGGCGCCGGGGATCCATTGGGCCCGTCCTCGGCGGTGACCGCAATCTGCGAGTAGCCGGTCAGAGGCAGTCCCACCAGCACCACCTTGCCGCCGTTGTTGTCCGGCACGAACACCCCGGCCGAATCCGGGTGACCGCCGGGCGTGATGAGCCAGAGCTGGTAGACCTTCCCCTTGGCCGGCGGTGGCAGACCGCTGAAATCGACAAGTGCGACACCCTCGACCTTCAGGTTGACGACCGTCCCGCGCGCGCCGGCGAGCGTGCCGTGGCCCACCAGCTGGTAGCGGGCCACCTGCGCGGCTGCGGGCGGGACGGAATTGCGCCCGACCAGGTCGCCCGCGGCCAGGCCTATCAACAGGGCGAGCACCACGGTCGCCACAGCCAGCAGCGCCGGCAGGCGGCCAAATTGGATGGAAGGTGCCGGCTTCCAGCCTCCGCGCGCCGGCACAACCCTTTTTCTCGCGGGCGCACTGGGGACGGTCGACGCCCGGGCGGCGGCGGCCGCGACATAGACGCGCTCGCGCAGCCTGGCCGGTGGAGAGATCTCGTCGACCTCTAGGGGCAGGGCGGCGGCGGCTCGGCGCAGACGCGCGACCGTCTGCTGGCAGGAGGCGCAACCTTCGACATGGACGCGAATGCTCGCGGCCTCGTCCGCGTCGAGGGCGCCCAGCACCCATGCCGCCACCGAGCTCTCCAACTCTTCGTGATCAGACATCAACTTTCTCCAGGGGTCCCCGCGGACTCACGGCGAAGCCTCCGAGTCCGTGGGGTAGAGCCCCCTACCCGATAGATACGAACTCAACTTCTCGAGGGCAAGTCGCATCCTGCCTTTGACGGTGCTGATAGGAACGTGGGTCATGTCGGCGATCTCGGACTGCGAGTAGCCGCCGAAGTAGGCCAGCTGCACCGCCTGACGTTGCTCCGGGGGCAGGCTGCCGACCGCCTCGCGCACGGCCCTTCGCTCGAGCTCCAACGAGACCTCCCGCCAGGGATCCGAATGGGTCGAGGTCGAGGCCAGCTCCGGTTGAAGCTCGAGCTCTTGCCGCTCATGGGCGGCTCGGCCCCTCAGGTAGTCGATCGAGCGATTGCGCACGGCCGTGATGAGCCAGGTTCGGAGCGAGCCCTTCTTCGGATCGAAGGCGGCGGCGTTCGTCCAGATCTTCAAGAAGGCCTCCTGCACCACGTCCTCCGCCCGACCCGGGTCTCCCAGCACTCGCATGGCGACGGCATAAGCAAGACCCGCATATCTGTCGTACAGCTCCAAAAGAGCGTCCTCGTTTCCGGCCGCGAGGACGACCGCGAGCTCGGCGTCGGCGCGTCCTTCGGTGGCTATCGGATCACATGACCTCGAAGGTGTCCGTGGGCGGGTCGCCGCCGCGAGCCCGGCGCGTGGTCAGCTCACCGATCGGGGACTTCTTGGGCGGCGCGACCGCCCACTCTTCCTTTTCGATGAGCCTGAACGCCCAGTCTGGATTCCGGCCCCGTCGATCGCGGGCCGCGTAGAGCGCTTTGGACATGAGCTTGATCCCGGCCAGCCCGGGGAGCTTGCCAATCTTCTCGTCGAGGGCGAGCAGCTCTTCCTCTCCTTGCTCATCATCAAACAGGTACAGGGCGAGCGCGTCAACCTCCTCTTGCTTCTTGACTCCCTGGCCGACGGGCACCCAGACCCGGTCGAGCATCCAGCGGTCGACCCGCTGGGCCTTCTCGTTGTCAGTGAGCCATTCCTTGGCGGAGTTGAAGTAGAACGCGAAATGGCGCCGCTCGTCCTTGATGATCCGCCCGAGCAGATCACTCAGCACCGGGTGCCCCGATTTGCGAATGAGTGCTGCATACCCGGTCAGCGTCGAAAGCTCGTTGATCGCTCCGATGGTCAGATACACAGCCGAGAAGTCCTTGAGGAGCCAAGAACCCACCATCGTCGACATGAGGCTGACGCTGTTCTGGACGCCAAGGTGGGCGCGTACATTGGCGATCCGATCCTGCGTATCGAACTCGATTCCGTACAGGTTGAGGAACTTGCCGATGTTCTCGCCATGCCACAGCTCCTCGTAGTTCCAGCAAGCGAGGAATGCCGTGAGGATGGGGTCCATGCACGCACGCGTCACCAGCAGGTGCGAGAGGTAGAGGGGGACGTGGTTCTCGATGTCCATCATGTAGTGGAGGCAGAAAAGGTCCCCATTGGACAGGGGGCTGGAAGTGACTGCTTCCCAATCGATCCCCGCGGTGTCGAGTTTCTTGGACTCCTCCTTGTAACGCTCGATGCTGAAGCTCATCTTTCCTCCAACGCTTGTAGGGGCCGCTGTTGGTCGATACGCAGCTCGGCGCGCGCCAGATCATTTTCGCGCCCCAGCAACTTCACAGGCTCCTCACACAGGTCGCTGAGCGTACGGCCCCAACCTCAGTGGCAACGCTCGAGCGAAAACACCAGGAGGAGTCAGCAGTCATGAACAGAGTTCGTACGGCAGTCACAGCAGCGGCCATCGCGGGGTCGATGCTCATCGGTGGGGTGGTCGGAGCCACCCTGTACGGAGTGTCCGCTCTCAGCGCAGCGGCGGCCACGAACGCGGCCAGCCCCACCCCGGCGGCCGGCGCGCCTTCGGGTACTTTCGTGCCCAACGAGACGGCGGCGCACGAGGCCACGGAGAGCGCGGCGCGCGAGGCCCAGGAGAACGCTGGGCAGGTCCCGACCGTACCCTAAAGATGCGGTCACAACACAGCAGGGCCGATGAAATGTCGGCCCTGCTGTCCGACCTGAGGACTTAGTGAAGAGCCGATTGATAATCGCCGTCGTCGCCGGCGTCGCGGTAGTCGCGCTGGTGGGCGGTGGCGCCTATGTCTACTTCTTTTCTGGCCTCCGCTCCTCGCCGAGTCCGCTGGCGCTTTCGACGCCCACAGCTTCGGCCTCCGCCGCGCCGGCGGGAGGCCTCGCCGGGACCTGGACCGTGACCACCGGCTCGGTTGCCGGCTACCGCGTCAAAGAGCTCTTCGTGGGCGAAACGTCCAAGCATGAAGCGGTGGCTCAGACCTCCACCGTCAGCGGCAGCCTGACCGTGAGCGGCGACTCGAGCGGTTACCAGGTGACCGCGATCACTTTCACGGCTGGGCTCACCGGCCTGCACAGCGTCGACTCGGTGGCCGGCCGGAACGTCGTCCAACGGGACTCGTACGTGTCACGCCAGATGAACCTCCAGCAGTTTCCTGATGCGACATTCACGGCCTCGGCGGGGTTGGTACCCGCCACCGACGGCTCCGGCGCGGTGGATGTCTCCGCGGCCGGTAAGCTGACGATCCACGGCGTCACTAAGAATGTGGCCGCGACCGCCAGGGCTCAGCTGAACGGCGGCAGGATCGAGATCGTTGGGAAGCTATCGATCGACATGACCGACTACGGGGTCTCGCCGCCATCGGTGCCGTTCACGACCGTCGACTCGCAGGTCACGATCGAGTTCCAGCTCTTCCTCACGAAGAGTTGAGCGGTGCGTCCGGGACCTGCGCGGCCTAGCCGAACATCTGCCTCGCCACGAACACAATGTTGGCCGGGCGCTCCGCGAGCCTCCTCAAGTACCACGCATACCAGGCGTCGCCGTACGCGACCAGGACCTTGACGCGATAGCCTTCCGCCGCGAGCCTCGCCTGCTGCGAGGCCTGGATGCCGTACAGCATGTGCACCTCGAGCTGGTGGCGATCCATCCCGATCGCGTCCGCGAATCGCGCAGCGCGGTCGATGAGCCCCACGTCATGCGTTGCCAGCACCAGGCGCAATCGACCTCGATTGGCATCGGGCAGCACCAGCGCACACAGCGCGAGAAAGTTGGCATCGACATCGCGCTTGGCGGGGAACGCTCGATCCGCCGGCTCCGCGTAAGCACCCTTGACCAGCCGGATGGCGGGCTTGAAGGCGAGCATCCGATATGCGTCCGACGCGGAGCGGTACAGGTAGGCCTGGAGGCAAACGCCGACGGCGGAGTGCCTGGCATGGACCCGGTTGTAGAGATCGAGGGTGCGGTCGGTGTACGCGCTGCCCTCCATATCGATCCACAGGAAGCCCTTGGCTCGGGCGGCGGCTTCGGCGAGCCGGTTGAGGTTGGCAAAGGCCGCATCGGGGTCGATGTCCAGGCCGACCTGGGTGGGCTTGACCGAGATCTCTGGCTCGAGGCCCGCGTCGGCCGCAGTCTTCAAGACCAGCTCGTAGTGCTCGACCGCGGCGGTGGCTTCCGACATCGCCTTGATGTTCTCGCCGAGCTTGGTGAAGACGGCGCCGATACCCTGGGCCTTGAACGCGACCGCCGCCTTGAGCGCCGCGTCGAAGTCGTCGCCCGGCATGAACCTCCTCACCGCGCGCTTGACAAAGCCCCATTCCGGCACGTGCTCGGAAAGCCACAGGTTCTGCGCGCACCACAGCAGCAGCGACCTCATCCCGAGGCAATGATATGGGGGCCCACGAGGCGCTCGTCCAGCGCCGAGATCAGGTCGAGCCAGGCTGAGGGGTCGTTGGGCACGACGGCCGGCCGCTTAATCGACGGCGGTTCCGATTTGAATCCCGCGCCGGTATCGAAGAGGGCCACTCGCTCGTCCCTGTCGATGAGCCCTTGCTCGCGCATCACCGGCAGTGCCGCCAGCGCCGCAGCGGATTCGAGACTGAGGTACCCAGCGCCATGCTCGGCCGCATAGACCTGCATCGCTTCGATCTCGGCTTCGGGAACTGCGATCGCTCCGCCGCCCGAGCGCCGAAGGCTGTCCAGGATCAGGTGGTCGCCCAAGGCGGACGGGACGCGGATGCCGGCGGCGCGCGTCTTGGCGTTCAACCACGGATCCGCGAACTCAGCTCCCTGCTCGAAGGCGCGGACGATCGGCGCGCAGCCTTCGGCTTGCACTGCGTACATGCGCGGCCGTGCTGGGCCGATGAGCTTGAGAGCTTCGAGCTCCTCGAATGCCTTCCACATCCCGATCAGTCCGGTGCCGCCGCCCGTCGGATACACGACGACATCAGGCAGGGTCCAACCGAAATCCTCAGCGAGCTCGAAGCCAAGCGTTTTCTTGCCTTCCACCCGATAGGGCTCGCGCAGCGTGGCCATGTCGAAGGCCCCGGTCCTTTCGCCCAACAGCCGAGCCAGCTTGCCGCAGTCGGAGATCAGGCCGTCCAGCAGGATGAGGTGAGCACCGCAGGCAAGCGCCTCCAGCTGGTTGGCGGCCGGGGCATCAGCCGGCATCACAACCGTGGAATGAATGCCCGCGGCGGCAGCGTACACCGCCAGGGCGCCGGCGGCGTTGCCTGCCGACGGCGCCACGAGGTGGGTCGCGCCAAGCTCGGCCGCTCGGCTAACCGCCACGGCCATGCCTCTGGCCTTGAACGATCCCGTCGGGTTCACGCTCTCCGCTTTGACGTGCAACCCGGACAGCCCGAGCTTGCGGGCCAACGCGGCCGGAGGCAGGAGTGGGGTCGCGCCTTCGCCCAGGGTCGTAATGAAAGATCGCCGGCGCACGGGCAGCAGTTCCTCCCACCGCCACAGCCGCCCGCGTCGGGCGGCGATGACGTCCCGCGTCAATCGCCCGCAGGCGACCTCCAGGTCGTAGCGCGCCAGCAGGGTGCGGCCGTCGGCCGGATCGGTGCTTCGCAGCTCATCCGCGCTGTACCGGATTCCAGAACGCGAGCCCTCGAGGAAGGCAAGCGTGGACGAGGTGTCGTGTTTGGGCGGCATCCGTGCACCCCGAGACTAATCGATCAGTTGCCCGCCTTATGCTCGGAGGTGTGCACATCCACAGCGACCTCGAAGGTTTTACCGATGCGCAGGCGCGCCGCGCCCTTGCCGGCCTGCCGGCTGCCGGCGACTACGAGGTCGTGATCAAGCCCCTTCGATACCGGTCTTCACCACACCTGGCGGCGCGCTGCGAGTTCGAGGAGCGCCGGATCGTGCTCCAGGTCCCGATCCCGTTTCGTCCTTTCAAGGAGCCGGTCGTCTATGCGGCGCGTCGCAAGCGCGGACATGGAATCCGCTTCGCATGGGCGTCGGAGACCGTCTCCTTCCGGCTTCGTCGCGAGGTGCTGCGGTTCCTGTACTGCCATGAGTGGATGCACTGGTATCTCTTCGAGGAGTTGGGGAAGCGATCATCGGCCGAGACCGCGTGCGACCGGTTCGCCCTTCGCAACTTCAGGCGCCCGCGCGTCTCGGTCGCGGACGCCGACGCGGCGCTGCGCCGGCGTTCGCGCCGCCGGGCCGTCGCCTAAACCTTCACGCGCTTGGCGGCGCCGACGTGCTCTTTAGTGATCGATCCGGCGAGCTTGATAACGCTCTTCGACGCCGCGCATGAGGGATCGGTCTCGATCACGACCTGTCCCGTGACCGCGGCGCGGTCGAACCTGGCGCCGTCATAGGCGATCTCGGTTTGGAACTTTCGTTCGACCTGGCGTTCGGCGTCGGCTCGGGTGACCATCGTTTGTGGGCGCGGGTGGTTGAGAACGAGGCTGACGCGCGCTGACGGAATCTTGAGCACGTTTTCGAAGATCTGGAGCAATTCCGCCGTGTCCTTGAGACTGGTCAACTCCGGGGTCACCATAACCAGGATCCGATTGGCTCGCTCGAGGACCCCGAGCGTGACGTCGGTCATGGCCACGCCCAGGTCGACCACCATGTAGTCGAAGGTCTGCTCCAGAACGTCGAGCGCGCGTTTTGCCAGCGGCGGAGTCACGAGCTCGGCCTGCTCGGCGCGCAGGGCGCTCGGGATGATCACCATCCCGGTGGGATGGTGGAGCGCAACGCCGAGCAGCGCATCCTCGAACTTGTCCTGGTCCGGTTGGTCGATCAGGGCCAGGCAACCGGTCGGCACCAGGTTGGCGACAAGCGCGGCGTGGTTGTACGGAAGGCTGAGGTCGATCAGCACGCATTCACCGCGATGCTCGAGGCCGAGGGCGGCGGCGAGGTTGACCGCGATCGTGGTCCGGCCCGAACCACCCTTCACCGCGTAGACCGCGACGATCATCGCGGACGCACCTTACATCTGAAACGAGAGGCTGCGAGCCTCGGGTATCGAGATCAGGCGGCGCCGAGTCGTTGAAGGGCGGGCATCTCGCCCACGAAGAGCTCGACGACCTCGGGGTCCCACTGGTGACCTGCGCCATCGATCAGCATGGCCAGAGCATGATCGATCGGGAGCCGCGCTCGGTATGGGCGGTCGTTGACGAGCGCGTCGAACGCGTCGCAGACCGAGACGATCCCGGCGAGGCGCGGGATTTCCCTTGCTTTGAGTCCGTCGGGATAGCCGCGTCCATCGAACCGCTCGTGGTGATGGCGGATGATCGGCAGCAGCGTCGAAAGCGAGCGCAGCGGCTTGATGATGTTCTCGCCGATCAGCACATGGGATTGCATGCGGGCCGTTTCGCCGGCATCGAGCGAGCCTGGCTTGAGCAGGATGGCGTCCGGAACATTGATATTGCCGATGTCGTGGAGGAGGCCGCCACGGTACAGGGCATCCCGCGCAACCTCAGGCATCCCCAGGCGGGCACCCAGGTGACGTGCCGATTCGGCCACGCGCTGCGTGTGCTTGTCGTAGGGGGCCTCCTTGGCCGCCACCGTGGCCGCGAGGGAGAAGATCACTTGCTCGGCGCTGTCGAGGCTGTCGTACAGGGCCTTCAGCCTTGCGGCCAGCCGAACGCGTGCGACCAGCTCGTCCCGCCTCACCGGTTTGGCCAAGAAATCGTCCCCGCCGGCTTCCAGCGCACGCGCGCGATCGTCGGTCCCCTCCGGCGAGGTGATCATCACGACCGGCAGCTGCCGTCCGCGCGGGCCCGCCTTGATCCGGCGGCAGACCTCATAGCCATCCATCCCCGGCATCTCCACGTCGAGCAAAACCAGGTCAGGTGGCTCGGCTTTGATCTGCTGGAGGGCCGAAGGGCCGTCCGAGGCAAAGCGAACGTCGCAGAGCCCGGCCAGGTAGGCCTGGGCCAGCTGGCGATCGGCGGCTGCGTCGTCGACTACGAGTACGAGAGACATGCCCCCGCATCCCCAAGTTCACGCCCCGTTAAGTGACCCACCCCGCGACATAGTACGAGCCGGCGTTTGAATTAACGCCTTCTTAAGGGGCAATCATGCGGTGGCGGTGCGATCCTTGCGTGCGGATCGGCCCGGCAGCCGGCCCAGGGCGAGCCGCAGCTGTTGGTTGGCGGCGATGAGGTCGCCTCGCTTCTCGAGGAGCTCGGCGTACTGGACGTGACAGCGGCTCAGGCGCTCCGAGGCGCCGAGCGCCTCGAGGATACCGGTGGCGGCGCCAAACTCGGCGTCGACGCGGTCGTGCTCGCCGCGCTCGGCCGCGATACGGCCGAGCCACATGTGACACTCGGCCAGCGTGGCCTTCTCGGACAGCCGCTCGGCCAAATCCCGCGCGTCGATCGCGAACTTCTCGGCCTCGTCCCGCTGCGATCGCGCCATGGCCAGCTCGCACATGCCGAGCAACAGTTCTGACTTGCCGAGTACGACGGCAGCTTCATCGAACAGGGTCCGGCCGCGATTCAGATGCTCGCCGGCGGCGGCGAGCTCGCCTCGCTTGATAAGGAGGATGCCGAGGTTCGTCTCCGAGCGCGCCAGGGACAACCGGTCGTTGAGGGTCTCGTGAATGGCCAGCGCGCGTTGTGCGTAGTACGCGGACTGGTTCAGCTGGCCGACCTCGCTGTAGGCCAGGCTCAGCCCGCTGTACATCAGCGAGAGACGCCTCAGGTCCTGGACGACCTCGCCTGCCGCAATCGCTCGTTCGTAGCAGTCGATCGCCGCCTCCCAGTCCTGGTTGGTGGCATGCACCGAGCCGAGCACGAAAAGCAGGCGGGCTTCGCTCATCCGCGGCACCGGCCGCAGAGAACGGCACAGCTCGAGGCCACGTTCGGCAAGGCCCAAGGCAGACGGATCCTGGAGGAGGTATGCCGCTGAGGCCTCGTGCCCGAGGCATTCGGCAATCATCAGCTTGTCGCCGGTTCTTTCGAAGTGCTCTCGGGCCGCCGCGGCCAGCTGCCGGGACTCGATCGGCTGGGCCAGGCGCAGCAGGGCGTACGCCATCAAGTACCGAGCGCGAGCGGTGGTGTCGGGGTCCTGCTCGGTGGCCAGCAAGGCGCGACCTGAAGCCAAAGCCGCCTCGGGATCGTTGGTCGCGAGCAACAACTCGACTTCCAGCGTGTGCGGCGAAGACCGCGGCTCGATGGTCGACGGCCGAGCCAGGAAGTAGTCCAGCGGGCGTCCCGTCCGCTCGGCGATCAGCTTCAAGGTTTCGATCGAGGGCTTAGCCTTGCCCGTCTCCACGAAGTAGATCGCGGTCCGGCTGACAGCCCCGTTCGCCACCTGGCCCAGGCTCAGGCCGGCCTCCGCGCGGGCCTGCTTGACCGACCCCGGCTTGATCTCGATGCCATGGCGGCGGCCCCGCCGGCCCGATGCCTTGGCGGTTGGAGCGGGGCGCGCATCAAGCTCTGGCATCGCGGGCCAGCTTACATGACCTCGAAGGGAACTTGACAAAGATGGATTAACGCCGCTGATCTCGGTTCAGCTCAGCAGCACGGCACGACACCGGCGGCCGCAGTGGTCGCGAGCGTGATCGCCATCGTCGCCGCCAGGATGGCGGCCAGCATCAACTTCCTCATGAATCTCACCTCCTTTGCGGCGCAGATCGCGCCCGCGTGTGGTCACCGGAGCGCAGATGTGGTTAGAGGTGGATGGATGAAGTGGGGACGGCCGGACGTGACGCGCGGCTCGCCGCGACCATCCCCCAGGCCCCCGCGCAGACCTTGAAACAGGCGACCAGGGCTAACCCAGCCCCAGCGCCGAACTCGAGTGGTACCGTCCAGCCCAGCATGATGACCACGCCCACCGCCGCCGGCAGGAGTCCCAAAGCCAATGCGGCGACCGCGACCGCAAGCAGCGTCAGCCTCTGCTCGAACGCGATCTCTCCGTCTTCCGGCGGTTCCTCTGCCCGGGAGGCGAAGACTTGCTCGTCGTAGGCGAATGCGACCTGGGCCATGGCAGCTCCCTCAGATGGCGCGGCTTCGGTATTACCCCGTCCGGCTGCGCGCTTAATGCTGTTCGAGATGTTAACTGAAGCCTTGATTGAATTAACATACGGTTCCCGTTAAGTGGCCTGGCAAACTTCTCCGGCCGACCCCAAGCCGTCCCGCCTGACGTCGCTTCCGACCGGCGCTGACGGAGCGTCCAGGAAGGCGTCACGGCGGTCGCCGTGGCCAGGAGCGCTCACCCGCGAATGGAGGCCGTTCGCCTTCGCGGCGTTGCTTGCATTGGTGTTCGCCATCGCGTTCCTCATCTGGACCGCGTTTCGGATCGGCGGTGTCAAGACGACGATTGCGGTGGACGACATCGGCGAAGCGGTGGCGTCTGGCGTCGCTGCGATCACCCTCGCGGTGGCCGCGCGTCGGTCCTCGGGCCGCCTGCGCTCGGCCTGGACCCTGCTCGCGGCGGCAACGGCGAGCTGGACCATCGGCGAGGCCATCTGGTCCGGGTACGAGGTCTTCCAGGGCGTTGCGGTGCCCAACCCATCCGCGGCCGACGCCGGCTTCTTGCTCGAGATTCCACTTGCGATCGCTGGCGTTCTCGCCCTCACTTCGGCCCCAAGCCGAATGGCCACGCGGGGTGAGGCTGTGCTGGCGGGCGCGATCGTGGCCCTCTCGCTGCTTTTCGTCGCCTGGGCGCTCGGGCTCCGCGCCGTATACGACCAATCGCAGCAGCCGGTGCCCGCGACCCTGATCGGGCTGGCTTACCCGATCGGCGACATCATCACAATCACGGTTCTGATCACTGCGCTGCGCCGCGCGACCAGGGCGCAGCTCGGGCGCGTCCTCCTGCTCATCGGGGGTTTGGCTTCGAATGCGGTGGCAGACAGTGCGTTCACGTACCTCAATGCCAACGGCTCATACGGCGCGATCGGGAGCATTCTCGACATCGGCTGGGTGATCGGCTTCTTAATGATCGCCCTGGCGCCCCTTTGGCCGACCGCAGAGTTCGAAGCTGAGACCGAGGATGGACCGATCCAGCTCTGGCAGGTGGGTTTGCCGTGGGTCGCTGTGCTGGCAGCGGCCCTAATGGCGATTCGCCTCGCGGCGGTGAATCAGACCATGGACCAATTCCTCACGGTCCTCGCCGGCAGCATAGGTGTGCTCCTGGTCTGCAATCAGATCCTGACCCACCGCGACTCGCTCGACCTGCTCGCCAAGAGCCGCCGGGCTGAGGCTCAGCTCCAGGCTCGCACGAGCCTGCTCAACCAGGTCATCCTCCAGGCTCCTCTCGGCATTGCCCGTGCCGGCGTCGACATGAACATCATCGATGCGAACCCACGGTTGGCCCGTCTGCTTCACACGAAGCCCGTGGAAATGATTGGAGTACCAGTCTCTCGCTTTCTGCCGCCCGAAGAGATGAAGAAGGTGGTTCAGACCTTCCGGCCGCTCTGGGAGGGCGCGGTGGACACCATCGAATCCGACAGCCATGCCTTGCGCTCCGACGGCACCACGGTCTGGCTCCACTGGAGTGCGACGTCGATCAAAGGACCCGGTGGGCGTACCGATTTCTTCCTTGTCATGTTCGAGGACGCGGACGCGGAGCACACCGCTCAGGACGCCGCGATGGCCAACCTCGCAGGGTTGGAGCGGCTCAGCCGGTTGAAGAGCGAGTTCGTGTCGCTGGTCAGTCACGAATTTCGTACCGCGTTGGTGGGCATCCAGGGCTTCAGCGAGATGATCCGCGACCAGGAGCTTTCAACTGAAGAGACCAAGACATTCGCCGGCGACATCAACAAGGATGCTCAGCGCCTGAACCGCATGATCACCGAGATGCTGGAGCTCGACCGCATCGAGGCGGGGCGCATGATCCTCAACATCGTGCCGGTGGACCTCAACGCCATCGTCATGGAAGCGGCCGAGCGGGCCCGCGCCACGAGTCAGAAGCACACGATCGTCACGCGGCTCGATGCCGGCTTACCCGCCGCCCGTGGAGACTCGGACCGGTTGTTCCAGGTCGTCTCCAACCTGCTGAGCAACGCGGTCAAGTATTCGGCCGGCGGTGAGATCCTGGTCACGAGCCAGGCGGGTGACGGTGTCCTCCGGGTCAGCGTTCGGGATCACGGTCTGGGCATCCCGCCAGAATTCGTCAAAAAGCTGTTCGGTCGTTATGAGCGTTTCGAGGGCAAGGACAACACCAAGGTGATCGGCACGGGCCTGGGCCTCGCGATCACGCGCCAGATCGTGGAGCTGCACGGCGGGAAGATCTGGGTCGACAGCACCGTCGGGGCCGGGTCCGAATTTCATTTCACGCTCCCCGTGGGAGCTCCGGTGGCGGCGGCCTCTAGCTAAAAGCTGAGCGGGCCCTCTTGCCCCACAGCAACCACACCACGGCCGCCGGCAACGCGACGTCGACCAGGAGCGCGACCGGCCCTCGGTTTGATCCGATCGGGAGCAGGAGCTGCAACGCCGACCCGAGTATGCAGACGACCTCGAGGGTCAGCGCGACGCGGCGAGCCCACCGGCGGCGCCACAAGACTCCGATCGCGACCAGGCTCGTCGCCAGGGCGAGGATCAGAGTTACGAGCCCGAGAGCAGCCATGTGCAGCTCGCCTGCGAGCCCAAACGGGACGGCTGAGAGCCCAGCCACCATCCAGAAGATGGACTGCAGCAGGAGCAGGATGAAAGCGCCTTCGGGGCGGCTCGTCTGGTCGGACTGAGCCGACGGCGCGTGGCCGGCGGGGTTGGTGACCATCACGTTCGGTCCAGGGCGGCCACCACCGACGGGTCGATGTCGACCGCGAAGGGACCGCCGTGAGGGTTCTCGACGATCCAGACGTGCAGCATCGGCGAGACGCTGATGTCGATGGCGCCGAAAGCACAGCTCGAGAACGGCGTCATGAGGCTGAACTCGAAGCCGAACGGCGTAATGCAGATGTTCTCGTGCTGGTGCCACGCGGTCAGCGGTCCGCCCGGGTCAGGGCCGAACTGGTTGATGCCCTTCATCTGAAACATCGCGCCCAACAGCACCGGGCCGTGGTGCGTGTTGGCGTAGACCAATCCCTGCGGCCGGTTGGGATCCATGACGTAGCCGGCATCGACGTAGCCCTGGTTCATCCAGTGAGAGGACGGAAGCGAGGCAGAGCCGCCCGGGCGGTAGCCGGCCGCCCACGCCTGGTGCCAATCCTCGTACGGCTGGATGGCGGCCTTCGTCTCTGCCAGCAGGCGGTTGGCGGCGTCGACCTGGGCCGGAGTTGGGACCGCGTTGGTGGACTGCAGCAAAGCCCCCGCATGGACGTGGCGGGCATCGGGCCGGGCCAGGTCCACGATCCAGACCGTGGCCCCGGTCATGACGATCAAGAGCGGCATCGCGATGCCGAGGCCCGCCCAGCGCCACGAACGATGGGTCCGGCGCGCCTCGCCCCGGACAGGCACGAGCGCGAGTCCTAGCGCCGTCACCTCGACGAGCTTGGTGGCAACACCGACCTGGTCCGGCCCCTCCAGACCGAATGCCACGTAAACCAGATAGCCCAAGACTGTGGAGACCAAGAGCGCCGCCGATGCGAGCCGCCACCAACGCCAGGTGAATGTTGCGGCCAGAACGATGAAGGCCGCGCTGTCGAGAAGGAAGAGAGCGGAAGTCGCCGGCTCGCTAGCCAGGTGTTGGGGGATGAGCGCCAGGTGGACGCCCGCGCTGACGACCATCAGTACCGCCGCCGCGCGCACCGTGCCCGGCACCGCGCGCCACCGTGGATGAAGGCGAAGCGTCGCCAGCGCGATGATCAGGGCGACGAGGCCGCCGATCAGTCCGATCGCGTGCTCTGGGTTGACGTTGTACATGCCCCACAGCGTCGCGCGGGTGGCTAAGAACGACGTAAGAGCGGAAGGTCCACATACAGACCGGCCCCGCCCGCCCTACTGCGGTCGGCGATGATGCGGCCCCCGTGCTGCTCGGTGATCCAGCGCGCGATCGAGAGGCCGAGCCCGGCCCCACGGGCGGTGGCGGCGGCGTCGGCGCCCGTCCGCGCAGCGTCCACTTTGTAGAAGCGCTCGAAGATTCGCTCGCGGTCCTCAACAGCGATGCCGGGGCCGTCGTCCCCGACCATCAAACGGGCCCAGCCCGAGTCCACCTCGAGACCGACCGTGATGGCCGCGCGCGCGTAGCGGAGGGCATTGTCGATGAGAATCCACATCAGCTGCCGCAGCGCGTCTGTGTCTCCAGCTACCTGGACGTCGACCAGTTGGACGTCGAACGCCCGCTCCGGATGGACCGAGGCGGCCTGGCGCGTCACGTCGGCCACCACCGAACCCAGGTCGACCGGCGCCAGCGCCAGGCGCAGCCCCGAGTCCGCGCGCGCCAGCGTGAGCAGGCGATCGACCAGCCTGCTCATTCGTTCGCTTTCCTCCGCGATGTCCGTGGCGGCCGCGCGCTGGACTGCTTCCGCGATCGGCGGCCCGTGCGCCAGCAAACCCGCGTTGCCCTGGATGGTCGTCAGCGGCGTCCGAAGCTCGTGCGACGCGTCGGCGACGAAGCGTCGCTGCGCGTCCAATGCGGTCGATAGTCCGCGATATGCGTCCTGGAGCTCGTCCAGCATGCGGTTGAAGCTGGAGGCGAGCAGCGCCACCTCATCGCGGCTCTTGGGTGCGGGCAGCCGGCGCCCGAAATCTCGCGTCCGGCCGATCTCTCCCGCCGCACCCGCCACCACCTTGAGCGGCCGCAGCGCCCGACCGGCCACGAGCCACGACGCAGCGAGCGCCGCCAGCAGCGTCGGAACGCCCGAGATGATCAGGAAACCGACGATGCCGGAAAGGTTCGACTGCGGCACCCGCGTCGACTGGCCCGTGACGACATATCCGCCGGCGAACGGCAGCGCGTAGAGCCGGAACGTCGCCCCGCCCGGCTCAGTCACATTGGTGAAGGAGCCTCGAGCGGACGCGGATTGGGTTAGGAACAGCAGCGGAACGGGCGGCGGCGATCCGTACAACTGCGCTGTCGAGTAGGCGATCGACCCATCGGGCGCGACCACCTCGACGAAGACGTCAGTGCTGCTCTTGAGGTCGGCGGGCGCCAACGGAGCCCTCGGCGCGAGGTCGGCCGGGGATGAGGCTGCCAGAGCGACCGCCGCCTCGTGGGCGCGCGCCCGCAGCGCGTCGTCCTGGTTTGTGTTCACACCCCGCGCAAAAAGTGAATAAAGGAGCCCTCCGAAAATCACCAGGGTCAGCGCGACCACTCCGACCCCGAACAGGGCTAGTCGCAGGCGAAGAGACATCAGGCCTCCCGCAAGGCGTAGCCGGTGCCGCGGACGGTGTGGAGCAGCCGCGGCTCCCCCGCCTCTTCCAGCTTCGACCGCACGTAGCCGACGTAAACAGCGACCACGTTGTCGCCCTCAGGCTCGCCCGCCCACACCGCCTCCAGCAATTGCTCACGGGTGAGCACCTGGCGCGGGTGACGCAGGAAGTGTTCGAGCAGCGCGAACTCCGTGTGGGTCAGCGCCAGCGGCCGCGAGCCGCGCCATGCGCTGCGAGTGGCAGGTTCGATGTCGAGGTCGGCGAAACGCAATCGATCGGTTGGACTCGTCCGGCGAAGCAGCGCCCGCACGCGCGCGAGCAGCTCCTGGTACGCGAAAGGCTTGACCAGGTAGTCGTCCGCGCCGGAATCGAGGCCGCGCACCCTCTGCTCGGTGCCCCCGAGCGCGGTGAGCATCAAGATCGGAAACTGGGCGGTCGCTCGCAGCCGGCGGCAGACGGCGATCCCGTCGAGGCCGGGCAGCATCACGTCGAGGATCACCAGGTCCGGAGGCCGATCGCGCGCGCGGCGCAGGGCATCGTTGCCGTCGCCTGCAATCGCGACCTCGTGACCCTCGGCCGTGAGGACGCGCTGAAGGGTCG
>WNFD01005724.1_pt1 | contig 33286 bp, 34 predicted proteins | sample 5400491 | NCBI WGS metagenome assembly WNFD01 (sample SAMN13153343, study PRJNA577476) | soil metagenome | isolation source: 120 cm saprolite under Douglas fir tree site 2 hole 2 replicate 2 | place: USA:California | collected 2015-04-18 | reverse complement strand
TTGAATGGAACAGCTCTGTCGGGAGTGATTGGAACTCCGTCGGGAAATTTGATCACGGCGGGAACGGTGAGTGGATCGGGGCAGCCACTATGCACGGATGGCACCGGGAGTTTGACGATTACCACCGTGGGTTGTCCGCCGGGGACTGGGACGCTCGGGGGAAGCGGCACTACCCCACAGTTCGCGTACTGGACGAACACGAACGGGCTTGGAGCAGCGCCACTGTCGGTGACCAATGCGAATACGGTGGAGCAGTACAACGGGACAAACGTACAGACATTCAACGTGTAAGGAACTTACACGAACGCGTCGAACTATGAGCGGGCCAGTCTGGCGTACATCCCCGGAGACGGCTACTACGAGCTGCAGACGCAACAGGCTGGAACAGGGGCGCAGCGCGGAGTTTGCTTCGGCGTGAATAATTCGTGCAAGTGGGCAGTCGACACCACTACCGCATTCAAGCCGTTCAACGACAACACGCGGGATATTGGGACCTCGAGCTTACGAGTTCGGGACTTCTACCTGGGGCGCAACCTGGTGATGAGTGGGACGGCAACAACGTACAACGGGAAGGCGACGGCGGGGACGGGACTGGCGCCGATTTACGGGACGGTGTCGGTGACGGGGCAGACGGCGGCGATTGCGTCGACCACCTTGTGCGCGACTTCCACATGTGGGGCTGGGCAATACGAGCTGAATTACTACATGGATGCGACCGTGGCTTGCGCAACGGCGGGAAGCGCGGCTGCGTCCCTGACGATCGGATGGACGGATGAGACAAACGCGAAGACGCTGCAAGTGCCGTTGAATGGAGCTGGGATTTCCGGCGGTAACTCATTGGCGCTGGGGACGACGACGAACTTCGGCAGCGGATCGGTGACGATCTGGTCGGCGGGGAGCGCGAATCTTACGTACTCGACCTCGTATGCGGGATGCACAACGGGGACGGGGACTTATGCACTGCGGGTGGCGGTGAGGCAACTGCAGTAGGCTGGCAACGAGTTGGCACGGTGCGGTGGCTGAAGGCTATCGGCGAAAGTCGATGGCCTTTTTGTTTTGGGTTGGGCGGGGAGATCTTTTTACCACCGAGGTCACGGGGGATCACAGGGTAGATCCTGGCTTCGAGCTAGTTCGATCTGAATCACACTTGATTCGTACTACTGATGACACAGAGGTCACAGCGATTTATGAAAACGATCTTCATCATCTTGATGATCGAGCTGAGCGGGCTGGCGTCGGCTACTACTTACTATGTGAGCTCAAGCTCTGGAAACGACGCGAATGGCGGGACTTCTTCGTTAACGGCCTGGCAGACGATTGCGAAAGTGAATTCACAGACATTTCTGCCAGGGGATTCGATTTTGTTCCGACGTGGAGATATTTGGAACGAGAGTCTGGTTCCTCCTTCTTCGGGGGCTGCGGGAAATCCTATTACGTTTGACGCCTATGGGACGGGTCCGGCGCCTAACTTCACGGGATACTATGCAGTCCCGTCATCGGCGTGGGTATTGGTGACGGGCAATGCCTGGAAGGCGCCGTTGGCGGCGAGTTATTCGACCATCAATTTTTGTTTGTTCGGGTCGGTGTGGGGACAGAAGGTTGCGGCTTCGTCTTCGAACCTGAAGGGGCAGTGGGATTTTTATTTTGCCAACGGGTACCTGTATGTGTATTCGGTGGGAAACCCCGCGAGCTATTACAACACGGCGATTGTTCCCATGGGGCTGAGCAATGTTCCGGTGATCAATGTCAACGGGAAGTCGTGGCTGACCTTCCAGCATTTTCTGCTGAACTGGTTCGATCAGTATGGGGTGTATGTGCAGGGGACGAGCGATCACCTGGTGCTCGCGAATATGGAAGCGGATTCGATGATTCCCCAGGGCACGCAGCCGTTGGGGTTTTACGTGAATGAGAGTGCGCCCGGGCCTTCGGATATCAAAATCTACAACGCGGAGGCACACCTTAACTATGACGCGTTCCGCTTTGATGGCACGGCAACGGCGATCACGATGGTGAATGACAAAGCGTATGGAAACCGCGATGGAGCGTTGGTACAGTGCCTCAACGCATCCACATGGACGAAGAGTGGAGCTCGGCCAACAGCTATCAGCCCTCTCCCGTAGATGGAATTCGGGCGAGCGGTCGAAGGGCAGTATCGCCTCAGGGGCCCGCCCGGTGCCTATCCGATCTCTTCGCTCCAATTTTCCAACGTCTTCTTCACAAATGCCATGAACTGGTCAGCGACGGCTCCGTCGATCAGGCGGTGGTCATAGCCTAGGGTGAGGTGGACGACCGAACGGATGGCGATGGAATCGTTACCTTCCTTATCGGTGACGACCAGCGGCTGTTTGGTGATGCCACCGACGCCCATGATGGCTGAGTTCGGCTGATTAATAATGGGCAGACCGAAAACAGCTCCGAACTGGCCAGGATTGGTAACAGTGAACGTCGAGCCTTCGACGTCTTCGGGCTTGAGCTTCTTATTACGGGCGCGCTCGCCGAGGTCGGTGATGCCGCGTTGCAGGCCGAGGAAGTTCAGGTCGCCGGCGTTCTTGAGGACGGGAACGATCAGTCCCCAATCGAGTGCCACGGCGATGCCGACGTTGATCTGGCGATGATAGTGAATGCTGTCGGCTTCAAGTGACGCGTTGATGATGGGCCACTGCTGCAGCGCAATGATGGCGGCGCGCACGAAGAATGGCATGAAGGTGAGGCGGACACCGTGGCGTTGCTCAAATCCGCTCTTGTGCCTGGCGCGCAGGTTGACGATGCGGGTGAAGTCCACTTCGTACATGCAGTGAACGTGCGCACTGGTACGGCGCGACTCGATCATGCGCTGGGCGATGATTTTGCGCATGTTCGTCATGGGGACGAGGTCGCCGGGGTACGGAGCAGGAGCAGGCGATGCGGCCGGACGAGGCGGAGCTGCCGAGGCCGCTGGCGGCTGGGATGCAGGAGTTGCGGGGCGGCTCGGTGCTGACGATTGGCGCTCGATGAATGACATGATGTCTTGCTTCGAAATGCGTCCGCCAAGTCCGGTGCCAGAAATCTGAGAAAGATTGATGCCGTGTTCGCGGGCGATCTTACGGACGAGCGGCGAAGAGCGAGCTTCTTCTTCCTCGCCCGACTCCTGAACTTGTGCGGGACTCGGCGCGGGAGAAGCGGGGGCGGCGGCTTCCTTTCTCTCTTCCTTCTTTTCGTCTTTCTTTTCTGTGGCGGCCTTTTCCGCGGCGGCCTTTTCCGCGGCAGCCTTTTCGGTGGCAGGTGCCGCGGCGGCGGCCTTGGCGGGAGCGGATGTGGCTTCGCCATCGACGGCGATCGTGCCGACGACCGTGTTCACCTGCACCGTCGTGCCCTCTGAGACTTTAATCTCGCGCAGAATGCCAGAGGCGGGAGCGGGAATTTCCGCGTCCACCTTGTCGGTGGAGATCTCAAACAGAGGTTCGTCGCGCTGCACCTTGTCGCCAGGCTTCTTCAGCCACTTAGTAATAGTGCCCTCGACGATGGATTCGCCCATCTGGGGCATGACAATGTCAGTTGGCATGATTTCCTTCCACGGGCCCACGGTTCGGGACAGAGGGCCAGACGCAAACGAATATTATAGCGGTTGGCAGAGGTGGGGTGGGCGCTCAGATCCCCGTCGCGAAAAAGCTCATCGCAGAGTTTGTGGAAACCTCGGCTGAATACTGGGGAGCATCCTTGAAACACCAGGCTTCCTGACTAGAAACGGTGAATCCATCTCTAGTCGTGATCGTGCTCTTTCATCGGCTCTTTCTTTCCTTCACCTCCAGGAGCAACTCCGAACTTGGTCTTGTAGTACTCCTGTACGGCGGGCGGGAGTTTATCGAGATGGGAGAGCAAGGCGGTGACCTTCCACATGTCCTGTTCGCTCAAGGTTTTTTCCCAGGCGGGCATGCCGGTATAGCGTACGCCGGTGCGGATGGTGTAGAAGATGTGCCACTCGGGATCGTCGGGCGGATCGGTTACGAGGTGCGGAGCTGGCGGATAAAACGATTCGGAGAGCGATGCAGGCTTACGGTCGAGGCCGCCGTGGCAGAGGGAGCAGTTCATGGTGTAGAGCGTCATGCCATCTTCCAAGTTCTGGTCGGTGGGAGGCAAAGGATTCGTGACCCGGGGAGCGTGACGCTCCATGGAAGCGTCTACGGCACCCATTGCCAGGCGTTCCTCGATGTGTGGCGGCGCCACGTTGGCATTCGTGGGAAAAAAGCCGAGCATGGCGAAGCCGAGTCCGCCCAGGACCAGAACAAGAAGGGTAACAATTACGCCGAGAATGAATTTTCCCATGGCTCCCCCGGATCGACCATTGTGCCAGATGAAACCGCAAACAAGCTAGCTTCAACGCATCGGGGTGGTGGGCTACTTCCCAGTTTAAAGTAGCCACTACCAGCATCGGCGTGGGCTGGCCCACGCCGATTGCTTTTCCTCACCTTGGCTCAATACGCTTTCAGACGGCGGGCCTCGCGGACCACGTCGCTCACCTTCGGCAGGTAGTGTTCTTCCTGCGGCGGGGAGAAGGGGATGGCGGAATCCAGTCCAGCGATGCGGACGATGGGGCCGTCGAGATCATCGAAAGCCTCTTCGTTGATGATGGCGGCGATTTCGCCAGCCAGGCCTCCCGTGCGGGAGTGCTCGTGCAGGATGATGACTTTATTCGTCTTCTTCACGGTCCGCGCGATGGCCTCGCGGTCGAGCGGCGAGACGGTGCGCAGGTCGAGGATTTCAATGTCGATCCCGTCTTTTTTTAGAACCTCGGAAGCCTCCAGCGCGGTGTGAACCATCGCGGCATAAGTAATGATGCTGAGGTCGCGGCCTTCGCGGACGATGTTTGCTTTGCCGATGGGGACAACGTAATCCTCGACGGGGACTTCACCCTTGATGCGACGATAGAGATATTTATGCTCGAAGAAGATGCAGGGATTGTTGTCGCGGATGGCGGCTTTGATCAGGCCTTTAGCGTCGTAGGGCGTGGCTGGGCAAATGACTTTCAGGCCGGGGTTGTGGACGAACCACATTTCGGGATTCTGCGAGTGGAAGGGGCCGCCGTGGACGTATCCGCCGCTGGGTCCGCGCAGAACTAGCGGCGCGGGCGCACCCCAGAGGTAGTGCGTCTTCGCGACCATGTTGCTGATCTGGTTGAAGGCACAGCCAATGAAGTCCATGAACTGAAATTCGGCGACGGGGCGCATGCCGGTGAGCGACGCCCCGAACGCCGCGCCCACGATGGCGGACTCGGCGATGGGTGTGTCGATGACGCGCTCAGGACCGAAGCGGTCGATGAAACCGTCAGTGACTTTAAAAGCTCCGCCGTAGATGCCGATATCTTCGCCGAGGCAGAAGACGGAGGGGTCGCGGTCCATTTCTTCCCAGATTCCCTGGCGGATGGCTTCGAGGTAGGTGAGTTGCATAAATTGTCCGCAGATTTCGCTGATTGACGCAGATTACAAAGTCTTGCCAATTTTCACTTTGACATCTACCTCATCAACGCACGTTTGTACTGGCAAATAGTTCGAGGCTGTGTGCCATTCTCCTGCCGATTTTCTTATCGCAACATCAAAAAGTTCATCAACGCGGACGCAGCGCCAATTGTCCGGTGAACCATCGGGTTTCAAACCGCTGCGGCTTTGTCCTGCAAACTGATAGAGCAGAGCCTGCGCGCGACCGCTCTTCTTACCGATCACATGAGGACACATTTCGCGCATATAACCACGGTAGCTGGCGATCACAACATCCTCGTCGATGATCGCCTGACGAACGATGCAGTAGACTTCATCTGCGGTCTGTTGTCCAGCGGCCATCACACGGCAACTCCACTTTCGATCTCCTTTTACCTTAGATGCACGGCTGCTTCCGTCTGCTTAAACCCGCCCGCTCCCTTCTTCACTTTCGGCATGCCGTACTTCGGCTTGATTTCGTGACAGCCGTCTTCGCAGAAAACGCCGCCTTCGGCTGACTCGGGCGTCGGCATCGGCGAGTTCACCGCGATTTCGCGCTCGGCTTCTATAACTCGCTCGACATCTGAAATAAGTTCAGCGTTCTCTTTCGCCGTCAGCAACTTCTTTTCTTTCACCAGATAGTTCTCGAAGCGCGCGATCGGGTCGCGCTTCTTCCAGAAGTCGAACATCGGCTTGGGCACATACGCGGCGGCGTCGTGGATGGCGTGGCCTTTCGGGCGCGCTCGACGGCGTCGCGGGCGGCGTCGTAGACTTGGCAGGCGTCGGTACCGTCGACGATGACGCCGGGGATGCCGTATCCGATGGCGCGTTCGGCGAGGTCTTTGCAGCGGTACTGCATTTCCGACGGCGTGGAATAAGCCCAGAGGTTGCTCTCGACGAAGAGCACGAGACCAAGATTCTGCACGGCGGCGAAGTTGATGCCTTCGTAGGTGACGCCGGTGGACTGGCCTCCGTCACCAATGTAGGTCATGACGGCGATGTTGCGTCCTTGAAGGCGCGCGCCCAGTGCGACCCCGGAGAGCACGGGGATGAGATCGCCGAGCATAGAGATGGGCGAGACCATGTTGCGCTTTTCGATGTCGCCGAAGTGCGAGGTGCCGTCGCGGCCGCGGGTTGGCGAATCGGCTTTGGCCATGTATTGCATCATGGTGTCGCGGGCGGCGAATCCGCGGACGAGGAGCGATCCCTGGTTGCGGATCATGGGCGCGAACCAGTCGTCTTTATCGAGCGCGTAGGCGGAGGCGCAGGAGCAGGCTTCCTGGCCGAGTCCGAAGTAAACTCCTCCGACGACCTTGCCTTGCTTGTAGAGATTTTCGAGCGCGACCTCCATTTTGCGGTTGAGCAGCATGAAGCGGTATATCTCGATGCACTGCTTCTTGTCCAGATACTTCGAATCGCGGATCGGCGGGACCGGAGCGTTGAGGTTGCCGTTGACTTCGTAGCGGACGTGCTCGGTGCCGTCCTTATCTTTTTCTATCGCTTGGCGGATGGCTAGGTCGGGATGCTCCAAGCGCGTGTCGGGGATGGAGTAAGTGCGGAGTTGAGAGGTGGACTTGGACTGAGACTCACCATTGGGCCGACGGCTTCCGTTCGTGCTGTGCTTGGAGTTCTTTCTTTTGATTGCCATTGGAAGCCTTGTATTGCGTGCAATTATTAATGCTATCGCAGAGTGAAAGAAAAGAGCTAGTGTGGCTTTCTCATCCAGGCGCGTTCGCCTCAACTCGAAGGCTAAGCGACAGCTAGCTCAAGATCGCCAGCAATGACAGCGTTGGCTGCATACTCAATGTGAAGAACTCGCCGGGCACATTCCGACTGCGACTTTGATGAAGAGTGAACGAGCAACGGTTTCATGGCTACGATGCCTCCTCGTGGAACGCAACACTCTACCGGGCCAACGTCTTGCGCTAATTGATGGATTGCGTCGACGCTGAGCACGCCTAGAGTGTGGGTTGCGGGCAACACACGCAGCGGTCCGTTCCGTGATGTCGAGTCGTCAAGATGAACACGCAAGGCTAGCACTTGCGCAAGAGCGCTTGCCGGGGCATGGGCATAAATCACGTCCTCTTTGACGGACCATGGCCCCCAACCTGAAGTTTCCCGCCGTCTACGCAGGGGAAGGGCTGTGTCTTGATGCCAGACCACGAGCCAATTGGCGTCCGTTGTCTTTTCGAACATCGTTGCCCGGTACGGAAAGGTCTCACTACCCAGCATGTAGCGTGCGACTGCGACCAGCGCCGAATCCTGCGCAAGCAAGCGACCGCTGCATTGCTCATAGCATGCCGCACTCCGGCCCGGCTGCGACGCATTCTGGCCGTCGCAAGACTCTCGGTTAGCCGCATCAGTTGGTCTTCCTCGAAAAGTTCCGGTATAACCGCGAACCCGCACTCTTCAACCTGCTGTCCATACTTTCGCAGTTGGGAAGAGATCAACTCCAAAACGTATCCTCTTCGTGCAGTTTGCGAAGTTCGGCAGGCGGCTTCATCGGTACGCCGACAGCGCGGCCAAGAAGAGCGTCAAGCGTGTCGACCCAGAGCATTTGGCTAGAAAACACTGTTCCGAAGTTGCGGGAGATGGATTCGGCGACTGCGTTCAGGTCGAGCGGCTGGCCGAGTTCTTGCTGCATGGAGGTCACGGGCTTCGCCGTGATGCCGCAGGGGACGATCAGGTTGAAGAAGCTGAGATCGGTGTTTACGTTGAGGGCGAAGCCGTGGGAGGTGACGAAGCGCGAGATGTGGACACCGATAGCGGCGAGTTTAGCTTCGGGTCCGTGGCCGGGCGCGCTCGCTTCGCTTTGCTGGACAGCCGAGGCGGCTGTCCCCACATGAGCATCGTTGTTTACGGCGTCAGTCCACACGCCCGTGAGTCCCGGCACTCGCTTCGTCGGAATAGCGAAATCGGCGCAGGTTCGGATCAGGACTTCTTCCAGGCGGCGGACGAAATCTACGGCGCCTAAGGTTTTGCGCCTGCCATCGGGTGTGGCATAACCGCGCAAATCGAAAATGGGATAGCCGACGATCTGACCGGGGCCGTGGAAGGTGACGTCGCCGCCGCGGTCGCACTCGAAGAGCTCGACGCCGCGCTGAGCTAGAAGTTCAGGCGAGGCGATTACGTTGGCGCCTTTTGCGTTGCGGCCGAGAGTGACAACCGGCGCGTGTTCGAGCACAAGCAAGACGTCGCCGATTTTCTCTTCTTTGCGCAGGTCAACGAGTTGCCGCTGCAGGCGGAGGCCGGTGGCGTAGTCGACGGTGCCGAGTTGGATGAGAGAAATCAAAGTCTTAGTCGCCACGGATTTTCACGGATTCACGCGGATCAACCCAAAAGACCTATCTGTGTGATCTGTGTAAATCCGTGGCCAAGCACTCTATGCGTTGATCGCAATCCCGTAAACGCTATTCGACGCGTCCAACATGGCTTCTGCCAAGGTCGGATGCGCGTGGATCGTCCACATCAAATCTTCGACGGTGGCTTCGAGTTCCATCGCGGTCACAGCTTCGGCGATAAGCTCAGTCGCCTGTGGGCCGATGATGTGTACGCCGAGAATCTCGCCGTAGTCGGCGTCCGAGACGATCTTGATAAAGCCCTCGTGCTGGCCGACGATTGAGGCGCGCGAGTTCGCAGTGAAGGGGAACTTGCCGACTTTCACGTTGTATCCGGCCTCGCGGGCTTTCGTTTCGGTGAGGCCGACGCTGCCGATTTCCGGATGGCAGTACGTGGCGCCCGGAATGTGCTCGGGATTGATCGGCTTGCCCGGCTTGCCTGCGATCTTGGCGACAGCAACAATGGCTTCCATGGAGCCGACGTGCGCCAGTTGTGGCGTGCCCAGCACAATGTCACCGACCGCATAGACTCCGGGTTCGGCGGTCTGCATCCACGAATCGGTTTTGATGAACTCACGGTCCGGCTTGATTTTCGTGCGCTCCAGGCCAATGTTTTCGGTTCGCGGCTTGCGGCCAACGGCGATCAGGATTTTCTCGGCTTCGATCTTCTGCTGTTTGCCCTCGGCGGTGATGGTGACAGCGATTCCAGCTTTTGTCTTCTCGACTTTATCGACTTTGGCGCTGGTGTGGAAGTTGATGCCGCGCTTGCGGAAGACGCGGGCCAGTTCCTTGGACACTTCTTCGTCTTCCACAGGAACGAGCCGGGGCAGCATTTCGATGATTGTGACTTCGCAATCGAAAGAGCGATAGATCGACGCGAACTCCACGCCCACCGCACCGGCGCCGACAATGACCAGCGACTTCGGTATGTCTTTCAGACTTAGGATTTCAATGTTGGTAAGAACCCGATCATTGGCTTCGAGACCAGGAATCATGCGCGCTTCCGAGCCGGTTGCGAGGATTACGTTCTTCGCCTTCAGATGGCTGGCCTTGCCATCATGCGTGACTTCGACCGTGAAAATTCCGCTCTGGGCCGATCCTGTGAGTTTGCCGTAACCCTTGATCGTCTCCACTCTGTTTTTCTTCATCAGAAATTCAAGGCCCTTAGCATGTTTGGCGACGATTTTTCCCTTGCGCTCCTGGACCGCGGCCCAGTTCAGCTTGCGCGCGTCCACGCCCTCAATGCCGAATTCCTTGGCGTCTTTCAGGTGGTCCCACAGTTCGGCATTAAACAGCAAAGCCTTAGTTGGGATGCAACCCACGTGCAGGCAGGTGCCGCCGAGAAAACCATCTTTTTCGATTAGTGCGGTCTTAAGGCCCCATTGACCGGCACGGATGGCGGCAGTGTATCCGGCCGGGCCGCTGCCGATGATGGCGATGTCATAAATAGTTTCAGGCAAGAGTGCTCCTCTTAGGAAGAGATGACCAAAGGCAAACGAATGATTCTAGAACAGCGTGGAGGATGAGACCAAACGCGAGAAGCGTTCCAAAGGCGCTGGTGGAAATTCCCTGCAAGGCTGGTAATACTGCAGGCGAAAAAGGAGTCCTTCGACTGCGTCGCAGCTTCACATTCGCGAAGCTGCTGCTCCGCTCAGGATGACAGAAGGGTAAGGCTGGCCGATCAGTTCCCTTCGTTGCTGGCGCGCTTCCACGAAATCAATTCGCCAATAGTCGAACTGGTGCTCGAAACCGGCTGCTTGTAGGCTTCCACTTCGGAACGTGAAGCCTCGTCTCCAACGGCGCGGATGCTGAGCCCAACCTTCTTCTCTTCCGGACTCATCTTGATGATCTTGAACTCGCGCTCGACTCCGGGTTCAAGGTGCAGGGGTTGGCCATTCCCGTCAATCGCTTCCGACTTGTGGCATAGGCCCTCCACACCTTCTGCGATTTCCACGAAAGCGCCGAACGCCGCCACCCGCAGTACCTTGCCGTGCACTACGTCACCGACATGGTGTCCTTCGAAAAATGACTCCCATACATCCGGCTGAAGTTGCTTCACGCCCAAAGAAAGCCGCCGCTTATCGGGCTCAATGGCCAGCACGATCGCCTTCACGCGGTCGCCCTTTTTCAGAACCTCGGACGGATGCTTCACGCGCTTGGTCCAGCTGAGGTTGCTGACGTGCACCAGGCCGTCAATGCCGTCTTCGATCTCGATGAACGCTCCGAAGTCGGTCAGGTTGCGCACGCGTCCTTCGACCGTCATACCGACGGGGAATTTCTCGTGCAGCGAGTCCCAGGGATTGGCGGCCAGTTGCCGCATGCCCAGGGAGATGCGCCGTTCCGTCGGATTCACGTTGAGCACAACGCAGTCCACCTGGTCGCCCACGTTGACCAGCTTCGACGGATGTTTCATGCGCTTGGACCACGTCATCTCGCTGACATGAACCAGGCCCTCGATGCCCTGCTCCAGTTCCACAAATGCGCCGTAGTCGGTCACACTAATCACGCGGCCGCCGACGTGGGCGCCCACAGGATAGCGGTGTTCGGCATCAAGCCATGGATCGGGCGTGAGCTGTTTGAACCCAAGCGAAACACGCTGCTTGTCCTTGTCGTACTTAAGAACCTTGACCTGAATCTGGTCGCCCACGTTGACCAGGTCGCGCGGGTGAGTCAGGCGTCCCCACGACATGTCCGTGATGTGAAGCAGGCCATCGAGTCCGCCCAAATCGACGAATGCACCATACTCGGTCAGGTTCTTTGCTCGCCTTCGAGCAGATCCTTGCGCGAGACTACAATGTTGCCCCGCTTCTTGTTGAGCTTGATGATTGCGACTTCGAGAGTCTGGCCCTTCATGCCATCCAGATTGCGGATGGGCCGCAGATCCACTTGAGAGCCGGGCAGGAAGGCACGCGCGCCGAGGATGTCGACCGTGAGCCCGCCCTTGATCCGCTCGACCACGACCGCCTTGATCGGCTTCTTCTCGTTGTGAGCCTTTTCGATTTCTTCCCAGGCGTGAATGCGCTGCGCCTTCTGGTGCGAGAGATTGATGTAGCCTTCCTCGGTCTGCCCCTTCTCCCGCATCACCTCGATCTCGTCACCGGGCTTCACCCTGGGGTTGCCCTCGTGATCCAGCACCTCCGAAAGCGGCAGCATTCCTTCCGACTTGGCGCCGACATCGACCACGACATGCGTCGAAGTGAGCTTCAGAACCGTGCCCTTGATGACGCGGTCCTCGCTGACGGCCTCTTCCGCTTCCGTGGTAAAGGTCTCGAGCACGGAGGCGAAATCTTCGCCCCCAGCGCCGGCGGGTGTCTCGTCCGAAGTTTGCGCCAGCTCCGGCGCATCGGTGTTCGCCGCAGCAGTTTCAGCGGATGCCTGATTCGCTTCGGTCCGGCTGTTGTCAGCCGCGGTTGGCTCGGCCTCGGATACGAGTGTGCTGGTGGATTCGGAGTTGTGGGCGGTGGTGTCGTCGAACAAGATTAAGCCTCTCTGGTAAACCTCGCACTCAGTGCGGGGGGATGCGGGACCTGCCTGGCGGACTGCTGGACGAGTCGTTTGGTTGTGGTGGGCTCACCCTGGCGAATGAGCTTGAGACAATCCCAGCTGTCGGACGTTTTACAGAGAACCCGCGTCCAAAGGGAACTCTTCGACTATAGCAACGGCTCACAAACAGTGTCAAACGCAATCGGCGCTCGGTCCCCGGCATTGCCGGACCATCCATGCGAAGCACGTGGCAGCTGCTACGGAGGAGCGCTGGACATGCCAAAAATGCGCGCGGAAGACGCAAATCACCGCAATAGAGGCCACCTTTTTGCTGAATCCGCATCCTAAATGTGGCTATTAACACGGTCGTAACAATTCCACGCAGGTTACCAGGGAGCCAAGAATTGTCCCGAGAACGATTGAGCATTCCCATCCTGTTGGTAACACTTCTGGTCACCACCAATTCAGCTTTCGGTCAGGGCCGGTCGACGTTGAATTTGGTAACTACATCCGCCTCGACGTTCCCGGCGCTTGACATTGCCCATCTCACACTTCCAGAAAATTTGGCGGCGTTGCCCGACGCGGCTGAGGCCTCGTCAGATTCGGAAAGCTCATCGCAAACCGAACAGCACGGACTGGTCGGAAGAGGCGTCAGACGAATACTGCGCGATCAAAAGAACTTGTATCTCGCTCCCTTCAAACCGCATAACTTCAAATGGGACGCTCTAGTGCTGGTGGGCACCGGAGCGTTTCTTGCGGCCGACCGGCATATTGAAAATAATATTTCGCACTCGCATTTCACGGCATATCAGGCCACTTCCGATATCGCATTGGCAGGATTGGCCGGCTCGCTCGCCGGCGTATACATTTATGGGTTCAAGTCCGAACACCGTCACGCCAGAGAGACTGGCGAACTCGAACTCGAGACACTGATCAATACGTTTCTCATCTACACGCCGATGCAGTTAATTGCTGGCCGTCAACGGCCCGATGAGGGCAACGGTCACGGTGACTTCCTGAAGCACCACTCCCTGAACACCTCATTCCCCGGCGGCCATGCCATGTTTACCTGGGCGATGGCCTCGGTGCTCGGAGACGAGTACCCCAAGCCCTGGGCGCGGGCGTTGAGTTACGGCGCGGCATTCACCGTGACCTTCACTCGCTTCATGGCTCGTGATCACTGGGCCTCTGATATGTTCCTGGGCACGGCGTTGGGCCTCGCCATCGCAGAGAATACGTTCCATTCTCACTGCAATCCGGAGTTCGAGTCGCAGTGTAAGCACCATCAACGCTGGTGGAAGGTTATGAGGATAGGAGTTCAATAGCAGCTCGGCAAGACGCAGCCGCAGTTACCCGCGCCTGACTGCAATCTGCTACCCTGCCCAGTAATGGACTACCTCTGGACGCCGTGGCGTTACGCCTATGTCTCGACCGCTGAGAAATCTGTAGGCTGCGTCTTCTGCGACGCGGTAAAGGCTGGCGACGACGCGAAAACGCTCATTGTGCATCGCGCCGAGCACTGCTTCGCCATCCTGAACGCATATCCCTACACGCCGGGCCACGTGATGATTGTCCCCTACGCGCATTTGGACGAGCTGCAAAAATTGCCCCTAGAATCGGCAAATGAATTGATGCGACTCTCGCAGCGCATGGAGTCCGTGCTGCGCGAACTCTACCATCCCGACGGTATCAACCTCGGCATGAACATTGGCAAAGCCGCCGGAGCCGGCATCGCTGGGCACATTCACATGCATGTCCTGCCGCGCTGGGTGGCGGATGCGAACTTCGTGTCGGTAGTGTGCGAGACGAGGATTTTGCCCGAGACGCTGGAGGAGACGTGGAAGAGGATGAGGGGAGCGATGAAGGAATAGTTGCGTGCTGCCGCTAGGAAGCCTTCTTGCGAGCTCGGACTCGAGGGAATGCTTTAAGTTCATTGGGGTCGGGAACGATCCCCTTATAGCGTGTCCTTAGCGAGCCGACCAATCTCGCGTAGCCATGAGTTCCGAATAGATCCACCCACTGCCAGCGTTTCAGGCGGTCGGGAACGGCACAGCCCTCAAGTCTCACTGGAATAATGAATATCGTGCCCTCCGGCTTTTCGTCACCTAGGTCCAAGGCAACCCTGATTTCCTTTTGAACATATCCCTCCTTGGTGATCGAGCCCGCCGACAGACACACCACAACGACATCGCAATCACGAACTGCCTTCTCAATCTCAAGTTGCCAGTTCTGTCCGGGCAGAAGCTTCTTCTCATCTAACCACGGATCGAAACCATCCTTCCGAAGGCGGCTGAAGAGCTTACGCACCGCAGGCTTGTCCGAGGAGGAATGGCATAGGAAAACGCGCAGTGGTCGATCTTGCTCCAGAGAAGCCCGGACCTGTATCAGGAGGTCCCCTGGGCTAAACGGCTTTTCGACATAGTTGAAGGCGCCAAGTCTGATGGATTCCACAGCCGTTTCAACGCTTCCGTCGCCTGTGACCATCAGGAACTTGATGTGAGGATACTTGGAGCGTGCGTATTCTAGTAGTTCCAGGCCCCCCAAATCGTGAGTTGTCGGACGCCTCGATACACCGGGCATCACCATATCCGAAATTACAAGATTGGGTCGAAAGGACCGAATTTTCGCAATCGCCTCCCGTCCGTCCACGGCAGTCGCCGTCTCGTAGCCGTGCTTTCTCACAACATCCTGCATAAACTCGCGGTTCGGCGCGTAATCGTCAACGACCAAAATTTTCGCCGCCTTGAACACAGCCACCTCTCAGCACTACGCCGAATGTTCTCACAGATTTCCCAAAGATCTCCAATCTAAGAGGACGCATTGGTCACCAAGCGTCGGACACTCTATCATAGGTCTGCCTTCAGTCAAAAGAGTAATGCTCATCGGGTAGGACGATGCCTAGTGTCGCGCGTGAACGTTGCCCTCATTGCAGGCCGCTGAAGTCTCCGTCAGTAGTTTAGGCCTGAAATCTCGTCCAATATTCTCACTTTAGTAGCCCTTCCATCTCCTTCTCGTCGATGAGAGCCACGCCGAGTTCCTTCGCCTTGTCTAGCTTCGACCCCGCATCAGCCCCCGCCACCACGTAGTCCGTTTTCTTGCTGACGGAACCGGTCACCTTCCCGCCCGCGTCCTCAATCATCTTCTTAGCTTCATCGCGAGTGAAATGCGCCAGCGTGCCGGTCAGCACAAACGTCTTTCCGGCGAGCTTCGTGCCTCGCTGTCTTTTCTGGCCGCTCAACGTAAGCCCAGCCTCGCGCAGCCGCTCCACCAGCTTGCGATTGGCCGCGATGCTGAAGAACTCCACAATGCTCTCGGCGATCCGAGGGCCCACCTCGTTCACTTCCTGCAATTCCTCTAGCGAGGCCTGCTCCAGCGCCTCCATCGATCCAAAATGCTCAGCCAGGAACTGAGCCGTGCGCTCCCCCACAAACCGGATCCCCAGCCCGTAGATCACCCGCTCCAGTGGCAGCTTCTTCGACGCTTCAATCTCGTCGAGAATGTTCTGCGCCGACTTGTCGGCGAAGCGTTCCAGGCTGAGCAGATCTTTCTTCGTAAGCTTGTAGATGTCCGCGACGTTCTTCACCAGCCCGCGCTCGGTGAGGTGGTTCACCAGCGCGTCGCCCATGCCGTCGATGTTCATCACTCCGCGAGAGGCAAAATGCAGAATGGTCTCGCGCAATTTGGCCGGACAATTCGCGTTGACGCAGCGGTGATCGGCCTCGCCCTCGGCGCGCACAACTTTCGTGCCACAGACCGGACACGTCTCCGGCATGTGAAAACTCTTGTGTCCGCGCGGGTGATCTTTGTCCTCGATCACCTTTGCAACTTTTGGGATTACATCGCCGCCCCGCTCCACCTGCACCCAATCGCCGATCTTCACCCCCAGGCGCTCGATCTCGTCCATGTTGTGCAGCGTGGCGTTCCGCACGGTTGTGCCGCCGATCAAAACCGGTTTCAACATGGCGACGGGCGTGAGCTTGCCGGTACGTCCCACCTGTACGCGAATGTCTTCCAACTGTGTAATCCCAGCCCGTGCTGCATATTTGTATGCAATCGCCCAGCGCGGCGCTTTACCGGTAAAGCCGAGTTCGTCCTGCAGCGCAGTGCGATCCACCTTAACCACGATGCCGTCGATCTCATAAGGCAGTGAATCGCGCTTCCCTTCCCACTGCTGAATGAATGCCCAGACCTCCTCCATGCTGTGAACCAGCTTGCGGTGGGGATTAACTTTGAACCCCGCAGCGTCGAGCGCGTCCAATGTCTTTGAATGCCGGTCGAAATAAGTTCGGCCATTTTGCAGCAATGCGTAACCAAAATAGTCGAGCCGCCGCTGCGCTGTAATACTGGAATCGAGCTGCCGCACCGTACCAGCGGTGAAATTGCGCGGATTAGCGAAAGTTGCGAGTCCGTTGCGCTCGCGTTCTTCATTCAGCTTCTTGAAAGCCGCCGTCGGCATAAGCAGTTCGCCGCGCACCTCGAAATCCGCAGGGATGCCTGCCTTCTTCAGCTTCTCTTTTGAGATCGAGAGTGGAACCGAGCGCACGGTGCGCACGTTGAGCGTGACATCTTCGCCCACAGTCCCATCGCCGCGAGTCACGCCGCGCGCCAGATGCCCGTCTTCATAGACCAGGGCCAGAGACATGCCATCGAGCTTCAGTTCGCAAACATAGTCCACATCGTTACGGCCGCTCAGTTCGTGTACGCGCCGTTCCCACGCCCGCAATTCTTCTTCGCTGTAAGTGTTATCGAGTGACAACATGGGCGAGGAGTGCCGCATCTTGACGAATCCTTCACGCGGCTTGCCACCCACCCGCTGGGTCGGAGAGTCGGGGGTAATCAGAGTGGGATGCTCGGCTTCGAGCTGTTGCAACTGCTGCATGAGCGCGTCAAACTCCGTGTCGCTGATCTCCGGCTGGTCGAGGACGTAGTAAAGATGTTCGTGGTGACGAATCTTGTCTCGGAGAGCTTCGATCCTTTTTTCGAGGTCTTTGCTTGAGGGAACCATCGGGCAGATTATAGTCGGAGTGCGGACTCCGGAAGGAGCACGCACCGGTTCCTCCCCGGAGAGACTTCGCCGGTAGCGGAATGCAAATTATTGAAACATCCCGCCTGATTCTGCGTGAATTTTCGGCGAACGATGCCGACGCTCTGGCTCTCGTCCTCTCAGACGCGGAGACCATGCGCTTTTATCCAGCGCCGCTGGATCGTGCCGGAGTCGAAGGGTGGATCGCGCGTAATCTCGATCGCTACGCGAGACACGGTCATGGGCTGTGGGCGATGATTCTCAAGTCAACCGGCGAAGTCGTCGGCGACTGCGGCCTGACGATCCAGAATGTTGGTGGCCTGCAAGAGATTGAGATCGGCTACCATGTGCGTCGCGACCACTGGGGAAGAGGCCTGGCCAGCGAGGCCGCACGTGCCTGCTGCGATTTCGGATTCGCCCATCTTCCCGCTGAGCGGCTAATTTCGTTGATCCGCCCAGAGAATGTGCCTTCGCGCCGTGTGGCCGAGAAGAACGGCATGACCGTATGGAAAGAAGTGATGTGGACCAACCTGCTGCACCTTGTATATTCGATTCGCAGAGAGCAGGCAGGCAGCAAGTAAGAAGAGGCTGGCGAATGCCAGCCCCCGACGTCCACTCTTCCTCTTACACCAAGTCTTCCAGCTTCAACGACCCACTGCCGCCCTTCCATGAAGACTCAAACTGCTTCTGGATAAATCCCGCATCATACTCGCGTTTCTGCTCCATCAAAGCCTGGTGCAAACCGAACAGCGAACGCGGATTCCGCGGATTGCGCTCAAGATCTTCGCGAAACACTTTCTCAGCTCCGGCCGCATCCCCATTCATCAGCAAAGCGGCACCCAGCGGTTCGCGGACGGGAAAGAACCAGTCGGGCGGTTCGCCGTACTTGAGTGTGTCCTGTATCGCTACGGCCTGCCGGAACATCGCAATCGCTCCATCCTTGTCCTTCTTCGCCAGTGCGATCTCGGCCCCCAGCACATCTTTCGCGACCTTCATGATGTCCTTGGCCTTGTTGTTGACCGGCATCGCAAAAATCACGTCTGGAGGCGTAGCTTCTTCGGCATCAGACACGATCTTGTACTCCGTCTCGGCCTCGCTCACCTTCCCCGTGCTGGCAAAAGCCATACCGCGCGCAAAGTGCCAGAAAACGGTGGTAGTCTTCATGGCCGGATCAGGTTGCGGCATCTGCAGAATGTCGTTCCAGCGGTGGAAGCGCATCTCCACAGCCAGCGGCACAGTCATAAAGCCTTCGAGCGGAGGCATCATCTTCACGGCAGGCCCAACGTGTTCGGCCAGCATATCCGCATTTTTCTTGGCTTCGGCATAGTTCCCGTTCATCGCGGAGCACATGGCGATGAAGTGCAGATTGTGGCTGTAGTACATCATCGGGTAAATTCCCTGCACCCCCGTCGCCTTGATATAGGCCCGGTCCACAGCGGCGGCCTGCTCGTTGGTCTTCACTGCAGCCTCGTAGTCACCGGTGCGAATGTACACATGGGCCGGCATGTGCACGATGTGTCCAGCTCCTGGCGCCAGCGAGGCCAGCCTGTTGGCTCCCGCCAGTGCGCGCTCTGGATTCGGCGAAGCCTCCACCGCGTGAATGTAATAGTGAATCGCGCCTAAATGGTTGGGATCGCGCCTCATCACCGATTCCAACGTGGAGACAATTTCTTCCGTACCCGCCTCAGGCGTGCCGTCGGGATGCCACAATCCCCAGGGATGAAGATTCATCCCGGACTCGGCGAAAAGAGTGGCCGCGTCCAGATCGTCCGGAAATGCCTTCACTACGCCGCGCATGGCGTCGTGGTATTCCTCCGCTGCCTTCTTCAGATCTGAATTCGGGTCCGCAGGAAAGCGTTTGGCCAAAGCCCGGATATACGCTTGTTCGCTGGACGAGGCGCTTGCCGACAGGTCCATCGCCTTCTGCACGGCATCGTGCGCCTGTTTATAACGATCGGGGTCTGCAGGATCGTTGTAGTTCGGTCCTACCGCTTCGGCGACGCCCCAATACCCGATCGCCAGCTTAGGATCGAGTTCTGTGGCATGCTGAAACGACCGTGCTGCCTCGTCGTGGTTAAAGGCGAAAATAAACCGCAGGCCTTGATCGAAGAACTGCTGCGCCGCTGCGTTCTTGGTGGAAACCGGATGGTGCAAATTTCCCAGGCCTGTCACCAGCGTGACCGGCCGGCTTTGGGTATGTGATGTATGGTCCTGTGCCGCAACTCCGAGGCACAGAAGCAATCCACAGAGAAAATGTTCCGAGATTCTCATCTGGTGAAACCTCCCGAGTAGAGGTGTGGATAATTGGCCCCTTGCAAGCCGCCTTAGGTTATGCCAGATTGAAACCTTTGCCAAGTAGCCCGTCCTAAGTCCGCGCAGGCCCGACCATGCCGAGAGCTCAAGTGACAGTGAATGTCCCCCCTGTACAGAAAAGGTTCGCGGAGCTGCTGCCAGAAGCTCTTCTGAACGCTTTTAACACCAACGACAGGATCAACCATTATCTGATCGATAACCTCCCCCGGCCGGCTTGGATCGCGAAACCCCCAGCGGGAAAGGGACGTTCCATTCCCGCAATCGTTGCCCACATGCACAACGTGCGTGTCATGTGGCTGAAGGCCGCAGTGAATGGCAGCCGAATTCCGGCACAACTGGACCGCGCAAAGCTCTCGCCGACGCAAGCGCTGCGCGGCCTGGAGCTGAGCCGTCAGGCTCTAGGCGTGGTCATCAGCGGTGCCTTGACCGGCGACGGTCGAGTCAAGGGTTTCCGGCCCGACGTTGCCGGGTTCCTGGGCTACCTTATCGCACACGACGCGCACCATCGCGGTCAGATCACTATGCTGGCCCGCCAAATGGGCCATCCGCTGCCACAAAAAGCCATGTTCGGCATGTGGGAGTGGGGCTCGCGCTAATCCCTCAGTTCGCTGATCCATCGGTGCGCTGACCTGTCGGTTCGCTACCTGTCGGGTTAGCACCCTCTTCCGCACGCGAAGCTCAGGTACAATCCAGCTTCGACCAGCCCATGCGTAAGGCGGCTTTGCTGTACAACCCAGATTCCGGTGGCAGCCGAAAGCGGCGGCAGACGGAATTGGAATCCGTGGTGGCAATGCTGCGGAGCGCAGGCGTCGACGCCAGTCTCATCCTTACTCACTCCAGTGCCCATGCCGAGGAACAAGCGCGGCAAGCCGTCCTCGCCGGCTGCGATACGGTGTTTGCCTGCGGAGGAGACGGAACCATCCACAACATTGTGCAAGTGCTCGCCAGCTCAAACGTCGGCCTGGCGATCCTGCCGATGGGAACAGCCAACGCCCTGGCGCACGACCTGGGCCTTCCCATCAATCCCGCTGCCGCAGCGAAAGTGGCCGTGAATGGCGCTCGACGCAGGGTGGCCCTCGGCCACATAAAGTATTGTGATCGCCACGGAAATCCCGGCACGCGCTTTTTCATCGTGGCCGCAGGCGTCGGAGTAGATGCTCATCTGTTCTACAAGCTCAATCCTGACGTCAAGCAGCGCCTGGGAATGGCAGCGTACTACGGAAAGGCATGGCATCTGTGGTGGACTTATCCGATGGTGCGCTTTGTCGCCGACTACGTCGAAACCGGGTCCGCTGAGCCTAAGCAGGCAAGTCTCACAGAGTTGCTCGGCGTGCGGATTCGCCACTTCGGTGGTGTGCTGCAGGAGTTGGCTCCCGGGGCCTCACTCGATCGCGATGACCTCCGTCTGATCCTGTGCCACACGGCCAGCCGCCTTGCCTATCTTGCCTACGTGACCCGCGCCTTTCTGCGGCTAAGGCCGGCCGTTCCCGGCATCGAACTGGCGCACGTTGCCAAGGTCCGCTGCCGGTACCCGGAGCCTTCCTCCTCCGGCGCTGTACCTGAAATACAATCCAGAGTTTATGTGGAAGCCGACGGCGAACTGCTGGGCACGCTTCCGGCGGAAATCACCGTCGTCCCCGATGCGCTTACGTTGTTGGCGCCGGCTCGCTGAATCGTAATGCGCAGGACAGACGGAGGTCGCGAACAAGGCTCGCAACAAGTTTTGCGACTTCAGGCCAAGCTTGGCGTCCAAGTAACTTCTCAGAGTCTCGGCGTGGCAAAGAGGGCCACCGGCGAAATAGAATTCCCAGAATCACTTGGAACCCATAACCCACTTTCTGACCGGAGCATGCCTGGGCCGCGCCGGATTAAATCGAAAAACCGCACTAGCTACGCTGACGCTTACGCTGGCCGCCGAAGCTCCCGATCTGGACGTCCTCGGCCGTCTGCGCGGTCCTGCCTTCGGCTTCGCCCATCACCGCGGATTCACGCACTCATTCCTCGGCATCCCACTCATGGCCGCCGTAGTTCTAGGCTTCGTGTATCTGATCTGGCGCCTGCGCGGACGAAAGACGAACGATCCTAACTTGCCGCCACGCTGGGGACTGCTGTTCCTCTATGCCTGCGTGGCCGGCCTGAGCCACATCCTGCTCGACTTCACCAACAACTACGGTGTACGCCCGTTCTGGCCTTTTTCTGAGAAGTGGTACTCGTGGGACATCGTCTTCATCTTTGAGCCGGTAATATTCGGCTTCCTGCTTCTCGGACTCATCACGCCAACATTCTTCTCGCTGATCGACCGTGAGATCGGAGCACGCCATCGCGGACCTCGCGGCGGGACCGCCGCAACGCTTGCCCTGGTTGGGGTTGTACTCGTGTGGGGCCTGCGCGACTTCGGGCATCGCCGGGCAGTCAGTGCACTGACTGCGCGCACCTACGAAGGTGCAGACCCTATTCGTGCGTCGGCATACCCTACCGTGATCGACCCCTTCCACTGGTACGGTGTCGTAGAAACCCCTGCTTTCTTCGTTCTGGCTCCCGTGGATTCTCTGCGGCCTGAGGTGGATCCCGAAGGACGGCTCGACATCCGCTACAAGCCGGAAGAGACGCCGGTCACGCTGGCGGCGAAAAAGTCCTACCTCGGGCGTGTGTACCTGGACTGGGGTAAATATCCCATCACCGAAACCGAAACTCCTCAGCCCCCCGAAGAGGGCTACATCGTGCACTTTCAGGATCTGCGCTTCGCCCAGTTGCCCAGTCTTTTAAGCCGTCGCAGCGGGGCGCGCAGAGCCCTCGGTGCCGCCGTGAAGCTCGACAAGAATCTTCGGCCCGTGGGCGACATCTTCGGGTTCGGAAAAGATCAAGTGATCGCACCCGAACCGGACTGAGCCCGAAATCAAACCGCCCACTCAAAAAATCAACATTCAACTATTCATAGCGCTCCGTCGCTTGACGTCCTCCCGTCTCAGCGCCCAGAATAAGATCTGTCGCGAGGTGCTCATGCTGCCCTATCTATTCGTCCTACTGGCCATCGCCGTACGTTTCCTGCCCTTCGCTGGCCCCATGAATATCCTGCCGCACGCCTGGCACTTCACGCCGGTGGCGGCGTCGCTGCTATTTTTCGGCGCACGCGGTTCACGCCGCCGGATGTGGGTGCCGCTCCTGCTGCTGGCCGCAACGGACGTCATCCTGACTAAGTTCATCTACTCTTACACCTTCTCCTGGGATCAGCTGGTCACTTGGGCCTGGTATGCGGCCATTCTGTGGTTGGGGACCAACTTGCGGGAGAAAGCCGGGCCAGTCCGCGTGATTGGCGCCGCGCTCACCAGTTCAGTTTCGTTTTTCCTGCTCAGCAATTTTGCAGTATGGGCCGCATGGCCAGCAATGTATCCCAGAGGCTTCAGCGGCTTGATGATGTCCTACGCCGCCGGACTTCCCTTCTTCCGCGGAACCGTGGAGAGTGATCTGTTCTTCTCCGTCGCGATGTTTGGAACGCCTGTGCTCCTGCATGCGCTGTCCGGTTGGATGCACCGCACGACCGACGACCACATCGCCGCCGCATAGGGGAGCGGGAACCTTAGAGTGGATCTCTCGAATTCGCTGGACTCTCCGGTCCTGCGAGCTTCTTGATTTTGCCACGCCGAAGCTGCCACCACAAGAACAGTCCGGCCGCGAGCGCCCCCAAAACCCAGTAGAAGCGCCGCCGGAAGAGGTTACCCGCCAGTTCCACGATCTGCGGCCCATATACCAGGGCCAGCAATGACCAAAACGTGAAACGCACCAGGCGCCCGGCAAAAATCGCCATCAGGAAGTGCGTCCACCGCATCTCGAAAACTGCGGCGCCCAGCACGAACAGCTTGAAGGGTGTGGGAGGGGGTAACATGCCCGGAAGCATCAGCGCCAGAAACTCATGCTTCTCGAACGACCGGTGGATTTTCAGGAATCGCGCTTCCGTTATCCGCTTACGCAAAACCTCCTCGCCACCAAAATAGCCAATCAGGTAGAGCGGAATACTGCCCAGTGCCGAGCCCAGGGCGGCCATGACAACATAAAAAACAAAACGCCTGCGGTCCTGGTAGACGTACCCAACCACGACAGCGTCCACCGGCATGCCGAACAGCGCGGAGTCCACCCCAGCAATGGCAAATACACCCCACATCCCGAGCGGTTTGAGCAGCGCCCAGATCCACGCCGTGTAGCGCGCAAGAATGTGTCCGATTGTTTTCAACGCGAATAAGTCTACGTGAACGTTCCCTAAGAATGTTCCGTGTTCCCCTGCAGAAGGTTCAGCGCATGGAGGTGCCCCGCACTCCACACACCCCCCGGCTCAAGGCGGCAAACGGAGTCTTCCTGGACCCTTCGCTTCGCATGCGCTCGGCAAGCCCGTCAAGCAACCGGTCACAAACCGCCTGAGTCGCTTCCGGGGTCACGTCGCGCGGCGCGATTCCGGTCCCCCCGGTTGTAACGACGAATCGCACTGCCCCAGCTAGACGAGTCAGCAGATTTTGAATCTGAATGGAATCATCGGAGACGACTTCGCGAGCTGCAACTTGAAAGTGAAGCTTCTGCAGCACCTGGGCCACTGCCGGACCCGATAGATCGACGCGATCTCCGCGAGCGCACGAGTCGCTGACTGTCACAACTGCGGCGGTCAAAGCATCCGACGTCCGCACCTCGGTCCGCACTTCAGCTGTCGAGGAGGACATCTTCCTCTTCTTCCCTTCCGCCGCTCGTGGTTGGTGCGTCGCTGGGGGTGCTGCCTGGCGCGCTACTCGCGCCGCTGTTTTCGGACGCGTCTCCACCGCCTTCGCGTTGCGATTCATCCAGCAGCCGTAGTCCTTCCATCAGTAACCCTTGTGTGTTCAGCTGTGTGGTTTCCTTATCGGTCTTGCCTTCAAAATCCAGTTGGAAGTTGCCGCCCGTCCAGCGCAGCACTTTAAACACGGCCGCGTCGCCCACCAGCGCTCCATAGGTCGCATGCTTAACCTGTCCTTCAGCAAAAAATACCTCACACTTCTCGCCTTCGTTCGTAAGCGTGAGCTGGCAACTCTTGCGGCCCATCTCGAGCGACTGCATCAGGTCAATGACGTTCATCTGCGAAAGATTGCCGCGAACTACGCCGTCCGAAGGCGCGGTCTTCGCCATCTTCTCCAGCGCGATGCGGTCGATCATGCGCTTGATGCGGCGTGTAGCGTCTTTCAAAAAGAACGGTTTTTCAAGATAATCGTCGGCCGCATCCTGTTGCGAAAGCCGCTCGGCGATATCACCCTTGCTCGCCATCAGCACGGAAGAGAAATTCGCGGTCCCAGGACGGCTCTTCAATTTCTCAACCAACTGGCGCCCGTCCATCCCCGGCATGCGGTAGTCGCACACCACCAGATCCGGAGGATCGTCCACGGCTTTCAGGAGCGCATCGGCAGTATCGCTGGCTGACGTGACCTTCGCCAGCGACGACAGTGCCTGCTGCAGCATCCCTAACACCATCGGGTTGTCATCCACCAACAATAACTTGACGTTGTTAGCCATGAAGTCCGGTACAGCTATTTCTGGTACAACTATTTCTCGGAACGACGGTAGTCGCCACTCTTCCCGCCACTCTTACGTTCGAGGACGATGTCGCGTATCTCGATGCCCTTATCCATCCCCTTGGTCATGTCATAAATGGTAAGGGCCGTTACGCTGGCCGCCACCATCGCTTCCATCTCCACCCCGGTTTCCGCAGTGGTCGTTACTTTGGAGGTAATAGCGACGCCATTCTCGCACAGCCGCACATCCACATCAACGCTCGACAGGGGCAGCGGATGGCACATCGGAATCAACTCCGCGGTTCGCTTGGCCGCCATGATTCCTGCGATTCGCGCCACCTCGAGCGGGTCTCCCTTGGGATTTTTCGGAAGCGCCGCCAGTACTGCGGCCTTCATGGCAACAAACGCGCTGGCCTCGGCTTCGCGCCTGGTCGCGGCCTTTCCGGAAACGTCGACCATCCGCGCACGCCCAGCCCGGTCATAGTGAGAAAGTTTCTTGGCCATGCGGAAGCTCTATCTTACATTGGTGGCGAGCATGGATGGCGAGTCCTGGCAGTTTGCAGAAAGCCTTAGATTTTGGCTAGCGCGGCGTTTTCAACGCTGCGATAGGCATTTACTTTCTGTCGGGCTTTACAGTTTGCTGACAAACCCTGCTTTAGATCTTGCTTTGAAAGGGCGCGGCTTGAAGCCGCGCCGTAAGTGCCACAAAATCATATCGGCTTCAGCCGCTGAGGGCGTCCTCAGCCTGCAATGCCACTTTTCAGTAAACTGTTTAGCCTCTTAAGTGCCTAACCCGAGTTTTCCGGGAAACAGCCAGACTGCGGTTACACGGTACGCGCCGCGAGAATTCCCTCACCGCATCATCACTGCCACCCACTCGCCCGCAGCGATCCGGTCCCGATCCGGCTGAATCACCGCATAGCAATTCGCCCGCGCCACCGCCGCAATGTCCCCCGACCCTTGCCAAGCCACCAGTTCAACCTCAGAATTTTCGAACTCGCCCGACAGGACCGCGGGCAAGAAGCGCTTCAACCCTGTCTTGATGCGAATTTCGGACTTCAGCCGCGCATGCACAAACATCAGCTTTCGTGGGGACATTCCCGCAAGCGCCTCAAGCATGGGCCGGGCAAACAACTCGAATGTCACCATGGTTGAAACAGGATTTCCTGGAAGGCCGAAGAAATATTTATGTTCATGTGGGACTCGCCCAAACACCACCGGACGCCCGGGCTGAATCTTCGCTCCCGTGAAGAAGAACTCAGCCCTCATTTCCGTGAGGACCTCTTCGACCAAATCATACCGTCCCATGGAAACGCCGCCGGTCAAGAGCAGCAGATCCGATTTCAATCCTTCCTCGATAACCTCTCGTAACCTCTGCCGCTCATCGGGAGCAATCGGCAGCAGCACAGGATCACCGCCGGCGTTCCTGATCTGTGCCGCCAGCGAATAGCTGTTGGAGTTGCGAATCTGCGTCGGCCCCGGCACCGTCTCAAGATCCACAATCTCGTCGCCGGTAGTAATGACAGCGACCCGCGGACGTTTGTACACTTCCAGTCGCAGTTTGCCGACCGACGCAGCCAGCGCAATCGTCGCCTCATTCAGCAGGACACCCTTGTCCAGCAACAGACTTCCCTGCCGGGCCTCCGCACCGCGAGCGACCACGTTCTCGCCGCTCCCAACGCCCTTCGCGATCTCCACTTGCCCGCCCTGCCGCGAGGTGTATTCCACCATCACCACCGCATCCGCCCCGGGCGGCACCGGCGCTCCCGTCATGATGGAAACCGCTTGGCCCCGCTCGACGCTGGCCGGAATTTCCTCAGGCTTTTCACCCGCTCGGATTTCCCCAATTATTTCCAGCGTTGCAGGAAGCTTGGCCAGATCGGCGGCTCGTACGGCGTAACCGTCGCGGGTCGAACGCGGGAACGGCGGAATGTCGCGATCCGCCAGCACAGGCTCAGCCAGCACACGGCCCGCGGCCCTGAGCAATTCGACGCGCTCGATTGCCGGCTCAAGCAGTCCAGCAGCCTGCGCTTCCACTATGTGGCGGGCATCTTCAAAACTGGGGATCGCCGGGGGGGCCGGGCTTGCAGCCATGGCCGAGATGATACCGGAAAACGAGATAGAACAAAGGCAGCTGTCAGATGGTACGGTCGGGAGATCGGCCTTGGGCAGGGCTGACGCGAACCAACCGTCTCGGTGGATTCTGCTTTGACTTAGGACGTCAGCGAGGATGCCTTCGTGCTTCTTACCTTGCCAGTTCCTGCCCCAGCACCGCGGGATTGCTGGCAAGCGACAGTCCACTCTCTAAGTCCACTACACGATCCCGCACCAGTTGCGCGATCTCGCCGTCGAAGTGCTGCATCCCTTCATCCGAGGCGGCCTTCATGGCGTCGAGCAGCGTCTTGTCTTCGCTTTCACCTTTTTCGATGCACTCGCGAGTGCGCGCATTGGCCTTCAGAATTTCGACAATTGGCACGCGGCCGCTGCGGTCAGCTTTAGAAATGAGCCGCTGACAGATGATGTAGCGGAAAGACTTCGCGAACCGTTCGCGCACCGACCGCTGCTCGGCTGCGGAGAACGAGCTGACGATGCGCTCCACCGTCTTCGATGCGTCCATCGTATTCAAGCTGGAGAAAACCAGGTGCCCGGTCTCGGCCGCCTCCAACACGATCTCTATGGTTTCCCGGTCGCGCATCTCGCCCACGAGAATCACTTTCGGAGCCTGCCGCATGGCCGAACGCAAAGCGTGCGCAAAACTTGGCGTATCGCTATGCAGTTCGCGCTGGTGAATCGTAGAACATTTGTGATTGTGCAGAAACTCGATCGGATCTTCGATGGTGATGATGTGGTAATACTTCTCGCGGTTAATGCAATCCAGCAGCACCGCCAGTGTCGAGGACTTTCCCGACCCCGCAGGCCCGGTCACGAGCACAATTCCGTCGCGCAACTTCACTACCTCCGCCAGCTGTTGCGGCAGTCTCAAGGAAGCGAAGTCCGGAATCGCGGTTGGGATCACTCTCATCACCACAGCACAACTGCCACGCTGGATGAAGACATTCACCCGAAAACGAGCCAGACCCGGCAGTCCGTAAGAGACGTCGCAAGCTCCATGCTCGCGCAAAGTTGTAATGGCCTGCTTGTTATCGCCGATCAAATCGACGGCTATGTGGCGAGTGTCGTCCGGGGAGAGCACCGTCATGCCCGGAACTTGTATAGGAATCAACTGGCCATACACCTGCACTTGCGGCGGGCGTCCCGGGGAAAAGATCAGGTCGCTGACCTTTTCGGACGCGCGCAACATCGCTCCCAGCAAAGCCGGCGTAGCCGCGCTGCCGGTTCCTGAAAAGCCTTCCAGCACAATAGAAATTGGGGCAATGCCCGGTGATGCCATCCGCTCCTCACACTTCGGAATCCACGCCCCACACACAGGAGAGAGAGAAATTCAGCTACCTCACTGTACCGCGCCCCGCTGCGTAAGCGAAGGACAGTAGGTACATAGCCCAAAGTAACCCTAGCGGGCCGCGGAAAACTCCGGTTTTGATTTTGCTTTGAAAGGGCGCGGTTTCAGCCGCGCCGCAAGTACCACAAAATCGATGCCGGCTTTAGCCGCTGAGGACAGTTGCAGCCTGCGATGGGACTATTTCCGCAACCTCCTAGGAAGTTGCAAACCGGTCTTTACCAAGCCCTTATTGGAATCCCGCTAATCCGCTGATGCGCAGAAAAAGGGCGGCTGGTCAGCCGCCCTCGATTTGACTATCAGTAACTTCTTCCGAAAGTAACCTACTTCTTGGGCGCAGCCTTCTTCTTGCCAAAGCTGGTCTCTACCGACGCCCCGATGCTGGCCAACATTTGTTTGGCCGCATCGGCGTTGGCTCCCGTCGGCTGCAGTTCAAGGTATTTCTGGAACGCCTCGGCAGTCCCCGGAGGCGCCACCATTTTGTCGCCCTGCAGCGTGGCCCTGCCGATCATGTTCACGCCCTTCCAATAGTAGGCGTCGGCCCGGTTAGGATCCGCAGCAATTACCTTGTCGAAGGCTGCAATGGCTTCGTCTATCTTCCCGGCGTTGGTGCAAACGGCCCCGGTATTGAAGTAGTACTGGGCCGCAGCTGTTGGATCTGTCTGGGCCGCCAGGGCATAAGTTTTCACGGCATCATCAACCTTGTTGGCCTTGGCATAAGCCTCCGCCAGGTTGTTGTAGTAGGCCGCCAGGTTCTTGGCCGCATTCGGGTCCTTGTCATTCGTGACCGCCTGCCGCAACTGGACCGCCTTCTGATAGGCCTCCACGGCAGCATCCAAACGCTTCTGTTTTTCCGCCGGATCGGTCTGCTTGGGTGCGGACAAGCGATAAGCGTCTCCCAACTTGAACCAGATCAGATCGCGCGACGAGTCCATCTGGATGGCTTCTTTCAGAGAGGCAATCGCCGTTTCGAAGTCCCCACCCTGTATCGCGGCGTTTGCCGCAGACAGCTTTTCGTTCAGCGCCTTGACCGTGTTCACTTCCTTTTGCTGTTTCTCCTTAGCCTCCTGCATTTGCTTGACTTGTTCTGGAGTCAGACCCTGGCCCTGAGCGGACCTTTCTTGCTCCTTCTTCAGGTCGAAGTCCAAAGTATTCTCATCCAACTGCACCTGAAATCCGTTGACATGAAACAATTCCTTGTTGGCTTTGGCATCGTCGGCATTCTTGTACAAGGTGATGAGGTACTTGCCCGGCGCAATCCCCAGCGAAAAATACTCGCCTTTCTTGTTGGTCTTGAGGGTATATTTCTGGCCGTTGTCCTGGTTGGCAAACACCACCACTCCGTCAACAATAGGATTGCCCTGCGGATCCTTGCACACACCCTTGACCGTCCCCGAAGCCTGGGCGAAAACCGGGGGCACGCACAGTCCCAGCGCCAGCACCACAAATAAAAGAACTGCGAAATGCTTTTTCATTCTTGCCTCCCGGCGAACCTGCTTTTTACTAATAATCCCTTACTGTTTGATGCGCTGCCGAAAAGATGCGACGGACGCGCTCAATAGCAATCAAATCAACCATCTACGTTCCGGCGTACGGAATCGGATCTTTTGTGCCCACCGCTTCGAAAGCCCGCAAGCGCAACACGCAGCTATCGCAGGAACCGCAGGCCCGATCCTCGCGGCTGTAGCATGACCAAGTTAAATCGAAGGGCGCGCCCAGTTCAAGACCCAGCCGCACAATCTCGGCTTTTCGCATTGCAATCAACGGAGTCACCACTTCGATCCGTCCTTCTTTCGTTCCCGTTCTCACCACTTCGTTGAACGCCTGGTAGTACGCCGGACGGCAGTCCGGATACCCGGAACTGTCCGGCTCGACCGCCCCGATATACACCTTCCCGGCTCCCATGACCTCAGCCCAACTGACCGCCACGGCCAAAAAATGCGCATTTCGAAATGGGACGTAGGTCACTGGAACCTCGTGGCCGATAGCCTCAGAATCCGGCACCGCGATTCCCTCATCGGTCAGAGCCGAACCGCCAATCGCTCTCAGGGCCTCGTTCCGCACCATAAGCTTGTCGTGAATCTGCAGCCGCTGGCAGATCGTGAGAAACGACTGCCGTTCCCGTTCTTCTGTACGCTGACCGTAACTCACGTGAACCGCGGCTGCCTCATAGTCGCGACAAGCCAGTGCAGCGCACACGCATGAGTCCATCCCGCCGCTAAGCAATACCACCGCGCGCCCTTTCCCTTTGCTCATCAAGTCAGATCCCGTAGCACGCTGGCAACCGTCCAGGGTGTTTGCGGCGTACATCCGTTCTCATGGAGTATCGGCCGTCACCGGCAAGACGTAATTGACGGGCGCATGATCTGCCAGCGGACGCAAGGGCAGGTCTCCGATCCTCCAGGAGTAATGCTCTAAATAGTCTATTTCAGCCTGGCTGCAGTCCTTGTCGATGTCGGGCTGGGGTGGATTAAACCTCACGTGTCGCGCCATATCAATGTAGTAAGGATCGCCCAGGTGTTCGTAGCCAAAACTCCGAGGTGGCACGCGGGTGACGATGTCGCAGCAATCCACATAGCGGTGGTTGTCCAGATGATCGAGCGTCGCGACGAAAGCGGCATCACCCACACGCGGAGAACCGAATGTGTAGAGCGAGTCGGGCGGACGCAAGCTTGCCAGTAGCGTCGCCATGGCCGCGCCCAGGCTGTGACCGGTAAAGAACACTCTGCACCGCATGGCCTGCAGCGCAGCAAGCACATCCGCCTCCACTTCCGCGAGAGCTTCAGCGAAACCCGTATGGACCTTGCTTCGCTGCTGTTTCCACGATTCCGGCCTGGCGTTGAAATCGTGGGCCAAATCCGTGGGATCGTCCTTGTCAGTACCCCGGAAGGCAACAACCGCCAATTTCGGGACCGCCTTGTCGTCCTCCTCCAGCGCGAGAAAGCAATGAGTTCCCTCACAATCCGGCTTCTTTGAGTTCTCGAAAAACTGACAATCCGTAAAGCCCACCTGAGCGAGGACTTTTCGAATCCGGTCTTTGTCAAAGCCGAAGCTGGTTTCGAGATTGCAGTAGGCCAGTCGCGAGAGCTCCGCGCATAGCGACGCATCCGACTTCGGCCTGCCTGCGGGGAAAAAGACAGCGTGTTTCGCGGGGTAGTAAAGATCATCCTTTTCCGCGCTGTAAGGTGTGTCCATAGCGAACTTCCTGCAGTAGTTAGCCGGCCTGGAATTGTGGGCCGACTTGAAATTGGAGATCTCAGGCCGCCAACAATCAAGAAGCAACAATCCTTCCCACAACTTCACTCTTCTCTGTGCTCACACTTCGGCTCCGCGGGACTAAACCCCCTTCACCGCGGGATCCCAAATGAATTTGTGCAACTGCATCCCCAGTCTCGCCGGGACGTTGTCCGCAATCATCCACTCCGCCAGTTCCTGCGGATCGAGCAAACAATGCGAGCTGTCCCGCGCGCCCGTTGCATCCTTGCGAAACGCCGGCGAGAACAAGACCGCAGTCACTCGCTCCGCCAGGCGATGCCGCTCCGTGAAATCCCGGGCAAACTCGTAATCGGCGCGGCCGCTTAATACAAACTTGACTTCGTCGTGTGCGGTCAGGGTTTCCAGGTTCTCCACGTGAAAAGTATCCGGTTCACCCGAGTTCGGGCACTTCACATCCACAATCTTAATCACTCCGGCCGGCACCCGTTCTAGTGGCCGCTCCCCACTGGTCTCCAGCAGCACGCGGTACCTATCCTCCAGAAGACGCTGCATCAGCGGCACTACCTCCCGCTCCTGCAGCATGGGCTCTCCGCCCGTGATCTCGACCAGCCCTCCCCCCGGACTCAGGCGCTTCACTTCCTCCCACACTTCCTCCATCGCCATCTTTCGCCCGCCCTGGAACGTGTACTCGCTGTCGCACCACGAGCAGCGCAGATTGCACCCCGTCAGCCGCACGAACACGCACGGCAACCCCGCGTGTGTCGACTCTCCCTGCAGCGACTTGTAAATTTCCGTGATCTGCATGAAAGATGATCTGTTCTGAATAACAGTGGCAAGCTACGAGTCGCAGCTACTCGCTGTATTTCGCCGTGGTCGTGTCCGTTTCAAACACGGTTACATCTTTCACCCGCACCCGCCCGTCCGTCACCCTCTGCAAACGCGTATTCGACTCATCGTAAAAATATTTGGCCAGATTCTCGGCCGACGGATTGATGACCGTGAACGGTTCAATGTCATTCATCATCTGATGATCCAGCCGCTCGATGACATGCTTCATCACCTCGCGCAGATCCTTGAAGTCCAGCAGCAGTCCCGCTTTGTCCAACTCGGCCCCAGCCAGCGTCACCCGGATCTTGTAGTTATGCCCGTGCGGATTCTCGCACTTGCCCTTGTAATTGCGCAGGTAGTGCCCCGCGGCAAACGTATCTTCGACCGTGACTTCGAACATGCATCCCTCGGCGGCGCCCTTGGCTACAGGCAGACCGCGCCGTGCACCATAACCTTTCTATTTTACAGCCACGCCGCACTCACATGCCGCGCTCCAGGGGAAGAACGCATTCCAGCGCTCGCGCGGCAAACTGGGGTACAATCTCACCATTCTCTGGCCCGGGCCCCGCTCATTCCGCCCCTTGCGGATCTTAGAACGACGAAAGGGCAGATGGTCATGAACATCCTGTTGCTTTCCATGCCGGATTCTTTCG